>Ga0247774_1000623_pt1 | contig 17673 bp, 10 predicted proteins | sample UWRJL001104B6_FD_179933 | JGI IMG/M metagenome (GOLD analysis project Ga0247774, IMG submission 179933) | Plant litter microbial communities from Arlington Agricultural Research Station in Wisconsin, United States - UWRJ-L001-104B-6 | ecosystem: Environmental > Terrestrial > Plant litter >... | reverse complement strand
GTATCAAATTTGTCGCTGGCACAGACAAATAGTCAAAATCAAGCATCGGTATCAAATTTGTCGCTGGCACAGACAAATAGTCAAAATCAAGCATCGGTATCAAATTTGTCGCTGGCACAGACAAATAGTCAAAATCAAGCATCGGTATCAAATTTGTCGCTGGCACAGACAAATAGTCAAAATCAAGCGTCGGTATCAAATTTGTCGCTGGCACAGACAAATAGTCAAAATCAAGCATCGGTATCAAATTTGTCGCTGGCACAGATAATTACTCAAAATCAAGCGTCGGTATTAAATTTGTCGCTGGCACAGACAAATAGTCAAAATCAAGCGCCGATATTAAATTTGTCGATAGCACAGATAATTACTCAAAATCAAGCGCCGATATTAAATTTGCAGCTCGCACAGACAAAAACTCAAAATCAAGCGCCGATATTAAATTCGCTGCGGGCACAGACAAATACTCAAAATCAAGCATCGGTATCAAATTCGCAGATCGCACCGCCAAATACTCAAAATCAAGCATCGGTATCAAATTTGCCGACGGCACAGACAAATACTCAAAATCAAGCATCGGTATCAAATTCGCAGATCGCACCGCCAAATACTCAAAATCAAGCATCGGTATCAAATTCGCAGACCGCACCGACAAATACTCAAAATCAAGCATCGGTATCAAATTTGCCGGCGGCACAGACAAATACTCGAAATCAAGCATCGGTATCAAATTCGCCGATCGCACCGACAAATACTCAAAATCAAGCATCGGTATCAAATTCGCCGATCGCACCGACAAATACTCAAAATCAAGCATCGGTATCAAATTCGCAGATCGCACCGCCAAATACTCAAAATCAAGCATCGGTATCAAATTCGCAGATCGCACAGACAAATACTCAAAATCCAGAAGCACTATCAAATTGGTCGATCGCAGAGACAATTAATCAAAATCTAGCATCGGTATCAAATTTGCCGACCGCACAGACAAATACTCAAAATCAAGCGCCGGAATCAAATTCGCCGACCGCACAGACAAATACTCAAAACCCAGCATCGGTATCAAATTTGCCGCGGGGACAGACAAATACTCAAAACCCAGCATCGGTATCAAATTTGCTGCGGGGACAGACAAATACTCAAAATCAAGCGGTTGCGCCTGCTGCTGCGCGAATAAATCTCGCACCGGTACCGACACAGGATCTGGCACCAAACCTGCCACCAAACACAAATCCTTTATCTTCCCCCAGCTTGCAACCGCAAAACCAGATATCTAATTCCTTGCAACAGGGCAATTCAGCTGTGGCGTCTCCAAATGTTGACCCTTCCAACTTGCCAGCTAACGTCGCAGCAGCTATTTTTCGGGTAGAGGATAGATTGACCAGGGAGTTTTCCGATTACCTAAATTTGCCGCCATCAACAACTGCGCTCGGCACCCTAGAAGATTCCCAAAATACCCTTCGCAGGGTCCAACAATCCACAGGCATCAAACCAGCTCTCATCTATATCAGCTTTGTACCCAAGGGTTCTACAGTCGCTCCGTCTAACACCAGTTCGCGCCTCTTGCAGGTAGAGAAGCAACTTCAAGCCTCTGACGAACTGGAACTGATCCTGATCGCGCCGGATTTCGCGCCCGTTCGCCACCGCATCGCTGGAATCTCTCGCAGCCAGATAATGGAAGCTATTGAGAAATTTCACGCGGAAGTGACTAATCCGGTAAAGCGCAATACTAAAAGTTATTTGCCTGTAGCTCAGCGCCTCTACCAGTGGATAGTAGCGCCGCTTGAAGCAGACCTGCAAGCCCAAGGCATTCAGAATTTATCTTTTATCTCAGATATGGGGTTGCGATCGATACCTATGGCCGCCCTGCACGACGGCAAAGGCTTTTTGATAGAGCGTTACAGTGTTGGCTCAATGCCGAGTCTCAGTTTGACAGATACCGAGCCCGCCAATTTCAAAAATACCCAAGTTCTGGCAATGGGGGCGTCGCAATTTGCAAATATGAGTCCTTTGCCTGCGGTGGAAACAGAAGTAGCGACAATCACGCCGCAGCAGTGGCCGGGCAAGTCTTTCTTGAACGAAGCTTTCACCCTGGCCAATTTGAAATCGCAGCCCCAGCAGCAGCCTTTTGGGATGATTCACTTGGCTACTCACGCCCAATTTCGAGCGGGAAAGCCCAGCGAATCCTTTATTCAGTTGTGGGATACTAAATTGCGTTTGGATCAGTTGCGGCAAATGGGATGGCAAAACCCGCAAATTGAAATGTTAGTTTTGAGTGCTTGCAGGACTGCTGTGGGCGATCGAGACGCCGAGTTGGGCTTTGGCGGGTTAGCCGTGCAAGCCGGGGTTAAATCGGCTCTGGCGACTCTCTGGTATGTCAGCGACGAGGGCAGTTTGGCATTGATGGCGGAGTTTTACGCGCAGTTAAAAACTGCTCCGATTAAAACAGAAGCACTGCGGCAAGCGCAATTAGCGATGTTGCGCCGAGAGGTGCGAGTTGAAGGGGGGATGCTGCACACTTCTTTTGGCAATCTGCCGCTACCTCCGGAATTGGCAAACCAGGGGAGTCAGAATTTCTCTCATCCTTATTATTGGTCTGCTTTTAGAATGATTGGCAATCCTTGGTAAAAGGAGAGGACTTACGCAGAACCTCTATCTGTAGGGTGTGCAGTGCGCACCTTACAGATAGGCAATCCTTGGTAACAAGAGTTGTTTGAGTCGATCGATAGTATTATACTATTCTCAAAATCTTGACTTAAAGGGAGCATAAGTATGAGCATTGTTCCACGCGGCATGACAGTCACTACGGCTTATCGGCACTATCGGTCAGGTGAGTTATTGGTAAACAGAAAGTATCAAAGAAAATTAATTTGGTCAGTTGACGAAAAAGAAAAACTGATTGGAAGCATTTTAAAAGGATATCCAATTCCTTTAATTCTACTAGCAGAACGTCCTCAAGTTCATGGAAGTGGAAAGTAGGAGATCGTAGATGGTATGCAGCGACTTAATGCTATTTGTGGTTTCATTGAAAATTTATTTGCATTTAATGCCAGGTATTTCGATCTTAACGAGTTCTCGTATGCAAAACAATTAGCCGATCACAAGGTATTTGAATTTGAAGAAAATTTTGATAAATTAGATGGAAAAGAATGTGCAGATCTTTTAGATTATCAGCTTGCAGTAACCATTTACACTGCAATGGATGAAAGCGACATAACAGAGGTTTTTGGCAGAATAAATTCCGGTGGTAAGCATTTAAGCATTTAAGCAATCAAGAGAGACGACAAGCAGGTGTAACGACATCATTCGCAGAAGTGGTTCGTACAATTGCTATGCAGTTGCGGGGGGATGATACTCGGAAAACACTTCGCTTATTTGATATGCCCCAGGTTAGTATTGATTCCAGACAGAATAATCAAGGTTATGGGATTCAAGCAGAAGACACTTTGTGGTGCAAGCAAGGAATCCTTAGTATACCTGACCTTCGTGATAGTAAAGATGAAGATATGATAGCAGATATTGCAGCATCTATATTACTTAATGAACCCCTACAAAGAAGCAGAGAGCGGCTAGATAGTCTGTATGATGAAGAGAGCCAGGACTTCCAGTTAATAGAGAATAGTCTTGCAACCTATGGCTCCAAAAGACTAGAAGAAGACATTGTAAAAACCTTCTCCATTATGGGAGAAACTATTGAAACATATAGCTCAGATAATAAGTGTTTACGAAATATCGTAAACCCAGGCATTAATAATCCAATACCGCAGGCTTTCTATACAATATTCATGGCTTTTTTTGAATTAATAATTGAGTCAGAACTTCTACCTGCCAACCCTCAAAAGATTATGCAAGCACTCAAAAAGCTTCAGCAGAAGTTAGAGTTAAGCAAGCGATATGCAGAGATACAGGATCGTATTAATAATATTAATCAAACTAAGGGACTCATACAAAACTACTTCGCGAAAAAAGATAAATCCACTCTAGGACAAGGTGCTGAGTTGATACAAACATTCAAAAATTCTTTAAGTCGTTCTCGCATAGAAACTACAAAGTACGAGTGCAAGCAAGGTTTGATGGATATGTCACCAACAAATAGAAAGCTAAATCATGATTTGCTCCAGAGAGTTGTTGAAACAATTTGCGGAATTGCCAACTCCGATCCAGACACTGATGGATATATTTTCCTGGGAGTGGCTGATAAAAAGCAAGACGCAGAAAAAATTAAAAATTTAGATGGGATTAATCCTATTGAAATCAATGAGAGATATGTTGTAGGAATTGATAGAGAAGCTAGGGTTTCAGGTAAAACGCTAGAGGATTATGTTGGGATATTAATCAATACAATACGTAAATCCGATTTGACTGACACCTTAAAAAGTCAAGTTCTGATGAAAATTGATACTATAGATTTCAAGGGATTATCGGTGATAAGAATTAATGTTCCATCTCAAAAACAGGTTTCGTTTGTAGGTGAAAAAGCTTTTATTAGGGAGGACTCTTCAACTGTAGAAGCTAACGCGCCTCAACTACTTGCTGTTTTTCAACTTTTCCAAAAGTAGTTTACCAAGAGGGAGTATGAGATAGTATGGAATCTTTACCCTAACGCCAGTTTATCTAGAGAGTGAAAGCCTTAAGTATCCTTACTACAGCGGTACGCAATCCCACTGAAAAAGCTTGAGAACACAGGGTTTCTGCTACTCCATCTTTCTGAGAAAGGCTATATGCAGGACTACCCTTGATTGCTTTTTTGAGATTTACCAAAACTTTTAAAGATGTAAATTGCTTTACAGCAGCTTTACGGAAATTTGAGAAAGCCCTCACGCCCAAAACATCTTCCACCATCATCAATCAGCTTCTGCGCCCCCAGAAGCATACCCGCCCCGATCGCACGCTTAACCTCCTCTTAGCAACAGCGGATGCACCAAATACCGCCCCAGAACCCAGGAAGCCGAGGGGGAGAGCGTTTGACGTATTTATTGGCCTGTTCGGGTCGATCGCCCGCGGGTACCTCAACAACCGCCAACAAGTCAGAATTGCCACAAAAATTCAAAATCCCAAACCCAAAACTGCCCAACCCCAGTACGATCGATCTAGTTAGCAAAAAAAAGTAAAAACATTACCGGAGTAAATTTTATGGATCTGGTCGTACTTCAGAACTGGCTGGACAACATCTCCTTTGCCATTTTGTTCTCAACCATGCTCATTTACTGGGTTGGCGCAGCTTTCCCCGGCATTCCCTACCTGCCGGCTCTAGGAACCGCAGGAATGGCCGTCGCCAACCTATCCATCGCTGCTTTACTCGGTTCTCGATGGATAGAAGCCGGCTACTTTCCCTTAAGCAATCTCTACGAATCCCTATTTTTCCTAATTTGGGGAATCACCGCCATCCACCTAGTCGCGGAAAACATGAGCCGTTCCCGCTTAGTAGGAGTAGCGACATCCCCCGTAGCAATGGCAATATCCGCCTTTGCAGCCCTGACTCTGCCCGCAACCATGCAATCAGCAGAGCCCCTAGTACCCGCCCTCAAATCAAACTGGCTGATGATGCACGTTAGCGTCATGATGCTGAGTTACTCAACTTTAATGGTAGGAGCGCTACTGGCGATCGCCTTTTTAATCGTCACCCGCGGCCAAAAAATCGAACTCACCGGTAGTTCCTTCGGCACCAACAGCAACCGCAACGGCAACTACCGCCTCCAACGTCCTCAAAACCCCGAACCTCAAAGTGCAGAAACCAGCGCCGACAGCGCATTAGTTTTCAGCGAACCCTCTTTCAACTCCAACAATAACGGTTTGGGCACCACCGCAGTGCTCGAATTAGCAACCGTTCAAACCCCATCAACCGCCCCAACTCAAACCGCAGAACCTCTCTCGCCCCAGCGCTTGAATCTAGCAGAAACTCTTGATAACATTAGCTATCGCATCATCGGTTTAGGATTCCCGTTACTGACAGTTGGCATTATTGCCGGTGCGGTTTGGGCTAACGAAGCTTGGGGATCGTACTGGAGTTGGGACCCGAAAGAAACTTGGGCGCTGATTACTTGGTTGGTATTTGCTGCCTACCTCCACGCCCGCATCACTCGCGGCTGGCAGGGAAGACGCCCAGCAATTTTAGCCGCCACAGGTTTTGTGGTAGTTTGGATTTGCTATCTAGGCGTTAATCTGTTAGGCAAAGGTTTACATTCCTACGGTTGGTTTTTCTAATTCCCGATCCACCAATGGGCTACAGAAGAACAGGATAAGTCAAACAATAGGGATTAATATCCTCTCCGGGTGTAGGGTGGGTAATTCCCACCTTACTCAACCCGCGAGTCTGTCAAATTTTCTGATTTCGAACCTCGAACCTCGAACCTCGAACTTCAACATCCATCCGTTAAATCCGTTAAACCCCGTACACTGCTCGTTGCCGAACTTCATTAAAATAAGGACAATTGATATGGACGAGTCGCCAATATTTCCCCAAGAAGACGATGTTTTGTCGGCCCCTACCAGCGCTTTGATGTATCAATGTACATTCAAAGTCAGCGAATTTATGGCCATTATGCAGTCAAAATTGGTAGAAGAAAAATTATTCTCAGACGGCATGGATTGCGAGCTATTAAGTGCAGGTAAAAACTGGAGAAAAGGAAAACTTAGGATGCGTCTGGAGTTCAGCCCGAGCGAACCTGAACTCCAAGAACAAAAAGCCCTTTCTGCCGCCCCGGAAATATCAGAAACCGTGCAAATCAACGGCGCCGATAGCTCAAATCAAACCGATATAGATGAGCAATTAAATCTCAGTGAATCAACACAAATAAGTAATAATTTTCCTATGTCTAGGTATCCCGACCGCGACCCCCAAAGTCTAGGAATGTGGAGCTAGGAAGGCAAAGAGTGGGAGATTGGAAGATAGGGAGAGGGGGATGTTCCCCCTTCTTTCCTCAAAATCCATCCGTTAAATCCCCTACACTGCTCGTTGCCGAACTTCCTTCTTCTTGCTTAATGAAAAACTGCTCTCATGGCTGAATCTTCCAATTGGACGCACCTCCACGCTCAACTGCACCGGACGCTGTTGCACCGACAAATATTGCCATCACATCAGCGATTGTTAGTAGCAGTATCCGGCGGACAAGATTCTCTGTGTTTAATTAAATTACTGCTAGATTTGCAGCCAAAATGGGGCTGGAACCTAGGGATTGCTCACTGCGATCACCGTTGGCGTTCTGACTCGGAAGCCTCGGCAAATCATGTAGAACAATTAGCTAAAAACTGGGGAATATCCTACTATTTGGAAACAGCCTCGGACATCCCCAAAACAGAAGCAGGCGCCAGACAGTGGCGATATCAAGCTTTAACCGAAATTGCGATCGCCCACAACTACCCCTACATTGTTACAGGCCACACAGCCAGCGATCGGGCCGAAACACTCCTCTACAACCTGATTCGCGGCAGCGGCGCCGACGGACTTTCCGCCCTCACCTGGACGCGGCCCCTGCTCGATTTTCGATTGCCGATTTTAGATTTTAGATTGGGGAATTCCGGCGAAAATCCCAACTCCCAAATATCTGCCGATTTTAGATTGGATAATCAGGATGAAAATTCCCAATCGAAAATCCAAAATCTAAAATCTAAAATCTATTTAGTCCGTCCCTTGCTGGAAATAACTCGCTCGCAAACAGGTCAATTTTGTCAAGAGCAAAAACTACCAATTTGGGAAGATTCCACAAATCAAGACTTGCAATATACGCGCAACCGCATTCGATCGGAATTATTGCCTTATTTGGAAACTAATTTCAACCCAAAAGCCCAACAAGCGCTAGCTCAAACAGCCGAACTCCTCCGCGCCGACGTAGAATATCTCGAACTTGCAGCCAGCGACTTGCTACAGCGAGCAATGTCTCCAATTGCAGACAATCTGCAGGTGAATTTTCAACTTCCCGTCAAGTTAAATCGCCGGATTTTGCGCGAAGCACCCCTGGCATTGCAGCGACGGTCAATGCGGCAGCTACTGCAACAAATATTGCCCTCAGCACCCAGCTTTGAAAGCGTAGAAAAACTAACCAGCTTAATCGTAGCGCCCAACCGATCGCAAACCGATCCATTTCCTGGAGGAGCGATCGGCCGAGTGGAAAACCCTTCGATAATTTTAGCGAGACAGGCCCGAATCCCCACAACATAACCACTTCGGGATCGCGCGAGGATGAGAGTCGAGTGAGTTGACCGTCTCTTTCATCGAGGCGGTGCAATCGTCAACGAACAAAATCCTTGCTCTATCTCTGAATCTATGCGATCGGGGTTACTAGAACTGTGGTAAAAACATTGTGTTGAAAGCCCTCAAGGTCAGAATCTATGCCAGCAAAGAACAACAAAGTCCTTTGGCCCGGACCAAAGGCTCGTGTTCGCTGGGTGTGGAATCAGTCTCTTGCTACCATGTCCCAGACCTACAAAGAAACTGGGAAAGGTATCTCTGCGTTAACATTGACATTCACCCCGGCGTAAACGCACGGGGATTCCCAAACATCACTATTTGGGTTTCTGCTTCCGTCCCCGAGGGGATTTCGCACCAGCCTTCACAGATTTACTCTGTTCGGGTCTTACGGTCGCTCCACAGACTGACACGGCAAGCCCTGCCGCCAAAATGTTTTTTGCCGCGTTGATGTCTCGGTCATGGTGAGTGCCGCACCGAAGACAGTCCCATTCCCGGATATTCAACGGCAATTTGTCAACGATGTAGCCACAATTTCCACATCGCTTTGAACTCGGGAACCAGCGATCAATTTTAATTAAAGTGCGACCGTACCAATCGCACTTGTAATCAAGTTGTCTGATTAACTCGCCCCAACTTGCGTCACTTATAGCTAGAGATAGTTTCCGATTCTTGACCATATTCTTCACAGCTAAGTCTTCTACGGCGATGGCGCAAGTTTTCACGCACCAACCGCGTTGTTAACTTGTGAAGATTATCTTTCCTTGCATCAGTAATTTCTTGATGCACTTTCGCTACCTTAAGGCGTGCTTTGTAACGGTTGTTTGACCCTTTTTGCTTGCTACTTAAAGATTTTTGCGCTCTTCTAAGCTTGCGATACTTTGCCTTAAATCCTTTGGGATTGGCAATCTTTTCGCCAGTGCTTAGAGTAAGCAAGCTTGTAATCCCCAGGTCGATGCCGACTTGATTGTCTGTTTTGGGTAATGATTCAATTTCAACATCTACCAGCAGAGAGACTGACCACCTACCTGATGGTGCAAGCTTCACGCTTAAGGTTGATGGGATTGCACCATCGGGTAGTGTCCGACTCCAGCGAATCGGTAATGCTTGCGTGCTTTTTGCTAGGTAGACTTGTCCATCTCTGAACTTAAATGCTGATTTGGTAAATTCTGCACTACCACCATTGCGTTTCTTTTTGAAGTTAGGATATTTTGCCCGCCCATCAAAAAAGTTGGTATAAGCCGTTTGTAAATGTCTCAAACATTGCTGCAATGGTACACAGCTAACTTCGTTGAGAAAATTTAGTTCTTCGGTTTGCTTCCATTCGGTTAACATCGAAGAAGTCTCAGCATACCCTACCCGTTTTTGTTCTGCGTACCAAGCTTCAGTTCTTGCGGCTAAAGCACGGTTGTAGACTAAACGAGCACAACCCAAAGTACGTCGCAACAAACTTTCTTGTTCCGGCGTTGGGTAGAATCGATAGCTGAAGGCTTTTAGAGTCATGTCTACCTTAAACATACTATTTCACATAGTAGCACGTCTTGTGTGACATAGTAAATGTAAACGATAATTCATGTAAAGCCGTCCTAAAAGGACGGGGTTTCAGCCCTCCGCTTCGCTCCGCCCATTTTTTGATGAAAGGCGCGTCGGTCCGAGGTTGGCGAGCCCGACTATTAGACTTCGGGAGCATTCTGATTTTCAATGTACTTTAATAGCGTTGAAATAGTAACACCTCCACAAGATGCAATGAAATAGGAACTACTCCATAGAACATATGAGCGATAAAACTCATTCAGTCTTTCAGAAAATTCGCTTCGCAAGTCGGCGGCTTGCCACAGACTTGATATTATTTACGAACTTTGACAAATCCATCTGCGGATAATACTGAAATAGTAAGTGGATATGGTCTTCTTCACCATTAAACTCTATGAGGCGAACCCGACCATTTTTCACGTCCGATCGGCGAAGATTTCCTTGAGGAAAGGTCAGCATCTGAGCATTGAACACCTCACGTCTATATTTGGTACACAAAACTAGATGAGCCTGGAGGTCACAAACCGATCGATCGCTTGATACAAAATCGTTTTTCATATTTCTTTTTATCGGTGTTGCATTTTTGGCATACACCAACTATGCTGTGCAAAGGTCGAAAAAAAGAAAGTTTCTGATGCAACTCAAATACAAATACCGCCTCACACCCACAAAAGCCCAACTGACAACGCTTGCGGCTCATCTAGAACTCTGTCGCAGACAATATAACTACCGACTAGGTGAAAGATTTAGATGGTGGGAATTCACAATAACACCTATCAAGGCCTGCCCTTTAACTGTTTCTATAGTTCCTGTTGAGGAAATCTATCAAAACATTCCCTTAACCAGAACGCAAACTAGGGATGGCAGGAAAAAGGATGACTCAGGCAATACTTTAACTAGGAAAGGTGATGTTTTCTCAAATATTGAAGGTGGTTATGTACAATAGCAAACTATACAGTTAGCTGACCTAAAAAACACCAAAAAACTATTTCCAGATTACCAACTTTTGGATTCCCAAGTTTTGCAGGATGTAGTTAACAGAGTGGAAACTTCCTTTTCAAACTTTAGTACGCCCGCTCAAAACGGTAATCGTAGAGGTCAACCCAAGTTCAAAGGGTTTCACTACTACAAATCTTTCACTTATCCTCAATTAAATAATCTTAATATTATTAAGAAGGAGCCAAATAGAATTTGCATTGACCTCACAAAAATAGGTCAAGTGCCGATGGTTTTCCATCGCCCAATACCGACAGGATTCAAGGTTAAGACTGGAACAGTTATCCCAGAAGCAGATGGGTGGTATATTTCCCTAACGCTAGAAGATAAAACGGTTCCCGTAACGGTTGCAGGAATTCAACCGACTGACGAAAATACTCTTGGTATTGATTTGGGAATCACTAATTACGTTTACCTTTCTAATGGTGAAAGGGTTGAGAATCCAAGATTCTTGAGGAAGTCTGCGGAGAAATTAGCAAGACTTCAAGCGAAACTAGCTAATAGAGCTAAGGGTTCTAAACCTTGGAAAATTATCAAGGGTAAGATTTCTAAACTTCACCAATTCGTAGCTATAGCTAGACTTGATTTTCAGTTTAAAACGACCCAGGAGCTATTTGGCAAATGTGGTGTTTTAGTTGTTGAAGATTTGAGTATCAAGAATCTGACCAGACGTGCCAAGGTCAAGACCGATATTGGTAATGGCAACTTGGTTTATTTACCAAATGGTCAATCAGCTAAAAGTGGTTTGAATAAATCAATGCTTGATGCTGCTCATGGTCAATTCGCAACTGTCCTCAAATACGTTGCTTGGAAATTGGGTAAAAGCGTTTTATTTGTTGCTCCGAAAGGAACTTCTCAACATTGCTGGAATTGCCTCAATAAAGTATCGAAAGAATTGTCGGAGCGATGGCATTCTTGTCAATGTGGAGAATCTTTGGATAAAGATGAAAATTCAGCCAAACTTATAAAGAAGATTGGTCTAAATCATGAAAGTGGCGGGGGAACTTCGTTACTCAAAAAAGCCTTTGCAAAAAAGGAAAAAGAAGCCTGCGGTCTAACGGTACTCCGTTGACCGTCAGGTTCGTTCACGCTGTTATCAAACCCAAAAGGACTTGCTGCAAATCAGAAACTACCCGATCTTGCTCAACTCCAGTCTCCTGAACCCGATCGAGTTCACCCGCCACCGCTTCGAGCTTTTGGCGCAGCGCGTTCAAATTGTCTTGCACGGGCTGCAACATTTCTTGATAAACCTTCACCCGGCCCCAGAGTTCCGCGACTGCACCTTTCTGGTTGAACAAATTCTGCTCAAACTGCTTGAGTTCGTAGCGTTTCGCCTCACCTTCCCCATTTTGGCGGTTGACATTTGCCTCCATTTGGGATATTGCCTCCCGCACCTGCTGAATTTCGTTTTCCAGTCTTTGCAATTCTTGGCTTTGCTGCTGCCGCTGAGTATTGAGCTGTGCCACGATCGGCCCCAACTCCATATCTCCTCCTTGTTTGGGAGCATTAGCAGTACCCAATCGCCGCCACAGAACCGCCTGATGCTGCTTCAAAACATCTTCCCGTTCCTGCAACCGGAGGCGCTGTCCCACCAGAGTTTCGTTCAACATCTGATAACTTTCGCGTTCATCTGCCATTTCATTTTCCAAAGCCATGCGATCGTACTCGCTAGCAGCTTGAATTTTCCCTTGCAGCTCCTCGATTGTCTCCTGCTGCAGAGTCAACTCCTCCTCTTGATCGTTAACAAACCGGAACACCTTTTCCAAATCCTGTTGCAGGTGTTGCACCAGCCCCTGCAACTCATCAACGGGCATCTTCTCCAGAGATGACACATCTACTTTCTGCTGCGTACCTGCAGCACCCGAAGCAGATGCCAGCCTGGAAAGTTGCTGGTAAAGATCCTCAACAGCCCGCACCTGCAAAGACACCGACTGAGCCTGGTCTTGCTTAGCGCTGAGGGTACTTTGCTGCCCTTTAAGATCGGCCCGAGCTTGCGCCAAAGCATCTTGAGATTGATACCACTCCTGCCAGCGGTTTTGGAGGCTCTGATTTTGTCGATCGACCTCTTCTTGCTGCTGTTGAGCTATGCTGTTTTTTTGCTCCAGTTGCTGCCAGTGCTGATCCAGAATTGCCTGCTGAGCCCCCACCGCACCAAAAGACTGATTCAGTTGTTCCCGCACCCCTTGGGCCGAAGCAATTGCCCCTCCCAGCTTCTTCATCAACTCCTGAATCCTCTGGGTCTGCTGCGGATCGACCACTGCCCCCTGCGGCACCTGAGACTGCTGCTGGGACACCCGCTGCTGCTCACCCCGCAACTGTTCCCAAGCCGTCTCAATTTCCACGCGGCTGCGATCGACCTCTTCTCGCAGTCGGTTAGCTTCCTCTCGAGTATTTTCAATTTCCGAGCGCTGAGCTTCCAGCCGCTCCAACTCGTCTTCCATTTGAGCCAACTGCTCTTCGCGGGCTTGCATTTCCATTTCCCGGCGATTGAGTTCCTGACTCGAAAACGTCAGAGAAGCCTTCCACTGTTCAATTTCCTCTTCCTTATCCTTAAACTTGTCCTGCAAGCGCGAGAAATTTTGCAGAATGCTCACCAACTGGCGGGCGGCCTCCTGAATCCGCTGCACTTGCTTGCTAGCGCTCAACTCCACCAGCACCAGCGTGCCGTCGTTAAACTTATTAGCTTCCTCAACTGGGATCGCGTCATCGCCTGGTACGGCGCTCCAATTGTGTTCGCCCCGCTGACAAGCTAGCAGTTTCAGTTCAGCCTTACCGCCACCGAGACCAAAGCCGCTTCTCTGTTTTTGTACTTCCGCTAGATACAGCACACTAATAGTCCTCTGCTTCGTAAAACCTATCCCAACTTACTTTAAGCTACTTAAAGGCCTAAAAGATAAGTGGTGTTTACGTACTACGCTGTTGGGTAGACGGCTAATCCCAAGATAAGTAGGCTATCCCCCGATCGCCAAAGGTTTTCAAGTAAAGATAACACTGCGTGCGATCTTTAGTCAACTTACCTAAAGTAAAGAAGTATAGGCAAGTAAGGATAACTTTTTGCCACTTAAGTCTTACTCGCGTGGTGTCCTTTGCCCAATCCGGGGATAGCATTTTTTCCTAACTATAGCAGCACTCACGCATAGCACTGCCATCGCGGGGAGAGCGTCCAGAAAGCAAGGCCGTCGCCCTTCTGGACGAATGAGAGAGCAGTATCAATGCCGCTTGATTAAAGACTAGCAAAACTGCCGGGACAGCCGATCGCCCAAAGCTCAAAAACGTCAGTCCGTCAAAAACTTTCTATTGATTGTACCAGGCTTTAGTTGCGGGTCGATCGTGAGAAAAGCCAAGGCTTCCTGGGGCAGCGCCATCATCGGGCGGACTAGGGATTTGAACCGCGCTGCCTTAGAATAGGGTAATGACGCGAGCCTATGGCGCTCGCTGCAGGCGAGCAAAAAAGTCGATCGGCAGTGAGGGTTTTCCTGAGAATTGCCAACAAAGGTTCATTTTGACGGCACCTGATTTTAGGGCTGTGGCAAACCCAAAAAAAAGCTCGATCGCAACTCATCCAACCCAACCTACTCGCCTCAAGTTCCCATCGGGGATCGATCGGCACTTGCTGCTGGTAGCAGCGGTAAAACCACAGAATCCTTGGTATTTTGAAGTTGACCTACGCAAAGATGTGTTGGATAAACTGACGGCCGACGAGGCCAAAAACTTCAAAACTTTGGCGCTCGAAGACTTGAACCAGTCGGGAAGGCCAGCCTTGCACACTCGCGCGAACCCGTGCAATTGTGCTTCGAGGATTCTACGAGTTTAGGCAACGCCGTGGGAATACAAGGTGAAACTCTACACTTAGAGAATGCCCGGAGTTTCGCGGTTTCAGCTTGTGGACTGGTAGCGCGGCCGGCTTGAACGGCAGCAAGTATCGCCCGGAGAGTCAATTCCCAATTGCGATCTCGGCGCCATCGCGTAAATTATTGACGGAAACTAAAGTCAATCTTTGCGCCAGCACACAGTCTTTCCGAGCTCAGACGCCAACGGTTTTAAGGAGGACACTTTAGCTGCATGCAGGGAAATTTGAGTGAAATTGACATCCGCAGCATCCTGCAACTGATTGAGTTAGGTCAGCGAACCGGAGAACTGTTCGTAGAGGCCTACACCTCCACCGGCAGCAGCACGGGTACTCAACCTACCCAGCGCTCCCTTGCAGGACAATCCTGGTATGTCTTCTGCTCCAACGGTCAGATTATTTACGCTACCCAGAGTGCGGGCAGTTTGTTTCGCTTGCGCGACTACCTGCGCCGGTACAAAGCAGATACCGCCCTCGACAAAATCCAAGTTCCCTATATGGCATCTACCAATGCCCCAGAATACGGCTACCTGTGGGCCCTGCTAGAAAACCACATCCTCACCCCAGCTCAAGGGCGCAACATCATCCACAGCATGATCCACGAAACCCTATTTGACTTGCTCAGTCTCCACCAGGGTTCGTTCACTTTTGAAATGGGTCCTGGTTTGGCTCCTCAACTGACCAGCTTAGAAATTAGCTCGCTGCTGACCAAGATTGTCAAACAGGTGCAGCAGTGGAAGCAGTTTCACCCTCACATTCAGTCGCCCAACCAATGCCCGGTGATTTCAGACCCCTCAGAGTTGCGAGTCGCGCTGCCTGTCAATACTTTTAATACTCTCAGACGCTGGGCCGACGGCCACACTTCTATCCGCCAGATGGCGCGCTACCTCAACCGAGACGTGCTGACTGTCGCTAAGGCAATTTACCCCTTCGTGCAGCAGGGATTGGTGCAAGTATTTTACGAGCCCTCTGTTGCCCCCGCTAACAACAAAAAAGAATGGTCGTCCCCTGAAACCAAGGTTCCCAGAGTTGTCTGCATTGACGACGACAATACTATTCGCAAAACAGTCGAGTCAATTTTAAATGAACACGGTTACCAAGCTACTGCCATCGGCAATCCCCTCCAAGCCCTGAGTTTGGTTTTTCAACTCAAACCCGATTTAATTCTCTGTGACATCGCCATGCCGGAACTCGACGGCTACGAAATTTGCGCTATGTTGCGCAATTCTAGCGCTTTCCGGCAGACGCCGATCGTTATGCTGACGGGCATCAACGGATTTATCGACCGCGTTAAAGCCCGCATGGCCGGAGCTACAGATTTTTACACCAAACCTTTTGGCGAAAGCGAGTTATTAATGCTGGTAGAAAAATATGTGGGTCCGGGCTACCCTCTGGTCAATCTATCGGAAAGATTATTAGAGCGCTCCCTAGAAGACGAATTAGAAGAAAAATAAATGAAGCACCGGTGGCATTATTGGAGCTTTCTTGTACCTGCGGTCGAGACTCGAGTCTCGAGGGCCACAAAGAGAAAGCTCGCGACCACTATTGGCGATCGCACCCTAAACTAGAATGTATAAATCCGCGCGCTGGCATGAGAGCGTCGGTAAAACTCTGTTCAATTTCTCGACCCAAGTGGGTCTAACACGCTCAAAGTGCAAATATAATATACTTGTTCTCCACTTGCAGCCACTCCGAAAAACCGATGTGCAGAGCTACTCATTGGTAGGTATTTCTGTACAAAGTCCGAGAGTGCATTGTCAGTCTTAAGTCAACGACCCTGGTCTAAAGACACGCTTGCTTCGGGCATGAGACTTAAATCGCAGTTGACCAGACTCCGTACCTTGCGTACTACGTTAACGGTAAGAGTTTAAAGACCTACCAAGGGATGCTTCGCATAGTTCCTTGAATCGCGAAATTTAGGATTAAATAGATTTATTGAGTTAAGTCAGTGTCCTAGATCGAGTACCGATCGTAAACTTTGGCGCAAGCTAACATTACCCCGAAAGGGAGGCTATGCTCGGGAGCAAACATTATGCGCTCGCGGGTTGCTCCGTTCTCCATGGTAATTGTCAAGCGCGAAAGTGCATTACATTCATTACACCGAATCTCGCAATCCCCGTGTAATGGAAAGATTCACTGGCGTAATTGAAATCCCCGAGCCGTTTCCCACGAGCGGTCTCAAGAGGCGCTCGGAACCCACTTACCGATTTTTTTTGATGATTGTCGCGACACCCGCCTAGTCAACAACCCGTGGCTAATCCGAGTATCGGTTTAGCATTCATCGCAGAAATTACCCAGAGTTTTACCAATTTAAACGGCGGTGGGAGTACAAAGTGAAGCTTTAGGGGTTCCAAATTAATTGTTCGCAGTCGATTTGAGCTAATTTGTAAGCATTGGTCGCGTGAATTATGGATTGCAGTCAATTATTGACGGAGCAAATCTATTGCCAAGCACCTCCTGCCGTCCGGCCATTTACCCCTTGGCTGTGTGAAGCTTGGCTGTGTCAAGTTTCGACCATCGAAGTTTCGCTCGGGTTCTTCGGGGGCGAGAAACGTCAACAATTTGCTAGAAAGCAGGTGTCAGAATGATGATTAGCGGCAGCCCAGACTTTATATTACCAGGACTAGGCGTAGATCCGGCTCCGGAATTCCAAGAACTAGAAACTCCCGAAGGCGAGCTGCACCTGCGGTTCTACGTTCCTTCGGGGAACGAGTTCGCACTGCCGGCGACAGGGATTAGAGAGGTACTAGCCCCGTCCCCAGACCGCATGACACCGATCCCCAACGTTTCCTCTTTGCTTTTAGGTACCCTAAATATGAGAGGACGAGTGATTTGGGTGGCAGACCTCGGCCAATTTCTGGGAGACCAAACACCTCTGAACACAGATAGACCCGAAATCCCGATCGTGGCTGTGGAAGACCAAGACACCATTTTAGGGCTGGCAGTCGATCGAATTGTGGGGATGGACTGGCTCGACGTGGAGCAACTGCACTCTCAGAACAATGCACCAGACGGCATGATTCCTTTTCTGAGGGGAGAATGGATGTTAGGCGCACAAACTCAGAAAGTGCTCCGACTGCTAGATCAAGTGAAAATTCTGCGCTCGGCGCGGTGG
>Ga0247774_1000622_pt1 | contig 17679 bp, 19 predicted proteins | sample UWRJL001104B6_FD_179933 | JGI IMG/M metagenome (GOLD analysis project Ga0247774, IMG submission 179933) | Plant litter microbial communities from Arlington Agricultural Research Station in Wisconsin, United States - UWRJ-L001-104B-6 | ecosystem: Environmental > Terrestrial > Plant litter >... | reverse complement strand
CCAAGCCGCTCGCACGAAAATGGCCGCCTTCCCAAGTCGGGCTCGAGTTGCGTCAGCGATCCCTGACACTTCTCTGCACCGGCCATCCATCGCAATGGGACAGTCCTAATGTCCCAGAGACTTTGACGATTCGACACCCACTTCCTGGCCAAAATGGCGAGCTCCTCATTTCGCCCAACAACGAAACACCATCAGTCGCGTGCCAATGGAGGATCGTCGGATGGTGGGGGTTTGCTATATTTGGGCTGGTCGTCCATGCCTGTCCCTGATCAATCTGGGATGGGCTCTCTGACAGAAGACCCACTACTGGTCTGGATTGTCCAGCTTGGAGTTCCAGGCAACCTCGCGGCTTGAAGCACACACTTCGCCATTTCATTGAGGTTGAAGGATTGCCGAAGAGATCTTTAACGAGTTTAGTTAGAGCTTTGGCACACCACTTAAAAAAAAATCCTGGGTCGATATTATGCCGAGACTACTCGATTCCAAGCCAGCAATGTTCCCGAGCGCTTGGAACACCTTCGGTCCTTCGGGATATTGCATCTGTCAAGCTCCGCTCACCGCCTAGGAACTTACCGATCGCGCTGCGGTGGCGTCATATCACGATGCTAGAGCTTGGAGAGCTCGAACTCCAGACTTCCTTGTCGGGAAGAGCTGAGTTGATATTTGCCGAACCGCGAAATATTGAATGGTTGGGAATGACTAGATGTGCTGAACCTTGTTCACCCAGCGGCCAGCCTCGCTCGCAAAAAGGCAGTGACCAAAAGAGTTGTCACGAACGAGGCCAGCTGCTTTCCTCGGCCAGTCGACCGAAGGACGCGGTGAATATCACTAAAAGGCGAGGAAAGAGCTTGCAGAAAAAGAATCTTACTCGTAGCACAGAGGTGGTAGTGAATTCGGCTTCCTCTTTCATGCATCGAAGTTCCCTCGAAAAATTACTGCCTGAATGGCGAACAAATTATCGAGGTGGCTGCTCTGACCGCCTTCAGCCTCCCTCTTGGCCGGATTTTGGACCCATATCGTCCGATGCCGCAACCGACGGTGCTGAAAATGGCGGCATGGTGGGGCAAGTTCATTGTCGCAAACCCGCAATCACATGCCAGAAATTCCTGCAAGTATCATGGTTCGTTTTCTAGCAAAGGTTGGTTAACGGGCTACCAAATAAACAAGCTTATGGGCCAACCACGGTCCCATCTCACTGCGCCCGGAACGAGAATGACTGCCACAGGGAATATCCGTAAATTACATCGCCGCGAGACCTGGGTTGGTGTCTCCTATGCATGGGCGTCGTGTCGTCTGCACATGCTTGGAATGGATGCCGACAGCAGCAGTGTGGAATAGCTCTGCTCTTCCGTAACGCTGGCACCTTTGAAAACAAGTTTGACATCTTGTAACCAGTACATTTCCTGGCTTTGATTCTTGAATCGCTCTGGGTCGGTTTGGAGCTCTCAACGAGCGAGAAATCATTCACGGTTGCGAGGGTCAAGATGGCTCTTGACTTGTCTTGGTTTGGTCATCCATCTAGCCTTGCCCTAGTGTTGCCAACTAAAGAAGTCGCCTCGTTGACAGTGGCTACGTCGAACCAGGGACGGTGATATGGGAGGTTATCAGTTGTGAAATGATGCTTCGGCTTGGGGTTTTAGGAGTGTTCGAAGGTCCGAAGAAACTTCGTAATACTTTGAGAAGCAGTCAGGTAGTGAATGACAGTGTATGGCTGGTTGAGTCGAGCCGAAGCTTGCTGGAATGTAGGGGTTAGCAGGGGTGTGATGCAGTGTTTGCACCTGGTACAAGGCGTAGAATTAGACATCTAGCGCCCACAGGTACCCCTTGGCGCCTCCAGAAGACTTTCTACGCCCTCGCGAATACTTTAGTAACCTGATACGAGATCTGACATATGAACCACCTGCTTTAACCATTCAAAGGTGAATTCGAACTTGGGGGTGTTTCAATGGCCTCTGTGGAAACCCTTTTGCATCCCAGAGGCCTTTGTAGGAAATGCGCAAACCCAGCCAACCAGCCATCAGAGTTGACCCTAGCTTCTAGCGCTTGGTAAAATGTGGGGCGTGAGCACGAACTAAGCAGCTCGCAAAAGTGAAGATATCGAAATCTCATCTGATCTCAAGGGAGAGAGCTTCTGGACTTTGCAGCTAGTTGAGAAGTTGATCGGAGCTCCTCAGCTCTTTGTTCAATAGCTCCTGCGTGCGCTTAATTGCTCTGCATAACCTGCGGCTGCGCGTTCACTGACCGGTGCGTGCGTACCCTGTACTTGCTTGCAAGGGCACCAGTGCTCCTCAGTGGACAGCTCCTGCCTCCACCACTTTCAATAGAGTGGGGTAGAATGTGGGATGGCTGACATTTCTTGCCCCCTTCGCCTTGGGGCTTCACTTCTCGAAGAGAGCCTTCTCTTGCGCCCGTCGAAGCCGAACTTCACAAATATCCAGACCGGCGGGCCCTCAGGCGCTGGGTAATGTCCAGCCTGCTACCGCGGTAATAAGCTCCAAGGGACCTTGTTAATTAAGGCGTCGTGGGCCGTTTTCGTTTCCCACCGGAGCGTGGGATGGCATGCTCCATTCTCGCAGCTGCCCACCAATCGGCGGCAATGGCCATCCATCTCGAGATGGAGCTCGGAACAGTTGAGAGTGAAAGCTTGGAACTAAAAACAAGCTTGGCATCACGGATCGGTTAAGAGGCGGTCAGCTGCAATACGGAGGTTCTACACTTTTATGAGAGTTCTTGAATCGGAGGAGATTGACGAGGCTCCTGGCACTCGCACGATCCTAACAAGGCAGTTGCATGCCATTCGGCTGAAGCCGAATAATATGTCCAGTGAAGCTTTGAAGGAATAAGGACGAACGACCCCACCTGAATCGATGGTCGATTAATGGCTGAACCACACATCATCAGGACTGCGATAATTTCCTGGTTCAACGCCGCAACTAACCACAAGCGTGCCCAATAATAGGGCCCACGGCGTCGAGCATACCAAGGTACACCCTTCTGGTCTTGGCGCCTTCGGAGTGCGCTGGGAAAATTCTCATAATTGTTTGCGACACCTCACTCAGGCGGATGCACGTGAGTTTGAGTTTTGACCTTTGTGAACATTAGGCCATCAAGACGCCTTGGGCTAATAATTTTCTAGGAGCTGAAGCCGTAGACAGTCAGGTTGAATATGTTGCGGGTTGCAGGCTGGCCAGCCATTTAGCCAGCCGCGCCTGAAGCTTGATGTTAAGGACCACAAAGTCCTCTCAGAGTGCGAAGGTACCAAGTACAAGTTCAGCCGCGGCACCCATGCTGAGTTCCCCTCCTCCGAACCGCATTTTTCGGAACCGCCACAAGGATAGAGGTTAGCGTTTGCGACGAGGGAAGGCCAATTTCCTCCAGGGTCCTTCCATTTCCAAGCCCAGCGCTACTCAAACCCGCCGCTTTTGCGAATGGCGCATTCGAATGTCTCGGAAAAAGGTGCTTTCTATTCCTTACTGTCGCGAGTCTTGACCAGCTTGTACTAGCCTACAGATGCTTCAACTCCCCGTGACGATATAAAGCATTGGCGCACTTGAGCAACGAGAACCAGGTTGTATTTGCTTAAGAGGCCATCCCTTTGCCATCTTATTTCCCGGCACAAAAGCTGCGGAAAGTTCTTTGCGACTCGGGTTTTCTGCCAAAGAGGGGTCCTTGCCGGATTCAATTCATGGGACCCGGAACCCCCACCTTGAAAAGAGTGGGTATGGCAGGCTCCTTTCAAGCCATTGGTCGTGCTCTTCTTATTGGACATTCTCGTGAATTGGTTGGTTGCGCCATTGACACAGGCGCCCCATCGTGGCATGGTACTACGAGCCGAGAGGTCCATTATGGTTTGCAGTCAATGCTGGCGACAGAACCAGACAATCCCGGCCTGCCATGGCGATGGCTAGTTAGGCCGAGTTACATGCAACTCTAGCATACGGAGACACAGTCTATAGTCGGAGACATGGTCCGTAGTTTCCCCTCCAGCAGACACAACCCAGGGGGGTTTTCCGCGTTTGCAGACTGCCGGGTAGGGGGTTTGGAAGGGGTGCCGTCGAGAGCAAGCAAAGACGTCCTGTTAGGAGCGGGGTCAAATGCGAGGAAGCTCAGCCCGCCGGCTCTATCCCACGCTAGACTAGCAAAACAGTGGGATATAGGTGGGCAGTCACAAGCGTGAGCGGACGAGCCAAGATCCCCCCACAAAAAGATTTCGCGCTTTGCCGACAAGTCCAAAAGTATTCATATCTTGCAATGGAGGAAACCAAAAGAGAGAAGGAAGAAAAAAGAAATGTAGTTATACGCGGCTGAGCTGATAGTTTTGGGTTGATGTTAATTGCTGAGCATGCCTTAGGTCCGCAGCTTGCCCCCCGCCCACTCGCTGCGACACGACTTCATAGGCGGAGTCTCTTGAGTGCCACCCACTTTTGCCTTGGCGACAACCGAGTTCCACTGGCGTAGCAACCCAACTAGTATTCGAAGGCTTGCCTTACCCTTGTCCCTCGAATGAGCAAAAAGAGAAGCGCGAAGAGAAGGGTCAAGAGGGAAATAGGAATTAGCACGCTTACAGCTTGATGAACTGGCACCTTCTCGGGATTAAATACCGGTATTATTCTCGCCACGGACGGGTTTCTTCGCGGCCTGCCTCTCACCTTCGGCCGCACTCGGACCTGGTTCCTGTGTGGACTGCAGCATCGGATCAGTCAAGTCGTCATTCGGCAGCTTTGTGCCGCCTCCATTTTTTGGGCCACAGCACTTTGTTTCTCCCAAGATCGACACCAGACATCCAGACATCCAGGTGCTAGTGGTGCTCGTACCTGGTGCTCGCGTGAACAATTCAAGTCGTAACTGGAATACCTGTCTCGCGTGCTCTTTTAAACGGGCTGGTCATCGAAGAGCGGGATTTTTTGGTACGATTCACTCACCGAAAGGCCGCCTGCGAAGCCGACTGAAAGGTACAAAGCCACCTTCGGGTGGACTTGCAACTTGGTACCACGGGGCGGGTGGTTTCTTGTGGACCCTCGCAGTGCCGTCAGCCAACCCAGATGCCGACTCGGGTGGCCGACTCTTGACTCTGGGAGCGTGCGAGGTGCAGAAAGCCAACGTGGGGAAGTTTCCCTTCTAAGCTCGCTCCAACTTCTTCAACCCATCCACCAAGCGGCAAAGGTCTCAAACAGCAGCAGAAAGCACAAAGCACTCGAGATCCCTCTACTCAAAACGAACGACACAGATTTCGTGTGCAACATGGCGACCGGCACAACGACGCCAATGCCCACTTCAAGTCCCTTCCACTCCATGAATCCGACCATGACCGAGCACGACTTTCGATTCCCTCGCCGGCCCAACGACGACTCGCCGAGCTTTGGCGCTTCCGATGCCGCTTCGCCCACCAACAGCAAGGCGAGCGCCGACCTTCGCGCCAGCTTGCAAGAACTCAAGCTCGACATCTCGACCACGTACGCGACGGCTCACGATGAATTGCTGCGAACCGAGACGTTTCCAGCCTTCCAGCCCAGCGCCGATGGCGGCCTCGGTAACATCGACGAGCTGCTGAAGCAGGACCCCCTCTCCACACCCGTTTGGTCACAGGTGTGGAAGTTCTATGCCCAGACGAAGCAGCTCCTTCCCGACCAACGCCGCATGGAAAACCTCACCTGGCGGATCATGCAAATGAGGCTCCAAAAATCCCGCCGGGAGCAAAAAATCCAGTATGTCATCTTCCACGTTTTGGGCTTTACTTTCCTGGTAGCATTGGCCGGTTTCTTGCCTGTTTCGATCAGCAGCAGTCCGGCGCCGAGCTTTCAGGTGCCATCCTCGCGGGAAAGCCTTCAGGATTGGAGTGTTCGGCAGCTGACGACCATGCTTTTCCCAGCCAGGCGCATTCGGCGCCTATGAGCGCCTCAAGAATAACTAACAACGTAAATGCACCCAGCGGCATTGCAAAGCTACGAAAAATTTCGGAGCGGACTCTTTTGCAACCCGAGCCCATGAATCTGGACGACTTCATCAACATCGAGACCCCTGGCGCGACTGGGTTTCCGTCGCCGCAGCCGCCGGTGAAGCAGCAGTCGGTGCTGGCACCAACGCAGGCGCAGATGCAGAGCCGAACGCATGCGGCGGGCGACGACAAGGTGTCCCGGTCGCTGACGTCGGCCATCCCCATCAACAAATCGCGCAAGACGCAGTCCTCAACTCAGCACTTCGTACCACAATCGGTGCCGTTCCCCCCTCATCACAAGCGGACTCAGGACGAATTTAACTACCTTACTCGGCATCATCGCAAGACCAGCATTGATGAGCGACGCGTGAGTGACTTCCACTTTTGGTTCATTTTCTAGTGGTTTCTTTACCCGTGGCTTGCTTGCTTGCTTTTTTTCTCCGTCGCCACAGCCGTTTCACAGCTTGCCACTGTCGCTGGAGTCGCTGCTCCCTGGGACCGGCCGGGCCTGTACTTCTGATCTCGCTTGTGGTGTTGTGCTGCAGCGGGGCACTGAAGAAAAAAAAAATACCCGCCTCGGAGCCCGCCAGCACGCCAGCACGCCCGCAAATTCGCAACCCCAACCGTCCCCACTGATATCTTTGACTGACCACCCAACCGCACTTAGACCCGCAAGCGTCCCGCCGACTTCTCTCCCCAAGTTCCTGCTGTCAACAGCACCCCCTCTGGAGCAAATGATCTAGATGCCGATTCTGAGCTTCATGAATATTCTCTTGACTCCTCCAATCCCGCCACTATGGCACAACAGAGCAATCAGCCTGGAGTGCCATTCCCGCTAGACACATACAACATGGAGAACGACCCCATCATCACCTCGGCGGGTCCCTTCCAGCAGAGCTTCTCCTTCTCACCTTCCACCTCTCCCATGATACCTCACGGTCCTTTTTCCAACGTCTACAGCAATTCCAACGTGGCCGCGAACTCGGCAAACGCCACCGAGTTTTATTCGCCTCCCGGGTCGGCTTATCAGTCCAACGTCTCAACGCCACACCCGATGAATGATAGTGATGGCCTCTACTTTGGGCCTATGGATATGCGCAACCAGCGATCTCAGGGCTTCCGCGCTACGCCTGCCCACATGGCGAACCACATGGGCCAGCAATTCATATACGGAGCTAACGGAAACCCCATGTTTCCCACGTCGGCAGCAGGCTCCGAAACCGCGTCGGCTTACAACACCGCACCAAGCTCGTTCGGCGGCCACTCTCACATCGACCCGACGCAGGTCTTCCAGCCCGATCACCCGGTCCGATCGCCTGGCGTCTCGCTGCCGCCCGACAGCATGTTCACCTTCGGAGCCGATTCCGACGAGGAAGACGGCGGCGCATTTGCCGACCGGAACCTTGGCATAGCAGCCGACTTCTCGGACGATAGCAACCAGCTACAATGGGATGCGTCCCTACCAGGCCAATTTAGCACCCAGGCAGCGCGCTACCCTGGCGGCCCCCCGCGAAAGACGGTCACAATCGGAGGAACCACGACCGATTTCGTCGAATCGAACGGCGACTGGGAAGGAGGAGGGATCGGGCGTTCGCAGTCACAGTCATTTCGATCGGGATCTGAGAGGCGCCAGAAAGTGCCCCGAACAGCTTCGACGCCGGCAGCCCACCTTGCCGGCCGAGCCATGCCCAAATTCGACCGACTGGCACAGTCGACACCGAACTCGCCACCGGCCGACGGCTCGGGCATTGTTTCCGGCTTCTCATCTGCAACGCCGAGCCGACCTTCGTCCCCGCCAGGTTCGAAACACGGTTCTACGACGAATCTGCAAGGTGCCGCGAACAACCAAGGCGAAGGAAACCCCGCGCCGCCGACCACCTGTACCAATTGCTTCACGCAGACGACACCTCTGTGGCGGCGTAACCCGGAAGGTCAGCCGCTATGCAATGCTTGCGGTCTGTTCTTGAAGCTGCATGGCGTCGTGCGGCCCCTCAGCCTGAAGACAGACGTGATCAAGAAGCGCAATCGAGGCTCCGGAGCGAGCCTTCCGGTCGGCGGCACGAGCACCAGGTCTAAGAAGAATGCCACCAGCGCATCAGGCGCAAACTCGGCCGCCGCGTCGCGCAAGAATTCTTCTCTGGCCATGTCCTCGTCGGCGGCAATCAACAGTAGCACCATCCAGGCAACCACCCAGGTCACCACCCCTCCAGCCGCAAACAAGGGCGGCACCAACGAGGGCGAGAGCCCCGTAAGCGGACCTGGGTCGGGCGGTAACACGGCCGGCAGCACACCCACAAGCTTCCACGGTGGGGCAGGTTCTTCGTCGAGCGCAGTTGGAGTGAAGGGCGTGGTACCGATCGCAGCGGCGCCACCGAAGTCCACGCCGGGGCCCGGCGCTTCGTCCCTGCCCCGGTCCATGACGGGCATGTCGTCTTCCAAACGCCAGAGAAGGCATAGCAAGTCGGGCGGTGCCGAATCCATTTCCGGAATGGACATTGACAGCCCTGCAAACTCAACGGGCTCCAACGAGGCGGCCAAGTCGCTCGGATCCACACCGCAGACATCGAATATCCCGACAAGCGGCAGCAGCATGCAGCTGATGAATGGCTTCAGCATGAGCCAGCGGCCAATGGGATCGCAAGCCATGGCGGCCATACCCGGAAGCCAGGGAGGCTCCATGATGAACGCTGGTGGTCCCGCTGCCGGGCCGCAAGAGTGGGAGTGGCTGACCATGAGTCTCTAAGTTGGAGGGCTTGGGCTGGTGGATGTGGACAGTTTGTACAGCATGGGACTGGCAGAGTCGAGACGAGCAGCAGCAGCAGCGACACTGTCTCACTTCATCATAGACGAGCGATCTGTGTTCCTCGAGATGGGCATAATTTTTTTTGCGCTGGCTAAAGGCTAGACACTTGAGAATGTTGCGCAATCATTACCCGCGCGTACACGTCACACACAACATTACTTATATACAGCGAGGGAGAAAGGACGGCCAAGAAGTAGGGGGCCTATCATATGGGGGTGGGGTTTTTTTTCCACCGGAGTTGGAGGGCATCACGTTGATCATTGCTTTTGAGGTTGGCTCATTTGTCTTTTGCTTCCCGCACACAGTCTTGATACCTGACTCGATGGCTGCTTTGGCCGTCGGGTTCACCTTTGTCGTTTGCTACCAGGGACGGCCGTCGTGCGATTCTTAGATTTTGTTAATCTGTTGCTGTATAAATGGAGCGGGTCGGGCTACGCTTGCTTTACACGTTTATACATTTATCTCCTGCACGGGAACGAGGGCTGGAGTATTCATGAGAACCGGATGAGACCATAGGGGAGGAGAATATGGGCAGTAGGAGTACCATGATCCTCTTTTATGAAGGGATGGGTTTGACGGCGGACTGGCTTATATGATATGCCTATAGGCAAATACAATTCCTTGATGATATCTCTACCGCCTACCCTTTTACTGCTTGTTGGAAGGTAGGAGCCAAATCTCGCCCCATGAGCGTTCGAAGTCAGCCGGTTTGGCGGCTAGGGGCCAGAACGCCCCTATGGGATCGAGCGGCCTGGAAACATCCGCGAGGCGCTCGATCCAACATCTATTCACTCTTCTAGGATCCAGAGGAGAGCAGAGGCCTTTTTATTTCCTTATATTTCTTGCTCGTTCTTTCGGTCGTTTTGTGTGCTGCTCTTGTAAGGGATGGGTGGGAAAGACGGAAGTAGAGGAAGTAGAGAAAATGAGAGAAGAAAACCAAAAGCAGGGACGAAAGGGAGGCCGGAAAGAATATTTGATAGTATTCAAACATGTTAATAACATAGGTTGATACGCTGTCTCAACCTGCATTTACGTCTTCCGAGCCAAGGTCAAAACCAAAGACTGTTAAATATCGCGCCGCGGCTCCTCTCTGGTGCCTACCACATTTCCATCGAGATGTTCCTAATCACGCTTTCCCGTAGTACTTCTCGTTGCCGATGCCCCTATGCTCAACCACAACCCCCGGAACTCCCAACCTCAGACCCATCCTCACAACAGCAAGGTCAAAGCTCCTCCCCGCCAACTCCCCACTCCTTCCACCCCTTCTCCTCCCCCGGCAGTTTGATGCCCATCCACTCCTCTTTCGTCACGGCCCTCCACTCCTGAATGGGTATCCACCCGATGAAAGCCCGATCCCCAAAGCCGCCAATCCAATACACCTCCTCCACCACCAGCCTCGCCCAGGCCGATTCGTGGATCCGATTCCCCGGGAGCCAATACCTCGCATCCGGGTGCCTCTCCACAAAGCACCTCGCGAGGTCCCCGTGCGCCCCCTCCCGCGGCTCAATCGCCTCCAGATACCCCTGAAGGGCCATCCTCGGAAGGTTCGCCGCCGAGTACCGCACCGCCCGGTCCGCCGCCGTGCCCGCCGTGCCCGGAAACACAGCCCGCCACGCCCGGCCGAGGAGGGAGATCCGCTTCGCGGGCGGGTACGGCGGGGCCCACCGAAGGCTCAGGGACACGTTGCTGCCGGCCGCGGCGTTTTTGAACGTGGTGGCGATGCGGATCGCGAGGAGGGTCGGGTTGCCCGAGTCCTCGCAGGCGGCCACGTAGTCCATCAGCGCGATGGGCTGGCCTTCCATTCCGGCCGGTCTGCGTTCCGAGGCGCCCGCCCCGTCGTTGCCGTTGCTGCTGCTGACGGGGAACGTCGTGGACAAGTCGCCCAGAGGTGTCAGCGCGAGGATGCGCCGCCCCATCACCGCTGATTCGTACGAGGTGGGGATCTTGTATCCGGCGGCGTGGGGGCCGGGTGGGTTCGCGAAGATGTAGTCCGGAGAAGCGGGTGGCGTTGCGAGGGAATGCGTGGCGGGGAGGGCCGCCAGGAGGCTGAGGAATTTCATCTTGGATGCGGCGAAATGCCTCGCGGTCAGGTGATAGACTAGGGTCTTGGGGCACTCTCGCGCGCTCAGCGACTATTTTCGTACTCCTGAAGTCAAGCAGAAGAGGAACCTAGCGACTTCTACTGGACAGGAAGGAGACAGTGGGGTTGAGGAAAGAAGCAAACGTGAAACACGTCGGTGTTGTTGGCAGAGGCTCAATGTGGATCCTGGAGCGATCCATGTGACCAGTTCGCCATCCCGACCGACGCCGGAGGCCGGGATGCGGGGCTGTTCGGCCCAACCTTTTTGGCTGCTTCCCGGTACATCAACTTGATTTCCAAGTGTTGGAAGAAACGAAACGTCTTGAACAATGGCATGCCACGCAAATTGAGATCCATGGAGTGCAGACCTTCAGTCCCGGATACCAGAATCTCGGTTTCCGCTGTGTGGTTCTGGCTACATATTGTCACACCTCCCCGGTCGGGTTAGGGTCGGAAGACTAAGACCATCATAAGGCGCATAGTATATTCTCCACCTCTTCTAGACTTCATTTTTCAATCCGAAAAGGAATACCCAGTTATATCCTTTATAGTATATACTCTGAAATGTCCTCCTTTCCACGAAAAGAACCGTAACGCCGGCTTTTCAAAGACCATCAAGATCAGGAAACTAACTTAGTCAAGTCTAATAATCACTTTCCAGTCGAGAGCTCCAGCTTCTCGAATAGCGCAAGCTAGGCACCCCCGCCTTCTCCTGCTAATGAGGGCATTCCAGCCCCTCTCAGCGCACATCGCCCGAGCCAGAATCTCCATATCCGAGCCAAATTGGCGTCTCCTTGACTCCAGGTGCATCTTCGCAGTGGCTGGACTGGGCCACGACGACGTTCTCTCTAAGATGGGACTCGTGGGGGTATCGACCCTCGAGGGGTTGGGTATAAAGTTGGTGATGCAGTCGATGACGAGGATCCGTGGCGTGGCGTTGCGCGAAGGAGAAGGGTTTGGTCTCCTCACTGACGGTGTATTCACCAGCAAATCATGCAGAGGTTCGTCCTTGCGCCTAATGAGATCCGATAGGTGCACCACCGTGTAGGCGTAGATCTTGTGCAGTGGATGGCCTGTTATGACATCCAAGTTGGCGTGCATCTTGACGGGCACGAAATCGGTCGAGCCATTGGGCGGCGTTACACTAGTCGGACTCGTGACGCCGTTGCCGTTGACGCTAGCTCCCGAGACAATGATCTGCTGAATCGTCGGACTGGATGGCGATCGTACGAACCTAACGTACTGCGACGGGACACAGGGGTGGGCGGTAACAAACTGCACGTCGTGCGACAGGCCAATGGTAACATCCTTCGGATCGTCCTCATTCTCAGTCACCAGGAAAGTGATGGATGCCGGATACGTGTGAATCTCGGGCAGTCGGCTTACGTCGGTAAACGGAGTTGCCATGACTTCCTCGCCCGGCGTGCTCTGCACCGAGTCGACGGGAGCAAACAGATCTAAGCTCCTCAACTGGATGTTGGTTCTCGGAGGGGGTTCGGGGTAGTTGTTCTCAGATGGAATGATGAAATCGGCCGGGTAGATAAAGAGCGGGTCTGTGTCGCCAAGCACGTTGGAGTCTTTTTCGACCTGGGCCTTATTCCAAAGCCTCGCTTTTCGGCCAGTATATTTCAGATCCTCTGAAGAACATGTCAGTCATCTATGTCCATGGTATCGGGCGACGGAAAAGACTGCGGGTACACAAACCTTCTAATTCGTTCGCCTCAATGTTCACCCAACCATCGGGTAGTCCTCTCGGTGTCACGTCGCTCGAAACCCATCCCATGCACTCGGCGGCGCCTCTTCCTGCGGCAAGAACTCGTCCTACCACACAGGCGGTGCTCCAGAAGCTCTTCCCACAGTAGACGAAGCCGCCACAAAGGTTCGCCATGGGTCCCAACCTCATCATAGCCTCCTTGTCATTCTCGAGCAGCGTAGCCATGAGAAAGTGGCTTAAGCCCTCGCCAGGAAGAACAAGACCCGAGACATACGATTTTGATAACCAGCCAGACGGATGCAACGCCGCCTCAATTTTCCGATGTCCCCATGACGGCTTTCGCTTCGCGCCATTGGTAGAACCTCCAAAGTACGACGATCGAGGGGTATCAGCCGTCGTGGCACTGGCAAGGGGAGTCTGGACGGGTGTTGGCTCGTATGCTGTCTTTGCGTTGTCGCAAATTCTGGACTCGTATGTCTCCAGCTCTGGCCACTGGATTTTCCTCGCGAAATGCATCAATCCGTCCACCTGCCGCTCGCCGTGTCTTCCCTTCATGGTATAGACAACCCCCAGCTGGTCTAGGTCCTTCTGATGGCGATGGCGACGCAGAATCATCTTCCCCGTCAGAGAAACAAGCCACCCAGCTGACGGCTGCGATCGGTCACCGTTATTGCTGTCATTCTCCTCCTTGACAACCTCAAGGTTCTCAAGCCACGCTCTGGCCAGAACCAGTGACCACTTTACAGACGTATTCGCATCCCTCTCGAACCGTCGAATGTCGTTCGGGTGGATGCTCTCGGCGCCAAACTCCTCCCCGGCAGTGATGGCATCCAATCGTATCAGAAGCTCACATGCTAGTAGAATTTGGAGCAATAGCCAATACCGTTCCTCATTGCGCTCGCAGGTCGTGTCTGCATCGTGAATTGACGACCCATCGTCGATCCCGTCACCCTGCGGCGTACCCCAGAGTATTTGCCCAAGCCGAATCCTCCATTCGACGTGGGAGAAGTCGACCCACGTGTTGGGTGCTGCCAAGACCTTGAGAAGAGCCTGGATCTGGACGTTGAGGCTGTGAGGATTCTTAAGCTCTCCTAACCGTTGTGGCGGATGTAGAATGTGGAGGAAGAGTTCGTTGTACAGCTTAGTTGACAATGCCCTGTCAAGCTTCCCCTCGTTGTATCTCGTACTGTTCTTCATGAGCTGATCGAGGACCACATGCTCCTCGATATATCTCAACCCATCCTTTGACGTCGCCACCTTTTGACGCTGCTCAATCACGGCCGGAGCCTTATGTCCTAGACTGGCGAAGCCGAATTGTTCGTCCTGCAAGGCGTCCCCAACTGATCGTTCGAGGATAGCCTGGTAACCCATCGTTCCCTTCTCGAGGCCCTGCATGCTCAGCATGTTCGGCCGCTCCCTACATCGCGGGTAGAAGTGTGCCCTCTTCTGCTCCTTTGCCTTCCGTGTAGCGGCGGCATCTCTCCTAACATCTCTCGTGAGGTGGGGCCAGGCCGTTACGCAACCCCATGCTTGGTCCTCGATCTGCGTGTGGTCGGTGAGGTCACGGATCTCGAGTGCTTCGTCCCAAGGGAAGGCCACAGATGGGTGGGGTGCGCCTGTGTTGTGGCCCTCGTTGCGAGCAAAGTACTGCGGCGCGCCAGAGAACAGCTTCTCAATGTCAGTCTCGCTGAGAGTCGTCATGATGCGATTTAATTTCAGAATTGGTTTCGCCGGCGGCCCATTGGCTTCCTCACTGCCAGGCGGAGGTGGCGACGGCAGAGGCTTATTCGGATTTATTGGGGATCGAGGTGACCTTGGAGACCGAGGGGACAATGGCGTATCCGGTGAGATCTGTGTGGGAATAACATAAATGGCGTCAGCGCCGGTGGCGGCTTGTGTTCGAGTGTCGCGTGCTGAAATGCGGGGAAGTGGGTAAAAGATGGACAAGGTCTTTAAACAGCAGCAAGCCTGTTACTACAGAAGTATTTCAAACAAATGGTCATAGATATTCATCAACAGGATATAGGATATGTCGGGGAAGAGTATTGGGAAAGGAATTCTCAAAAGGGGTTTGGGAACCTGCGAACACGAAAACAGATCGGAGCACATAAGAATGCATCGATGACGGCAATTGGGCATGCAGAAAAGGAGGGGGAGGGGCAATTGTGATGGCTCTTCGGGTGGTGCATTTTCTGCGTGCTTAACATGGTGTGATGAGGATGTGGATCGGCAGACTTACAGTGTCTGGACCGCCCAAGCCCGTCGCTGCAGGCGGGGGAGATCTCACCTCCACCGCACTGGGCCGATGAGGGGACTTCCCGCCAAGCGGCCTCAACAGACTCTGAATCAGCTCCCGCTTCGAAATCTTCCGGCGGCCACCATCATTAGTAGTACTCGTGCCTGGCGTGGCCAGCGTGCCTGACCCCGTGCTGCTCGGCGTGTTCGTGGTAACAGCGTTGCTCTTTGCCACTTCTGTTCCTCCATTGTCACCGAGTCGCTCGTCGGAAGCCGTCGCAGACTCGATAGCCGTCTTAGTACCGAACGGCGAGCGCTTTAGGAGCGAGAAGGATGGCATCCTCGCCGCTGGTGTCCCGTTCCCTGAAGTCTTGGCGCAGTCGTTCAGTTCAGGAGATCCTTCGTGCGCTCCGCTCTCTCCGCCTCTTCACCGGTGTCGTCACTCGTCAGCTGCTGCTGCAAGTGGCACCCCAGCGCTTCGAGCAGCCAACCGCCGCCACGACGGCCGGAAGTCCACCGCCGACAATTTGCGTTGATGAGCTGCACGAACGTCTTAGCTGACTTCTCGGACACTTGCAGGCCGTTCTCAACGATTTGAACACCTGCAGATTGGACAGACAGCAAACCCCTGGCTATGGTCTCATGACCACCAATGCAAGGAGACGCTTGGCTGACGAGCGGTGGTGGGCTTTTTTCCTAAAAGGGTGAAAATTTTGACATAAAATGCCGATGAATGATGGGGAACTGTTAGAACCAAGGCTAAGCAGAAGGAACCAAGGTGATGATATTTTAAGATTCGAATGGCTGTCCTCAAAAGTCATACGAGTCGCGTGCTGCGCGTGCCCTGTTTTGAGAAGGCACGACGGGCTTGATGCATCCTCGACCAACACTAAGTGACCCTATCTTCTTAAAACGCGGGCTATTTGGCGCGGGTCATATGGATTGGATAAAAAAGATGCAAGGAAGCCCAGCATGCCTCCCTGCCGCCTGCGAGGAATGCACTTTATAAAGGATGATATCAACAGCTGATGTACCTCTGTATATCCGGAAGGTCCTAGGTGGGAGGAAGACTTAGGAACAACTGAGTAGAGAGGTCGCAGTGTAACAGCCCAAAACTACCGACCCAACCGTACGTAATAGTCGTCCGCTTACCTTTCTCGTTTTCTTTTGTTCTTCCATTTCTTGGCCTTTCTTGTATTTTACTTACCTTTTCGTTTTCGTTTTTATTCGCTTTCATTTTTGATTCTTTTTCTACCTTGTGTTTTCGTCTTTTTCTTTTCGTCTCATTTTGCCACATTTTCTTCCCATCTCCATTGCTTGTATAATCTCTCGAGTTACCTCGGGTAGCACGGATACTATTGGGCTAGCGGCCTGGATGAGACCTCTGTTTTGTTACCACATATGGTCGTTGCCTCCGAATAAGACGACTGAGACTTATGGCTTGTATGCGACCCATCTATGTCAGACTGCATGGATAGCTACGATGCTCCATGTTTCCCGCGAGCGAGCGCACCAAAGAAAATGAGGCCGGCGCCATCTTGCTCTAAGCTCCATCGAATCGGAGACTCCCCGCGCCCACGTCGGGAGGGACACAGACAAGGTTTTATTGTAGATAGTGGGGGACGACAACTCTTCGTCAATGCTTTGCCAGTCTCATCGCGCTTCCTTGCAACACGCATCTGGCTAGTAAGGCGCAGGCCTGGCGTGTGTTGATTTGTTTCGAATCGTCACCAACAACCCGATCCACCCACCCACCAATTATCTAGGACGCTGCTGCTCACCTCCACCACTGGCACTTGCACGATATTCCTTGGTAGGACCGCCAACTCAGATGTGGACGGGAGGATCTGACGCCATGAGAGCCATGAGACCGGTTTTCGTGGGGACTTCTCAAAGGTTACCGTTGGACCATAACCCTACCACCAAACGAGGACTGCATTCTTGGCTGCCGCTGTGGGTCGTCCAGTCGCCGTTGGGTTGCGCTAAGATGGCGGAGCTTCCGATCCTGTATTGGAGGGCAGAAGGTAGATAGAATGGATATCTGGCAAGTTGCTGCAAGCAAGAAGTGCCTTGCCCGGTTGCGTCAGCGTGGCTGTTCCACATCCGCTTCCCCAAGGTTTCAGATCTAGTCTGTCGTCAGTAGCGTGCTCTCGGTCGAAGCCCGACGCCGGCAACAATTTCTCAAGAGGCGCCTTGGAATCTCGGAGTGCCACGCCATGCCCTAAACAGTTTTAATAAGCGCAAAGTTTGACCCCGACAGCTTTCACTTATCTCGCCTCGACTATAGGTCGGCTGAATAGACAAACAATAATTGCAAATGGTGTTCTGGTACCTGAAACGACGGCCGCTGTGCCACCTAACCAAAATTCAAGAACAAGCTGTATTTCCCAAGGGTTGTCTCGGAGGCTTCTGTTTCGATACCATCGGAACATGGTGAATGTTCTTCTTGAACCGGTGGTGGGTTTGGAACATTCCTCCAAATGATGGTGTGTTACGGTTCGGTGGCATGGGATCTTGCAGCTTGCATTCAATCGAGATACGCTGGAAGCAGCGGCTGGCGGGTATTACGAGGCTTCAATTACCTCAGCTGCCATTCATATAATCTTAAATGCGGCACCGCACCCTCCACTCATAGCCGTCTGTTCTGGAAAAATGCAATTTCGGGGTATCATCAAGGGCCGTCCGCCAGCACCCTTCTTCTGGAACTTCTACGGAGATGCCCAAATATTCATAATCACAATGGTCCGCGCCAACCCGACCAACACGCCCTACCCGCAAACTGACCGCACAGAACATCGGACAACCCCGAACTCTTTTAAAATGGTGTCATGATCCTATCCGTAGGAATTCTACACCATCGATTAGATAGATATCCAGACATGGCCATAACCGCGCTCGAGCGCATCTTCACG
>Ga0247774_1000621_pt1 | contig 17697 bp, 14 predicted proteins | sample UWRJL001104B6_FD_179933 | JGI IMG/M metagenome (GOLD analysis project Ga0247774, IMG submission 179933) | Plant litter microbial communities from Arlington Agricultural Research Station in Wisconsin, United States - UWRJ-L001-104B-6 | ecosystem: Environmental > Terrestrial > Plant litter >... | reverse complement strand
GTCGCCGAGGGCTGTGTTCCGGGGGAGAGTTATAGAGACGGCAACGGAAGTTCCGATCGCCAATCAAAGGAGTCGCAACCCGAGATTGTCACCATGGTCTCGAGGGCGTATCAGCTGGAAATGCTGGAGGAGAGCATGAAGCAGAACGTCATCGTCGCCGTAAGTTGAACCGCAAACAGTCCAATGGCATCGCGGCTAACCTTTTCAGATGGACACGGGCAGTGGGAAGACCCAAGTGTAAGTCCGCAGCCAAGACAACGACCGCAGCTAGCCTGGTCTACAAAGATACTAATTTATGTAGAGCTGTCCTTCGAATCAAAGCAGAGCTGGAGCGGACTCCATCCGACAAGGTAAACGAATTTCAGCTTCCAGACGCTCTCCATTGCTCTCAAATACTAATTGATTACCAAAAAGCTCGTTTGGTTCCTTGCGCCGACTGTGGCCCTCTCTGCACAACAGTCAAAAGTTCTCCAGTCTCAGATTCCTGGTATTCAAGTCAAGTTTCTTAGCAGCCATGATGACCTCGACTCCTGGTCTACGAAGCAAATATGGACACGGGCCCTCACCAACGTCCGGGTCGTTGTGTCGACATATCAAGTCCTATATGACGCCTTCTCTCATGCTTTCGTTCCAGTTGAGAGGGTCGCTTTAATCGTCTTCGACGAGGGTATGTCATTCCTTTCCTTTCCTTTTCTTGTCACAAGAATCGCAATCCGAGATTACTAACGCCATGGTAGCTCACAATTGTCTTGGCAAGAAAGCTCCTTGTCGGAAGATTATGACCGACTTCTATCAGCAGAACCAGATCAAAGGCAAACCGGTCCCTCATATCTTGGGACTCACGGCTAGCCCCAGCGTATCGTCGAAGAAGAACGATCTTGAGACTCTTGAGAAGACGCTGGATGCGACCTGCAAAACCCCCACGATTCACCGGGAGGAGTTTTTGAGTCGTGTCAACCGCCCTACCCTCCAGCTAATCCAATATCAGTCAGCCGTCGATACGGATGGTGGCATTCTTGGGCCCACTACTGCCATGCAGAGTCTGGAAACAGTTAGGCACCATCTCGATTCCATGAAAAGCGGCGGCCTTGCGAACGAACTGGACAAGTTTATCGGCAATCTTGGCAAACAGGACCAATATATCAGAGATCAACTGCTCCAGTTTTCCCGGAAGATCCGGTCGGTCTTTGCGGAGCTCGGTGCCTGGGCCGTTGACTACTATATTTGGAAAATCAAAGACCAGTTTCTTTCCGGGCATGACTCGTTTTCATGGTGGTTGCAAAACTGGAAGGCTCTGGAAAAGCAGCGTCTAGCTAAAGAGCTGCAAGCACTAGCCGCAAGCCCGCCATGTGACCACTTCGCCCCCGGCAGTTTGTCTGACAAGGCTAAAGTGCTGTTGAAGATCCTGTCGAGCCGAGGAGGCAAGGGCACCGTGGCCATCGTCTTTGTCAAGCAGAGAGTGACCGTGTCGGTCTTGGCTCATCTTCTCTCCGTTCACCCCTCAACAAAGGACTACTGTGTCGGGACTATGGTTGGCATTAACTCTCTTAAGACACAGAAAAGAGACATGTCAGAATTCTGGCGGAAGCACCAAGACACCGACGCAGATTTGCAAGGTTTTAAATGCGGAAAATTGAACCTCCTCATCGCCACGAGCGTCGTTGAGGAAGGCATTGACGTTCCGGCTTGCAATCTCGTCATTTGCTTTGACCAGCCTCCGAATCTGAAGTCTTTTGTCCAGAGACGAGGCAGGGCAAGGATGAAAGAATCTTCGCTTATCCTCTTCCACGACCCATCAGACAAGGACCTCCCAAGGAACTGGGAAGCCTTAGAAGAGACTGTCCGGAAGGAATATGAAGATGAAGACCGTGTGAGGTCGAAGATGGCGGCCTTGGAAGCAGAGGAAGCCCCTGGTGGTAAGCCGTTTTTTTCAAAATCGAACGGGCGCATCGACCGAGACTCTGCCAAGAGCCACCTCGAGCATTTCTGCAGTGTGCTCTCTTCGGGGGAGGCGCGACCTGAATACATTATTCGAATGGATCCGTTCGAAGAAGGTAAACTCCAAGCCGAGGTTATTCTACCCTGTTTTGTACCAGAAGCAGCTCGCACCGCCACAAGCAAGAGCTTGAAGTCGGAGAAGAATGCCAAAAAGGATGCCGCGTTCCTGGCATGCATTGGCTTGTACAAGGAGGGACTCCTTAGTGAGAGTTTCCTTCCTCTTTCGAGGGACTGCCCAAGTGCGTCAATGGTAGCGGGGGCTAAGATAGAGGTCGTGAGAGAGCTTTCCAACCCGTGGAAAACCGTCGCCGAAGATTGGTACACAAGTCGTCTTTGGAGCTACGAAGTTGTCCTGACGGATCAAGACGGCGCTACCCTCGGCGAGTACACCTTGACCCTTCCGGTCGACGTGGCACCGCCACCCCCCATAGTGGTCTATCCGGAGGGTGGCAAGGAGTGGAGGATTAATATTGGCAAAGGCCTGCTCTGCCCCGAACTAACATTGGACGACCTCAAAGCAAAGGATCACACGCAAGTTCTTATCAGCCTCGCGTATGGGCATCGATACAAGTGGCCTACCGACTATCGTCTCCCAGTGGCCGCCTTCGCCGCCAAGAACGCCAGCATTTCCCACGGCCAAATCGGAAGCAGAAGCTTCGATCCAGGGCTCGGCACAGATGGTCACGCCAGCAGTCTCATTCGCGATTCCGACTCTCGCCCCTTTATTTACGAAGACATCATCCCAAGCAAGCTACAGCGAGAGTCCACAGAGCATCAAATTGATAGCGATGAGTTAGCACCGTCAAGTGTTCCGTGCGTAGCGTTAAGGAAATTGACTCGTCGACGAGACTTCCTCCACCCATGCACGACGGCTCCCGGCAATGGACCAGCGCTTTCTTCCCGAGTTTTGCCCATTACGGAGGTCAAGGTTGATGACATACCATTGCGCCACGCATACTTTGGAATGCTGGTTCCGTCTATTCTGCATGAACTGGAGGTGCAGCTTCGCGTCAAGGCTCTTTCGGAGGACGGCAACTCGTTGGCTGATCTGGATATCTCTGATCCGCATTTGGTCCGCACCGCAACGAGCGCGATGTCTGCTCATGAGCCAACGAATTACGAACGGATTGGGTTCCTTGGGGTCTCGATATTGAAAACTGCCACGGCCATCAATATGGCTGCGTTGCGTATGTCAATTTCGATTCCCTTACCGCCCCTTTCTTTCTATTTGTCTCTAATTATCTTTTGGGGATATTTTGTTGCATTTTCTCGAATCCGTTCACCAAAAGACCTTTGATAGGTTCCAAACCTGCGTACCAGACTGTGAAAGCTGATCCGATAATAGATCGTAGCTGGCCAGAAGGATACCTAACGTTCTTCAAAGACCGGCTGGTCTCCAATCGCAGGCTTTCAAAGGCAGCATTAGATGCTGGGCTCGACCAGTATATCCTCACTCGGCCTTTTACTGGACAGAAGTGGCAGCCATTGTACGTCGACGATCTCTTGGCCAGTAACAGCTCCGATAGCGAGAAGCCTTGTGGCACTCGAAAGATGTCCTCGAAGACCCTGGCAGGTGTAATGGAGGCGTTGATTGGCGCTTGCTATATTCACGGAAAATGGAAATCGACGCTCCGCTTCATCGCAAAGCTTATCCCGGACCACGGGTGGAAGCCCATGGAGGAATGCCGGTCCATCCTGTTTGAAGATGCGAGAGAGAATATTCCGCTCCCGTCGACGCTCGCGCATGCAGAGGAAATCATAGGCTACCAATTCAAGAAAAAAGTCCTACTCATACAAGCGCTGACGCACGGCTCCAAAGTTAGCGATAGCGACAACTTTGGATCGTACGGGCGACTCAAGTTCCTTGGCGACGCCCTCCTCGACATCATCATTGTCACTAAAATCTTTAACGCTAGCCCCACCCTCACGCACTCCGAGATACACACACTCAAGACGGCCATGGTGAACGGCAACTTTCTGGCGTTTTTGCTTCTCGACAGGTGCGTCTCACAAATCCAGACGGTCATCGACAGCACGACGGTCGGTATCTCGATGCAGACGTCCTCGTTTGACATGCCCCTGTGGCGTCTTATGCGCCATTCTTCACCTAGCCTCGGATACGAGCAGGAGTTCACGCAGAAGCGCTACCTTGAGCTCCGGGACGAAATCCGCCGCGGGCTCGACGAAACGCAAGACTACTACCCGTGGGCCCTCCTCACCCGGCTCCAGGCCGGCGAGCTCTACTCGGATCTCTTCCAGGCCGTACTCAGTGCCATTTGGGTCGATTCCGGCTCGTGGGAGAGCTGCGAGGCCTTCCTAGAGCAGTTTGGCATGCTCCGGCGTCTCGACCGCCTGCTGCGAAGCGATGTATCCCGACTCAAGCATCCCAAGGAGGAGCTGGTTGCGCTAGCCAACCGCGAGAAGATACACTATCTAGTCGAGGTGCGGACGCTGGAAGGGGAAGGCGGAAGAGGCGCGTTCGCGTGTAAGGTCAGCATCGGGGGTCGCGTCATTGCGAGGGTTGAGGACGGGGTGGGAAAGGAGGAGGTGAAGACCAAGGTGGCGGAGGCAGCGGTCAAGGTTTTGAGGGCGGAGAGAAGCAATGCGGGCTCGGAGAAGGAGCAGAAGACACTGGTATTGAGGCAGCCGAAAGACTGATCGAAGGATACTTCACGCGATGGGTTTACGGAAATAGATGTGGGATAACTGATAACCATTTATCATGGGCTAAATTGGAGAGCTGGATATGGATATGGCTTACGTGTCTCTTGGGTATTATTACGAAGTTACGAGATTTGCGAGATTATTATGAAGGAGGAATCATTCTGGGAGAATGCCTCATATGGACATCATGATGGCTAGATTGAGAAAGGAGCGGTAATCTTATTCAGTGGAAGAAATCTTTGTCACACCCCTAAGCCGAAGGTAACTTCAGAAAACCCCGGTTTCTTTTCATACAAGTAAACAACCCTATATTGAAAATTGGCTATTGAAGTATTGCTTCGTCGGGACCTCGGGAGAGGAGCAGTGACGATCCAAGCGATGGAAAACACATGAGAGGGGGCTTTTTAATGTCTCTTTTTCTTGGTTCCACCTGTTTGAATAGAACTTCACCATCAGGCCTATGACTATCCTTTGGGAAAGCCTAATTTAGTCAAATAGAGGGCTTCTAACCATATTCTCATTCCAACTGGCTTGATCTCAAATGTTTCAACATCAATTATTCTCAATTTGCTTACAATCTTATTGCCCATTTGGTTCTTATGGGGTAGGTTCCCGGACCATTATCTGGTTAGGGATTCATGTCTCAAAATGTACATTCAAGATCAACATCGTCTACCCGTACGGACAGGTACGAAGCTGAAATATCGAAGCTCCTCTCTGTCCTTTACTTTCTCTCGTCGCAGAGGTCCATCCTACTGCAAAGATTCGCCTCCATTCACTTTCAGTCAACCGTGACGGTATGTTCCACGATTGGATTTGTCTGGCGCGTGAAGACGTTGATAGGAGGGAGAACACAGAATTGAAACAAGCTTAGGAATTAATGTATGATTAGAAAATTGGGAGCAAGATGGGGGGTTACAAAAGGTCTTTCACTACAAGTACCGATAAATTCATCTTCAGATATGTGAAGAATCAAACATAATCTCCGTGAAACGCCAGCTTTCCACCACAAGTCTAAAAACCGATGCCGTAGCTGCCAGATAGGAACTCCAAATTAAGCAGTCTTGTTCCCGGGGTATCACTTATTGCTCACCCTCCATCCCCCAATACCAACGAGGTCAGTCGTCTGTCAGGTCAATTGTATCCCTGCCATCTCCAGTTCGGATGATCTTGTAGCGAGAATGGCCAGGATATTTCGGCGCCGAGCTCAGACTGCGCTCCCGTTTAACTCCCCGGCAGCCCTCAGTCTTGACCCCGGTGTTTCCCTACATCAAGTTAGTTCTACAGTCTTCGCCAACTTTGGGCAAGGAAGTCCAACAGTGATTTGTGCAAGTCGCTCTCCAGCCAAACGTCGAAGTTCTTCAGACGACAGAGAATCAACGTGGTTCGGCCCATCTGCCACAGGAGACGGGCTTCGTGGAATGATCAGCTCCTTCTTAAGATCATCTATGGATTAGTTAGTAGCTTACTCTAGGCGACACGTGATGTTAGACAGGTATGAGTGTACCTCGCGATCGATAGTAGAAAAAGTATCTCCCCAGCGTTTTCCGATTTCCGACTGTAATGACCCCAGGGTCTTTGCAGAGGCCGCCAGAAACAAGCCTATCTCGCATTAGTTCCAGGAACGCAAGAAAGCGGCGTCAATGCCGGTTGCAAGGAACAGCCTACTCGGTGCCAAGGGAAACGGATCGACCCTTCAGAGACTTCTCCGATATCTCAAAATTTCCATTTTCCTGTCGAAAGCCCCGAAAATGATCCATCCGGCCGAGCTCCTGGGCGATGTTCACGGACACCATAATGACGCCGAGGTCCTTGGCAATCTTGCTGTCCTGTTCGACACGAGCCTTGGTCGCATCATCAACTGGTAATATACAAGTCAGTCACAAATTCCACATGCCCAAAAAAATTCGAAGGACGCAGATGTCATCGCCATACCAGTTGTCACTGACTTGAACTTGAATAGCTGCATCTCATTCATGCCCGGCACGGCGGATGCCGCGACGCTTCCAGTGATCTCGCAAAAATGGGGAATAGTACGCTGCCGGACTGATACGCCGTGCCTCCACTTTCCGTCGATATACACGCAGACCTCCATCATCTTGTCGGGTGGCTCGTTGAGGAAAACGCCCATAGCCTGTTCCCCAACTCTCGTGACGATACTGAAGATGGTGCCAGATGTTGACTCGATGTATTTCTTGGATTCATACCGGCTCGACGTTCCTTCGAGATCATCAGGGTAATCATATTCCACTACTCGCTGCCCCGCCACGCGGATCGAGACGTCGAGGTACGGGAGGGCATCGAGAACGGCCATAGCGGTATGGCCTTGCGAGGCTCCACGTCCTGCGCGCCGAGCCGCAAACCGAGCTTCTGAAAGAGACAAATAGACGGTCAATCAGAGCAGAGCTCGAAAAGATTCTAGTTTCAGCCTCGTACTGATTGAAGCTATTGAAGCTTGAACAACAACCACTGCCTGGGTTTTGGGTTGGGTTGGGCCCGAAGCAGATTCTCTAGGAGTCGTGTCGAATCGCGTGCAGTGGGCGAATATGAAGTGTGGTAAAAGAACAAGGACCTGGAAGCTAAATTAGAGTTTGCCGTGCGGGGGAGCTTTCCCATGCATCCAGGTGTCGGGTGGGGCTTAGAGGTAGGCTAGTACGCTGACACCTGGAGTCTTGGCCCTGAGTGACCAAACACTGCGTCTGTGCTCTCGTGCTTAGACGGTTCAGGCCAAAAATCTGCGGCAGGCGGCAGGGTACGAAAACGATGCGTGGAAATTCAGTAACGAAGAAAGAAATTGTAAGCAGAGTGAAATTAGATAAAAACCAATAGAAAATCGATTTATCAAATAAAAATCAGGAGAAAGAGAAGAACCATGCAATTGAGTACCAATTACCAAATACAAATTGCACATATTTTTGGCCCCCGCTTCGCTTCGCTGGTATCAATGGCTGGCTGCACTTTGACTCGGGCGGAGGATCCGACGAACCTTCGATTCCGGCAGATTCTTTCCACATGGACGTGACATGTCTGGAACATCAACCGCGGCAATATTGTACAGGCAGTACATGACTAGTCTGCAGAACATGTCTGACGATAGAGATGTTCCATTCCTCACCAGATGATCGATACCGCCCCCACCTTGACGCTCCACTTCCGCCTTGAGAAAAATTAAGCAGGATCGCTGGAGGCTGCCATCGGCAAACCATCCGACAAACCTCCTCATTCCTCGAATATTTCGCTCCAAGCGTTAGCCTTGTGGGCCGCGACGCGCGGCCACCGGCTCCCAGCGAGGCAATGTCTCCCGACCGTGGCGTCATTCCGGGCAACATCCGCGTTTTCGTGCGGTGGCAGGAGCAGACCGTCTTTGCCGGCGAGGATGTCCGATGCACCGTCACCTTCAAGAATGTCGCGCCGGGGCCGAACCAGCACAAGCAAGCTCAGCAGCAGCAGCAGCAGCAGCGGCCACAGCATGCCCGTCAGGCATCGCGGGGGGCGCGGGGCAAGCCGACGTTGCTGAATCCGCAGACCGCGAGGGGGAATCGGGCGGGCCAGTCGCTCGGCGTTCCCCTCTCCAGCCCCCGCAGAAGAGCAGCCTCCGGACCTTGGTCACCGGCGAGCGCGGGCACAAACATGTCGGGCGGACAGAAGCATCGGCGGTCTGTTTCGATTGTATCAATTGGATCCGGGAGCACAGAGGAACGGACCGAGAGCACGGCGAGCTCGAAAGGCGGCGGATTCACTCGTGGTCATGGACGATCTGCCAGCCTACAAATCTCCACGCGGCCACTGTCATCGACGGGATCAGGTACTTTGACTGAACTCTTCCCCCCCTGGTAGATCTGTTCCTAATGATATCGGTGCGCAGGCCACCAATCTCCGCGAAACGTCTCGTCGCCCATCTTCAATGCGCCATCCCCGCATGGCCGCTCCGGTCGGCCGAGCGGCGCCTCGACAGTTCCTTCCACGCCGTCCATAGTAAACCCTCACGGGTCTCCGAGATCATCAGCACCGGGCCTATCAGAGTTTCGCTTCCCCATGATCCAGTCACCCCTGTCGGAGGTCCACAACAGTTCAGAGACTCGCCAAGACGGGCTGCTCTGCCCCGAAGATGTTCCTGAGAATATGGGTCTTGCTATCCGGCCAAAGGATTCGCCGCCTGTTCCGACGATAACAGAGAGCGCTGCACCGGCTGCAAGGATACTGGCCGCTACAAGCATGGGCTCGGGCACGCCGAGAAGCAGCGGCGAGTTTTACTCGATGAGCAATAATTCTACAGAGACGCTTGCCTCGGAATATGTGACGCAGCCACCGACGGGCAATATCCGGTCGCCGTACGTCAGACGGACTTCGAGCTTGTCACAACGAAACGCAAAGTTGCCAGAGGCCTTGATGATGGGATATGCCCAGGTGCAAGGGGCTTTCACCCTTGACGGATCGCTGGTCAACCTTGCACCATTCGAACCTGTCAAGAAGAAGGCAGTCGTTGGTGGCCATGGAGGCGGCGTTATTGGAATAGAGACTACCAAGAGGGACAGCGGCCTATTACGTGGGTTTGGCTGGGGAGCCATTAGCAATTCCCTCGGCGAACTACTCGGTGGTGGTGAACTCAGCACCATCAAGGAGATGCGAAGCGTTGCCAGCTCGAAATCAATACCGTTATTATCAACGCCACAGTCGATACTGTTTGTCGATTTGCAACTAGCTCCTGGCGAGAGCAAATCATTCGAATACTCCTTCAGGCTACCCCGCGGCCTGCCGCCAAGTCACAAGGGCAAGGCCATCAAAATATTTTACAATCTCGTCATTGGGACTCAGAGACCCGGCGGGACAAAAGAGCAGCAGGTGACATCTGTGGAACTTCCGTTTAAGGTGCTGGGTAGTGTCAATGGCGCGGGCGACATACTCGAGCACGATCTCATGAACCCCTACATCATTCTCCAAGACCTTGCTAAGGTCAAGGCCGTCTCGGCACCAAACCCAAGTGACGACGCGAAGAAACCCCCACCCACGCCAAAGTCGTCGCTGAACGATTTTTTGGCCTATGTCGACGAGCTCTTGGAAAAACCGGGTGATGGTGAGAGTACGCTCCTGTCGCCCACAGCCTTCTCAGGATCGCGGCGGCATTCGGAGTTTGAAGAGGCCGCAACAGCAAAGGAGGCCATCAACCTCGCCATTTTACGAAGCAACCTGACGACCGAAGGGCAGCAGTCACCCAATCGCTTCGAGATAGCCCGCAACGGCCAGCGGGTCGGCGTTGTAATCCTTGCGAGGCCGGCCTACCGCCTAGGGGAAGTTATCACGCTTGTCATAGACTTTTCAAACGCCGAGATTCCCTGCTACGCCGTGCACTCGGATCTCGAGACATGCGAGAAAGTCGACACATCCCTTGCCGTCCTGTCCGAGGCGAGCATACACCGTGTCACGAGGAGGGTGTATGTTTCGAGCTCGGAAGCTACCCTGTACTCTAAACGAACAGTCTTTTCGCCCACCATACCGGTCACGGCAACACCCGAGTTTGTGACGAGCGGAGTAAGTCTGGAGTGGTCCGTTCGACTCGAATTTGTGGTGCCCGCGCCAAGACCGGAGGACGACGCTGAAGGACCTGCCGGGATGGACAGCACCCCGAACAAGCCTCATCCACTGCTGGAGCAGATCTCAAGGGACGAAAAGGGTGGGCTGGTTCTCGTGGGGGTGGAAAATTTGATCTGTGAGAGTTTCGAGGTGGCAGTGCCGCTGAGAGTGTACGGGGCTGTCGGGAGCGGCCTCGAACGGTTGGAAAGGGATGACGCTCTCCAAGGGGGCTTGCCCGTATGATCCAATTATGATGAGCCCCTTCTAGCTACCTACGCAAAGTAGATAACATGTCGGCTTCTTAATAGAGAAACCTTGAGACATATGGCGCCGTATATGCGAGGCAATGCTCGTTAAGTAGGGCATGAATGAAATACATAGTACTGTGTACTCTGGGTTACAAGTATTAGTAGTATGGTACGGAAATTTACAAGGCAATATGCCTCTATCTCATATGTATGCACGCACTACCGACACGAAATTGTGAAGTCAAGGGTCAGGGTATCCCTAGTCCGGCAGGTACCCGACGTCTCTTTCTGGCAACGAGGTCGCGATGGCAGCTCGTGAGGCATCTATAAACTCTTACGGATATTTACACCTATTTTGCTGTTCAAACGAACAAATTACTCATTCACGGAGAGATAATGGTTCCAAAATTTATTCTGATTTGGGACATCCATCAAATCATAGCCAGGGCTTCTCAATGCCTTCGACAGACTAAGGCGGCCCCATCGCCAAAATCCGGGACTCACCAGGGCTGATCGACCACGCCTGCATTGAGGAACCAGATCTGCGAAATACGGTCAGCATGCAGTCCAAAGTCATCCCAGCCTACCTGACCAAATGAAGCATGCGTGCAGGACTGCAGGTTGGTGGTATCAGCGAATCCGCATCACGCACATGGCCCAGCGATCAGCCGCCGTGCAGCGTCCCACGGTCGGAAACGCAGCCTTGCCCGGCCTTCCAGCCCTTCGACTCTCGTCACCTTTTGTGCGGAGTCGATCAAAGGATCTCCACGTCTGAACGTCTGAACGTCTGAACGTTATTGTCGCGAAACTTGACCAGCAGACCGCGCCTCACGTCGCCAGGGGCGTGTTTGAGGCTTTGAGTGACCTCCCAGTTGGCTGCGGTCATCATTTGGTAATGACTGGGAAATGCTCCCTAGACTGGGAGATGCCCTGTTCGGGATCGACGCGTTTTATGAGCATGGGTGGGGATAAGTATAATAATGTCACCCAGCGCTCGGTGCCATGTACGCCATGTTACGAATTGGGATAAATTTTCAGGAGCAGACACGGAGCTTCCATCTCTTGGCGGGAGTGGCAGGCGACGAGATTAGATGAAGAATCGTCAGCAAACCGGTTTAAAATACATTCCTTCTTATCAGTTTCGAGACTGTCGATTTCAATGGCAATAAATATTAGTTTGGAAAAGCGTTAGGTGATAGCCTTGCAGGCCCTCCTTGTCACCTCGTCTTCCACCCAGGCCGAGTCCCCAAGATGTGTGCTGGACTAATCGGGCTGGGCTGAAAATTGCGAGCTCTGGCCTGTTAAGCAAGGACTTGGTTCCTGGCCAAATCCCACCCTTTCGGCACTTGAGCCATGTATCAAACAAACGATGGTCACAGCTCCTAGATGTGACGAGAAAGCTCATTTCCTCCACTCACCGGTACAGTTTCGATACTCCTACTTCGTGCCTTCAGTAGTACGTACCTTTAGACTTTCGTACAGAAGCACGGACAGCGACTCGGGGACCCAGAGTAGGACGCCATCCCTCGAAATTGGATAAGCCGGCCGCCCAAGTTCAGACCTTTTCAGTTCACGTCCTTCTGCAATTTTGGCCTATGATGAGGCCTTTTGCTGTGGCTTCTTTCCCCAGCTGGTTCAAGAGCATATTGTGGGGTTACCTATCCGTTGTTCCCCAAATCCTCCAATCCCAACCCCCATGCGCGCACGGTCGCGACGCTAAATGCGTCCGACACAGTTGGGCTTCTGACGGATCATGGGCGCAGAGATTTGCTAGGGGTAGCCCTGTACCATCAAGTGCCTGTCAATCAAATATTCCACACGCCAGACATTCCCAGCCACATCAGTTTGGTAGAAGTCGACCACGCAGTTCACCGTTGATTTTGCTTCAAGCGAAAGAAAGCCCTCAATTGAGCTCAGAAAATAATGCGTCTTCCTCGAAAGCGGTTGCTGTGGCACAGAACAGCTCTTTGCGTGCCTCGGGAGAATAAACATTAATATAGAAGCGTTAAAATGATCTCATCAAGAGTTCCGGTAGAGGCTTCGCGTAGGATTCTGGTTGCTGGAGCATCCCCGGTCCAACCAACCGCCCACCGAGGCGGCCCTCCTTCAGGCGACCTTGTGCGAGGCCAGCCGAGACTGCAGCAGAGCAAATCCCGGTTCGACCGATCCCCTGCTTCTGCCGCACGCGGGTGACCTGCGGGTGGGCGCACGGAGCAGCCCTCCTGCCATTGTTATGGCTCGAGGCACTCAATTCCAGCTGCCCACGGTGCTGGTTGCTTGCGGTCAGCACCGATGCCCTCTCATCACAATTGATATTTCTTTTCCTTCCGACTTAGGATCTTGAGCCGTTTTCTCCACGAACGATCCAGTCCCTCCTTTTTCTTCTTTTCCAAAGCTTCAATTGGACTGCTGAGGGCGGCTTGGAAGGAGATTTAGACCTTGCGAAGACAATTTTTCTATTTCGTCTTCTGCTCCGCGATTTTTCTTTGTTGTTGATCCAAACCGGTAGTCACTCGTTCGGCACACTCACCTTCCAGCACGATTCGTAATTTTTCTCTTAGACGGCTCCTAGACGATTCTCCAAGCCGCCAAACCGCCCAAACTTCTTCGATTGTCAACCCAACACTCTTCTGAGCGTCCATACTTTACATACACAGGATTGTACGGAAGCGGTCGGACAGCCGCAACACGTTTGGTCCCATCCTGCCTTCCATGACGGCATAAGCGACTCGTTCGGAAGGTCCCAAGACGCTGCGAAGCAAGCTGCGCTCGATCCTACATTGCAACTTCATGACAGCAAATGGGACAAAATGGCTACAACTCCATCTAATCGGCTGAAATTGACGCCGTCAAACTCCCCGTTCCTCCATCGACCCACGAGATCTCCAATGCGAGGTCGGCCTGCTCACGAATCGCGACTGTCCCTGAAGAGAGTAGTTGGAACGACATGCTCCTCCCCGACAGGTTTCGATGCGGTCCAGTCATCCTTCGCCTACATTGCCGGCGGTGCCGTGGTGGTTGTCGATGTGGATCAAGGGCAGTACTCGCAACGCTTTTACCGAGCTCGCCCAACAGCAGTACCGGTATACGCAATCTCGCCTCGCGAGAACGCGCCTTGCACGCCGACCTCGACCCCGAAAGCAAACGACAGTAGGAACAGGGTTGCACCGGGCCTTCGGGACTCCCCTTACACGTCTCTCGACTTTGCCGAATCGCCGAGTTCCAGGACATGGACGAGCCGCGAGAGGATAAAGGCGGCAACGTGCCTCGCCTTGAGCAGAGATGCACGATTCTTGGCCGTCGGGGAAACAGGGTATGCGCCGCGCGTTCTCATCTTCAGCCTGCAGGATAGCTCCTCCGATCTGCCCCTCGTGTCCATAAGTGAGCATACCTTTGGCGTCAAGGCGGTAGCTTGGTCGCATGACACGAGGTTTCTCGCGTCGCTCGGCGCTGCGACCGATGGGTTCCTTTACGTGTGGAAGATCGACCCACGTACAGGGTCTGCAAAGCTCTTTCAGCAGAATCGATGTACATCTTACGTCAGGGGCATGATATGGATGGGAAATACTCTCATCACGCTGGGAGTTCGCCATGTCAAGGCTTGGAAAGTCGACGACGTGCCCTCGGTATCCCCAGTCAAGCAGAAGTTCGGTGTCGATCTCAATCCGACCCCGCAGAGCCAACAGAAAGCATTGCCGGGCCGCAACATTCTGCTCGGCTCCTTGATAGACGCCACATTTACCTGCGCCGCGGTCGTAGACGACGGGCGGGCAATAATCTGCAACGAAGCTGGCGATGTTTGCCTGTTGGAGGATGATGGGAAGCAGATGAAACTGCAGAAGGTACTGCGACTGGATTTCCCTATTTCCTCCATCACCATCCGCGACTTGACGGCATACGTGGGTGGCAAGGAAGGGCAGTTTGCCACGCTCAACGTTACTTCGGTCGTTGATTTCAGGTCAGACTGCATCATTTCCGTGGCAGATGCGCCCACAGGACTTGTCGCCATGGGTTTCCTGACAGACAACTTGGTTACCATCGACTCGAAACACTCGATCAACATTTGGAATTCCGACTACGTCCCCGGTCGGTCGGCCGCTGATTCTGCCCGCATTCCCATCCCAGGCCATGGCCAATCAATTGTTGGCGTCCAGCTACTAGAGAAGCCGAATCCCTCCGGCGCAGCATTCATGACATGGTCGGCATCAGGAAAACTAATTCATTGGGACCTGGACGGCCAGATCAAGACCACAATGACGATTCCCATGGAGCAGGGCGACAGCAGCGATGTCGACATGGAGAACCAGCTGACGGTTGTGCGGGCGACCAAGTCTGGCAAGCTTCTCGTAGCAGCCGACAAGTTAGGAGTATTGAAGGCGATTGAATTCGAATCGAAGAAATGCATTCTCGACACCAAAGCACACTCTTGCGACTGCCAAGACGTTACGCTGTTCGAATCCGGCGAGAGGCTCATCATAGCATCCTGCGGACGAGACCGCACCACGCAACTATTCCACAGACGGTCGGGTGGCAACATTGAGCATTTCCAGACGCTCGAGTTCGCTGCCAAAGTGGTCAAGGTCCTCATCACGGAGGACAAGATTTTCACATGTTCGCTGGATCGAACGTTGCAAGTTCACGACCTAGTTTCAAAGGACGAAGACCCCGACGCCATGGCAGCCATTCCTTCTCGGGTGATGTCCTTGAAAGCATCGCCCACCTGCATGACTATGGGCGCCGACGAAAAGTCGATATTTGTTTCTCTGCTCGATCGATCCGTTTGCCAGTACGATGTCAACACGGGCCGACTGATCTCGACTTTCAAGTGCGTTGATGAGAGCGGCACTGAGTCGGCAGTCCTCGACTCGCTTATCCTGGGCCAGGGCCTGGCCAAAGACTTCCTGCTAGGAATCTCGAACACGGACAAATCTGTGCGGATATACGATGCGCAGGCCGGCGGGTTCTTGGATCGAGAGTGGGGACACACGGAGGCCATCAATGGCATCGCCATGATCGAAGACGACGAGGGACGGAGGGTGGTCAGCGTAGGCTCTGATGGAACAATCATGGTTTGGGCGCTCGACCTGCTGGACTCGTCTCCCGGGTCGATGAGTAGGGACCCATCGCCGGTGAAGGAGTCGAAAACAGGCCGCCCACCGCTAAGGAGGGTTCTGTCAAAGGCCGAATTGGCCGAATTCCAGCGTCCGTCGCCTGCGGCAGGACGGCGCTCACCACCCCGAGCCGTCCAGCGGAGATCATCGAAACAATTCTTGTCGACGACGAAAACGCCGGCGACCTCCGTCTCGAACATGATGCAAACAAGCCCCACGAGCACAATCGTCGAAGACGCGACACCGTCGAGGCGGACATCGTCGACGCGGTCCGGATCTGGGTCACCACCGGCAAGCCCAAAGTCGAGACCAACGAGGCGGCCCTCGCTTCCAGCTCTGGGCGTGAGCGCGAGGAAGAAAAGCTCTCCCAACCTGAGAGGCTTCGGCACGCTCAACATGGCGACGGAGCAGGCTTGCCGGACGCTGCGGGCATATCGAAAGAAGCTATCGTCTACAGAACCGGTCAGCCAGGATGTGTTGACAGAGCTCGACCAGGAGCTCCGCCTCACGGCATCCGCCCTCGGTGACAGGGCGATTCGGAGCAAGGCCATGAACGAGTCGATGCTTAGCGGCCTGCTGGACCAGTACTCGGAGAGGATAGTTTCGTTGCTGGATGAAAAGCTGCGCCTCAACTTTACCCCTAAGGAGATGGACCGAGATGGGGATATAGACGGTCGGGAGAATACGAGGCCCAGGACGGCTAGTGGGGAGACCACCTCTACATCGTCGCTATGAATTAGGAAGGGCTCCGAAGAGACTGGTTGCTAATCTTTTTGTATTCATACTGTGTATTACATACGACATAAGGGATATGTTGGGTTTGATTTTTAACGGAAGGGCACAACATGGCAATGCCATTGTATGTGGCGCCTCAGGCGTTTTGGAAGAGAGAGGCTTGGTCTGTTTGATGGCGTTTCGGTACGGGTTTTTGATAGCCTTTCTGTGCCCTCCTCGAGAGGCTTTTGGTTTTTAATCGGGATGATACCATTGATAGGCAGCTGCAGCTTTATTGCGTGAAGTAGACAAAAAGACATCTACAGTTTTGACTTGTTTCCATTCTCGAACCCATCGATTGATTCTTCGGGCGAGCTCCAACCCCGGAACCTTTCACCACAAAACGCCACGCTGCGACCTGACCCTTCGAATACTACCTTCCTGTTAGCCTCTCCCCAGTCCATCCCCCACCGGCGAAGCCCCTGAAGGCGACGCATCGATAAGCCCGATCGACGCCGGCCGTTTGTCCTCGTCCCTAACCCCAGAGCCACGTCTCTCCCGGCTCTGCGTTGCCGGCTGCTCAGGCCGCACCGTCCCAAGCTCCATCTCGACGGCAGCCGGCAGCGCCTCCTCAAAGCGGCGACCAGTCCGCTCAGGCCCGGACCCCAACGTCACGACAATGAGGACGGCCATGATGGCGGTTACGATGGCCATGACGGGGCCGTACGCCTCGACCTCGCTGCCGCTCTTGCTGCGCACGTGATGGCTCTCGGCCAGGGCGTTGACGAGCTGGGCGGCCGGAGCGGACAGCATGTTGCCGACCTGGTAGGTCACGCCCGGGAAGGACGACCGGAACGCGGGCGGGGAGAGCTCGTTAAGGTGCACGGGCACGACGCTCCAGGCGCCCTGGACGAAGAACTGCATGAAGAAGGCGCCGGCGCTGAGGCCCGGTTCGGTGTCGGGGAGGATCCAGGCCGGGACCATGAAGAGGGAGGAGACGGCGGCGAGGACGGCGGCGCGGCGGCGGCCGACAAACTGCGATACGTAGCCCGTGATGGTGCCGCCGACGCAGGCGCCCGTCTTCATGAGGATGGACGCGCGCGACGCGCCGGCATTCCCGAGATCCTTCTGGGCGAGCATGAAGGTGGTGTAGTTGTCCTGGCTCGTGTGGCTGTACGAGTTGAAGGCCGTCATCATGACGACGCAGTAGAGGACGACGCCCCACTCTGCGCGCAGCATGGCGGAGAAGTTTCGCCAGAAGATGGCCCCCCGCTCTGGTGCCGGTGCCGGCCCTGCTCCTTGGCGAGGGCCCTGGCCTCGAGGAACTGGCGGGACTCGCCAAAGAAGGCGCGCAGGACCCCGACGCCGATGGAAAAGGCGGCGCCGACCCA
>Ga0247774_1000620_pt1 | contig 17708 bp, 13 predicted proteins | sample UWRJL001104B6_FD_179933 | JGI IMG/M metagenome (GOLD analysis project Ga0247774, IMG submission 179933) | Plant litter microbial communities from Arlington Agricultural Research Station in Wisconsin, United States - UWRJ-L001-104B-6 | ecosystem: Environmental > Terrestrial > Plant litter >... | reverse complement strand
CTCGAATTTTAAATATCATAGGATTTGATTGAGTAGTTGTTGTGTTATTTGAGATTGAAGGTGTTGGTGTTGGTGGGTGGACATCCGGCGGATCACCGGAACCGGCGGATCATCGGGAAAACTTCTATGTCACTACTCGTAGAAAATACACTGAAAAAGGGAAATTTCAACAAAAACTGAAAGAGTGGATATATGTGCCTCCAAGAGACGACAACCCTAGTTCTTCTGCCCCCTCAATAAGTGGAGTGCCTTAGACTAAGACAAGTTTGCGTCGAAGCTCCGGTATCTTAGACGCTCTTCCACCTCAGTTTGAACATCCTGAAGTGCTTTCGCCATATCCCTATGTTCTTTACGCTTTTTTGCGTCCCGCAAAACGACAGATATCTCACCAAAGATTTGACCAGCAGCTTCCGTCTTCCCAATGTCGTGGAGGGCGCGAGCAGTATTTAGGAGCATCCTCAGTGCCTCCACAAATCGCTCGGGCAGGACTGACCATAAGATTTTGAGCAACTCTGTGCACGTTGCCTCCCATGTGTCCGCATCAAAAACCAGCTCATAAAGCAGAAGCAAGGCTCTCGTTTGGATCGCGTCGTGGTGGTCCTTCCACAACGCCATTTCCTGCTCTATTAGAATCGTCTCCAGTTGTGACCTCTTGTCTTCGTCCTCCTCATAGGGCTCCCTTTGAGAGGCCATTTGTGCATCCTCAGGAGGTGCTGGTGCATCGTCACGGCGTAGGGTGGCCACGTAGATAACCCCTTCTCTGGCGGCCAGAACGATCGGGTGGCTATCGCCAAGAGCCGCCGCGTTGTCCTTCCTGAGAACAAACCTGAACTGCTCTTCGGCCAGATCAATCTTTTCTCTCTTGGCGAGGTACTGCCCGCGCTCGAGCGCAGTGGACGCGAGCAAGTAGACGGACCTGCCTGTCTTCTCAGCCGGCCCGTCGGCTCGCTCGCTACACACCTTAGCCATCATGTCGTCCACCAGGTTCCCAAACTTGGCCGCAGAGAGCCGGAATAAACACTTTGCCAGTATCTTTAGGGTCGAGAGAAGGCCAGGCCGCACGTCAATGGCGCGGGGGTGCCCATCAGCCCGGATTCGATGTAGCACGTCCCTGATTTCCTCGTCGATGTTGTCAATGCCGTCCTCGGCAATCTTTTGGTCCACGGAACCTTTGCTCAATACGGCGCTGGTGAAGATCTCTGCCTGCCGTAAGAGGCAAGCGCGAGCCGTGCGGACAGCTAGCGCAATCTTCCAGTTGAGACATTGGGCAAGTGCCAGCTCTGATCCGTACCGTATCGTGTATGGGTTCCATTCATCCCACTTGTTCTTGGCCAGCTGGAAGGTATGAAGTAGCAGCCCTTCCCCCTGAACGTACTTGCCCCGCATGAGCGACAGCATCCCAAGTTGGCTGACGTACTTCAACATCTGGGGCATACTAGGACCTAGCTTTGAATTTGCTTTATTGAAAAGGGTCTGCGCATCCAAATACGCCGAGGAAAGCGAACCTCGATGAATCAAAATCAGGATGAGCGTGCTCAAAGCCTCAAGGTAGAGCGGGTGATCGCTCTTTTGCTTCCCCAGGGCGCCGGACGCGATCATCTTCATGGTGGCTCGACATTTGCGCTCCGCTTCCGGAACCCTAGAGTCAAGGAGCAAGAGACGCGATTCCCAGCACCGGGCCTCCAGTATGAGCGCGTGCTTGTCGCTGCTCTGCATTTCGAGCTGCTTTAAGACGGTAGCTATTGTTTCGTAGGCCAGTCTATATCGTCCGGCTAGGGAATAGACTTTGGCCTGGCCGATCTGGACAAGAGCGCCGGTTGTAGTGAGAGATTCGTCCCCTCGCCGGTGGGAAGCCGGGTCTGGCGAGTAGGTTCGTCTTAAGCCAAACACTTTTGGCCGACCATAATCGGTTTGCGACCGCGATCGCTTGATTGAAATTGATCTCTCTGGAGAACAAAATCTGATGGCACGCTGGATGCGTAGTCCGGCCTCGTAGTGATTTCCTTGGTAGGCGGATATCACGGCCGCCTGGCGCAAGACGTTAACCACAGTCGGCAGGTTTTCATTATTGCGACCAAAATACTCCATCTTAGGCCTAATAGGAAGCGGGATATTCATGTACGCCTCAACTTGCTCCCGAAGCAAATCTTGTACCCCGATGTAATCGCCTTGCCTGCCCTTGGCGATGGAGATCTGAAGAATGATTTCCCTCGACATCCAAAACAGCATCTCGCTATCTTTCTTCACTCTCCCTCTCTTGCTCGCCGAGTTATATCTGGATAGGAGCTCTTTAAGATTGCTCTCAGCTTCGTCGTACCGGCCCATCTGCTGCAGGGCCAATGCTGACTCCAATCCAAACTCTAGGATCAAGCCCAGAGTTATGGTGTCGGGCTTGGGGTAAAGCTCCTGGGCAATGCGGAAGCATCGATTCCAAAGAACAAGTGAATTTTTCAAGTCCCCCAGCACTTTGGATTCTTTAGCAAGCTTCTCGGTCTGGTGGAGCTCGTATATTTTCTGGGACGTTGGCTTTTTCTCTTGCCCTTCCAACACATCTTCCGATTGCTTCGAAGTAGCTGAAGTTGTCTCCTTGACGGGCGGGAGCTGCGGTAACTCAGGCTTGCGATTGCTTGGCCCTGCTCCAAGGCCGTTCTTTGAGCTGCTTGGTTCAGCTGGCGCAACTGGTAGGCCTGGTAGTGACTGCGTCTGGGCAGATCGTGATTCCACATCTGTGGACATTGAAGCAGCGCCAAACCTACTGTTCGCCAGCCCCATTAACCTAAAATACCGCCAGCCTTCCAGGACGTCTACAGTCCCTCCTTGCTCCAAGCCCAGAGCCGATAAGATCGCTGCGCGTACGAAAGGCTGCAAGGAGAGTTTTGATGGCTGGGGGAGTCGTGATGAGCTTTGGGGCGCCTTAGTTTTCCCCAAAAGCATGGCGCTCTTCGGCCTTTGAACGACAATGGGCTCTTCCGAAGATTTTGGCTGCAGAGTAAGAGTCAGCTTGAAGCTATTCAGACTTGGCAAGATAAGGTAGCTTAGCGTACTGACCAGTATTTCGGGCATCAATAACCATATCTTGTCCCGGACCAACTTTTGGTCCCGTGTGCGCTCGTCGCCGCACCACCACCGATTGAATCGGGAATCCGCTTCCTTGAGTTTCATCTGAATCTCATTGGAGCTCCTAAGGGAAAAGTTGTCCTCCACCTTGCCAGCATTTGCCAGATCCTTCAAATACTGGTAATAGTCAAGATTTGCGATATTGGCTTCAACCTTGTACCCTCTGACTATGAATATGATTCCTGAGATAAATCTCAATAAATTACTAGCCGCTAAGTTGCTGTAGAGTTCTTTCACCAGCCAAGCGCTGATTCCCCATGCTACAAGGATGAAGCGGACCTTGGCCTGGTTAGATGTAATGGCCATAGAATAGAATGAACTGGAATGAATTACGCACGATACTTACCTCATTCTTTGCACCGTCAGATTCAAGGCCTGAAATGGGCCGCTGGGAATGAAATTTTGAGGCGGCCTGAGCCCATTAGAGTGCGTCCTATATATACTACGTACCGGCTACGTACCTCAAGAAGGTCGCTCATATGCCTCCGAAGCTTATCGAATTTTCTTCCAAGGCCATCTTCTCCCTCGGCAATGGCCTTTGACTCCGTGAAGCGGAATACGTGAACCGAGACGGATGTGTTTGGTGGCTCAGCAAGCACTGCAGCTTCTAGTTGCTTCCGCTCGCTTTCTGACGAACGAAGTCCGTGAATCAGGAGGACTCTACAGGAGGGCTATCGTCAGCGAGTTGTCTCAAAACGCTAGGGAAGTTTCTTCATGCCGCTGACATGTTCTCAGATCTCTGACCAGACGCCCGCCTAAAGTCAGTCTGCAACTGGAGCCGCTCGAATCGGTCGGGCTGGAAGGCGTTAGCGAGCATTCACTAGTTTCAAAAACTACTTTCTTGCCTTCGGCATTGTATATATCGTCAGCTATGAACGTTGATATTTGGATCAACTTTCTGTAAGACCCTATAGAGATTTGGAGAGGAAGAAAAATGTCGGTGAGCGGCCTGATTGCGATAAATACTCGAGAAAAGCCGGCTTCCGGATGAGCCACACGCTACGTCCGGAGGCATGACGCGTGCCCGAAGGGGGACACTAGGCTGTGATTGGACGCCATATTTCGATAAACGTCAGGCGTAACCCTGGCTTTGAAACTGGCCGCCATGGAGCTGAGGTCAGGTAGCGAGGGAAGGAGCAAGTAGATTTAATTCCGCAGTTCCCACGGTCGGGTTTCTAGTGCCCGCGATATTTTCGGTCACATTCTAGTCCAACATCACTAAGCAACTGCTGGAGTCACACTCGGGCTTTCGATTTCCTTCTGGCAATGGGGGGCGGTACATCTCGTAACCGTTAAGGAGCATCGGCGCGATATTAAATTGAAACACTGGGCTCGCAGCCTGGTCTGCCGAGACCCTGCCCGGCTGTGTATACAGTGCGGGTCCCCAAACCCCGACTGTATGGGCGGCGCTTTTGGCTCAATAAATTAGAATGAAGCTCTTTTGTCGGCTTGATTGGAACAAGGCTCTGCAGGCGCTGTAAGCTCAAAAGAAATATGAGTCGAGTGGGGGGTTCTCTGGACCAATTTGCCAACATGGTTCCATTTCAATCACGTTGAAAGCTCGAGCCGCCGGTCGGCAACATGTCTTAAACCATGAAGGCCCTCCGATCCTGTTACTTCCTGTGGCGTCGAACCTGGCCCATGCGATTGAATCCAAGCAGATAATCATTCTTTCGTCGAGGCTAGTTCGGTATCTTGCGAGATCTGTCAACTTATTCGAAGCCACACCCTTGTCCGCCATGCAGCATCTCAAGGAATACGGCATTAATGCAGACGATGACCACTTACAGGTCTCCATAAAGTTTGCATGGGCCAAATGTTGCCCCGGCCCTGATCGCCAGATACGCAATGGCCACCAGAGCAGCTTCAACGACTTCAAGAGATTTCCTTACCGTCATGGCTGGACCGTTCTCGACGACTTCACGCTTCAACAGTCAGAAGAGAGAGATATGCCTGTTGACCCTTACAAACCATCAGAGCCGCTGTCAATGAACAATCTCGTGCAGTCATGGCTCTTCTTTGGTTTGATCAACTGTGTCGTCCAGAATGGTGAGCCTCTGATCAAGCCGCAGCAACTCAATAGAGACGGCGTTGTGGATACCAAGGACCTACCAGCAGCCTTGGAAATGTGGTTTGACCATGAGAGAAAGCACCCCAGAGCCGCTAAGCTTCGACTCATCCAAGCAGAGTTTTGTTTGGAACTGGCGAGACAGGTCGTACAGGCAAACTTGGTTCGGCCATCGAATAATGGCGTCGACCCTTTGGTGGCATTGTCTATCATGGTACTAGGCGAGACTCTATCTGCAGTCAAGGAGCAAATCACTGAGGGGCTGGGCGCGAAGGTCAATGGCTGGCATAGAGAGGACGGGGAGGGATGGGGACCGCCTGCCTACGTCTTCAACTGCATGGAAGAGTGGCGGTGGTGCTCTCGGACGAGACGGATACTCAGAAGCCAGCTTGGATCGAACGCGACCTTGCTTGTCGCCGCCTTGCAACATGGGAATTCGGGTGAAGGGCATGAAAGGTGTAGTGAAGACGTTTGCCTGAAGGTCCTTGGCCACTCGTCAGAGACACCAGTCCCAGAAAATGGCGAGATCAAGTACCGCGCCCAGCATGGCTCTGGCTGCAAATGTGAGGAGATATTTGGCCCCAATTCCCAAAATATACCCACATTTGGTCCAGACATGAAAGAGGTATTCCGAATCCTCAATGAGGCCAACGACATAACGGAACAGGAGATGTTTCCAATATTCCGTCTTAAAACCTCAGTTCTCGGCGACCTAATAAGAATTGACGGGGTAACGGTGGAACCCTGGGCAGATTGCAGCAGGAGAGGGACTCGAAAGCCAGATTTTGCCACAATCTCGCACGTTTGGGCGCAAGGAATGGGAAACTCGTACGAGAATAAGCTCCTGCCTTGCCAGGTCGACTATCTCCGACGACTCCTCGGAGAGCTACGTCCGACACAATCGGAGAACACCGCCAAGCTCAGTGCCCCCTTCTGGTTGGACACATTTGCCATCCCCGTCCGAGACCAAAGCATTGACCTACCGGAAAACTTTGATAACTTGAAGAAGCGGTCCATGCGACAGATCCAACACGCCTTCCGCGAGGCTAAGCACACCATCGTCATCGACCGCGACATTCGGCAGTACAAGAGCCCTGCCGAGGCATCCATGAAGATTTTGACAAGCACGTGGATGCGCCGACTCTGGACCCTCCAGGAAGCGTTTCTGAGCAAAGGCATGTCCGTTACGTTTAAAACCCCCCAGGAAGACCCCACCAAGCCGCATGACTTACGCGACCTGGACGTCATCTTCAGACGTCTGGACGAGATTGATCACAACAATAGCTTAAAAATGGCGATATTTAAGCTCGCAAAGCGAAGGCTCCATCAAGGTATCATGGGAGAGGAGCGAGATGCCATGAAGAGGAACGCCGCACACACAGCGAAGAACTACGGCAGCATGCTCATTGCTAATGCATGGCGGTCGGCTCGCTGGAGAGTAAGTACTCCCGCTTCTGACTTCTGGCTTCTGGCTTTGGATTTTGTAGCAGAAGAAAAATACTAAAGATCCGAAGTCAACAACACGCGCGACGGACGAAACACTCGCCCTGGCAACGCTGCTCAGTCTCGACTTCCGAGGCTCAGACATTGACGAGGAGGGTAGCGACCGGCTTCACATCCAGCCTGACCATGAAAAGATGATGTGCGCGTTTTGGCGGCTCATAGCCACCTCGCTCGAAGGCTCAATCCCATCGGGCATGATATTCCTCCGCGGCACAAAGGTGCAGATCAGAGGGTTTGGGTGGGCGCCGATGACGTGGATGGTCGAGGACGACGAGGACCACCCGTACCCGCTAAGAAATATAGGCTCCCCCACCCGTCTGCACGAAAAATATGGTCTGCTCGTGCAATATCCGGGCTTCCTCATCCACTGCCCCGACCTGGAGCCCTTTCTCGGGTCAGGCAACGTTCCCCAAGAGTTCGAGTTTCCCGTCGATAACAGCCTCCTCGAATGGTATCGCGCCAGCGACGAAAAGCTGGATTCTGTCCCCCTGAATGGCGCAACGCTGAAGCGCGAAATCTCGGAGCCCAAGGAGAGGATTTCGCAGGAGCAGCTAGTTAATTACATCGAGAAGGTGAAACCCATGGACTTTGCAATCATCCTTTCCCGGCCGCGGCCGAAGGCGCGGCCCGCTGAAGTCGGACTCTTGGTGGCGATAGACAACAAGATCCAGCGGAGCGAGGCCCCGGATCCGGTCAAGCACACCATATACTGCTGCCGCATCATCCGACGCGTGAAAATTTCCCGGATCGAAGCCCCTAAGATGAGCTGGGTCATGGACGCTAGCTCCGACCGCCAGTTCGTTCTCGGGTACAGCGTAGGCAAAGGCTCGGTCGCGCCGCCGCCAGCGGGCTCGGGAGCCGACAACTCTGCCCTCAGCCTCCCGCGCTTGCCCTCGGTGGGAGAAACTCCAAGCGTCGACGGGGAGGGGTCAAATAATGGATCGTCTCGGGGCATCGATCAATCAAAGCTGAGCGGAGCGCCATTCACCTTTTTTGATCGCCAGCGTGTTATTGGCGAGGCGACCGACGAAAACCAGAAGTGGTACGTGGATGGATATCTCGCGTCCGATATCGAGAAGTCGTGGGGCGCCAGGAAGGACACTTCCAAGACCGCTGGATTGGAGAAGGCGTCGTCGAAGGGAAAGGCGGCACAGCAGGACGGGGGATCGCAAGGGGTGGGTCCGAGATGGCGGATATTTAGAGGACTGATGCGGCCGTTTGCGACCGACAGCGCGGCCGCCACCTCGCGCGAGTCCAGTCCAGGCCTGGGTCGGAATCTGAGGGAGGCTCCAATTGTGGAATATAAATTTGGGAGGATAAATACTATGCCGCCGGAGCGTAGCAAGAGTCTGGGGGAAGCCCATCCAGCTCAATTGACACCTGGGAAGCGGGGTATGACTGGCGATTGACTCGGGATATACTAACATAAACATCGGATATATAACATGCAATTTCAGAAGGGGTGAACCAAATAACTCATGCCAGACCCTTCAGGTCCCTCGATTTGTCCCGCTCCTTTTCTCACATCACACCGTTTTCCGCTGAAGTGGGAATACGAACCGGATCTAAATCCCTCAGACTTGAATGTCCGTCAGTATGTCTCGACTGGGTCGGTTTCGTCAACATCTTTACATCATCCATGACTCGTATGTTGTACGCCCCCGAACTGTCAACTGTAGGGAAATGCGATCCCGTCCATGCTAGGGCTATATCTTGTGGAGTCTCCGGTCGCTTGTACTGTTGCGGAATAGCTGCCGGCGGCAGTGACATCCTGTTTTCGGGAACCAGAGTCCCACTCTCGCCAGTTGACCGATGCTCCACCGAAAAGGGTGAGTCCGACGGCGGGGGAAGGTTAAGAGTGCCTGGCAACGCCGGAAGGATGCTTTCGGCACGCGGTGTTTTTCTTTCCGTGGCAGGCTCAAATCGAGCTTCTCTGACAAATTCCGTTTCTGCCATGTCCATGCGCTCCACGGATTGAAGCGCCGAGGACTTTCTGAGAATGGTGGGTTTCGCCTTTATGTAAGGCTCGAGGGAACCCCTCTGGGTAGCGCGCCGCCTTTCCGGCTTCTCCGCCCTCTCCCGTTCGTATGGATCGCGGTCCCCTCCCCACCATAGCTCCTCCTTGGGCGACAAGTAAGAAAAATATTCTCGTAAGAGGGGTTCCCCCATTCCGTAGCGGTCATGGAAGTCCATGATGCCGTCCATGACCTTTTTGGTATGGATGGTCTCGACGTGATCCAAGGGAATATTGCTAGCGTTGGAAGGTCGTTCTATGGCTGCCAGATAGGCGTTTTGGAACATGCCAATGCCGCCGATAGCTAAAAGATACCAACTGTTGTGCTTCGGCGCCCCGACGTTGATCAATAACAAAAGCCACAGCACCGACTGCGAAATGCACACGATGCGGGTGAGCCAGAATCCCAAGGGGATGCCAAATAGATTCCTCGAGCGGCGGAGATAGGGTCGCTGATGTCCAACTTTTTGCGACTCAGCCTCACTATCTGTCTTGGACAGCCAGTCGAATTTTTCCCACAGCCGGCTGGACCGCGGCGAATGCTGTGTGGCGAGTTCCTCTAGGTCGAGAAGCTTGCCGCCGCCGACAATGATGATAATATCCTTGGAACCGTTCCCGGCCGTCAGTGCATAAGTAAACGACATGTTTTGACGCCCTGGAAGTTTCTCGGCCGTCCACTGTGGCAGCGCACCGATGACTTGGACCAGGATAGTTCCTACTAAGGTGATGAGTAGGATGGTCCAGTCGCCCGTCCACTCCCAAGCCCATATAGCGACACCGACTTGCAAGAACGTGAAGAGGAGTCCGTAGATATGTAGGCGGCTCCAGGCAAACCGCGTTAGATCATGCCCGCGTATGGAGCCCTGTATGATGCTGCGTACGCGGCGCGGACGCGCCGGAGACTGACACCCGAATACGGTAATACGGATGGAGTCGCCATCGCAGGGCTCCTTGCGTGTGCGCTCCGTTTCGAGGTCGCGCAGGACACGGGCCAGAACCCAGTTCTTATTTTCTCGGACGGATCCAGATTCCAGGTTGATGACCTTAGCCGGGTAGTCAGGCGGGGGCAGGAGCCGGCCCTCTCCAATAATGCTAACGAGGGCGATGAAGACGTAGGCGACGCAGCCAAAGGAGAAGCAGACAGGCGTATAGACCTTGCCGGTGCCACGCGCAAAGGCCTTCTGCACGACATCACCACCGATCACGAGGAGGATGGTAGAAATGTCTAGCGGGTTTGCCCATTGCGCGCGAAGCTCGTCGGTGATGCTTGAAGTTGTATTCATTGTTGAAAGAGCAAGGCAACCAGCGAAAATTAATCTACAGGATGATCTCGGATACTCTTATCGCTTCTCGTGGTCGAGATGCTCGAAGAGTCCAGTCTCGTAGATATATGCGATTTGTATTGCTGCCGTCCGCTTCAAGAATTGTCAAGCGCTTTCTCGTACGGAGGAAACAAAGTCTTAAGACGATAAGTGACTCGGCCGTGATGAGTAAGACGGCATCAGCCTTGCAAGCGGAGAATGTCCGCAAGTCGCGACATCAAAAGAGACGCGACGAGCTGTTATTGCGACCAAGAGCATGACCAGGCTGTGAGAAGCGGGATGGCGAGAAACTCCGATCTTGGAGGACCCCGCACTACAAATATTAGAGTAATATACACCTCTCTAGACAATACTAAGAACGCCACACACCACCCTTATCCTCTTCCGGACCACACAGTGCGGGGAAGCTGCATTGGGTGTCAAGCTACTTGATGGAAGTAAAATTGAACAATAATACGCGCATATCCGACAATATGCATTTCGCGTGGCTGGAAGAGTCTTTCTTGCGCTTCGGGAGCGCCTTGGCAAGCCGGCCTAGCTGACAGCCTAATAGTGATATTCGTTCTGCACTGATGGCGGCATCCAAAGGCCTGGAGATCCTTAGCATATAAAATAAGAAGAAAAGTCTCATATTAAGCGGTACGCGATTTCGAAGAAGGGAATGTAGCCTGTTGTTTGTGGTAGCACGGTAGAGTAGGACACATCCCAACGAGCCAGCGACTGATGCAGTCTCAGATTTCTCACCGAAAAACCTCGCGGAGCCATTTTGTCAGGCAGAAATATTTCTCCGACGATGGGAAAAAATTGCTGTCCTGTTGGAATCGGAATTAGACACAGCCGAAACAGGCAAATCGACATTCCAACGAAGACAGCCTTGTGACCGATCTTTACCTCATGGCAGAGGTCGCTTTTGAACATCTTTCACGGATGCCGCTACCTTGTTTTCAGAGTAGACGTAAACTGTGGTTAGGAATTCTTGGAATAGAAAATGTCCATGGATCCCAATCAACATTTTATCATATCATAACACCCCAAGAGCAAGTTGGATGGCATCCCAAAGAATAGCCCAATATCCCAGGGAGTATCTATTAGAAATCTCCATGAATCCAGTCCATCCTTAACGACACTATAACCTCCTCGGTTAGTGTTAGTTACACACTGTTCTTTTCTTGAATGGCTCTTTGAAATTGTTGTCATGCTGCACACTTCACCATGGGCGGAATGTAATGGAGTTCTGTCCCTCAAAACCCACCTTGCAACATCATTACGAGAAAGTTTCAATTGGATTATATTCTCCCCTATGAGAAAGGCGTGCGCTTCTGGCCCTCCCGAATCCCACCAGTTCTTCATTACTTCTATTTCGGCCCGGCAGAGCATCATCTGTTCTGAACGTCTTCCAAAGAAGATGGGTCCGGATCTATCGAGCCCTACCTTGAAACCGATACCTCATGGGCAAATACATTTCATTATCAACTTTGGCCGTCTCGTCATATTAACATATCTATCCCATGTTTCTTCATTCGCGATCGTGCCTCGGATTAACACCGCGAGCATTCCACCTAGGCGTTAGGTGAGCCTACATGTATTGTTAATGTCAAGAATTCTGTTTGCCACAGCATCGCTCCACAGTGTTCAAACCTCAATTCAATTCCGTGGTAATCACGGCCACCGGTCAGGTTCTATGGGTAGTCGACTAATGGTAGGACTTCTGCTTCGGGTGCAAGAGGTTGAATCTTTGAGTCTTGCCGAACCTTCGTTCCACTTCGGATTTCAGAGACCGGCAATAAAACGGGGGGGATACAGCCGAATGTATATTTTTGTCTCATTAGAGTTCGAATTTGATGGAATCCATGTGTTGTCAAGTGTTCTGAAGGTCGGGAAGACTTCGCCTTGGCAGGATGAGCTCCGGCGGTATTGTAGTTGGATACGTCAGGGACGTGATGCTGAAAGGAATGTATGCGTAAATTAAAGCTATCTGATGACCGGAGAAGACAAGATTCGGAGTCTTTAGGCTCTGGCCCGTGGCATGAGCGTAGTAACCACGGGTCACTACTGGAACCTGCAACTCTAGCCACTCCCCTAGGGCCCGCCGTGTTGCAAAGAGGCGGCTCAGGGCAGACGTTGCCTGGCATAAAGCGGGATAGTCTTTGCTGGTAAATTTATAATAGATGTCTGATTGATCCAAGTTTCGTTACGTGCGTAGCGGTGCACCCACCCTATCCCAGTTCCAAGATAGGCCGAGCTTTCCCTTCTCAGAATACCAGAGATACGTTCTTCCCAAACCATCTACGAATTTACATCGATACATCTTTTATCACATGCCTACTGATCTAATGCGGTTCTTTATTTCGGAAATACCGCAATTAAGCTGTAACTTGGACGAGCAGCCTATCATACATACCATACGGCCATCATTTTGCAGAATTAAGTGGCTGCATCGATCCCGATTTCTGGCATGTTGCAGGCGGAGTTTTGGGCCGGCAGGTCACCCTGGATCCCAGATCTCGCGAATCCAGGACTGACAGGGTCGAGAGAGATGCGTGTCAGAAAGCCGCAAATTTGATACTAGGAGGCACAGCCCGACTGCGCCGAGCGTCCGCCCAGATCCGCCATCCAAGTTTGTCAACCACAAGACCGGGATTAATGCCTATGCTCTCTGGTGGCCCCAACAGCTGCCAGAATGATGACTACCAGCCCTTATTTATTTAGCGACGGAGGGAGAGAGGCTTCGCCACAGCTTACGATACCAGACGATGGATGCTTTACCTGCGATGGCGGCGAGCGTCAGAACTAAAGCCAATGTCTCGCTGGTTCCGAGACTCTGCCTTGGGCCAGCCAGTCTCGATATTCTAGAAAACAGGGAGCTAGAAACGAATAGGCAGTTAGTATTTTCAAGTCCGGGTCCCGGTTGCGCCTATAGGCCTAATCACTTGACTAAGTTGAGATCCGCGGTCCGGTACAAGAGAGCTGAGGGGAGGAGACAGTCTCCGCCAAGCAAAAGAGGCGTTTCATAAGCCATCCTCCTCTCCGCGGTTGGACCGAATACATCAGTATGGCGCGTGCCATTGTCGAGCGGTCAGGAAGAATCACCATTCGGCCAGCAGGCAGACACGTTGCGATTCAGCGGGAGCGCTGATGCCTGGCTGCCCGAAGCCAGCCACGCGTCGGGCAAGGAGAAATTGGGTTGTGACGTCGCGAGCCTCAACTTAGCGATTATATCCGACGATTTCGATTTGGATCGCATCACACCCGTTCTGAATGCAGCTCTCCCCGACGATCAAGACGATGCTCTTTTCTGGGGCCAAGTCTACAAGCTTGGATGACTGTCTCCAAGACCTCCGCCATTCGTATAGCTCGGGCTTGACCAAGCGCACATCAGCCTCGACATTGCCGCTGGCCTGGCTGCCATACATGTTGTAGTCTTCGATGGCTCACTACCCCAATGAAAGCGGTCGTCCTAGTCTATGTCTGCACATGGCGGGTTTGAAGGCGCCCTAAGAAGACCGTCTTCCTCTTATGCGGCTGACTGCTTTTACTCGGCACCGAAATGTCACGGTCAATAACTGAATAGCTAAATCGACTCAAAATTCTACATTATCATCGGTCAAAAAGGAAGAGCAAAGAAAGAGAAGGAAAGCGCGCAAGACGACGCACTTGGCGTCAGGTATGGAAGGCGGTGGGGGCGTGCGTCGGCAGAACCCAATGTTATAAATTACGCTACTTCATTTACTGCCACAGGCAGCTTTGTCATATCTGCTGCGGTGCGCGAGCACCTGTGGACCTTTCCTCGATACAGTACAATATCTGGATGGCCCTCCGCTAGGCTATAACATTCACGGGCTTGATCGCCCGACGAATAACAAATATGATCGCTAGCGATCATCGGCGACCACGTTAAATTTTTCGAACTTTTGCAGGTCATCATCAGCATAGTCAGAGACACGAAATACAGGCAAAATCAGCGCTATTTTTGGTCGTAGACGGTCAACTGCATACAGCTGCGTTATCGGCGTTATTCTCTCGTGTTTCTGACATGACACATTTGTCAGAAACGCTGCCTCGGACGGCTGCCAGCGGCTGTCCGCTGAGAGTAGCGATGATCACCAGCGATCATCGGCGACCACACTAGACTTTGCAGAATTTTGACAGGGCATCATCAGCATAATCAGAGACACGAATACAGGCAAAATCAGCCCTATTTTGGTCGTAGACCGTCAATTGCGTACAGCTGCGTTATCGGCATTATTCTCTCGTGTTTCTGACAACATTATTTACGATTAGGGTTAAGGTAAACGCTTGGCGGGACACCATATACAGTTGGAGGAAGACCGAAGCTCCAACGCAGGGGTTTTCCGCATTACTCGACCTAGAGTATTCCCTGACCCGCTTTTGGTGATCACGTCAACTTCGAGGATATTCGCCGAGCGTAGAGTCCGAGATGATGAAGCCACCAAATGTCGTGCCAATGGCGCTAGAGAAGGTTAGCCTGACCGTTGCAGATCTTACCTAGAATATCTAGCTCCAAGGTCGGCTGATTGGCCATGTTTCCTGTTCGTTTCCTTCGTCCTTACTTTCGTGTTGCTTCCATTGAGCTAGGCTCAACTTGATTAACCGATTTCAGCAAACCAATTCCCCCTGCTGCCTATCTACATCTTCGTTTGCCCGACTGGTGGATCGAGTCAACTTAGCGAGATAAGCTTGTACTATTTGGCGATATTGAGGCCTTTTTGCGGCCGAAGCAACGAGTTTAGTATAAGGACTTGCTTGGGTTCCGGAATTTTGTTTGCACAAATTCTCTATCAGTCACCGTCGTACCTGAGATCCGCCTTTTGTTGAGGCTGGGTTTGTCCTTTCTCGGAGAACTGTACGTAATGTCCAAGACAGGAGGTCCGACGGAATAAACACACTGCTAACAAACTTCAGACTATAAATAGATACAATGGTATTTTCGAGTCCGTCTTGGGTACCGCCGATTCGCCGCGACATTCCCGACTCTGTTCCCGCGGGCCAATTCGCCATAGAGGGCAATGATGATGTGGCTCGACAAGCCGTCGAAAATGGCAAGGCGCTTTTCATTGATGGGATATCGGGCAATTCCTACTCCCGCGATGCCCTTCGTCAGAGAGTCGAATGGCTTGCGAGTGCGCTAGCGAAAGAGCTCGGGTGGTCGCCCAACGAAGGTTCTCCATGGGACAAAGTCGTCGCCATCTACAGCTTCAACACCGTGGGTAATCCCTTTTGTTTGTTTTTAAATATCTAGTTCTGATTTCACACGTTGCTCCCCTACGTGTACATCACCTAGAATCACTGACACCTTGGCTTAATAAGATCGAATATTTCATGCTTTGCTGGGCTATTCATCGCCTAAACGGCATATGCTTATTAATCCACCCCACCAGCTCCCTGGTAGAAATCACGTCGCACGTTAAGAAGGCAAAGTGCGGAACAATTTTCACCGGCCATCCGCTTGTATCATCATGCATACAAGCAGCAGCTCAGCTATCTATCCCACTTGACCGGATCTACACCCTCACAATGCCGGAGGCATTCGTCGGTGTCCCGGAACCAACCGACCATGAATTCAAGAGCGTAGACGAGATGATAACTGAAGGTTCCCAGCTGCAGCCACTGGAACCATCGATCTGGAAAAGCGGCCAAGGGAGGGAGCAAATTGCGTATCTGTGCGCGACGAGCGGGACCTCCGGAAAGCAGGTATGATAAACAGGAGAACCGGCCATCGCCGTAACCCCAAACACGGCTGACAATGAGGGAAGAAACTTGCTATGATTCCGCACTACAATCTCATTGTAAACGTGATTCAGTTCGCGACATTCGAGAACTTCTCGAAAGCCGGACGGGCAGAAGTCGGGACTGGTGTGGTGCCTTTTAGCCACGGCTACGGACTCTACCTTGGACATCTGGCAGCCTGGCGAGGGGATACCCTTGTCGTATTTCCACGTTTTGACATGCAGTTAATGCTCAAATCGATTCCGCAATACCGCATCCAGAGATTGTATCTTGTACGAACCCTATCTTCCCATGAAACCCTTACGGAGAGTGTTGCTTTTGCTTAGGCGAACTGACGTTCGCCTTGCTTCAATAATAGGTGCCACCCATCCTAGTAGCTCTAGTGACGAATCCATTCCTCTTCCAGCTGTTCGATATGTCGTCGGTCGAATCCGTCGTCACAGGTGCGGCGGCTCTTGACAGAACCGTCTCTGAAAAGCTACATGGACTGCAGCCCACGTGGAAGATACTTACAGCATACGGTAATTCTCCCTGCTCTTGATTGCCCCTTCCTTCACACACGCCTCCTAAAGTCATCGTGGATCGCATGTCGAGATACTGATTCTTTCTAACCTTTCCTCTCACAGGGCTGACCGAAAGTGTTATTGTTGCAAGTTTTACAAGTGGCCACGACACATGGGCCGGGTCGTCGGGATCGCTCGTGCCCCTGTTTCAGGCGCGACTGGTGGGGCCGGAAGGGCAAGAGATTGAGGCGCTCAACAGCCCGGGAGAGGTCCTACTCAAGTCCCCGAGCATATTCCCGGGCTATCTGGCCGATGAAGAAGCCAGCAAGAGTGCATTCGATGCCGCCGGCTGGCTTCGGACCGGCGACGTCGGCATGATGAAGATGGGGCCCAACGGAACCGAGCACCTGTTCATCGTGGATCGGATCAAGGACATGATCAAAGTCAAGGTGCGTTCCGTCCCTTATCTATTTCAGAGTTAAGATGGTTTCGGGGTTTGCTTTTCCGAGCTGCTAACGCTCGAGAACAGGGACTTCAAGTTCTGCCCGCCGACATCGAATCAGTGTTACTTGTGCACCCTGCAGTCACCGATGCGGCTGTTATCGGCGTGCCGGACCAGCTTGCCGGGGAGCGGGCCCAGGCCTACGTTGTTCGATCCGCGTCCGCCATGGCGGAGACTAGCGAAGAGGAGTTGCGGGAGAATATTGACGAACATGTGCAGGATCACTTGGATGAGACGCACTGGCTGCACGATCGGATTTTCTTCGTCACGGCGCTTCCAAAGAGCCAGAATGGCAAAGTACTGAAGAGGGAACTCAAGGCTATGGCGGCAGCCGCGAATTGAATCCGGCACCACTATTTTATACTCCGAACCGTACCATCCTAGAGCCGGCTGTAATGTGGCTTTTAATATGTGCAAGTAGTTAGAATAGAATGTCCATAGTTAGTTCCTTACCTAAATCCCCCCTCTCTTTACCTACTCTTGTAGTGCCGACTCGATGTGCATCGGGATGGTGTCAGCCCAAGGTGATGCAGCGTCCCCTGAAATGCTCCGATGTTGCTCTTCTCCGCTGGGGGATCTGCATCTCGAAGTGAATGAGTGTATGCATAATAGGAAGGCAAAATACTCGGATATCATATATCGTAAGATTCCCTTCAATAGGCTCCAAAGAAAATATCTGCCTCTTTTTTCCATAGCGTAATGCATCTTTTCGCATCTACAACCCCGTTTAGGGTTAGGGCTAACACCGTAGCAGAGCATTGTGGCTTCTGCGCAGTGTCAGCACCCTAGTCGTGTCACCACCGTATCTGTAGCCTACGCATAACTGGTAGGCTGATACGGATGACAATGACTGATGTGTGCTGACTTTCTTGATTGATTGTTGATGTATCTAAAGAGTCTCTATGGAGATGGCGGGGAAACATGTGTGCCC
>Ga0247774_1000619_pt1 | contig 17715 bp, 12 predicted proteins | sample UWRJL001104B6_FD_179933 | JGI IMG/M metagenome (GOLD analysis project Ga0247774, IMG submission 179933) | Plant litter microbial communities from Arlington Agricultural Research Station in Wisconsin, United States - UWRJ-L001-104B-6 | ecosystem: Environmental > Terrestrial > Plant litter >... | reverse complement strand
CTGGAAAACTGCCTCGTACGTGAGCGTGCCCGAACGGGACACGATGCCCACGGCACCTTTCTTGTGAATGAAGCCCGGCATGATGCCGATCTTGCACTCGTCGGCCGTGATCACGCCGGGGCAATTAGGACCGACGAGTCGCGTTCCCGTGCTCGCAAGAGCAGCCTTCACGCGCACCATGTCGTTCACAGGCACGCCTTCGGTGATACACACCACGAGCTCAATGCCCGCATCCGCGGCTTCGAGAATGGCATCGGCTGCAAACGCGGCCGGCACGTAGATCATGCTCGCCGTGGCGCCGGTGTCTTTCACCGCTTCTGCCACTGTGTTGAACACGGGCTGGCCGAGATGCGTCTCGCCGCCACGTCCCGGGGTGACACCACCCACGAGCTTCGTGCCATACGCCAGGCACTGCTCCGAGTGGTACGTGCCCTGCTTGCCAGTGAATCCCTGGCAGATAACCCGCGTGTTGCGGTTGATCAGAATGCTCATTTACGACCTTTCGCGGCAAGGGCCACGACAGTTCGCGCGGCATCTGTGAGATCTGCAGCGGCCGTAATCGTCAGGCCGCTGTTTTTCAGCATTTCACGCGCTTTCGGCGCGTTGGTGCCTTCGAGTCGCACCACTACCGGCACCTGCACGCCCACGTTCGTGACGGCCGTGATGATGCCTTCGGCAATGATGTCGCAGCGGACGATGCCGCCGAAAATGTTTACCAGAATCGCGGTGACCTTCTTGTTCGAGAGAATCAGCTCGAACGCCGCCGTGACCCGTTCTGCCGTGGCGCCGCCGCCGACGTCGAGGAAGTTCGCCGGCTGGCCGCCGTGCAGCTTGATGAGATCCATGGTCGCCATCGCAAGACCGGCGCCATTCACCATGCAGGCGATGTCACCGTCCAGCGAGACGTAGTTGAGGTCGTGCTCGGCCGCCTTCACTTCCGTCGCATCTTCCTGCGACGTGTCGCGCAGCTTCGCGAGATCCGCCTGACGGAACGTGGCGTTCGCATCGATGTTGATCTTCGCGTCGAGCGCGACGAGCTTGCCCGCCTTGGTGACGATGAGCGGATTCACCTCGACCAGGCTGGCGTCTTTCTCCTGGTACAGCTTCGCGAGCGCCGTGACGATCGACTGGAATTCGCCGATCTGCTTGCCCGTGAGCCCGAGGCCGAAGGCGAGCTTGCGGCACTGGTAAGGCTGCAGTCCCGCTGCCGGGTCGATGTTCACGCTCAGGATCTTTTCCGGCGTATGCGCAGCGACTTCTTCGATGTCCATGCCGCCGGCCGCCGAGGCGATGACGGCGACGCGCCCGCGCTCGCGGTTGAGCGTGAGCGACAGATAGATTTCGCGCTCGATGTCGGAGCCGGACTCGACGTACACCGAGTGGATGGGCAGGCCTTCGGGCCCGGTCTGCTTGGTGGTCAGGCTCTTGCCGAGCATGCCCTTTGCCGCTTCCTTGACCGCGGCGATGTCCTTGACGACTTTGACGCCGCCTGCCTTGCCACGTCCGCCGGCGTGCACCTGCGCCTTCACGACCCAGACCGGCCCACCCAGTGCCTCTGCCGCAGCCGCGGCCTCGTCGACCGTGGTGGCGACCTTCCCGGCGGGCACGGGAATGCCATAGCTTCGAAACACGTCTTTCGACTGATACTCGTGCAGGTTCATCGCGGCGTTGGGACCTGAGTGCGGCAAACGGGGCCGCGTATTCTCCAGCAAACCCCTCTGAGTCGCTACCCACGTGCGGTGTATGGCGAAATGGAGCGCATTCGTGGGAGGTTTTTGCGGGTGGCGCGGCGGCGCTTGCGCACGGCGGTGGCGTGCTCGAAGAGGATCTGCCGGGGGACGCTGCGAGCCGACCATGGGCGCTTTTCAAAATGCGTCCCTGCATTTTGAAACCCCCGGCAGATCCTCTTCGAGCGCGCCACCGCCCTCAAGGTCGTCGGGAGTTGCGTCCACGACGGCGTGTTCGTGAATCACGTTGTGCAAGGCGTCGGTGCGCGAATTGCGTCGCCTTTTTGACAAGGGCGAAGGTGCTAGAGTCCGGCACCACCCAGTCGCACCGGGTTTCCACTTCTTCGCCTCATGCCGGCCAGCGCAGCGTCACCCGCCACCGCTCCGAGTGATCTCGCGTGGCGCGTCATCGGTCTCGTCAATCTGTACCGGTTGCTGGTGCCGCTGGTATTGCTCGGCATTCTGTTCCTGCCTGGGCCGCAGGCCGTGTTGGTCGCCAGCCGGCCGGAAATCTTCCTCAGCACATGCATCGTCTACCTTTGTGTCGGCATTCTGATGATCGTCGCCCGGCGGCTGTCGTGGCCGAGCATCCGTCGGGTGGCGCTGCTCAACGCAGCGGTCGATTCGGTCGGCATTGCGCTCGTTCTCTATGCTTCAGGTGGTGTCGCCAGTGGGCTCGGCATCCTGCTGGTGCTCCCCGTCGGTGCAATGGCTGTGCTTGGCGACAACCGCGACGCCTTCCTCATCGCCGCCATGGCGGCGCTCGCGGTTCTGGTTCAGCAGACCTTCACGTTCCTCGCCGGCGATGCGTTCGTTGCCGACTACACCACCGCGGGTGTGCTCGGGGCGATCCTGTTCGCGGTCGCGCTGTTCGTGTGGCCCATCGCCAATCGGCTGCGGGAGAGCGAAGCCATCGTCCGCCGGCAGGAGGTGGACCTGGCGAACATGGCCCAGCTGTCGCAATACATCGTCCAGCATCTGCGCGAGAGCATTCTCGTGGTCGATGGCAGCGACCGCATCCGTCTCATCAACGAGTCGGCGGCCCAGATGCTCGGTGACCGCAGCGCTTATCCCGGCGCACTGCTCGGCGAAGCCTCACCGCGACTTCTTTATTTGATGGAAACCTGGCGCCAGACCACAGGCGGGCCGATGGACCCGTCGCAGGGCTTTCTCGCCGCGGACGGCGGGCGCATGGTCCGGCCTCATTTCGCGCCACTCGGCAGCGTGAGCCCCACGCCAGTGCTCGTGTTTCTCGAAGACATGAGCCTCATCGAAGAAAAGGCCCAGCAGGCAAAGCTCGCCGCGCTCGGCCGGCTCTCGGCCAGCATTGCGCACGAGATCCGCAACCCCGTGGGGGCGATGAGCCATGCCGGTCAGTTGCTCGGCGAGTCCGAACACCTGGCGCCCGAAGACAAGCGGCTCACCGAGATCATCCGCAGCAACGCGGATCGGATCAGCACCATCATCAACAACGTGCTGCAGCTGTCGCGACGCGAGCCGACGCGGCTCGAGCGACTGATCCTGCAGGAATGGCTCGAAGACTTCCGGGCGGAGTTCTGCGAAACCATGCAGTGTGATCCCGGGCGACTGACCATTTCGGCGCCGCCGGAACCGATCGAAGTGCGCGCCGATCCGACCCAGCTGCACCAGGTTGTCTGGAACCTGTGCGACAACGCGATTCGCCATGGCGGCGCGGGCGGCGACTCCGGCACCATCGACGTACGCGTCGGCCGCATGGTCGCGGGTGCACGCCCGTTCCTCGAAATCGCGGATCGCGGCCCGGGCGTGGACGAAGCCAACATCGATCGTATTTTCGAGCCGTTCTTCACGAGCGCACGCGGCGGCACGGGCCTGGGCCTGTTCCTCGCGCGCGAGCTCGCGCAGACCAATGGCGCTTCGCTGATTTATGAGCCTCGCGTCGGCGGCGGCAGCCTGTTCCGCATGGTGTTCGCCGACCCGACCCGCTGGGAGTTACGATGACACTCGTCTCGATTTTGATTTCGATCGACCCAGCATGACTAAACCGACCGTACTCATAGTGGATGATGAGCCCGACCTGCTCGAGCTCGTGAGCCTCACGCTGTCGCGCATGAGCATGGCAACCCGTACCGCGCAGGACGTGGGCACGGCCCAGCGACTGCTCAAGACAGAGCCGTTCGACCTGTGTCTCACCGACATGCGCCTGCCGGACGGCGACGGGCTCGATCTCGTCGGCTGGATCCAGCAATACCATCCGCAGGTGCCGGTGGCAGTCATCACTGCCCACGGTAACGTCGAGTCTGCCGTGCGCGCGCTGAAGCTCGGCGCTTTCGATTTCGTGTCGAAGCCGCTCGATCTCGGGGTATTGCGCAAACTCGTCGGCAGCGCGATCCGGCTCGGCAACCGTTCCGACGGCGCTCAGACCCATTCGGTGCCCGGGCCGCGACTCATCGGTCGTTCGCAAGCCATGCAGCAGCTGCGCGAAATGATTGCGCGTGTGGCTCGCAGCCAGGCACCGGTGCACATCTTTGGCGAATCGGGCACCGGCAAGGAGCTCGTCGCCCGGCTGATTCACGACAGCGGAGCGCGCAACGAAGGCCCGTTCGTGGCCGTGAATTGCGGCGCTATTCCGACGGAATTGATGGAGAGCGAGCTCTTTGGCCACAAGCGCGGCAGCTTCACTGGCGCCGTCGCAGACAAGAAGGGTCTCGTGCAGAGCGCTGAAGGCGGCACGCTGTTCCTCGATGAAGTCGCAGATCTGCCGCTGCACATGCAGGTGAAGCTGCTGCGCGTGGTGCAGGAGAAGACGGTGCGGCCGGTCGGCGAGTCGCGCGAAGAAACGGTGGATGTACGCATCCTTTCCGCCACCCACAAGAATCTGGCGCAGCTCGTTGCAGAAGGCCGCTTCCGCGAGGACCTGTTCTATCGCATCAATGTGATCGAGATGCGCGTGCCCTCGCTGAGAGAGCGCACGGAAGATGTGCCGGAGCTGGCAGAGAACATCCTGCTGCGAGTCGCTCGCCGCATGAAAGTAGAGCCGCTCGCGCTCAACGACGAAGCGTTGCAGACACTGCAAGGCTATAACTTTCCGGGCAACGTGCGCGAGCTGGAAAATGTCCTGGAGCGCGCCATCACCCTGAGCACAGGCGGCGTGATCACCGCGGAGAACATCAAGGTACGCGTCTCAGTGCGGCCGGCCATGGACACCCCTCGCGCAGTCACACCGCAGCCCGGAAGTGCCGCCGCCCTGGGCGATCAGCTCGAGGACATCGAGCGTGATGCAATCGTGAAGGCGCTGGAAAAAACCCGTTACAACAAGACCGCCGCTGCGAAGTTGCTGGGCATGAGTTTTCGGGCGCTGCGTTATCGCATCAAGAAGCTCGGTATCGAGTAGCGCTCGCAGCGAGCGCGGACGCTGTCAGTGATATCGCGGCGGCTGCAGGGCACCCCACGCGCGCGGGTCGGCGTAGTAGCTCAACTGACAGTTTCGATAAGACGCGAGATCCAACGATAGCTTCGCAGCCACCGACGACGGCTCGCCGATTCGGTTATGTTTCTCGGCAGGATCGTCGGCGAGGTTGTACAGCTCGGTGCTCGCTCGTGGAAACGATCTCCTGACCAGTTTCCACGGCCATCGAAGCACGGCGTCTTCGCGCGTCAGTGCGTTCACGGTCATGTACACGGGCGCGTCCGCCGGCTGGTTCCATGGCACGTGACCCTGAAATCCGCTCCACTCTTCCATGCCGGCGACGTTCGTGAGCAGCGGCACGAAATCGACGTGACTCACCGCCCGTTCGAACACCGTGCCATTGCGCGGATCGCCCTTCGGCATTTTCAGCAGCGCGAGGGTACGCACGGCTTCGTCGAAGACCGGGCCGGAGTGATTGGCAAATCCATGCTCGAAGAACCCTTCGCCGCCATCACCCAAGACGAGCACGATCGCGCGATCCCAGATGCCCGCCCGCTTCAGCTCATCCGCGAACCGTCTGAGCTGCATGTCGACATTGTAGGCGGCGTTGAGAAATCGGTTGCGCATGTTCGGCGCTTCGGTTGCGGACCACGCACCGTAAATGCTGGTACGGCCGATCTTTGCGGGCTGAAAAGGCTCGGGCCCACCCGGCGGCACCACGTAGCTGAAGTGGGTGTTCTGCAGGTTGAGGCCGAGAAAGAACGGCCGCGTGCCGTGTTCCTGCGCCCATTTCACGGCAAGGGCGAGCGTCTGGGAATCTTCCAACTTGCCGGCGCGTGCGATGCCTTGCCGAATCAACATGAACAGCCCGGTGCGATCGTGCTCGTCGACGATCGTGCTGCCTCCGTAAGTTTCGCTGTCGAAGTACATGTCGACACCCGGAATACGCAGCCAGTTGATCATGTCGCCCCAGCGCTCGTCCTGGGACGAGAAATACGCCGTGTCGTAGCGATGCAGCTTGAAATACTCGAACACGGACAAGCCACGCCACGGCGCATTCGCGGGATAGCCGTGACGGGTCTCGGCTCGCAGGGGATAGCGGCTGTACCAGAAAGCGAGATCCGCGTAGTCCGAATGCGTCGACGTCGCATACGCCTTGTCGAAGACCATACTCTCGCTCGCAAGCTCCTTCAGGAACGGAATCGCTTGCGGATCGGTGCGAAGCAGGTCGGCCCGCAAAGACTCGATCATCAGCACGATCACAGGCGAGCCGTTCACCACACCGGTCTTCGGGGGCGTGTCGCTGATACGAACGGGCGCGGCCCGCGCGCAAGAATACGTGCCCGGCAAAGCAGGACCGGCATTTCCCCCACCTGGCATAAACACGCTGTAACTGGAGCGCGTGTGATTGGCATGAGCGAGCTGCAACCCCGTCATCGATGCGATTGCGGCGAGCGAAATGCAGAACGCGAAACGTTTGGAAGGCGCGACAACCCATCGCACGCCGGCCGATGCATTGAGCGCGCGTGCGCCGAGATAGACCGAAAATGCCAGGCCCGCGGCGAACACCGCCAACACCAACGGGGCGCTCTGAGCGAGATGGAGCGTGATGCCCACGGGCATTGCCATGGCCATTCGAGTGGCGTCACCGCCCAGCGGCTGACGCAGCACGAGCTCGGTGGCCCAGGAGATGAACATCACCGCGACCAGGGCTGCGGTTTCGATGTGAACTATCGCCATCCCCAGGACGCGCAGTGGCCCACGCTGAGGAACGAAACTCGCGAGCAGGAACACTGTCCCGAAAATGGCGAGCACGAGCAGGGCGGACAGCAGCGCGTCCGGCAACGCCTCGCTGAAAGGCAGTCCCGTCAACTTGAGAAGGAACTCGGTCAGGCCGAGCAAAAGCACGAACGCACTGGCGCCCAATAAGGGGCCATGCCTCGGAAAAGGAGTCGTCTCGTGTCGCCCGACCATCTCTACCTCTATCTGGACCGGGCAATCTTCGTCTCAAACGGGACTTTAGGCCAATGTCGGCCAAACGAGACAGCGGCGCAGGCCAACCTGCCGTGAGGTCCTTCACATTCGGCGTCGGCTCAAGTCCTTCATACTGAAGGACCTATGACGTCCCCTGTCTCTGCATACGCCGGCCACGACAATCTCGAAGTCATGGCCGATGCGGTGCATTACAACCAATGGCTCATCGAGCTTGCCGGACGTCATCTGCCCCCGTCCGGGACGATTCTCGATTTCGGTGCAGGTACGGGCACCTTGACTCGACTGCTGAAAGCCGCAGGCCACGACATGGTCGCGCTCGAACCGGACGCCGTTCAGGCACAGCAACTCGAGCAATCCGGCATTCGCACCCTGAGGACGCTCGACGGCTTGGCCGACGGCACGCTCGACGGCGTCACCACGTTCAACGTCCTCGAGCACATCGAAGACGACGAAGCGGTGTTGCAGACGCTATTCCGAAAGGTGCGCTCCGGCGGGCAGCTCTTTGTCTATGTACCAGCGTTCCCGATGCTGTATTCGTCGATGGATCGCAAGGTGGGGCACGTTCGCCGCTATCGCCGCGCGGAGCTGGTAAAGCGGGTCGCGGCTGCCGGCTTTCGGATCGTGAGCGCGAGACATGCCGACAGCATTGGTTTCTTTGCATCGCTCGCGTATCGATTTGTCGGCGGCGACGGCGGCGAGCTGAATCGACGCGCCATACAACTCTACGATCGATGGGCTTTTCCCGTCAGTCGCTGCGTCGACGTGCTGACAGCCGGGGCATTCGGCAAGAACCTCATGGTCGCGGCCACTCGTCCATGACCTCCCTGCCCACGCTTCTTCGGGAAGCGGGCACATACGGAGCCTGCGTGGCCATGGCAGTCGCAGCCGATTTCGCCATGCTCGCGGCGCTCGTGAGCGGCCTGGGCATCGAATATATCGCCGCCACTGTCATTTCGTTCGTCGTCGCGAACGCATTCCTCTACGCGCTATGCGCGCGGTTCGTGTTTGCACATGGCGCGGGAGTGCGGCGGCGATTCGACCTGGCCATTTTCATTGCAATGAGCGCGATGGCCCTTGGTCTGCAGGCGTTGATCATGATTTTCGCCGTGCGGACGTTGCACGCCCACTATCTCGTGGCGAAGGTTGGCGCGGCGGGGTTCACCTTCGCAGCCAATTTCCTGGTTCGCAGAAACATCCTGTTCGCACCCTGACGACGTGCGCCCTCGCGATCGCCGATCTCCGCGAAGATTTCCCAGGCTTTCGTCCTGCGCGTGTAGAACTGAGACCTTGCTTCAGCACGGCGTGTGAGCTGACGCACGTTTCGCGTCTGGTTGGCCTTTACTTATTGCTGTAGGGTCGCGCACAGCTTCGAAAGCTCCGGTTCATGGCATCAACAGCACCATCATGAGCACTTCCCGACAAGCCGTCGCTGTGCTCATCCCCTGCTACAACGAAGGCGCCGCAATCGCGAAAGTCGTGCACGACTTTCGCCGGGCGCTGCCGCACGCGCGGATCTACGTCTACGACAACAACTCGACGGACAACACTGTCGAGGTGGCGCGCGCAGCCGGTGCGATAGTTTGCACCGAACCGTTGCAGGGAAAAGGTAACGTCGTCCGCCGCATGTTCGCCGACGTCGAAGCCGACGCGTATCTGCTCGTGGATGGCGACGACACCTACGATGCCGAGGCCGCTCCGAAACTGCTGACCAGGCTCTTCGATGAGAACCTCGACATGGTCACCGGCGTGCGCCAGCAGCAGAGCGCGGACTCCTATCGCATGGGCCACCGCTTCGGCAATCGCGTGCTCACCGGCTTCGTCGCAAACATCTTCGGCAAGCGCTGCGGCGACATGCTGTCGGGCTATCGCGCATTTTCCCGGCGCTTCGTGAAGTCCTTTCCGGCGCTGGCGGCCGGCTTCGAAATCGAAACCGAGCTCACCGTACACGCGCTCGAGCTGCGCATGCCGATCGCGGACGAGCCTATCGCCTATTCGACACGGGCGCCTGGCACGGCCAGCAAACTGCACACCTTCCGTGACGGCACGAGAATCCTCGTCACTATCGCCAACCTGGTGCGAGACGAGCGGCCGCTGCAGTTCTTCACGCTGCTCGGCCTGCTACTCATTCTGGCCGCGATGGTGCTCGGCTATCCACTGTTCATCACCTACGTGCAAACCGGTCTCGTGCCGCGCTTTCCCACGGCGGTGCTGGCGACCGGCCTGGTGATTCTGGCATCGCTGTGCTTCGCCTCGGGCGCCGTACTCGACTCGGTCGCGCGCGGACGTCGCGAGCTCAAGCGATTGCGTTACCTGGAAATTCCGCTTCACGGACGAAATGAATGACTGACAAATTCCGGCTCGCGCTCGTCTGGATCGCCGGCGCGATCTGCTCGCTGGTCGTAGCCATTGCGCCGCTCTCTTCATCTTTGGCGGGCGGCAGTTACGTGCCTATCGGGGCAGATGCGTTCTATCACGCGCGCCGCATCCTCGACGCGGCAGGACCGATCGGCTTCTACGAATTCGATCGCTTCATGCACGTTCCCGAAGGGAGCCTCGTACCATGGCCGTGGGGCTATGACTATTTCATGAGCCTGATCGTACGCGCGGCGCACGCGATCTTCGGCGTGGAACCGATGTCTGCACTTGCGCAGATTCCGATGTTGTCGTTTCCCATTGCCATCGCGCTGATCGTGCTCCTGTGCCGCCGTGTTGGACTTGGCATTCCCGCCACGCTCATCGCCGCGGTTTTCACTGCATTCTTTCCTCTCAACCAGACGATCTACGCCGTCGGCGCGGTAGATCATCACTTCACCGAGCACCTGTTCGTGCTAGGCACGCTGGTCTGCGGTCTCTCATGGCTCGCAAATCCGGGCTCTGTGCGGCTCGCAGTATTCGCCGGCGTATTGCTCGGGCTCGCGCCCGCCTTTCAGAACGGCCTGTTCATCCTTCAACTGCCCCTTCTCGCGACACTGATTCTCTGGTGGGTGAGAAAAGTGCCGCTGCCACGAGCGACCCAGTGGTTTGCCATCGCCCTCGTCGTTACGACGCTTCTCATCGACATTCCGTCCACTTCGTTCCGCCAGGGCAGATTCGAGTTCTACACGCTGTCGTGGTTTCATTTGTATGCCGCCGCCTGCACCGCCATTGCGAGCATCGCGCTGAACCGGTTCGGCTTTTCCTGGCGGAATTTCGGAATCTTTCTTCTGGCAGCTCTCGCCGCGACCTGGCCACTCGCCGATCAATTCCTGGTCGCCAGCAAATTCCTCGGCGCCAACATCGAAGGCATGCAGCAGATCAGCGAAGCACAATCGCTGCGCCAGATGTACGCCAACGGCGGCATGTTGATGCTGACCACGAGCTATTCGTGGGTGATCGTGCTGTTGCCACTGACCGTCGCTATCGTCGTCTGGCGCCTCGTGAAAGATGCCGAACCACACCTGTGGCTGTTCTGGGTCGCCAGCATTTTCGGGCTCGGAATGGTGATCGCGCAGATGCGCCTTCACTACATGGGATCGTTCGCTCTCTATCTGCCCTGGCTCGTGGTGATTCAACGATGGGCGAGCTCGCAGCCGGCGCTGAACGGCAAAATCGCGCTCGTGGTCGCCGCCTCTCTCCTCAGCGTCGCATGCGTGCCGGCTGTCCGGCACAAGCTGTTCGAGCGAGGCGTTGTCTCCGGCGATCCGGTTTACGACGCGACCCGGGTGATCTATCCGATACTCGCCCAAGCATGCGCACAGCAGCCGGGCGTCACACTGACGTGGCCGGATGACGGCCATTACGTGCGCTATCACACGTCCTGCTCTGTCATTGCCAACCCATTTCTGCTGACGCCGCTGCATGAGGCGAAGATCCGCCGCGTCTCGGGCTTGATGAAGCTGTCCGCAGCCGAGCTCATCGAGCAGGCGCCGGACATCCAGTACGTTCTCGCCCGCAAAGGCACGATGTTCTATCTCGCGCCGAACGGCGGCATCGTCATCGCGCCCTACGACAATCCGATGGACCCCGAGCCGAAGCTCATCGACGAATTGCTGAAGGCGCCGGCCGACCACCTCCCGCCCGGCTATCGCATGATCCAGCAGATGACGATCGATCAGGAAGGCAAACAGCCGGTCGTGCGACTGCTGAAAATCGATCGATCCGCCACTACAGCGACCGCGGAATGACAGCAGCAACCGATCCTGCAGACCGGACGGCGCACTCCTACACGCTCGCGATCACCTGGGTGATTGCGAGTATCGCCGGGCTGATCGTGATGTTGCTGCCCGGCTATTCGGCATCGATTGCCGGGCACGCCATTCCGGTCGGAAACGATTCGTTCTATCACGCGAGCCGCATTCTCGACCTGATCGCGGATCCGTCGAGCCTCCACGAATTCGATTCGCGCATCCACGCCCCGGAAGGCAGCCTGATCTGCTGGCCCTGGGGCTACGACTTTTTCATGAGCCTGATCGCCCGGGGGGGCCTCGCGCTCGGCCTGAGCAACGACGTCATCGCGATTCTCGACCATGTGCCCCCCGTGTTCTTTCCGCTGCTGATCGGCCTCGTGATACGGCTCGGCCTGCACCTGGGACTCAGCACCGGCGCCACAGCGGTTGCCGCATTCGCAACCGCGCTCTTTCCGTTCAACCAGGCTCTCTACGCCGTCGGCAACATCGATCATCACTTCGCCGAACAACTGTTCGTGCTCGGGTCACTCGTAGCCGTCGTTGCATGGCTCAAGCAGCCGCAGTCACCATGGCGAGCAGGGATTTGTGGCGTCGTACTGGGCGCTGCCTCCTGCATTCACAACGGGCTCTTCGTTCTGCAGCTTCCACTGGACGCGGCCTTCCTCTGGATGTGGATTCGTCGCCAGCCCTTACCGCGGAACACGCCAGTCTTTGCCGCTGCGCTGATCATCGCCGCGCTCGCGATCTCGATTCCGTCGCAAGCGTTCCGTGAAATGCGGTTCGAGTTCGCCACCCTGTCCTGGTTTCACCTCTACGCCGCCACCTGCTCGGCGCTCGTGTGTGTCGCCTTGAGCCGGCTCGAGTTCACTCTGCCACGGCTCATCGGTCTGCTCGCCGCATGTGCGGCGCTGGTTGCTCCGCTCGCGGGGCAGATCATCCTCGCGGGACGCTTCCTGAATGCATCAGTCGAAGGCATGCAGAAGATTGCGGAGGCGCAATCGCCCTGGCAACAGGCTTCAGAGGGCGGCGTGTGGAATCTGGCCCAGTACTACTCTCTCCTTATCTTCGTAACGCCACTAACCGCATTGTGGTGTGCATGGAAACTCTGGCGGGAAGCCACTCCAATGCGGACGTTCTTCTGGATCGCCTGCCTCTTCGGGCTCGTGATGACGTCGACGCAGTTGCGACTCCATTACTTTGGCTCCTATGCACTCTACCTGCCACTGATCATGCTGGTCGACGAGCACTTTCACAGCAATGCGGAGAAGGCGCGGCAGGCGATGACGGTGCTGGCGCTTGCGCTGCTCGTCGCATATCTGCCAGGACTGAAGTTCACGCTCATCACGCCCAAGATCGCGGCAAACGATCCCTACTACGCGCTGACCTACGACATCTTTCCAGACTTCGCGAACGAGTGTGCCAGGACGCCCGGCATTGCGCTGGCGACGCTCGACGACGGACATTTCATCCGTTACCACACGAAGTGTTCGGTGATCGCCAACAATTTCCTGCTTACGCCGCAGCACGAGCAGAAGGTGCGCGAGCAGGCAGCATTGATGAAGCTTTCACCGCAGGAGCTGCGGATGGCTGCTCCGTTCGTCAGCTATGTCTATGTTCGCCGGGCGTCGCTTTTTTCGCGCCGTCCTGACGGAGGCGTGCAATTCCTGCCGGGCGGCGACGACAGCATTCCGGACCCGCGCCTCGTCAACGAGCTGCTGGCGGCGGATCCCGGTGCGCTTCCCGCCGGCTACAGCTTGATCAAGGAGCTGGCGTTCGAGAAGCCGGCGCATACGGTCTATGCACGGGTCTTCCGGCTCGAACACTAGCTGGCGGTGCATGCCGCCGGCGGGTGTCTGTTGCGGGTGCGGAACCCGTCACGTCCACGGTCAGTTCCAAACCAACATAATTCCGTGACTTCAGGCCACGGTCGGCATGACTCACTCATCGATGAACGCGACCTCCCCCACTTCCAGCCTGCCTCGGGACCACATCGGTACAGCGTCGTGGGGGCGGCACATCGCATCGGCACTTCCATGGATGATCGCCGTGCTGCTGTGGATGTTGCTGACCATGTACATGGGGCTGTTCCATGACGCGTGGCTCTACTCGTTGCAGGCACTTGGCCGGCTGTACCCGGACCTCTACGGCGCCGATATTTTCCTGCGGATGGGCTCGCAGGATAACTACACGATCTTTAGTCCCTTCTACGCCACGGCGATTCGCACGCTCGGCCTCGAACAGGCCGCCGCCACTCTGACGCTTTTCTTTCAGCTCACGCTGTTCGCCGCGGCCTGGGTCCTTTGTCGCAGCTTCGGTCCGGCACGGCTCGCAGTGCTCTGCGTGGGCCTGATGATTACCCTGCCGAGCGATTACGGCCCCGGCCTCATCCTTCACTATATTGAAGGTTTCATCACACCACGCCTGCCAGCGGAAGCACTCGTGCTCGCCGCCATCGCCGCGGCACTCACGCAACGTCTGTGGCTGAGCGCGGCGTCGATCGCGGTGGCTGCGCTCGTGCACCCGGTGATTTCCGCTTCCGGACTGGCGGTCGTCCTCGCTCTGACACTCGGAGCGTCGCGTCCGCGTGTCTTTGCGGCACTGTGCGCGGCGTTTCTCATCGCGACGATCGTGATCGGCGCGCTGCTGACCGACCAAAACCCGTTCTACATGGACAGGGTCTGGCTCGAAACGGTGAAAGACCACGCGCCAACCATCTTCATCACGAAATGGAATGCGCGGGACTGGACCGGGCCGGTCGGCACGCTGGTCATGCTGGCGGTAAGCTCGTTTGCGCTCGATAGAGGCCGAGCGCGACGGCTGGCGATTGCAACACTCTTCGTGTGCGTCTACTTCCTGGTGCTGAATTTAGTCGGCGCCGACATGTTTCACATGTCGATTTTCACGCAGGCGCAGGGCTATCGCTGCTTGTGGCTCGGTGGCGCCGTGTCCGTCCTGCTGCTGCCCGAAACCGCCCGCGCACTATGGAAACACGGAGATGCAGGCCGCGCAACGCTGTTCGGCCTGGCCGCATTCTGGTTATTGCGGAATGAGCTTTATGCTCACACGATCGCTGTGCTGCTGATTCTCTGTAGTGTCGTGACATTCAGGAATGTCGGCACTGCACGCACGCACCACGTCATGAAGCTCGTGGCAATCGCAACACTGGGTGTTGCGCTCGCCATCACCATCGGCAACGGCTTGCTTGGCGGTCCCACCGTCTATTTCGACACTTCAGCGCCAGAGCAACTCGATAGGCTACGCAGCGTGCTCGACGACCGGCTGATACCGGGCGCGGCGCTCCTGCTGGTGTGGTGGGCGAGCACCTCGCTCCGCGATGCGCGCATGCTCGCGCTGATCGCAGTCGTGCTGCTGACTGCTATCGCCGCGCTCCTTCCCTTTTCGCTGAGTGAATGGACCAAGCGAAGTTATACGAAAACGACCCACACGGCGTTCGAGCAATGGCGAAAGCACATTCCCGTGGGCGAGGAAGTGCTGTGGTACGAATCGCCTTCCGACACCTGGGTGAACCTCGAGCGACCCAGCTACTTCTCGACCGCGCAGACCGGAACGGCGCTGTTCTCGAGGCAGGCGGCGCTCACGCTGCACGATCGCGACGTGAAGCTGCAGCCGTACGGATACTACGCCCGACTGTTCACGCCCCTTGACGGCGACATGACCAAGGTTCGCACACAGACGCTGACAGACGTGTGCGCGGCCATCACGGCACGCTTCGTCGTGACACGGGCCGACTTGCACGCACAACCGCTCGAGCCCGCACCCGCGGGCACCTCGATCGCATACCGCGCCTACAACCTCTATGAATGCCCTCGCTCCAGAAGCTGAAGAAGTGACTCATTTCATGCATACGCGGCTCGCGCCGCGCCCGCTGCGCGAGCTCGCAACCTACGTCGCAGCTTCCGGAATGGCATTCCTCGTGGACCTGGGTCTGCTGGCCCTGCTCGTCACTCGATTCGGCTGGTCCACGCTCGTCGCGGCAAGCGCGTCGTTCGTTGCGGGAGCGCTCGTGCTCTACGTGCTGTCGATCTCGTTCGTCTTCGACCACCGCCGATATCGCGACGTGCGTATCGAAGCGCCCTATTTCGTGGCGATCGGACTCGTCGGTCTGACGATCAATGCAGCGGTGATCTATCTCGTGCTGGAGACGCTGAACGCGCATTTCGTTGTCGCTAAGTTTGCCGCGGCAGGCTGCACTTTCGCGGTGAGCTACCTTTTACGTCGAACGCTGCTGTTCCGACCGTCTCCGGCTCCACAAACAGGCACGTCGCAATGAAGACAGCCGTCATCGCGGGAGCAGGGCCGGCAGGCCTGACGGCCGCATTCGAGCTGCTCGCGCGGTCGGACGTGCGCCCTGTCGTGTTCGAAGCCGACAAGCAGGTGGGCGGAATCTCGAAGACCATCGTGTACGGCGGCAACCGCATGGACCTCGGCGGCCACCGGTTCTTTTCGAAATCCGATTGGGTGATGAACTGGTGGCAGGCCCTGTTGCCAGTGGCTACGGACGGCGCTGCCGACCGGAATCTGTTGCGCTACCAGGGGCAGGAGCGTGAATTCGCGGCCCCCGTGAACGGCGCGCGCGTCACGGACGACAACGTCATGCTCGTGCGCTCACGGCTGTCGCGGATTTTTTATCGCCGCAAGTTCTTCGACTATCCGTTGAAGCTGAGCCTCGACACGCTCCGCAATCTCGGACCCGGTTACACGGCAGCCATCGGTGCCAGCTATCTCGCCGCGCGCCTCGCACCTCGCAGTCCGGAAACGACTCTCGAGGACTTCCTGTACAACCGCTTCGGCGACCGGCTCTATCGCACCTTCTTCAAGGACTACACCGAGAAGGTCTGGGGTGTGGCCTGCTCTGAGATTTCCGCTGAATGGGGCGCGCAGCGTATCAAGGGACTGTCCATCACCAAGGCCGTGAAGCACGCACTCGCGGCGCCGTTCCGCAAACCGGCCGACACCCGACAGAAAGGCACGGAGACCAGCCTCATCGAGCGATTTCTCTATCCCAAGTTCGGTCCCGGCCAGATGTGGGAAGAAGCCGCGCGCCGCGTGACGGCAAAGAACGGCGAGGTGCATCTTCGACATCGCATCGTCGGCGTGCACGGCAACGCGAGACGCGTCGAAGCCGTAGACGTGCGGGACGAGACCACCGGAGAAGTGCGCAGGCAGGGCTGCGACTATCTCATTTCCACGCTGCCGATCAGCGAAATCACCGCGATGCTCAAACCGGAAGACATGCGCGTGACGCAAGTTGCCCGATCCCTCCCCTATCGCGACTTCATGACCGCAGGATTACTCGTGAAGCGCATGAAGCCTACGCGAGCCGATGGCCTGCCCGGCGTGCCGCAGGACAATTGGATCTATATTCAGGAACCGGATGTGAAGCTCGGTCGCCTGCAGATCTTCAACAACTGGAGCCCGTACCTCGTCGCGGATCCCTCGACCGTGTGGCTCGGGCTCGAATACTTCTGCCGCGAAGGTGACGAGCTCTGGTCGATGCCGGACGCGGCCTTCCTCGACTTCGCGGCGAAGGAGCTCGCGAAGATCGGTCTCATCGATCGGGCCGACGTGCTGGACGGCACCGTGGTGCGAGTGCCGAAAGCCTACCCCGCCTATTTCGGCGAATACCGCGACATCGAGCGGGTGCGCAGCTTTCTCGACGAGTGGCAGAACCTGTATCCGGTCGGCCGCAACGGCATGCACCGCTATAACAACCAGGATCACTCGATGCTTGCGGCCAAGGCTGCGGTCGACTGCATGGTTGCTGGCGACACGAACAAATCAGCGCTCTGGGCAGTGAACGCGGAAGACGAATATCACGAAACCCGGAAGTGACAATCTGCGTCACTAAGTGACAACGCCCACTGATCGCTGTCGTCAGTGACTGACGGCGCTATGTCAAAAATTTTGGCTCATGGATTTCAAAAAACTTAATGATTCCAGCGTCTTAAGAAGATGCGAGGCGCTGGCACAGCGGTTGCAATTCTGCTGCGGCAGGCGAGCATCGCCGCTGACCCAAAATTAATTCGTTCAGGAGATCGTCCATGAAGTCTGTGCAGAAGGGTTTCACCCTCATCGAGTTGATGATCGTCGTCGCGATCATCGGCATTCTCGCCGCCATCGCCATCCCGGCCTACCAGGACTACACGGTCCGTTCGCAGATCACTGAAGGTCTCAACCTTGCGAGTGACATGAAGGCCGCCGTGGCCGAGTCGTTCGCGCAGACGGGTGCCTGGCCGGCCAACAACAACACGGTCGGTATCTCGACCGTTGCCGGCACCAAGTCGGGCAAGTACGTGTCGGACGTGCAGATCAACACCGGCTCGATCGTCATCACCTACGGTGGCGTGCAGGCGAACTCGAACATCAACGGCAAGGCCCTGGTGCTGCAGCCGACGACCAGCCCGAACGGTGACGTGAT
>Ga0247774_1000618_pt1 | contig 17739 bp, 22 predicted proteins | sample UWRJL001104B6_FD_179933 | JGI IMG/M metagenome (GOLD analysis project Ga0247774, IMG submission 179933) | Plant litter microbial communities from Arlington Agricultural Research Station in Wisconsin, United States - UWRJ-L001-104B-6 | ecosystem: Environmental > Terrestrial > Plant litter >... | reverse complement strand
CCGTCAAAGAAGAAGCAGTGCGACGCCGGCGCTCAAGCTGGCGCTCAAGCTCTTCGACGATGGTAATGAGGAGCATGGTCTTGCCCTTGCCCGGGTCGCCCTTGACCCACAGCAGCCGGGCCTCGTGGGTGTCGTGCCATTGGCGGAAATCGGCATGGTCGAGGACCCAGTCGGAGGCGCCACGAAAGAGACCGCCCTTCGTATCAGCGATGCGGTCTTTGTCGTCGCGCGGGTCTGTCAGCCGCAGGTCGGCAATATAGGCATTACCCTTGGCTATCACTTCTTCCAGCCGCTTGCGTGCATTCTCCGACCCTTCGCCATAGAGGAGAGGGATGCAGACGTTGAAAATGCCAAAGAGCGCATACACCTTATCTTCAGGGAGTGGTCTCGCGCTTGTCCATCCATGCCATTCGCTCAGAGACGGTGCGGTTCGATAGAGAGCTGCCTCGAAGGATGCTAACAGGAATGCCTGTGATCTCGTGGATATTCCGCTCGAGAGACGTCTTGGTCCCCAGACGCACTCCTTCTCTTGAAAAGAACTCGACTGAATCCGGGGCAATCAGCTCTTGAAGAGTCCATCCGCGGGTAAACCAGAGGCTATCGCGGAAAGGGGTTTCGGAGGTAGGCGTTGAGACATCAGCAAGATAAGCGTAGCATTTTGTCGCGCGGCGATACCAGCGGAACATGCAGTTGATGGCCTCCTGGAGCTCGACAGCGTTGGTCTTATCGATGCAGCAAGTGTCACCCTAATGAGCTCCTGGGGGCGATTTGTCCACCGTATTTCCTGCTGAAACGGAACAGTGATCTGCGAAACGGACGTGGAAGAAAGGTTGTCTTTCGCCGCTGTCGAGCTGCGTCCCGGAATTGGGCTCCACTTCCCCAGCCACGCTGCTTCATATGCCAACGCACCGGATTTCGGGACCTTCGTTAATGGCCTCACAGCACCCTCCCTCCCTCTCTCTCTCTCTTTTTTTTTTTTCTTCTTTTTTTTTTCTTTTTTGGAAATGGAAAGGGCCATCCCATGTTGACATGATCTCATGCAAAGAGCCCGGTCTTGGGATCGGGGCCGGAAAGAGGGAACCGAGAAGCCCCTCAGGCCCGGGAAGCGGGCCCCTACCTCGACCATGCTGCTTGAAACGGATGTGACAGAAGTTTGCTCCCGCCACTTGCCGAACTGCGTCCCGGAACTGGGCTCCCCCTTTCCCAGCCACGCTGGGAAAGGCCATCCGTGTTGCCATGATTTCGCGCCAAGAGCCCGGTTTTGGGACCATGTCCCGGAAAGAGGGAACCGAGTAGCCTCTCCAGCGGCTACACGCCCCGGAAATGGGTCGCCACGGTAGCCAGGCACGTGCCAGAACGCAGGGAAGGCTTTCAAGTCAGCATCAAGAATCCGAGGTTATGAATTCGGCTGGCTCTTTGATATATGTTTATTTTCACTCTATGGAGGGTGTAAAGTGCTGCCTATTTGCCTAAGACAGCTTTACTTGCTTTCCTAATATCTTGAGCACCACCAGAGCAAAGAAAGCCGCGAGGGTGGTGAGCGACGATAAGCATAGCACTATTATATATACTTCAGAAGACATCTTCTTACCGTTACTAGTAGAATATGTCTATGTTTATTGTAATGGCAGCCCCATCTTGTCATCATGCTCTGGGGAACCTTGAGAAGCTATGAGCTGTGACACAGCTGCTTTGAGGTCTGCCTCGACGTCTGCCGGTAAAGGAGGTTCGGCGTCGGGAGCAGTTTCGTCCGATGACCGCTGCTTATATCTCCTTCGTCCTGCCCATTGGATATTCCAACACCCTTCCATATCCTCCATGTCGACATCGCTGTCCTCACTAGATGACTCGGCAAAACCGTCATCTCTATCTTGAGCTGCTCCTGACCTGCGCTTCTTGCTAGCTGGGGTCGAATTTTGTGACCCTCCACCTCCGTACATATGTCTTAGCTGCATCCCGTTGAAATCTTGGGACTCGGGTCGTAATTTGCCTGCGTCATTGCGAAGCTGAACAACACGGCGTGCAGGCCCTTCGCAAACGAACGCTTTCATTTGGAAGAGGATGGCCCAAGCGAAACGCGCGAAGAGATAGGGGCGGGAGTCCTGCTTGAGGCTTTGGACGAGGATGTTGTGATGTGAAGGCCAGAATTCTTCTGCTCTTTTCGAGAGAATATGCGAGACATATCGAAGAGTTCCATCTTCGGCTTTCTTTGGAACAATGGCGAAACAACGATCATCAAAAATACCGTGTATATCGCTCTTCAGCGGGAGTATGTTGGTTTCGTTGTTGATATCGCGTAGATCCCCACTGCCATAATTTCTCATTCCGTTCATGCCATACCAACTCCATTCCCTTTTTGGTACCAAATAAGCACCTTCGATAGGGTAAGAAAATGTGGTAATAGCACAGCAGGTCGTGTTCGGGACGATAGAAGAGACTTCAGGCCAGGATTCCGGAACGCGATCGTGAGGAAATTCCCACTCTTGAAAACTAGGTACGACAGCATATTGGCCTAGAAAAGAGCAAATATATTAGTATAAATTTCTTTAATTAAAGCGAAAAGAAAGAAAGAAAAGGATATACACATACTAGGATCATCACCAACAAAAAAATAGTAGACATCTGCCGTAAGAACGCTATCAAGTGAGGCGTCAACCAATTGTTGACACTTTTCGTCTAAAGCTAGACGACCGTCGAAGGCATTATTGGCGATAATTTGACAGGCAATAAGAGCGGTTCCGTAGTGTACGCCGAAAGTGTCTGTTGATGTAGGATCGACGCGTGGAAGGTACAGCAATGTATTCGTGGGTGCCGGATAGCCCGGATGGAGGAATCGAATCTCACCATGAGATTTGAGCTCAGTAGGTGGAAGCGGGCTCTCTCGAAAGGCTTTGGATTTCAGCGGAGAAAGTGCAGTGGTCATCTTGAATAAAGACGAGATGGACGTGTCTAGAATATGAGGAGATCTTGAATAAAGATGGCCGAGATGGACGCGTCGAGAATGATGCCGGTCTGGAATGGCGGGACGCGTGACGTCTAAAAGGAGAAACAAATCTTTGCTACTCAGCCCGAGCATAGTTTCAGCAAAAGGAATCTCAGCCAAATTCTTATGCTTATACTTGGGTTTCGCAGCAAGCCCTTGGAAACTTACTTGTCGGGGGGTAACAATGCCGTCTACAGACGAACACCGTGCTAGTTGCAACAGCGCCGTCTAGGACGAGCGCCGTGCGCGAGCAGAGGTCTAGCAAGCCCTTGGAAACTTACTTGTCGGGAGGGTGACAATGCGGTCTAGGACGAACACCGTGCTAGTTGCAACAGCGCCGTCTAGGACGAGCGCCGTGCGCGAGCAGAGGTCTGGTGGGCTGATAAGTTACTGCTGCTACACATTGCTATGCAGTTATGCTATCACGTACCTTCGGGTCGAGCGGGCTGGATGGGGCAACAGTGCCGTCTTGGATGTCTTGGACTAAGGCCGTACGCGAGCAGAGAACTGGCGGACTGGTAAGTGATTTACACAATGCTATGCAATGAAACCATTACATACCTGCTTGCTGGTCCGGCGTGTGGGCGGGCGCAACAAAAGAAGCTGTGTCGTAATTGAAGCCATATGCTGCAAAATCCAGTAGCGAGGAATTGATCTCACAGAAAAAGGAAATGCCCTTCGACACCCTGCTGGCCCGTGCTCACAACCCGCCCATGACATCACAGCCCACCCCGCGTACACTAAGTTTTACATCTCATCGTCAATAAGTGCATCCCGAAAAGCCAAGCATTCGATGCGCAGCCAGCAGCAGCAATCGTGACCAGCTCCGCAGCAGGTAAAGGAAAGCCACTATTGCTCCTCACCAGCCGATCGCCATCAGCCCCGCAAAAAGGACACTCTGGCATTCGCTGGGCCCACCAACACCTTCTGTGGGCAGTCGCACAGCTGTCAGAACCCAATCAAGGCCAGGCCAATGGGGACGGCGGCATCTCTAGGAATACGCCCTTTATTAGGCGGCGAAACAAAATGAGCAAAATGAACCGGGGCTGTTGGTTGTGTCGGATCGAGAGGAGCTATTCCAGGTAATAGTACTGTCGAAGGGGTTCCTAAAAGCGTACACACGCGCTACCTAGCCAAAATTCTAGCCTGATACCACTATTGTTACGCGGATAAGAAGACATTGGGTTCTCTGGTGGACTGATTGTAGTACTGATGGTGCAGCAGATCTCTGCAGCAGCTCTCACGTCCTTAAATGTCTCTTTAACTCCCCATATAATTCTACTTGACCCTTCCTATTCCCCTGAAGTCCAGGCGAAGATTCTACCCGTCTGGCGACCCCGCTCGGCGCTTGCCGCTGGCGGATCCCTGTCGCCACCCTTGTCGGTAAGAGCTAGGAAGGTACCTTTCGTCTGGGTTTTGCACCGCTTTCATCCTCACGACGACCATAGGGTTCAGGTTGCAGGAAGATTGGACCTATCATATGTAACTCCACTAAAGGTGGGGTACTAGAAAGACGGACGTAGAGGCATAAATATGACGAAATGGAGGATATAGAGACGGAGAAGACGGGGAATAAGTTGAATAAGACGTCGAGATTCTACTGCTTAATTTCTGGTGACTGAGTTCGTCTCGAAAAAACAACGAAGGCAACAAATGCAAGCTCAAGCCAAGGAGCCCGCCATTTCTGACAGATTTGTTGTTCTGAACATTGCCCTGCCAGGTCCGTGCGCTTTGCATTGCCGACAATTGGCCGAGAGCTCTGCCGAGGCCATATCCACGGGCCTAGCCCGTCACATGCCCTGCCCTGCCGATCAGCAGCTAGTGGCTTAGAAATCATCCACTGCTGAAGTGGTCCGATGGCCCTTAACTCGGGAACGTGGGTGCAAAGGCTGCCGAAGATGGAAGCTCATCCCTCTTCCCGGACCCCACCAGCTGTCAGGTTAAAACGTTACGCCTTACCGTCTCCTAATGCCTCCCGTTTCACAACTTTCACAGCGCGTAAACGACCTACTTTTACGGCGGCAAACGCCTCCTAATTCGTAGGGCATTGTCGGTTGGGGAACATTGTTAGATACAGCATGTGTCCACCCAAGAGTGTCGCAAGCGGTCGCTCCAGGCTTGGTCGACGCAGAATCGGATCTTACGGTAGCTGGGTTTATGCTCGGCCGTGCCGTCCATCATATCTCTGAAGAGGACCTCCTCCTGATCCCATTTGTGCGAAAGGATGGCGTACGGGGGAACTTTGTTGTCGAGGAAGTCCTTCAAGTTGATGGTGCCATCGTCGTTTCGCTCGAGAAGACGCATCGTTCGAGGCGGGACGGTCGAAAACCATGTCAGTAGCGGAGGGCTCGGACCCTTAGTAGGTGTTTGTTGTGGACGGATGTGTTTGCGTACCGCCTACAGCCTTGACGACGTTAGTCTTAATGCTTGCGAAGCGGACTGCGGAGGGGTTGGACGAGGCTGTAGTCACGGGGTCTGGAGCCAAACGAACCAAAGGCCGGCAAATATCGGATTCGGTGACTGGCCGGCGCGGGCGCACCTGCACCATTATTATACAAGGCGCTGGCTAGCCTGGCGCGAATGCAATCCAGCATCATTTCCGGCCACGCTTCTGTGGCGTGTGTGGGTCAACACGACACATTGATGGATTGCTCCTCTCAGGACTCATTTAGGGTCCATATCCCCACTTGACGATGCGTGGACCTGAGAAGTTGATGCGGGCACAGACCCACATTCGGGATCTGCTGGCGATCCTGGTAGGCGCGTTCTGGCGCTGCACGCGCTTACGATTTTCTGCTCTATGAGACTCTGATACCAAGCGATAGATAAAAAAAAGCACGACGGTTCGGACACAAGACCAAAAGTATTCAACAACCTCTGCGAACTGACGGGATACTAAAATGGGCAAATGAATTTTGGCGCGTGGGACGTGGACCAGCTTGTATCGCTGAGTCGCCGTTTTTTGGCAGATTCCCGTAACCCTACCCTCGCCCATATTGCCATGTTGTCAGAAACGCTGCCGCGAGCAGCAGCCTGCGGCTGCCCGCTGAAAGTAGCGATCATTGGCGACCACGTTAAACTTTTTGAAACTTTTTGGAGGTCAGGGGCACGAAATCAAGGTAAAATTGGCACCATTTTGGTCGTAGACCGTCAATTGCGTACAGCTGCCTTCTCGACATTCTTCTCCCGTGTTTCTGACACGTGTTAAACAAACACATTTGAAGGAAACTGCCCCAACGCTTGCCGTGCCGCAAGGAGAGCGATTGCTGGCAGACGTCGCCGCCTGATTTTGCCGACATGTGAAGCTGGCGACGTTTTGGGAGGACTGCAGGACCACCCCGCAATAAAGACGTTCGATGCCGCTGGTCCCAAATCCTCGTGCCGGGCGAATTGGGGAGCGGTCCGGCAGCTGACGATTAGAGCGTCGGAAACGTAGCTTGACCATGGGACTCACGCGAGGCAGTGCTCACTAAGTGGGATGCATGTCGCCCCGTCTTAGGCTTTTATCATTTATTGATCACTCATATGTCGCTGTCGTCTCTTCTGGTATTACATGTATTGTTTGTAATGCTATCGGACTCTGTTCTGTTCCGGCCTATTGACTTTTTATATGATACAACAGTCGCATGGCAGGGGGCACGGGACGCAGAAGCAGAACCGTCCCGGACAGATCGAGCGATCTCCTCCACGTAGCCGAGTCTTCTCAGCTTGCTCCGTCTCAGGGTGCGGCTTGTGAGGGTCTAGCAAAAAAAGTTATCCTGGTTGGTGATTCTGCCATGAATGTTCGTCGATGACGCCGAAAAAATGGCGGAAGACAAAGAGGTCACGATTGGGTTACCTACCCATAGGCCCTAGAGGCAGGGGCTGTGCGCTGAGGACTTGGGATGACGAATGCCCATCGCCATTCTTGGCGGCGACATGGTTTTGTTGTGCCTGTTGTACTGTGGGCGACATATTTGAAAAAATGGGCTTGGAATGTGGGTGAGCTTCGTATGTTGTTTCTCAATGTCAATAAATGCTTGGTAAGGGCTAGGATATGGCAATTTGCGATGGGAGACGATTTGGAATACAGGGTTGAACAAAATCGAGGATCGTCGACTAAAGATCAAGGAGATTACGAGGACAACTGACGAGTTCGAAGAGGGAGGTACACTTCTTAAAGAACATTTCACACTGCAGGTGTCCGAACTGTCTGCGACCACATCTTCCCATCCAATGGCTGCATCCGATGGCTTGTCCTTCCAGGAATTTTTCAATGATTCTCGAGGAGAACCTGCATTCATCATGCGGAGGCTGTCATTTTTCCTGCACGGCCGCTTATTTAGTGTGGGCCAATAGCGGATGCCAGGCCATTTCTGACGTCACGCCCCTTGATGGCGCAGAGGGATTCTGCCAGCCACTCCCACTCCATACCACTAAAGTACTCGCCAAATCGAGTTGCCCGGGCGTTTTTGTAGGGCATTTCCTAGAACAAACATAGAGCAGGTTTTCAGAGCCGACCAGTTTTGCAACCACCAAGGAGGGGCCCGGCAGAACGTCGGAAAGACCTAGCACGACACAAGTGAGTCGCTCACGGAATTTAGGGTTACGGCTACGGGATCGTGATCCAACAGAAACGGAACAGACATTAAGGACCGAAGTCCTCCGGTATTTAGTTACAGTCCTTACCCAGACAGTTACCAACATGGTCTTCTATACCTCTCTGGAAGTGACCTCGGTGTCTTGCACCTCTATTGCTCAGGCTGCACCCTTGTCTTCTGCTAAACAGAAACCCCAACCCTAGTCAGACTCCGTCTCCAGAGTCTGTGCGTAACAGCTCTTTGTGTTGGTACATTGGGTTTTGCCTATTTTTACCTCTTAAGAGCAGTCATTTCGTCGCTAGAACGCGGATTATACTCTTTTATGATCATGTATTCAATGCCGCTCAGTCTACTTGTGAAGGGCTGGCCAACGGTTGGGCAACAATTGGGGCCTCAAGAGTGTCTATCTAAAGCTGAAGAAGAAAGGAAGAGAAATGACAGGAATAAATTGCTCGACCAGGGACTCTTTAGCAGCGGGGTTGCAGGTGGCCCCGTCAGTGGGTCGTTGCACGGGCCCGCTGCGGCCCCGACCGGCAACCTTCCGCCCTTCAGTCCGGTCTAACCCGTGACACTATTCAAATATTCTACCCTTGAATGCTACCTGTTCTATGCTGTCTCTCGTGTGGCGGCACCAGATGGATGCGTCTAGAGCGCACAGGCCTACATTCTGCGTGCAGACCTAGGCGTCCGAGGCCAACGGATCCCGAACCACTTGTTGACGTTTAGTTCTTCCTTTGGCGGAAAGTCCCCCGGACTGGCACGATAGAGTGTCATCCCCGACAACCTATAAAGCTCCACCGTGAGGCTGTGGACATCTGATGAGTCTTGTCTATGGTGTTGGGTGGTGGAATGAGAGGTTGGCTGGCCGAATGGAGACCTCTTCTCACCATGTTGAAGGGCATGTAGAAAGGAGTGGAAAACATTTCACTTCAAAGATGTTTCAGGCATATCAACAGGAAAACAAAGAATACGCGCAACATACAGAACCATAACAAAAGCAGTAATCTGTTAACCACTCTTTCATTCTCTTCTATAGCGTAACTTTCCCCCTTCCTTCGGAATCTTTAACGAAAATTATTAAGCCAGCCTCCGTCATCTTCGACTTCGTCATCCTCAACATTCTCGTTACCGCCCTCTTCTTCATTATCGGGGGCCTGAACGGATCTGAGGGTTCCTCCTCCGCTCCTGAGCTTTCGCAGTGTTGGTGTGCTCGCCACTGTCTTGTCGCCGGGCTTTCGCTTGGCTGGGAGCCTCAACGGAGGAGGTGTGACTGCGCAGCTATTCTTCACCTCCTTCAACTCCTTCTTTAAGGCAGCCAGCTGCTTCATTGTCTGTTAGTGCCTCTTTCCAAGGCGCCGTGCTTGGTTATTATTCTTCCCGTGTTCTTCTACAAGCTATCCAGGTCCGTGTCCTGGGCCTTGTTGACTGTCTGGACGGCGGCAGCGAGACGCTCCTACCTACATATTTGAATCATCGCTTGACATATCACCAGCAGTCGCGACGATGCCCTTCCCAGCCCTTTGCTGAGGTCTAGTCTATTGCTGAGGTGCACGTTGAGCTTGAAATCGTCGTAACACACGGTCTGCGGCGTCATTCAAAGGTGTGGTTTTACCATCTCGAGCCTTTTAATGTGCTTTGAGACCGCTAGTCACTTGTTCTCTTCCTCGCCGCAGATGAGCAGTATGGAGACATCGAAGATACCCAGGAGACAGTAGGCCCAGTCTTCTAAGCGCGTGGTTCGGCGCGTCTCTGGCTGGGCGAGTCGCTCAACAATCTCGAACTAGAAATTGAAGTCCCTGAAGTGCTGAAGTATCCTTGCTGCTTTACGAATTTGGTGCTCTAGAGATCTCTTGTCGCTGAGTGGCACGCCCTCTCGCGTAAAGAAGCTGACTATTGGTGGTCGAGAAGCTCTTGGGCCGTCCAGCTTCGGGTGAAGCATCCAGTCGCTCGAAACGCCGCTTCCCAGGAGAGCTGGCCTTGAAGGCTGTTCTATGAAAAGCCAGTGATCAAAACACTAGTCAGGTTGACGTAGCATCTAGTGGCATCTCGGTACCATCTAAACATAGAATTTATCGAAACTTGGAGCTCGCCGCCAGTCGATCTTTTGATACAGCAGGTGTCTACCCAAAGGTATCGCAGACCGTCGCACTTTGCTTGTTCTGCACGGGACTCGATCTTGCCCTTGCCGGTATCATCCCCCATATCCTTGAAGGTAACCACTTCGGTGGCGGCTGTTCTCTACGTAAGTGACAGTATCGTGTATGAGGGGGCATTGTCGCCGAATCAGTCTTCAGTCAAGCTGAGCTCTTTATTCCTGCCGCGCTCCAATAGCTATATTGTTTTACGCGGAGATGAAGAGTCGGGTGGCAGCGAAAGGTGCGAACATGTCCGTCTGACAGTGGGTTGGTATTGGGTTGGCTAGCCGGAAGGAGATGTGACGATGTTGCTAGGGATCCAAATATGCCAAAGTCAAAGCGTCCATCGAGAAGACTCATTCATAATACGGTTCGCGGTGCAGTCCGGTCCTAACGCCGTCCATCCTGCTATCAACTTAGATGTGCTCGGGAAGATCATCAGAGAGCAGTTCGAGAAGCCAATCTTGCCATCCCGGTCTGTGATCCCTTATGATGCCCGAGATCTCTAGTACTGTCATTATGCTCGATACACTAGTTGAGGGCGACGGCAGCATAGCAAGACGAGGCGCATAGTTTGGTCTCTTTTATCGTGTCAAGATATTAAATTCGCGCGGCTGCAGTATTAGTTGCCAGCAGATTCGAGCTACCCATTCGTTTCGACTTCAAGACATTCGGCGGCAAATATGACTATATAATTCTCTATGAGATTCTAACCCGGTCGTCCAATAACATCGGAGAATTTCTCAAGTTTCGCGAGAACCAGAGGCCGCTACAACATCTTGACCCTCGATTGCTATCAAGGTAGCGGCAGGCTACTTGCGGCATTTGAACGACCCCCTCCATACATACATTTGTGGACTGGAGGATCTCGGAATGCCATAGCCAGTTGTCGACCTGCAAGCCAAAGTGAAGCTTTGCCGGACGAGATTCAATGTGCATATCGGTATTTGGTGTACCATACAGAGTAGGCGAGCGATTGTCTTCGTGAAGGCGGTTCAGCTCGCGACTTCCTTCGCAATCGTTTTCTCCGGTGGGAAGTGTTAGCACTTCTCGCATACTTTTGGGTACAGCTTGGCATCCATCCGTTCTGGCATGCGGTAGAAAGCCAACTTCAGTCTTTCCGCCACGCCGGTCCAGGAAATACGTCCATCTCAATACAAGATATAAATATAGTCGAATGCCTTGGTCCGCTAAGCATCGGTGGTAGTCTATCACTACTTTGGTCTTCGTCTTGCTCCTTTTTATCATGGGCAGGCTAAGGCTCGACAGCGGTAAACTGGGTAAATTTTAACCCAATCATCTTTTTTCACACACCCCTCGGTCGACTAAAAATTTCCGATTCGTCTTGATGTGGGACAAGTGCTTCCTTCTGTTCACACGCTCCCGATATTGAGTCCAGGGTCGTCCTAGCCAACGAGATCTCTTACGTAGTGTCTCTTTCCTGAAAACCTTGTAGGGCTGGTTTGTGTGATGTGTGGCTTACATTTAGGGCTAAAACGATTTTTGCAGCTGCTAGCAGATTGCCAATGGATAAGAAGCTGGGAATCCCCCGCACTTTTTTAGTATCAGAAGCAGGGAACTTGCCTTAGTCACACCAGTCCTCATAAAGTGTGGTTTCCCCCCCAGAACCTTAAGTTGCGATTCCGTGGAAGGTCGACGTCATCCTACCCTTTCCTCCATCCGCCTAGATACCTGCATCAATGCGCGAAACACGTCACCAGAGTGGTCATTCCCCGCCCCGATTTCGGCACCGCTGTGACACACGCACACCGCTTTTACAGCGTCTCTACCCGACAACCAAGATGAGAAAAAACTCACTCGCATGGCCACGACGAAATCGGCCGGGATATTTGGCACTGGCGTGGGCTCACGGAGCAACACGTGTCAGCGCGTCTTAACGAAATTTCTCTGAATTTTCCGGAACCAATTCGAGGCAGCCACATTTCAAGGTCATGTGCCGTGCGGATAATTGTGTGTTGGGTATTTGATGTAGTGATGCCCGATATCTTCTTGATCGATGATAACTGCCCCAGTCCGCGAGTGAAAATCCACCAAGCTTCAACGGTGATATGTAAGGCCAAAAGATGTTTCATTCCCTCGTACCCGAGACCTCGGCCAAGCCGTCACCGTCCCTGCCGTTCTTCTTTCAACGTTCTCAAGCCGTTGGCGTACTTGGGACCCCAGGCTTGAGAACGTCACAGTGGCTCTCCTTAGCTGCGTCGATCGCTGCCCCATTACGCCCCAATGGACAAATTCAGGGCGACTCCCGATATTCGGGTGCTATTTACAGGCGGGGCGTTCCTAGATATCGACCAAGAAGGGATAGGGTACCCATCGGTAATTGATGCTACTGATGCTTCCGAGCCATGGTTTCAAGTCGTCCCGCCGAAAGGCCAGCAACAACAAGCAGCCTCACAGCAGCCCTGGTTGTTATCTGGTTGGTGGTGGAGGGGCCTGGAGAAGGAGTGCCAGCACCACCAAACAGCGTCACCGACCCTCACTCCGACTGCCATGTCGTGTAAATCTGTAGAGTCAGTTGATTGGGGAGTTAGCCATGGACACCACCTTACTCGACCCCTGTCACCATCGGACAGTTGCAACTCGCAGCGGCCCATTAAAGTCCCAAACCGCCAGCTACACGGCCGCTTGCTCCATCTCCAAGGACTTGGCTGTTGTCTCGGGTCGGATTTGGTTGTTCAGAAGACCAACACTGCGGAACACTCGGCATCTAGAAACAGTGCAGCGCCTACTCAACCATCACCATTGCCGCGTAAGCGGTCGCGAGGTGAAGGTGGCTGGCCTTCGGACGGTCATATGAACCCCTCAGAGTCCGACGAGCGCCCTCACAAAACGCGAAAAACGAAACCGACGGCGGATGAGCGAAGCCGAGTCATCTTGGCCTGCCCATTCTACAAGAGAGACCCGGGAAGATACCGGTCATGCAGGCGATTCTTTCTCACCAAGATCAGCTATGTCAAGCAGCATATCTTGAGGTCGCATCGCATGCCGCCACATTGCCAAATTTGCAACCGGCTCTTCCAGACGGACGAACAGCAACTCGAGCACGTGCGATCCCAAAGCTGCGACCGGCAGCCTTACAACCCGCCCGAGGGAGTCACCCAGGCCCAGATTGCGCTTCTTCGGGGACGAGTCGATCAGAAGAAAAGCCTCGAGGGCCAATGGTACGAAATCTACGAGATTCTATTCCCCGGAGCGCAGCGACCAAGTTCAGTCTATCTGGACCCCGAGCTGTCGCAGGACCTTGACGAGTTCACCAACTTCCTGACGAGCCGCGGTCCGGCCATCCTGCTGAGCCGTGTCAACTTTGACGGCGTGGAGCGGTCTGCCGCGTCTGGTGAGAGTCTTGTTTCCGAGGTGAGCAGCGCGCTGCAAGATGTGTACGACGAGTGGTATCGAACCCGGACTCGGGACGCCCCCGAGCCGAGAGAGACCCTGACGCCGGGGTCGGTCCCAACGACGCCGAGCACCACGGCCGGCCCGAGCTACATCTCCGAATCGGCAACCAATAGGCAATCCGTCCTAGCCCAGCCATCCGACCGCCCGCTCTCGATTGCAGGCTCGAATCGACACGAAACTTTGCTTCCTAGTTTTGCCACTTCCTCGTCTGCTTTCGACTCACCAACGACGAATGCGGCGGCCGACGTGAACAGGCCAGGTCGTTCACCGCAACCACCCCCGGCGGGCACGGTTGCGCATCTGGCTACCGGGTTGAGCTCCTTGAAGAGGACTGGGGAGGCCGAACAGGGCGGTGAGCACAGAAGAAAATCCCCAAGACCTGCTGCATATAAGCCGGGGGGCTCATCTGGCCCCGGATCACTGGCAGATAGAGAAGGGGTCAGGTCGCCATCCAGGCCCGATGGCTAGCATTTGGCTGGGAGTATGGAATAGATAAAATCGCGATATATGGGAAATTTGTTAGGGATTATTTCTAGAACTACACTAGGGGCTTTCGGTTTGTTTCGCATAATTTTGCGTTCATTGTATATGTTCTCTCATCCTGAGATATCTTCTTTGCAGACTGTAGTAGACCAACTTAGAACACCTAGATTTTTGTTAGCAAGGGGAACCCAAACTCTCTCACATACATTCATGTCGGCACTCGTGTTCAGTGGTGAAAGAAGCTGCCTAGCGAGCGGTAACCTTTCGACCAATCATTTTACATCAATATGGAGGGCGCGGACCCGATGATGCCCAATCCTTTCCGCTCTGTCGCTACCGCGTTTGCGGATGGGCTTCGGGTACGGTTAAGGCGGGGCGGCATCTGGACGGCTGGCACACCATGGACCATATGACACGAAACAACTCAGGAGCAACAGTGTGGCCTCATTTCTTGAGAGCTTGCCATCTTTCTCGGCGGTGTCAACTGCTTGCTTAGGTCGGTCCTACTAATAACGCTTGCCATCATATTTTGCGGATTTGCTCGCCCTGCGGGATTCCATTGGGCACCAACTCCTGCGATGCCAGCTTCCAATTCGTATAATAGACGCTCTTGCATGGGATCAGCCGTGGCAAGGGCGGCGGCCGGTAGGCGGTCGCGAGAACAGGCCGGCCAGACAAGGCAGTGCTGTGCTAGGGTCGGAGGCCGGTCGATCTATCACAACCTGGCCCATGCTGCGGAAGGAATATAGGGCTACCACTGCAACCCGAAGAAACGAGGCTGGCGACTGTTTTACTTGGTACTGATTCGTGTTTAATATTGACGTCATAATATATCACCCATCACAACAATAAAAAAATGGCAGGGCGGCGCCCCAGCAAATCTGCGATACAAGGCACTACGTACTCCTGCTTGAGTAAGGGTTGATAGTTGTTTATTTGCAACTCAACTTGTGATTACAAGACCAACAACTTTTTCCATGGATTTTCCAAAGATATCGATTCCTCTATCCTTTACCCCGACCACTATGTCTTTCAAGTTTAGTCCCAATGCCGTTCAAATTATCCAATTGGGAGATATTAATATTTGCTCTCGTCTCCGAGGAGCCTAGCACCGTAGGCCAACCCCGGCCCGACTCCCCCGGTCAGATGCATGCCCACAACAAAGCAACGGCAAACCCAAAAGCGGCGCTGCTCACAGTCGCCCTTGTTGTGCCTGCGGCGCCCTTGCCGTCTCCACCGTTGTACCCAGAGCTGCTACTGTCGTCCTTTGCGGCATCGGCGGTGGTGATGGCGCCCCCAAACACCTGCCTCGGAGCTACGGCCCTGGCGATCTGGCTTGCGTTCTGCTTATAGTCGGCGAGGAGCTTAGAGTCGGCATTGACGACGCCAATCATGCCGCTGGCGCAGTGATCGCTCTACACCATGTCCATGGTTAGCCGCTGCAGATTCTGCCAGACGGGCCCGAATTTGCTTCTCCCATTACGTACCAGCGTGCAGTAGAAAACCATCGGATCGGTGTTGTTGACCGTAACCCTAAAAACATTGCTCTGTTTGCATTCCATGTTAGCGTGGCCCTTTGGCCTCGTTTTGTGCTCTGCAGCTCTGCAAAGGGCCATTGCGTTTGCAGCAGGGGGATCGAACATTCTCGCCGTCGCTCGTGGGCATGTATCCAGAGAAGAACCCTCCCTCATTGGCAGGGACGCAGGCACCGTTGATGCTGCCGAATTCGCCCATGGCCACACTGTGGTTTTTGGGTTGGAAGTGGAATTCGAGGACATCGCCTTGCTTGGCCGTCGCCTCATCCGGGTCGAATTTCAAGTCCGACGTGGCAGTGATCTTGATCGTATCGGCCAGAACAGCGCCGGGGGCGACGGCGAGCAAGGCGGCGATGAACCGCATCTTGATATCGATGGAATTGCGACAAGATGGATGATCGACAATAGATTGCGATGGGCGGGCACGGGCTTTGCCGGTTGCGCTGTAAAGCTTGGATGTGGGGAAAAGCGGGAAGATCTACTCCGCACTGTCGCAACAGAATTTGGGATACTTCTGGCTTTGAAGATGGCGCGCTGGGGATATTTTTCGGGTAAATAGAGGTACTGCGCGCGGTATTCGTCGAGTGCTGAGCCTAGCGCTGCCAAGGCCCGCGCTGAAAGCAACACGAGGTAATCCTACCCACACTTGATAAGGGCGGCATCTTTTCGCTGAGCCTTTCACTATACGGTCTAACTATGCCGCGTAAGATGCGCTTAACAAATGCTTCGATTAGATGCAAAACAGCCGTCAGAATTTGCGGAAATGCACGAAAAGAGCGTCTTAGATAAAGTCCACTCTGTCAGTCATTAGGCCATGGAGTTTCTTACTTCGATTCTCGTACCAATGGCCAACACACTAGGACAGTGGCAGGTGTGCGGCACGGACATTGCCGTCTCCTCTTCGTCTGCATGATTTCAACTCGACTGGGCTAGTGCGCTGAGAAGAAGCAGTTTCGGTCAGCCCTTCGAGGTGGATATGAAGAATGCGAACAATGCAGGCTATCACGGTCGTCTGGAGCATGTGCCAGCCTACTCAAATCGCATGACTTGATGCACGAGTCGATCCAGCCCATGGCATATGATGACAAATGCCCCTTCCACTTCAACAACTTCATCTACGCGATCAAGCCTCGGCACAGCGCTACCATGCAACTTTCCATTGTCTCAGCCGGGGACTTCGGCGCCGCCTGAGGCCGGCGTGTCCATCTTGATGGTGCGACTCGGCAACCCGCGCCTGAGGTCTCAACAATGCGAGCCGCGTAGAGAAGGAGGTGGCGGCGCAGCATCTCGTTCGATGCGCCTTCGAGGCGGCGGGGAAGGACGCTGTCGTCCCAGCCGTGTATTCTTGGACGCCACGAAATCCCCATGTCGAGGATGACGTGGTAGCGGGGTTTGGCTAGGCCATAGGAGAATTCAAGCACGGCGTAGACCTCGACGGCGTGTTTGGCGATATGAGAGTTGCGGAAAAGCGGGCCGTGTTGAAGCAGGTTGCCAATGTTGTCGTGGTGATGCAGCAAGTGGAGGCTGGTATCGCGAAGCATGGTGGCATAACGTTTGATGACGAGGGCGGTCTCATATGCGGCGAGATGGCTATCGTGAAGGGCGGGCCTTGGTACTCATACGACGTTGTGCTGGTTGCGAAGAATCCAGGCAGCTCTGACGAATGATACCGACCTGAGCTCGGTCGTAAGGGGCTGGCGCGCAACTGGCGTTCCAGAGAGGATTGACAAGTTTATCGCCGCCGGTGTTCACATAGCGCTCGGCGATGTTGGCCTCTAGGCCAAGGAACTCGTTCACGGTGACTTTGGTAGGTTTACTTGTTTTACAATCTATAGCATCCTAGCACAATGGCGAGAACGTATCCCTGCCAATGGCCGTTTGCAGCCATGAACAACATACTCTACGATACTGCCAACAAGCGCCTCGCAGCCCTTGTGGACTCTGCCTGGTCATGCGCGACACACCTCGCCCATGACTTCTTTACGGAATATGGCGGAGGGGCGACACTGTCGTTGTTGAAGGCGGCCATAGCGACTGGTCCGGTTTGTCGTCTTGACGAAAGGCTCCTGGAAGACGAGGAGAACCAATCGCACATGGCCGAAATCTGGGACACCTTACTCGCCGAGAGGGGTGCCATCCGTTCCTCGACGGTAGCTAGCATAGAGAGGCTAGACAACCCCCGGGAATTTGTCAAGTCGTTGGCGCCGTTCATGCTCTGCAACGAGTTCTTCGCCAAGCGGAGACCGGAGGACGTCATGGATAGCCTGAGGGCTGACAGCGAGAGTAAGATTGTGGCGTTTCTTGAGAAAAACTATTATTGAAACCTCGGTCGCTTTCAGGTCTGGGGGAAGTGCTTGAGTGCCTAGGACCCGAGTCGATGGGTCATTTAGTTAAGCTGTTGAGCTCGCCTAACAAAACGTCACATTTTGTGCACGACTTTGTTTCATACCGCATCAGTACCTTAATTTATCGAAATGAAGACACTCCATTAACGCTCTCGCCCCGCGACGGCTATTGAGAAGTCTCCCAGGACTCAATGCAGGTCCCGTCGGCTCCATCAAGACCGGAACGAGGCAACAAGGATCGATGCAAATACGCTCCTCCTA
>Ga0247774_1000617_pt1 | contig 17748 bp, 7 predicted proteins | sample UWRJL001104B6_FD_179933 | JGI IMG/M metagenome (GOLD analysis project Ga0247774, IMG submission 179933) | Plant litter microbial communities from Arlington Agricultural Research Station in Wisconsin, United States - UWRJ-L001-104B-6 | ecosystem: Environmental > Terrestrial > Plant litter >... | reverse complement strand
GGTCTCGAAGTCGGTCAAGAAGTTCGATACGACTCCGAAGATTTCAATGTTCACCCGATTTATTTCCTCCAAAATAATACCGCTTCGTTGGTCAATGACTAGTAATACCGGCAGTTTGAGAGATTTCATTCAGGCCTTACATCGGGCGGGAATATTTAACCTTTATGAATTCACAACTTAAGGGCTTGCACTCAAGCTGAGTTGAACTCTTACACACGACCCTTAAATGGCGGTGGCGATGCAAGTCTTGGGGTTGTCACAGCTCACAAGTCGGACCAGGAAAGAACCAGCAAGAAAATGTAAGATCAATTCATAATTGAGAACTCCATATGCTCTATATTTTTGGGTTCCATAGAAATGCTATATGATACGGCGCAAGACATATATGATACTGTAACACGTAGGCTTAACAAAATGAACACGCAATAGCAGCAATGGGTGGAAGTCCGACCAAGCCGCCCAAAGCATCTACCATTTCCTTGTTATATCCGCTGCAAAACCCTCCGCAGAACCCGTTGTCCTTACACTCGACCTTCCACGCCAGCTCGCTCTGCTGCTTGGCCGTGTCCGGCTTGCCCTCCGTCTGGCGCGAGACAAGAATTTTGCCAGTCGCGGGATACTCGTACACGTGGTACTCAAACTCGTAGTCGGGCTCGCAAAACCCATTGGGACGACACTTTCCGGGATACCGACCCTTCTTCTTCGTCTTTGTCTTTTCGACGGACGGAGCGACCACCTTTGTCAGGATCGAGGACAGGGCCGACGTGTCCGGGTTCGCAAACGAGCAGGCGAAGGAAATGGTGCAGTCGTTGCCAATGTCCCAGTCCCGATCCTTGCACTGGACACCCTCGATGGCCTCGTGGATGTGGCCGAACGCCGTGGCGGGGTTCCACTTCGCCAGGTCGGCGTCGGTGCCCTGCACGCGCACATTGACGCTCTCAGTCGACATGGTGAAGTTTGCTACTGACACTTCCTTGTCGGGGCTGGGCTTATTGTCATTGGGAGGGGACACTTCCGGGTCGTGGAGGCAGATGAATGCTGTTGTGCACTTTGTACCGTCTGTGAGGAAGAAGGCGGGCTTGCCGTGGTCCGATTTGCATTGGAACAGAACTTCGTTATAGGTGTGCTGCGCCCAACCGGAGTACCGCCCTTTCGTCTTCCACAGCTCGTCGGTGACACGGGGGTGTATCACAAAGTGGAAAAGATCCCCGTTGGGGAAGCGGGCGTCAACGCCCTCGTCGCGCCAGGGATAGGAGCCGTCCCAAGGTACTTCAACCACCATGTCTGGTTTGAAGCCGTTTTTGAAGCCGTGGGCATAGTACGCAACCTGGCGAGAAGAGGAGTGGGTCGGATCGGGGAGGGTGCCGATGCCGCAGTCTACGAGGAGAACTTCTTCCTCAATATGGAATTCGCGCGGGAGGAGGCCCGCAGCCGCGGTGCCTAGAATGAGGGATGCTGCGAGGCCTTTCATTTCGAGGTAATACTTCAAGAAAAGATGAGAGAGATATGAAATTTTGTGCTTCTCGGACGAGGATTGAGGATATTGTGTCTTGGTGAAGGATGGAAGGCACCCAATTTCCTTCTCCTTGCGAATAAAGGACAGTTTATATACACATTGCGACCAATTCATTCTCTATGAGGACCTTCGCGATCGGAAACTCAGCCTCAACTCGTAGTTATAGCCCATCTCCACTGGTCGTTCAGTATGCCAACAAAGGGAATGGGAGCGGCTGCCAAACATCAGCCACGGGATTGGTGGAGCTGCCCCGCGAGGTCTCCTGCATAACATCCCCGACGGCCAATCACTGTAGCCTTCGGTCTCTAGACTAAGCAGGCTTCATCCTCGCATGCCTATTTGGTGGACCCTAGATATCAGATTTGCTACTGGCCGTAAGGCAAAAAGAAGTCTATGCATTCCAGCAATCTACCGCTACTGTTGACCGCCACGACATTTGGATGCCATGACATGAAAAGAGGCTATGCGCCAAATGATTAACGGCATCCCCAAAGAATGAACTAAGACAGACATTAAGCAAGCGAAATATGTGCTGGGAATGCCTTCGTATCAGTGCCCTGGCTGCTTTTGCCATGAGCGCTGTCGCTACCTATAAACCAGGCGCTGAATGTCTTTTGGTGCGGACTTGTGGATGACTCCTACGACGGAAAAAGCCAAGCATTAGCACAACGGCTACGACAAAAAAAACCCTCCAAATTTTAAAGCTCAGGCTCACAGTCGAATTTCCAGTCTGGTAATCGCTAGCGGGCTGGGCATGCGGCATCATCTCGAATTATGTGTTGTTCGGACGGAGAATTGCGCCGCTGTTCGACGGGCTCACCGACGATTGGCTCGGCAGCCCCGACCCGAACGTTAGTGGTGAGGAGATCACTGCTGACGTTGGCGGTGAATTGTGGAATAATGCGGCGGAAACTTCCAACGCAAGGAAACAGCCGCCATTGGCAACTTTGAGCCAGCAACCTGCTCGGGTGCATAAACGAAGCATCTTGGTTCTGTGTCTCTCGCATCGGGTCTTGCGAGCTTCCAAGTCTTTGTCTTGTCTTCAATGTTCCCCAGTCCCCACCTCGTGCCAGCGCTGCCAGCTGACACACTCCTTCCTCTTACCTTGATCGCGAACAATCCGAATGATGCATTTGGTAGTAACGATGTTCTGCAGGGAAGTCGAAGAGCGTCGAAGTCTGGTGCGTAAAAATGCACACTGAAATGGAAAGACTTCTTTATTGTCGTGGGGCAGTTGATGTCCTGGTTTAATCAACTTGCCTGAGAAACCCAAGGCAGACATGCCTGGCTGAGCCATCCAGATATTCCTCTGCACCTTCCAGCACGAAACCAGACGGAAGTGGAAATAACTGTCAGAACGCTGCCTCGGACAGCTACCCGCGGCTGGCCGCTGAGAGTGGGGATGATCGCTAGCGATCATCGGCGACCACGCTCGACTTTGCAGAACTTTCATAGGGCATCATCAGCATAATCAGAGACACGAAATACCGGCAAAACCAGCCCTATTTTTGGTCGTAGACCGTCAATTGCACACAGCTGCGTTATCGGCGTTGTTCTCTCGTGTTTCTGACAATAACTACGAATAGAATCGAGGGCGTTAACGATGTCTTCACAACGAATAGATAACTTAGACTACGGTGAGGGTTATTTGCCTGCCGCTCAGAAATTAGGCTGGAAAATTCTTTTGACGCCATCCCTCTGTTACAAGAAAGTCGTTTGTAACTTGATTGCATTACTATTTAGCCTCGCTGAAGCCCAATGCCTTGAAGCCGGACCCGTGTCTGTCCCTACGACAAGCCTTATAATTAGTAGCAGGCAACGGCACTCTTCGACCGCCAACACTATTCAAAGCCAGATAAACTGCACCAGCGACACGCCGAAGAGCACAGCAAGAATCGCCACCGGGGCCGAAACGACACCGGCGGCGCCCTCCCCACCTCCACTCCCCTCAGGAGCCTCGTCCCTCGGTTGCTTATCCACAGCCACAATCCGACCCTCGAGTTCGATTTTTACGGGAGACTTCTTCTTGACGTAGGCGAGGAGCACTTCATCCTGCTTGTCAAGCGAAATAAAGTCGGTGGTCGAGATGAGAATATTATCGCCGCCGCCGGCCAAAAAGTCCAGCGTCACAAAGGTATACTCCTTGCTCTTGTCGAGCTTCTCGCCGTTGATGGTTGCGCTGACAAGCTTGGTGCCGTTCTCGTTTTTCGGGTTGTACTCGATCTTGACGCCCTTGCTGACCTGGAACCAGGACGTGAGGGGCTTCTGGTTGAACTGGTTGAACTTGGAAACGCACCCTTCAAAGATCTTGGTCAAGTTTTCGCCAGAGAATGTCAGGTCGACGACGGCGTTGCCGAACGGGAAGGCCGTCAGGATCTCGCCGCGCGTGATGTCACCCTCATCGATGCTGGAGCGGATGCCACCCGCGTTGATGAGGGCGAAGTCGACCTTGGCACCATTGGAGACGCGGTAGTCGAGCATGGCATCCGTCATGAAATCGCCCAGCAGGCATTCCTTTTGTTGGCAGGTCGTCTGGTCGAGGACCACGTCCGACTTGCCCACCACCTCGGCGGCAAACGCCTCAAACGGACCGCGCCATGCTTCAATTTCGCCCTGGAGCTCGGGGTCCTGATCTGTCTTGTTCGTCATATGGATAGGCCCGCCGTGATACTCAAGCGCCTTGCCGTCGTTGTCAAATGTCACGTCGATATAGCCGAGATACTCACCCCAGCGGTAGGCGGTTACGACGAAGACCTCTTCACCATCCTTGTTCTTGACGACGGTGGGGTACTTGCCCGCGGCCTTTTCCATGTCGCCGAGGAGCGTATGGCTGTGACCGCCCATGATAAGGCTAAGGCCCGTCGTCTTCTCGGCGAGCCTCTGGTCTTCATCGTACCCAATGTGCGTTAGCGCGACGATGCGCTTAATACCCGTGGTGGACCGAATCTCGTCAATTGCTCTCTGCACCGACTCGACCACATCGAGAAACTCGGTGCCCTTGTCAACGTGCGAGATTGTCGGGGTAGTCTCCGTAGTGCATCCGATGACAGCGATTTGTTGCTTCTCGAAGATGACATACGGCTTGATCGTCTTGTTGAGCTTCTCGTTTGTAGAGATCACATTGGCCGACACGATAGGGAACGTCAAGTTGAGCAAGAAATCGCCGAGCAGGTCGTCGCCGTCGTCCCACTCGTGGTTACCAAGCGTCATAGCGTCGAAGTCGAGCTGGTTGAGGGTCTCGGCAATCTTCTCACCTTTATAAAAGGTGTAAAAGAGGGTACCCTGGAACTCGTCCCCCGCATTGAGCCACAGGCTGTCATTGTACTGGGGACGAAGGGTGTCGATTGTGTGCTTTATCCGTGCGTAGCCTCCGTAGCAGCCTTTTTCCGGCTTGTCGCAATCGGTTCCTGAAGATGAGTATTCATCTAGGTGGGCGTGCACATCGTTGACGTGGAAGAAAGCTGGTTTCGGTTAGAAAATCACCGCACTGGAATTGGCCGTGACACCACGCACACATATTGAAATGCCCCTCAGCATCGATTCCCCTTTTCCACATTCGTGAACTGATGAGGACATCATCGGCGACTGCCAAGCTGGCCACGCTGCCAAGTCCGAGGACAGCTGACCATGTCGATGACTTCATTATTGCTAGCGGCGCGACACGGGACTTCAGAAGGGAGATGTCGTGCCGCGGTAGGTATGCTGCGAGAGCAGGTCCGCGAGTCGTTGTCGGAACCCGTGAGTAGGCACAGCCTCTATTTAAACTTTGGGCATGTCGCTCGTTGATCGCGTCCTCGAGCTACTCCCCTCACACTCTAATCAAGAGGTGCTTCCCGTCCTGCAGTCGGGACTTCTGCAGTGCAATCAATGCGCCACAATCAGGGAACCGTCACCCAGCGTGTTACTTGTAATCACTGGGTTCTGTCAAGGCGTGAGCTTGGCTTGACTCTCTGCTTCCGTGGCGGAGATTCGATGCGGCCAGGGTTAATTCGTCGGGATCAGCAGAGTGCGATCATTGACGCCGCTTTCGAGGTACAGCAGAGTCACCATGCCTAACTTGTGTAGGCATCGACGCGACGCACTCGACCTACCAAGTGTGTGAGAGCAATCCTACGACCTTGACGGGCTCGGTAACGAAAGTGTAAAATCGAGCGGCGCCTGCAGAGGCTGCAAAGGGAGGAACGTTTGTATCGGCGCTTCCCCACGTGGAGGCACGATTGGCTTATTGGTGGCGACAGGGATCATCTCCTGTTGGGCTACCTTCCCCGCCACAACGACTGAGCGGGGCCTCTGCGGGACGTCAAAACAGGGCACACTGGGATCTTTTGGCCTAAGCTAGCTGCCAATGAGCAATGCCAATTCGCTTCCAGAAGCTAAATGGAAATAACAAACAAAAGGAGGCGAACCTGGGCTAGCCGCAAACAATGCGCCTCCGGCATGCAACGCGGATATTACAGGCTAGCTAATGCCATTCTCCCGGCTGCCGAGGCAAAAAATACTGGTCACCAATTTCGAAAAGGCTGGCTTGCCAAACTCCTTACCTCCGAGACTAAGCTACCCACTGACGTATCATGGGACTGATCCGGAGAGGTCCCTCTATTTGGCAAGATGCCGATCTCAGTCTGAACGGGAAGGAGCTTTCATGATGCCAACGGGTTAACCGGTTGGGCATCTGGCATGAAAACCTGGGGCCCATGTCTTCAAACTTGGAACTCACAGCTTCGGCGGCCAAATATTCACGTCCTTGGCGTGAGCTATCAGAACCATATCGTCCAACGTCAGCACGATTTGCCCCACAATCTTACCACACCTCAAAACTCTCACTTCCATTTGTCAAATGATAGATGCGTTTGAATACATCTCCATCCGTTACCGAAGGTCCAGGGTAAAAAACTGTCGGTAACATTAAGGAGGACAATTTTGACTAGGAGGTGTCGACGATCTGCCAATTCCGGAAGATGCAGGCGGTCGATTCGCGAACAAATATTACCCTAACCTTTAATCCACCAATCGTCAAATCTTCGGAGGAGGGAAGAGTGAAAGAGCAAAAGCACTCAGCCCAGGGACAAGTTCTCCGTACGAGGACGCCGCCATGCCGAAAACCATGGTCCCAGGATCGCTTTTATGCATCTAGTCGAATGGTCGAGGCAGTGGAAGCTTTCTAGGGTTGGAGTTAGCTGAAAGCACATGTGCAGCCGCAGGGCCAGCCTAACCAGGGTCAGAGGGACATCAGGGAATTGCAGTCGCTCAAGAATCCCACTAGGCCACACGTGGCGATATTCAAATTCCTCTATCTACGGCGGTTTTCCATTTCTTTCATCTACGGTAAAGGTAGGAGAGTTTCGCCAGCAGCCCAGATCCGAGACAAAATGACTCCGTACGCTTCTCCGTTAGCGCCAGGAACTCGAAGCATCAGACTGATAGACTGACCAACTCCGAACTTTACGGATCCACCCCACCTCACTATCCTCCACAACATGCTTCCCGAGACCGACAGGCTAACCTTTGCAGCCTTGTCCTACGTCTAGAAGTACCTCGATAATCCAGCCGCAGTAGGAGCGTCGGACTCTGCCGTGAAGGACGCTGTCCGTCACTACACTTAGACATTGCCTTAGGCTATCTCCACTTGAGAACTGGCCAAGAATTCCCTGTATCGACGCCATCTGCGTTAGCCAGAGCGACGCGACAGAGAGAGGCCACCAAGTTGGAATTGCGGGCAGAGTTGATAGGTTGGCTTCAGAGGTCGTGCCGTGATCTAGGTCTTTTCCAAACGAAACACGTGTGGAATGGAACATAGGAGCAAATCGACATTTGTCCCAAGTCCGACATCGATTCTAGTCAGTCTTGAATTCGCATTGGCTCTGTTTGACGATGGCACTGTGGAGGCAATCCGCCATCTTATCCAACTGGTGTAGATTGAGAGACTCTAGACACGGCAAGAAGTCGGCGTTAGAGGCAAGCGGGCAGTGGTCCTCTACCTTAGATAACCATTAGCTATGAGGTGTTATGCGCAACCATGTTCTTCCTCAGAACCCGAGCTGTCACACATTTCCTCAGCATGGAAAGGTTTTATAAGATCAACTATGAGCTTTGATCGTTCTCGCCGTCTTTTCCAATAAAGGACGTGTCCTGCTCACAAACTTACGAATAGAGCTAGGCAGCTCGGTATACAGCAATCTTCAGGATCGGATATACGTCATGTTCAAAATGCTGAACCTTGAGGATCAGGCGATTGGAAACGTATCCGACCGTGCCAAAGCATGGCAGAGGCATAGTTACGAGCGAGCAGACGTACGTGCCTTCACAGTCCTCGGCCGCGAGATCAATCCTTCCGAGCTAGGTTCCTGACTAGTCTGCCGTGCTTCCTCTCCAAGGAATCCGGAACTCTTCGAATACGGATGGCTCAACGGCTGTTCTCTAGTCCTACCATGTCCCAGCCCATGATCAAGGCCAGCTAGCGGTATCTGGCAAGCTCGTTGTCGTAGCAGGGTCAGGGAGTCGTTTGGACATCCGGCTATCGATTACCTCGAGGTACAAGATGCACAACGCGCCCTACGAGCCGTCATGGAAATGGACGGCTAAGGCATGGCAAGCTGTTATAGAGCAAGAATGTTCGCTCATGTCTCCGAGTTTTTGAGCAGTTTTGCCGCCTCCGCTGCCTATTTTGGCCGGACGAAGGCTCCGTTGGCCTGGCGCCTCGGTTTCCCGGGCAGGCGACGTTGTTTTCGGTCTTTTGGCTGCCGAAACCCATTACTCTTGCATCGCCCAACATGAGGGACCTGCTCGGGCGTGGTTCAGAAGAAGAGGGCCTTTGTTGAGCTCTAGTCGGCCTGCGCTGCGCCCGTGGACTAGTGAATTACTAAGACATACCTGGCTGTTTGCCCGATCACATCTTTCCCGCTGTCCAATACTGCCACGAGGCCGGCACGAAGTTGAGGCACCACGAGGACACCACAACGACACCACAACGGCGATATTTCTGCTGACAAGCCTCAAATTTTGTTATTCCCGGCATCTGAAGTTCAAAGTCGAAAGACCCTTAGACTTTGTATGACATACGGGGGTTGAGGCCTCAGATTTTGCCTTGGTTTGAGATCGGCTTGCATCTCAGTCTCTTACGCAGGCATTATGATGGCATCTACGAGGTCTGGAGTTTGGACGGCCGCTGAAAGCCATTCCTATCTAAGTTGAAATTTTCGAGGAGACTCAGTTGCATGAAATACGAGCTATGGAAGGAACCAGTGACAGGTAACGCCGACGTGAACCAAGTCCGAGGTCATTCCATGACCCCCCCTACTCATATCCTTCCCCAGGCATGCACACGTCTCTTAGGTTTCTCCTAGCCCAAATTCCACTGACGTATAGTAGTTTCTATCGGGGCCTCAAAACTCCATGAGGGTAGCTATATTGCCCCTCATCTTTCAAATCGAGAGTGAGTTCATCCGCTTCGCTGTAGATGCGATATGAGCTACCAACCGCCCGCTTGCCAGCGTATGGGACAAGGTGCTCGGGCGCTCGACAAGTCTCCCGACCTCCTCGAGTTCCTCTTCGACTTTGAGGACATCGACAGGGTCAAAACTTGGTGACCAATTAGGCAGCCAACTATATAAACTACCAAGCAGTCATTGGTTGAGGTCCGCCGTGCTGTCGATAGTGTTCAAATGTGAGCATGTGCGACCCCTTTGCGGTCTGAATTCTCTATACACATGGCCATGGACTCCTTAACGTCCACGACTTCGGGTGCGACATACTCCCGCGAAATTATTTTGGGCATTCTGGCTGTGAATATTGAAAATATCTGACTGAAAGAGATCTTCTATGACAATGCTTGATGGGCATCTTTTTGACCAAACAGCTTCCTGATTGCAAGCATTTGGTCTTAGCGAACAATGGCACTAAGAAACATCCCCTCCTTGTTTCAAGCCCCGCCAGCGAGCACAGTTCGCTTCAGGCGACACAGGGTTTTTCAGCAAGCCTTGAAACCCCCGGGGTGGTACCCTTGCACCGAGCGCTGGACCCTGTTGACAGCTCGCCAATTGCGGGGTGCATAATTCTTGGCGGTTCCTTGGAATGCGAGGACGAGATGACAGACTAGGGGATCGCGACCGAATCTGGGCTTGATGCGCCTCCAATCTGTGATAGTCGTCTGGACCAGGCCAATGACCCCTTTAAGAGGGTATGGCTACCTAGATTTCAATAAACCGACAGGACAAGAGTGAACTGTTACTGGCGACTCGGCGCTCTATATATGCGAACGGCCTGCTCTATAGCATACCAAGATCCGCAGCGCGTTCATGCAAGCGGGCCCGGTCCTTGCCCGATTCGTTGTCTATCCATCCCATCTACGTAGAGTGCGGGAAAAGAGCCACTCTGCTTGAAGAAAAGCACACGATCGCATCCTTCCCCGATCTGGGCTCCTGAAACATGATGGTTCTTGGGGACACACTGAACCGGTTCGGCGGCGCCGTCTGGTGCAGACTGGCATCCTAGAGACCATCAGCGCCGACGCGCAGTCATCGTGTTGTGCTTTGACGGGTCGTTTGTGGGAAGGTAGTACCGACAGACAAGGTATTGACGAACGATTCACAGATCAGTCGCAACCATGCTATCCTTTTATCTATTTTTGCATTCTACTTCAAGGGCACTCCAAACGATTTCACCGTGACGTGATGGCGAGGTCTACGCTCTAGGACCTACCCTGCGACACCAAGGGGGCAAAGTTTGCTCGCAACCAAATTTCCACCCCCAGCAAACGACCGCAAAAGAAATATCTGAAGGTTGACATCCCCAAACCGTGGACTTCAAACCGGGACGAGAGCTTCTCCTGAAGGTTACTCAAGAGAAAGACCCTGCATATCCTGTTGTGTGTCTGGCTGTCCCACTTTGAGAAGCCGCAGGATAGGGTGAATTGGATAAAGTCCGCCGGATGGCCTACCCTGAGGCAAAGCGAGCGGACATTTATCCAGCGAGACGGGATTTTTTTCTTCGTTACTTCCGGAGAAAGAAAGAGAGTTATCGGAGGAATTTATTTTGCATGCTGATCGGAGAGGATCTGGAGGATTATGCAAGGCGTTCAGAATTGATGGCCCACGCGGACTTCCAGCAGGTCAACAATAAAACACTAAAATTCTACAAACATCAAGACTTCACAGTTTCAAATTTCACAAGTAAATAAACCCATGTTCAATTTTCTCTCCTCTTTTTTTTTCGAGGCCTCGCCCAAATGGGGAAAGCAACTCATCCCTCTCCTCACGAAGTCGACAGGGCCAAAAAGCGTCAACCAAAAAAAGTCACCTGTCACCGGTTTCATCGCCGCACATCTCGCTATCAACATGGAACGGACTGATCGTCCACTTTGATGTTGCATGTTCAACAGCCCTCTCCAATCCCAATCTTGTTCACTACCCTACCTTTCCCAATGCGGAGGGATATTCTCCTAACTTTCCATTGCTCCGCTGCACTCAACTGTTCTAATCCACTGATGCTCATGTTCAATAGCAGCGTAAGGTTCGGGTGTGCCGGCCGGCCGATTGGCGGTCTCTCTCTCCATGGAGAACACTTGACGCTGGACCGGCAGATTCGGTCTCGTTTGGTGGGCGAATTTGGTGAAATACTGGTAAAACGTTATGGTAGTGATGTCCAGAAGCGAAGAATTGGCTTTCGAACCAACAGACACATGCATGCAAGGTCATTGTAGCACAGCGCATGAATAGCAAGCAACGTCGAATATTCGCCTCACCAGGCCACAACCCCAACTAACTAAGTGCGAAAATCAAAAAAGGCAAAAAGCAAAAGTCGCGATAAAGTCAAGCGACGGGGGGGTATATCGTACACACTGAAAATTTCCCAACACCAAAAAAAAAACACATCACCCAAAATTCCCAAACCTGAGCCCCTCTAGGTTCAGACCATAACCCGCGCCCATAAGCGCTACCAGAGAGTGTATGCCGTTTTCCCCTGCCAACCCAGCCAACCATTTCTATTGCGCCGCCGCCGGTTGTTGAAAAAAGAATGTATCCGTTATCCCCTGTTGAATTACCGCTCCGCGTGAATCCAACCCCGGTCGTGAAGGCGTCGTGAAAATAAAAGAGAGTTAAATCGTTCTAGCGAATATATACCAAGTCGAAGAGGAAGAAGAAGCGAAGGTGAAAATCAGGCGGGCTCGTCCTCCAACATTCAGCCCGTGAACGTCCTCTTCGTGTGCATACTACTCGCCATGCTCGGCTTCCGACTCAGCGCGGGCATATTATCGTCGGTGTTCTCCTCGACGCTCACGCTCGTCGTGGTCTCGCACTGGATGGCCATGCCCATGACGGCTCCCTGCCCCATGCCAAAGCCCGTCAGGCTCGTGGACGATCCGTTTTCGACCTTGAGCTTGCCGCACTTGCCGGGATTGCGCATCACCTTTTCGGACCAGTTCTTCCACCTCCGCGTCTTGCCGTCGGGGTCTTGGCCGCCCGACACGAAGACGACGTTGCCGAACTTGCGCTGGGGAGGAGTGCGCATAAAGGCAAACGTTTCGATGCCGGTATCTTGGGACGGCGCTTCGGAGCTGAAGACGATGGACCGGCGGGTTGTGGAGTACAGGAGGACGTCGAGCCAGCCGTTGCAGGCAATCATGCTGCCGGCAAAGCAAAAGTAGGCCAGGGAAACGTTGTTCCCCGCCATCGAGGCAAGACGGCCTACTGCAATGGGCACGGTGCAGGTGACGTAGATAAGAGGATACAACAAGAACGTCTGCTGCCTCGCGTACGACGGGATGGGCGGCAGGTCCTTGTAGATGCTCGAGCCGGTGGTGGAAAACGATCTGGGGCTCCCGGGAGGCTCCGGCTGGCCCTGGCTGGGGTCGGGGTTGGGGTAGTGGGCCGCCCTGCTGTTGCTCCGGGACAGACCACTGGCGCCGGAGCGGCGGGCCTTGCGGGCGAGAGACCGGATGTGGAAAAAGATGATGGTGTAGGTAACCGAAGTGATGGCCAGCGACAAAAAGATCCATAGATAGTGAAGGTGGAGACGGAGGTCCTCGTATGCCGAGTTGATCCAGCACTGTTGACATGTTAGCCGTGATTCAGTCGGAAGGCACCAGGCAGTGGCAGTACTCACCCAAGCACCCGCCCTGGTGTAGAAGCCACCATGAGCTTTTCCATTGTCGGTTATGACAATGCCAAGCAGGCTGATTCCGTATATGAATGCCCACATGAACCCGATGGCGGAGTAAAAGGCCCACGACGGCAGTCGATAGCTTTGCACGATGCCGAGGTACGTGTGGCCTGCAATGGCGGTGATGAAGACGCTCGACGCCAAGTCCCCCGATGAGATAAACCAGCCTTGCAGCCAGCACTCGGTGCTGCCCACCTCGACGGAGTCCTTGACCAGCCACGCCACATTCAATAGAAAGGCCATCGCCTGCTGGATGTCGGCAAGCAGCAAGTTGAGGATGAGCACCAAAAACTGGTTCGGCGGGTCTTTCCTCAATCGCTCAAAAAACGACTCCTCAACCGGTGGAGGCTCGACATTCTTCTGCGGGCACAGGTGGTCGTCGGGTACCAGGAAACCGTTGTAGTCGGAAGTGGTGGGTGACTCTGGCCGTTCCTCCTCGCCCGCCTTCTTTCTAGGCGCCCTCATCCATCCTACAAGCTTGTAGACCAGAAAGGCGAATAGCCCAATCGAGGAGAAGAAGCTCATGAAGCCAAACGTTACCACGGCGGGGAGCCCATGGCGGAGGACGGGAGGCAGCGGCGTGAGCGAGTAGGGCGAGTCCTCTGACTCGACCACGTTGGGCCTCGGTGCGTTTAGTAGTACCATTTTGTGTTATTGTCTGTCGGTCATGTCGGATCTGTTGAGACGGAAAAAGAAGACTGAGTGATTTCCTATCGGACTTCCGCCGGCGGTTTGGTCTATCGAATGGATCGCTCGTTCGAACTCGGTAAAGGAGAGACTTGAAGAAGAGAAGAAATGAGAAAGGAAAAAAGGAATTAAAACAACATAGGTCCCAAACCTGGGGAACAAACAGCGAACAAAAGAATGTCAAATTCCCTTCATCACCATTATTCTCCGAGCCCCGCGATCTAGATCGTCGAGAAAGTGAGAGGAAGTGGAGAAGAAAGAAGAGAGTGGAAACGATCTTGTTTTAAGACGCTGCCAACAGTACAACGAGAGTTGCACCGGAAAGATGCAAGCAAAAACCTCCGAGAACCTAAGATCCGGGATCGTTTGTTAAAGCCCGCCCGAATTCTCCGGCTGGTCAGAACAGCTTGGGGGTCATTCAGGTACGACAGTCCCCATGTCAAGCGTACTCGCATTGCAGGTGGTCTTGGCGGCCAAGCGGGGGGTACTCCTGTACGTCGTTCATTTGTTCCATCTTGTTACAAACTCAAAATAGCCTGAAGATCGAAGGCTGGCACCGAGCGCACCAGGGCTGCCACGAGCACTCCACGAATCGTACCGCATAGCAAGGACAGCGTCTGTAACAACTGTGGGGAGCAGCCGGTCTTCCCGTGGATGGTTGGAATGCGCCGCTATTGGGTCGTCGCTGTCGCGAATCGCAGATCTGACCCCTGCCAGAAGTTGAAGTCAGGAACGGGCAGTTCAGGTACTGCGCACGGCTACGAACTGCTTGAAACGGCTGATCAGGGTACATGGCGACGAGGTATCCCAAGGCGACTGGCCAAGGAAAACGATCGATGAAAACCTCCGGTGACGTGCAATCCGAGAGATCGGTGGGAATGCAGCGTTCTATGCCTTCCTTTTGTTCCTTGCAGGGGTTCCCCTCTGCCCAACGAGAGAAGTGGATCCCGCAAAGCGACTTCCACAAGCCAGCCTCCAGCTCCCCCCCCCACTGCCCCCGCCCGCTGACAAACAGATCTAAAGTGCCATAAGCTACTCAACTGCGCTGCTTCCCCTTGTCGGAGAATTCTCTTCAGATGTAACGAATCTGCTGATCATCATGTCCAACTTCTTGGCCATTTGTCGTCCTGAACGTCAAGCATTACATTCGAATATCAGGCTGATTATTTCCGCGCTGGCTGAATCAGTCGGGGAATTTAACAGCGTGTCGGAGGATTTATTCAGGGTCCACGACGGCCATCCTCATGCTTCCTCGTGATGCTGTCCACTCTGAATCCGGGGGATTCTCTCGATCAATTGCATATCACCGCAGGCTCGAGGGTGGAGACGATTGCATAGTGGGGGTTTCTCTCCCGCCTTCGCGAAAGATTGGGCTCATCAGATGGCTGGCCCAAGTTTAGTCGCCAAGTACTGGTTAGATTGCATCGAGGTTTCCGTCGTTGGTAAAGACAGGTAAATATAACGGAGATTGCGCATGAGGTATCACCTGCAGAAGGGAGACAAGTAAACAGGGCGGTCGTCCAAAGTTGCACTATGAGTAGTTGCAAGACCCGTTAACGCCCAGGAGAACTCAATTTTGCCGGTTCGTGGCTCCAACATTGGATGAAGCAGAACGCATGCGAGGAGCACCGGGTGCGGCCCAGCGGTATAACCCGCCTTCGATATAATAGTGGGCAGTGTATGCGCCATGGCGTTCAGAAAGAGCGAGGCTATAACAAGAGAAGGGCAAAAAAATGAAGGAGGAAGAAAAGGGGTATCGTCCGATGTAATCGCTCAGCCGAAATCTGCGGTCATCAAGACTTACAAGATCTCCTATAGGAGCACAAGCATGGTTTCGAATTGGTGGCTTGTAATTCTGAAAATTCGTAAGATCAATAAGAGATTGGTTCATCCCAGGATCGCAATAGACCAGTGTTTCGATACCTTCGGGGCATGGCCGAAGGTCGCGGGAGACGATAGTAGATGGTAGGGAGATGCTCGCGTCGGCATTTGAATGTGAGGGTAGCTCGCATAACATTCTAGACGTTCTCTCAACGTTCGCAATGGTTCGATACTTCCAAATGCCGAACAGAATGTCGGGCCTCCCGAATATTCATGTCGTGCCAAAGAAACAAGATAGTCGCACTCTGACTCGAGTTCGTGGGATCGTAAGATTGTGAATAGGTAGGTTTTGGACGTGAAGTCCTTTGGACCAGTCATCTAGTACGCTGTGTTTGGCCATTGCCACGGATGCTGTGATGTTACTTCCTAAATATGAGAAAAGCCCCAATCTACCTAGGAAGACTCCAGAAACCATTCCTTTGCGGTGATTCCGCCTTGATTCTGTTGGGGGCCGCGTTTTGTTGGGTTGATAGTCGGATGCGAGACCAGTTCGGAAGTTGCAAATATGCTTCTGGGAGGAGGGGATGCCCGGCTGGTGAGCGATAAAGAGACCAGGGTTAGGGTTCATTTCGGTCCGACTCCAACACAGCATCTTCTCCGCATCTCATTACATCATCGAGAGGTTCTCGGGCGGATGAATCATGATACCTTCATAAAAAACACGATCATACCGAGAAACTTTTCAGTATCTTCAGCATGGCTGACAACCGACCGTTGAATGTCGGCGTAGTTGGATATGGGTAATATTCATCTTCTCATGACCCACATTTCGGCTTTGGTTGCTTGCCCACCTCTTCATGATGATTCTATTCTCGACTTATCTCCAGTGTAGAATTGGAATTTGTCATTCCTTATTTCTTGCCCCTCTGTCTCTTCCAGTTCCTTCTTATTTTGTGAACGTTTCCATTCAATCAGGCAATTAGTCTCGCTTCCGAACCCGGAGCCGTTTGTGTTGCGAGAGAAAGCTCTAGTGCGAGGGAATGATAACGCGCAACCAAAACCATAGCTCTATTTTTCAATACGTTCAATCACCATCTAACCCGTGTTCCTAGCATGTCCGCCAAAATCTTCCATATCCCTTTCATCGCCGCCAATGCCTCTCTCCTGACCCTTCACTCGCTCCTGCAACGCAACCCCCAACCCGGCTCCTCCGCTCCCGACGACTATCCGTCCCTCAAGCACCACAAGGACTTGCCGTCCTTCTTGTCCGACCCGGACCTGGACCTCGTCATCATCAGCACCCCGCCGAATTCGCACTTTGAGTTCGCAAAGTCCGCCCTCCAAGCAGGCAAGCACGTTCTCGTCGAGAAGCCCTTCGTCCCCACCGTCCAGCAGGCACAGACGCTGTGCGGAATTTCCAAGGTGACGGAGAAGTTTCTCTGCGTGTTTCAGAACCGCCGCTGGGACGCCGACTTCCTAACCGTCCAGAAGCTGCTTGCCGAGGGGAAGCTGGGCAGGGTGGTGGAGTTTGAGACGCACTTTGACCGGTACAGACCCGACAGGCCGACGACGTGGAAGTGGCAGCTGGGGATTGATGACGGTGGGGGCCCGGTGTTTGATTTGGGGAGTCATCTGATCGATCAGGTGTACGTCCTATTTGGGATGCCGAGTGCCGTGTTCGCAAAGTTTATGAACCAACGGGATGGGACGCTGGGTGGCTCCGCGCCCGATGGATTCATGGCCATGCTTAGCTACGACAACGGGCTTGTGGCGATTGTGAGGGTGGGGATTATGTCTGTTGAGAAGAGGCAGCCGAGGTTTTGGATTAGGGGGACGAAGGGGTCCTATCACAAGGCTGGACTGGATAGCCAGGAGGATCAATTGAAAGCAGGAATGACTTGTGTAGACCCGAAGTTTGGGCGTGAGGACGCGGAGTGGGATGGAGCACTTACTACGATTGGGGACGGCGGAGATATGAAGGAGGAAAGATGCCAGAATGTGGAGCCTGAGACGTATAAGAAGGTACTTGAAAGGTTTGCCAAGGCCATTCAGGACGGGAAGAGGGAGGATGTTCCAGTCAAAGGGGAGGATGCGACGGATGTGCTCCGGATCATTGAGGCGGTGATTGAGAGCGCGAAAACCAGCTCAGAGGTCAAGATTTGAAGCAGAGCGAGCCCGCAGGCAACCAGTAGAATGCAAGGACCGAAAGCCTGCCGTAAACTCTCATGTTCAAACTAGTGCTATCGTCAGAACCTGCGTTAATAAATACAGCGATGCAGTATCCCCCATGTTACCCGGTTGATGCCTTGAAGAAACAAAGCCAAAACGCCCATCCATGGAATGAGGTATATCCGAAGCCTATCACCCATGTCCGTCCATCATGACCCACTCGGCGTCTCTCCGAACGGATAGTTAAATTTCAGTAGTCCGTTCAAACCACCTACCCAGCCGTCGTCATCCTCTGAAATGCCTTCTGTTTCGCCTCGGCTCGGGACACGAATCACGCACGGCACGCCGCCCCGCCAGCTCCCGTCGGAACCCTTGCCGACCGTCTCGCCTTCGACCCG
>Ga0247774_1000616_pt1 | contig 17755 bp, 16 predicted proteins | sample UWRJL001104B6_FD_179933 | JGI IMG/M metagenome (GOLD analysis project Ga0247774, IMG submission 179933) | Plant litter microbial communities from Arlington Agricultural Research Station in Wisconsin, United States - UWRJ-L001-104B-6 | ecosystem: Environmental > Terrestrial > Plant litter >... | reverse complement strand
GCTACGCTAAAACCTCACATTGACGTCAGAGGCAAGTGTTGTGAGGTGGATCACTGTGCGGATCGGGGACCTGGCGAGCATGACGCGCGTGAGTGTGCGGGCGCTCCGCTACTACGAGGAGCAGGGGTTGCTGGCCTCGAGGCGTAGTGGAAGCGGGCAGCGGCTCTATGAGAACACTGCGGTCAACCGCGTGCGGCTGATCCAGCAGTTGTACGGCGCCGGACTGTCCAGCAAGACGATCGCGGAGCTCTTGCCGTGCGTCGACGCCAAGGTGAGCACGCCGGAGTCGCGGGAACGGCTGGCGACGGAGCGAGACCGGATCAACACGCAGATCGCCGAGCTGGTCATCGCCCGGGACAGGCTCAACGCCATCATCGACGCGACGTCGAGGCCGAATCCCGAGTGCGACTACGTATGAGCGCGGGCCCGCGATGCCGCCGCATCAGCCCTTGACGGCGCCCGACAGCGCGAAGGCGTTGCCGAGCACGCGCTGGACCAGCGTGTACAGCACGACGACGGGCATCGAGTACAGGATCGAGAAGGCGGCGAGCAGGCCGTAGGAGGCCGTGCCGTGCAGGCCGAAGTACTGGAAGATGACCACCGAGGCGGGCTGTTTGGCCGGGTCGACCAGCAGGATGAACGGCACGAAGAAGTTGCCCCACGTGAGTGCGAACGTGAACGTGAACACGACCGTGATGCCGGGCAGCATCAGCGGCAGCACGATCCGCAGCAGGGCGTGGAAGCCCGACGCTCCGTCCACCCACGCCGCCTCCTCCAGCGAGATCGGCACCTCGTCCATGAAGTTCTTCATCAGCCAGATCGCCATCGGCAGCCCGGTCGCGGTGAGGAACAGCACGGTCGCCGGGATGGAGTCCAGCAGGTCGAGCTGGACGAACAGGCCGTACACCGGGACGAGGATCGCGGTGATGGGCAGGCCGGTGGCGAACAGCAGGACGAGCAGGATCGGCCGGCCGAACCGCCGGGTGTAGCGCGACAGCGGGTAGGCGGCCGGCGCGGCGAGGACGAGGGTCAGCAGCGCCGACCCCAGCGACAGTATGAGGCTGTTGATCAGCGCGTGCAGGTTCTCGCCGGTGAGGACGTCGGCGAAGTTGCGCAACGTCAGCTGGTCCGGGACCTCGGTCCCCAGCGTCGCGTGCTCGGAGACCGAGGACAGGAAGAGCCACGCGAAGGGGACCAGGAACGCCAGCGCGATCAGCGCGAGCACCAGGTAGGCGACCGCCGCCGCGCTGCGGCGGCGCGGGGACGTCGCGGACAGCCGCGGGGTCGTGCGTGTGGTGGTCGTCATATCTCCTCCCGCATCATCCGCAGGTAGACGATGGAGAAGACGCCGCCGACGGCGAGCAGCACGATGGCCAGCGCCGCGCCGTAGCCGAGCTGGTAGAACTTGAACGCCGACTGGTACATGTAGATCGGCAGGGTCTGGGTCTTGGTGCCGGGACCACCACCGGTCATCACGAAGATCAGGGTGAACACCGCCAGGGTCTGCAGTGTGATCGTCATCAGGTTGGTCATCACCGCGCGGCGCATCAGCGGCAGCGTGATGTGGCGCAGCCGCCGGTAGGCCGAGGCGCCGTCGACCGCGGCGGCCTCCAGCAGGTCATCGGGCACGTTCGACAGCGCGGCGGAGTAGACGAGCATGGAGAACGCGGTGCCGCGCCAGATGTTGGCCAGGGTCACCGCCAGCAGCGGCGTCGCGTACAGCCAGCTCTTCCCGCCCAGCCCGACGGCGCGCAGGATCGCGTTGAGGGTGCCGTCGTCGGACAGGAACGCGTACCAGACGAACCCGGCGACCAGCTCGGGCATCACCCACGCGCCGACGACGATCGCGCCGACCACCGAACGGGCGATGCGGCTGCGCGACTTCATCAGCAGCGCCAGGATCATGCCGCCGACGTTCTGCCCGATCACCGCCGAGCCGAGGACGAACACCACGGTGAGCCAGAGCGACTGGCGGAAGGCCGCGTCGTCGAACATCCGCCGGTAGTTGCGCAGGCCGATCAGGTGCGGGGAGCTCGCGGTGGCGCCGGTGAGCGCGATGTCGGTGAAGGAGGCGTAGACACACCACAGGATCGGGCCGAGGAAGAACAGGGCCAGCAGGGCGAAGGCGGGGAGCATCGGCAGGACCCGGCCGGCGGCCCGCCGCCCGCGCGCGTTGCGCGGGCGGCGGGGAGCGGTCCGGGTGGGCTCCGAGAGTCCCACCGCGACCATCAGGGAGCCCCTTCGACCTTGTCCGGCCCGGCGATCTGCTTGATCTGGTTGGCCAGATCGCCGGTGGCCTTGTCGGGGCTCGCCTGGCCGGTCACGACGGCCTCGGTCGCGGCCTGGAGCTGGTTGGAGATCTGGGGATAGACGCTGTAGGCGGGCCGGTACTGGGTGACCGAGACCAGGTCGGTCCAGAACTTCTGGGTGGGGTTGCCCTTCAGGTAGGCCGGGTCGGCGGTGACGTCGTTGCGCACCGAGACCTGGGTGGCCTTGGTGTAGAAGAACAGGGAGTTCTCCTTGTTCATGGCGAGCTGGACGAGCTTCCACGCGGCGTCGGCGTTCTTGGTGTTCGCGCCGACCGACAGCAGCCAGCCGCCGGACAGCGTGACCTTGCCGGGCGCCTGGCCGTTCTGGGTGGGCATCGGAGCGGTGCCGAGTGTCTTGGACCACTCCGGCCAGACCGAGGCGCCGCCGGGGATCCACGCCTGGGGCAGCCAGGAGCCGTCCAGGTCGATGGCGAGCTTGCCCTCGGGCAGCTCCTGGGCGCCGACGTTGTCGCTCCAGTGCGGGTCCAGCGCCTGCTGCGGCGTCGGGCCGAGCTTCTCAGAGAAGATCGTCTTGAGGAGGTTCATCGAGTCGGTCATGCCGCGGCTCGGGGCGACCCACTTCTTGGTCTGGTCGTTGTACAGCTTGTTGCCGGTGCCGTACAGCAGCATCTCGAAGCCCTGCATGGAGGCGGCCTCGCCGACGCCCTTGCCGGCGTAGACGTTGAGCGGGATGACGCCGGGGACCTTGGCCTTGATCTGGCGGGCCGCCGTCAGGACGTCGTTCCAGGTCTTGGGCTCCCACTTGTCGGGCAGCCCCGCCTTGGCGAAGATCTTTTTGTTGTACCAGAGACCGCGGGTGTCGGTGCCCATGGGGATGCCGTAGGTGTGGCCGTCGCCGGCCTTGCCGGCCGCCTTGGCCGCGCCGACGAACTGGCCCCAGTCCGGCCACGAGTTCAGCTTGGAGTCCAGGGGCATGAGGAACTTGGCCTCGGCGTCGGAGTTGACGAAGAACGTGTCCTCGTAGGCGACGTCGGGCGCCGTGGCCTTGGAGCGCCGCATGAGGCCGAGCTTGGTGTAGTAGGAGTTCTCGTCGGCCTCGACCGGGATGAGCTTGAGCTTCAGCCCGGGGTTCTGCTGCTCGAAGACCGGCTTGACCTTCTTGAAGAGCTCGTCGGCGCCGATGAAGTTTCCGAACTTCTGGTACGCCACCTTGATCGTCTTGCTGTCCGAGGACCCGCTGTCGCCGCAGGCGCTCAACCCTGCCGCGACGGTCACCGCCGTTATCACCACAGCCCATTGCCGCCGCATGCGCAGCACCTCCAGCGAATTTGGCATTGCGTTGTGGCAAATGTGGAAGGACGGGCGCGCGACGTCAAGAGGTGAGGTGCGGAGGTGACGAATGCCTTACCTTCGGGTTACGTCGGCGTTGCGGTCGATCAGGGCCGTACGACGGGGCGGCCGGTGATCGCGCTGATCCGGTCGGCGGCCAGCGTCACCGCGGCCTGCGGGCTCCACCGGCGGGTGAGCACACCCTCGATCATGGCCTGCAACTGCGCGGACACCAGGGCGTACGCGGGCGCAGGCGGCCGTACGACGGCGTGTTCGAGCAGGGCCGCGGTCTCGGCGTGGAAGGCCGAGACGGGCGCCAGCGCGTCGAGCACGCTACGGCGGGGCGGCAGCTGCCCGGTCTCACGGCAGACCTCCGCCAGCCACTTGGGCGCGTTCGCCGCGCGCAGCAGCCGCATCGCCAGCTCCGGGTGGCGGGCCTGGCGCGGGACGCAGTAGACCATGCCGCCGCACAGGACCCCCGGCGGGCCGTGCGGCCCGGCCGGGATCGGCACGAACCCGAACCGGTCGGCGACCTCGGCGAGGGCGGTCCCGGTCTCCTCGGCGAGCGTCTCGGCCTGGTAGCTCGCTCCGACGAGCATGTCGGCCCGGCCCATCGCGAGCATCCGCGCGGCCCGGTGCCGGTCATAGGTCACCACCTCGGCCGGCAGTACCCCGTCGTCGACGAGCCGGCGCAGGAAGCGCAGCGTCTCGACCGTCGCGGGGCTGTCCAGCGTCACCGCCTCGGGGGTGAACACGGTCGCGCCGTTGGCGACCAGCAGCGCCATCAGCGCGTACGTCGTGGTCTCCCCCGCCGAGGGACCGCCGGGCAGCACGAGGGCGTGGCGGCCGCGCCCGGAGCCCTCGGTGAGGATGCGGCCGAGGGACCGCAGGTCGCGCCAGGTCTGTGGCGGTACCGCCCCGGCCGCGTCCAGGGCCTCGCGGCTGTACCAGAGACCGGCGACGTCCGCCGGCGCCTGCACCGCGACGGTGCCCATGCCGGTGCCCGTCCCACCGCCCCCGTCGCCGTCGAGGCGGTAGGCGTCCACGAACGGCGGCACGAAGTCGGCGTCGTGCTCGGCGGCCCAGGCCGGGTCCAGCTCGGCGATCGGGGTGAGCATGTGCGACTCGGCGAACTCCGCCACCCACACCGAGTCGACGATGGCGAAGTCGGGCCCGCGTCCCTCGGCGATGGCCCGGCGGAACATCGTCCGCAGCTCACCGAAGGGAGCCGTGGTGATCTCCAGCCGCAGGTCCTTGCCCGCCGCTTCTCTTAACTGGCCGGCCCAGCTGCCCTCGCTGGCCATCACCGAGATCCTGGGCGCGGCGCGCAGCGCGGTGACCCAGTCGGGGTTGACGAAGGTGCCGCGGCGGCGGTGCCGGACCACGACGCCCTCGGCGGCCAGTTCCGACAGCGCCCGCGCCACCGGCGTACGGCTGAGGCCGTAGACGGCGCACAGCTCGTGCTCGGTGGGCAGCCTCCCGGCCGTGCCGTAGTGACCGGCCTCGATGTCCCCGAGCAGGCGCCGCTTGAGGCGGTAGTACGCCGGAAGGGGTGGCGCGGGCTCCATGGCTGTCCTCATCGGCGGGGAAGGGGGCGTGTGTTCTGTTTGCCATCAGTGTGCAGCAAATGGCCTGCCAGGATCCAGACGGCTCTTCCAGCCGGTCCGGTACGAACCGCGGGGGGACGAAGCGCGTGCTCCGGCCCTGACCGGGTTGGGAGTGACACACCTACGCCCTAGTGTCGCCGCGTGGACATTGATCAACTTTTCGACGAAGGTGCGCTGTCGGCGCACCTGACACGGCATCCGGACGATGTGGGCCACGTCCTGCAGCAGGCCGCGGCGGGAGAGCGCCTCCCGGTGCTCGAATGCGTTCTGGAACACCGGCCGCCGCAGTTCGATCTCGAGGCGGCGCTGCAGAACGCCGTCAGGCGGGACGCGGTGGACATGGTCAGGGCGCTGCTCGCGGCCGGTGCCTCGCCCGGCGCGTGCCACACCTACGTCTTTCCGCTGTGGGAGGCGGCCGGCGCCGGGAGCGTCGGATCCCTGCGCCTGCTGCTCGACGCGGGCGCCGACCCGGATACCTGTGACGCGCGCCCAGACGCGCTGGGCGGCTTCAGGCTCCCCCTTCTCGCGGCGATCCAGCGCGCGTCCGCCGAGGCCGTCACGGCGCTGCTCGACGCGGGCGCCGACATCGACAGGATCACACCGCAGGTGCTGCGTCCCCTCGAGATCGCCGAGAGCCTCGGCGACCCTGGCATCGTCCGGCTGCTGCGCGAACGTGGCGCGCGGCGGGTCGCGCCGGAGGAACTGCAGATCGGCGACGCGGCGGAGCGAGGGTTCGTGGGCCGGGTACGGGAGCTGCTGCCGTCGGCGAGTGCCGAGGAGCGCGGGTGGGCGCTGGTCTATGCCGTGCAGGAACGGCAGGCCGAGGCCGCGGTGGCGATCCTGGGTCATGGTGGGATCGAGCCCGACCGGTTGCGGTACGCCCTGGCGCAGACCATCGTCCACGACGTACCCGGGGTGCTGCCGCCGCTGCTTTCGACGGGCGTCGACATCGACTCCTGCGACCATCCCTACAAGTCGCCTCCGATCGTTCTCGCCGCCGAGCGCGGGCGCGTCTGGGCGGTACGCGCCCTGGTCGACGCCGGCGCCGACCTTCAGGCGCATGGAGTGTGGGACGCCGAGAACGCGCTGGCCAAGGCCCGCTCCGGCGGTCACGCGGAGATCGTGAAGCTGCTGCGGGCCGCGGGAACGACCGCGCGGACCCCCGCCGCGATCGAAAGGTCGACCAGGAAGAAGCTCGCCGACCAGGCACGTGACTCCTGGACGCCCCGCCTGGGCACGGCGGCCGCACCCGGCGACCCGTCATGTTTCGGGGGGCTGCCGCTGTTGCGCGAGGCCGAGGAATGGCCGTGCTGCGCCCACTGCCAGGCCCCGCTGACCTTCGTCGTGCAGGTCGACCTGGGACGCACGCCGAAGGCGGCCCGTGAGGTCTTCGGCGCGGGCCTGCTGCAGTTGTTCCACTGCAAGGCCTGCATGTCCGACACCGACACCCGGCAGGTGCGGGTCATCGACCCGGCGGGGACGGCGGTTCCGGACGCGGTGCCGGACAAGGCCGAGCTGTTCCCCGCCCGGCCGATCGTCGGCTGGGGTCGCGCGGTCAAGGACTTCCCGTACCGCGACGGCGACGACTCCGGTCTCCTGCTGGAGGAGCGGGAGGCGATGTTCCGGCTCAACCGGCAGGGCGACAAGCTCGGCGGGTGGCCGAACTGGGTCCAGGACGCGGACTATCCACCCTGTCCCGACGGAGCACCGCACCGGATGACGCAGCCGGTGCTGCAGATCTGCTCTGGCCAGGGCGTCCCTCACACCTGGGGCGACAACGGCCTGGGTTTCGTCGTGCGATGCCCGGAGCACCGGCGCGTCGGCTTTGTCTGGCAATCGGCGTGACGCCGGGCGAGGGTGGGAGCGGCGTCATCCGCGGGCGGCGGTCATGGTCGCGCCGTGGGTGGTCGGGCTCTCGTGGTGCCGGCGGTCCAGCGCGGTGACGTAGTAGGTGTAGGTGTGGCCGGGCTTGGCGGTCTTGTCGGTGGCCGAGTGCTCGTCACCGTCGACGACCTTCACCAGGAGCCGGCCGTCCGGCGCGATGCAGGCCGGCCCCTTGGCCGGGCCCCGGTAGATCGCGTACGCCGCGGCGCCGGACCCCTTCCAGGTCAGCTTCCCGTCCTTGACCTCCAGGCGGCCCGGCGGCGCGGGCGCGGCGCCGGTGCCGGCCGCGGGGGGCAGGGCGGGGCGGGAGTACTGGTCGCGCAGCAGGCGGGAGGCGAAGCCGCGGCGGTCCTGGGCGAGGTCGCGGGCGCTGAAGAACGCCTCGCCGCCGACCTGGGGGTAGCGGGCGTCGAGGGCGACGTGGCGAGACAGCTCGGCCGGGTCCTTCCAGGGCCCGGCCTGCCCGACCTGGTAGGCGGCCTGCCCGGTGACGAGCTGCACGTGGGTGCCGGTGACCTGCTTGGCCCACCAGGCGACGAGCGTGCGGTAGTCGGCGGCACGGAAACCGATCGGCCAGTACAGCTGCGGTGCGATGTAGTCGACCCAGCCGCTGCGCACCCACTTGCGGCTGTCGGCGTAGATGTCGTCGTAGCTCTGCAGCGCGGTGGTGGCCGACCCGGCCGGGTCACGGGACTTGTTGCGCCAGACCCCGAACGGGCTGATGCCGAAGCGTACGGAGGGCTTGGCCCGGTGGATCTGGGTGTGCAGGCTCTGGATGAGGGTGTCGACGTTGTGCCGGCGCCAGTCGCCGAGGTTCTTGTAGCCCGAGCCGTACTTCTTGAACGTGGCGCTGTCGGGGAAGGCCTGGCCGGGCAGCGGGTAGGGGTAGAAGTAGTCGTCCAGGTGCACGCCGTCGATGTCGTAGCGGGTGACCACGTCCAGGACGACCCGGCCGACCAGCTCGCGTACCTGCGGCAGGCCCGGGTCGAACCACAGCGCGCCGCCGTAGCGGTGGACCCAGTCCGGGTGCAGCCGCGCCTGGCTGTTCGGCGCGAGCCTGCCCCGGTCGGCCTGCGCGCTGGCCCGGTAGGGGTTGAACCAGGCGTGGAACTCCAGTCCGCGCGCGTGCGCCTCGGCGACCAGGAACTTCAGCGGGTCATAGCCGGGGTCGCCGCCCTGGTGGCCGGTGAGGTATTGCGACCACGGCTCGTACTTGGAGGCGTAGAACGCGTCGGCGGCGGGCCGGATCTGCACGTAGACGGTGTTGAGGTTCAGCTTCTTGGCCACGTCGAGCAGGTGGCGGTACTGCGCCTGCTGCTTGGCGACCGGCAGGCCCCGCTTGTTCGGCCAGTCGCCGTTGTTGACCGTCGTGATCCACATCGCGCGGGTGCGCCGCGCCGGGTCCTTGTGCGCGGCGATCTGGCCGCATTCGGCCGCCGGGAGCCCGTCCGCCGACGCCGGTGGTGAGTCGTGCTTGCTCGCACACCCCGCGCTCACCCCGGCGATGAGCACCGACATGGCCAGCGCCGTGGTCGCCGCCGCTGCGCTTCGCCCCCGAGACCGGCCCATGAGATGGCATTCTGCCCGAGAGTCCCGGCGCACATCCGGGTATCGGTTCAGGAGTGGCACTCTCTCAAGGCGGCGGCGTATGAACGACACCTTCCGGCTGGGCCGGATCGTCGGCGTCCGCGTCGGCGTCAACTGGACCGTCCTCGTCGTCTTCACCCTTCTCGCGTACGGGCTGGCGGCCGAGCGCCTGCCACAGTCCTACAAGGGCCTGCACCCGGTGGTGTACGTCCTCGGCGGGCTCGTCACCGCCGCGGCGTTCCTCGCGTCGCTGCTCGCGCACGAGCTGGCGCACGCCATCGTCGCACGCCGCAACGGCCTGACCGTCGAAGGCATCACGCTGTGGCTGCTGGGCGGTGTGGCGCGCTTCGAAGGTGAGCCGGAGAGCCCGGGCGCCGAGCTGCGCATCGCCGGGTCCGGCCCGCTGGTGAGTCTACTGCTGGGCGTGCTGCTGGCGGGCGCGTCGGCGGTCCTGCTGGTCGCCGGCATGAACGGCCTGGTCGCCGGCTGCCTGGCCTGGCTGGCCGCGATCAACGTCGTGCTCGCCCTGTTCAACGTGATCCCGGCCGCGCCGCTGGACGGCGGGCGGCTCGTGCACGCGCTCCTTTGGCGGCTGTCCGGTGACCGGACGAAGGCGACGCTGCGCGCCGCGGCGGCCGGACGGGGCTTCGGCTGGATCGCCATGATCGCCGGCTTCTACGTGTCGCTGTGGGACTTCAGCGGGCTGTGGCTGATCCTCATCGGCTGGTTCCTGATCGCCGCGGCCGGCCTGGAGGCGGGCCAGGCACGGGCGGTGGCCCGCCTGGACGGCATCACGATCGGCCGGATCATGACACCGGACCCGTTTACGGTGCCCGCCTCGATGACGGCGGCGGAGTTTCTGCGCGAGATGCTCCCCCGCCACCGCCACACCGCCTATCCCCTGGTGGAGGACGGCGTCGTCCGCGGCATCGTGACGGCGGAGAGGATCCGCGGGCAGGAGGACGGCGCGCCGGTCGCCGCCGTCGCCGAGGACGCCGAGCGGACCAGCGCGCAGGCCTCGCTGGCCGAGCTGCTGCCCCGGCTGGCGCGCGGGCGGCTGCTGGTCTTCGAGGGCGAGCGGCTGGTCGGCATCGTCACCCCGCGCGACCTGACCCGCACCCTCGAACGCCTGCCCTGACCGCGTACGGGCGTCCCGCGAACGACTCGCCTCGAACGCATGTTCTAACATGGGCGCATGCGTTGGGACGCGTTGTCACTCGATGGCCAGGAGCCGGGGCTGTTCGGGCAGCCGGTCACGGTCGACACCCCGGAGTTCCGCGGGATCACCTTCCACGAGATCCGGGCCAAGTCGATCATCAACAAGGTGCCCGGCGCCTCACGCGTGCCGTTCACCTGGACGATCAACCCGTACCGCGGCTGCAGCCACGCCTGCCGCTACTGTTTCGCCCGGCGCACCCATACGTATCTCGACTTCGACGCCGGGCGCGACTTCGACTCCCAGATCGTGGTGAAGGTCAACGCACCGGAGCTGGTCCGCCGGGAGCTGGCCGCGCCCAGGTGGGCGGGCGAGCACATCGCGATGGGCACCAACGTCGACTGCTACCAGCGGGCCGAGGGGCGCTATCGGCTGATGCCCGGCATCATCGAGGCGCTGCGCGACGCCGCGAACCCGTTCTCCATCCTCACCAAGGGCTCGCTGATCCTGCGGGACCTGCCGTTGCTGGAGGAGGCGGCCGAGCGCACCGAGGTCGGCACGGCCGTGTCGGTCGGCTTCGTGGACAAGGAGCTGTGGCGGCTGATCGAGCCGGGCACCCCCAGCCCGCACAAGCGGCTGGAGGTGTGCGCGACCCTCGGTGAGCACGGCATCGGCTGCGGTGTCCTGATGGGGCCGATCGTGCCGTACCTGTCCGACACGCCGCGTCAGCTGGAGGCCGCGGTACGGGGCATCGCCGAGGCCGGGGCCACGTCGGTGTCCGCGATCGTGCTGCACCTGCGGCCGGGGGCCCGCGAGTGGTTCATGACGTGGCTGCGTGAGTTCCACCCGGAGCTGGTGGCCCCCTACGAGCGGCTGTACGGGCGCGGCGCGTACGCGCCAAAGGACTACCAGCGGCGCGTCTCCGGCAAGGTCGCCGAACTGGCCGCCGCGTACGGCATCGGCCGAGACCGCGACCCCCGCCGCCGGCCGCTCCGCCGGCCCGCCCCCGCGCCGAAGGCTCCCCCGGCTCCGGTGGCCGAGCAGCTCCCGCTGCTGTGAGGGGCACGGCCGCCCGCCCCCGGTTCAGGCCGGGACCGCCGTCCGCCCGCGCCAGGCGGGGCCGAGGGCGGCGAACAGCACGGCGGCGGTGAGCGCGAACCCCCACGTGTAGCCCACCGGACCGGCGACCAGGCCGAACCCGACCGCGCCGATCCCGAGGCCGCCGTCGTAGGCCAGGTTCCACAGCGCGCTCACGCGGCCGAACCCCGAGCGCGGCGCCCGCTGGAACATCAGTGCCAGCGTGACGTTCTGCGCGGCGCCGAACCCGGCGCCGAACAGCGCCGCCCCGGCCACCACCGCGTACGGCTCACGCAGCCAGACCAGCGCGGCCATGCCGGCGGCGGCCGTGAGCACCGAGGGGACGAGCAGGCCGGCCGGGCCGTGCCGGTCGCCGTACCGGCCGGCGGCCCAGCGCGCGAGCGGCATCGCGCAGGCGTGCACCAGCAGCGCCAGCGCGGCGGTCCCGCGCGCGCCGGCCGGCACGGCCAGCGGCAGGAACGTCAGCAGGACGCCCGCCGCCAGCGTCAGCGCGGCGAAGACCACCGTCAGCGCGGCGAGCCCGCGCAGGCCGCCCGGGCCCTCGGCGTGGGCCTTGTCCCGGTGCGGCCGGCGGGGAAGTCCGGGCACGGCGGCGAGGGCGAGCAGGGCGGGCGCCGCACCGGCCACCATCACCGTCGCGTAGCCGAAGCGCAGGCTGAGCCACAGGCCGAGCGGCAGGCCCACGACGGCCGGCACGCCGACGGCCATCCCGTAGATCCCGAGCGCCTCGCCGCGCCGTCGTTCGGGCACCAGCTCGGCGACCAGGACGGGCCCCGCCACGACCACGACGGCCAGGCCCGCCCCGCGCGCCACGCACGCGGCCAGCACCAGGGTGAGGGTGGGCGAGGCGGTCATCGCCGCCGAACCGCCGCCCAGCAGCACCAGTCCCAGGGCCGTCCCGGCGCGGTAGCCGCAGCGTGCCAGAAGGCCCGGCACGGCGAGCTCGGCCAGCACGGTGGACAGCATCATCACCCCGGTGGCCGCTCCGGCGCCGACGTCCCCGCCGCCGCCCGCGGCCACGTACAGCGGCACGACCGGCAACAGCAGGTACAGGCTCGTGAGCGAGCCGAAGGACAGGGCCAGCAGCAGGACCAGCGGACGGCTGAGCAGCCGCCCGGAGCCCTCCGGGCGTACGTGGAGATCGGTCACGCCGCCCAGCCTCGCCGATCACCCCGTACGGCGAATCGGGCAGATGCCCTAGATCCGTAGCCCCCGGGTCTTAGCCACCTCGGGGGCGGGCCGTACGGGCTAGGCTGACGGCGCGTGGAGGTCTATGAGCGGCGGGCCGGCGAGAACGGTGAGCTGGTCCTGCGCGGCGACGGGCGGCACTTCGAGATCATCAGCAACGGGATGTTCCTGATGGACACGCGTGCCGGGGAGTCCGAGCGGCTGCTGGTCCGCGCCGCCCTCGACCGCGTCGGGCGGCCCGCGCGGATCCTCATCGGCGGGCTGGGCGTCGGGTTCTCCCTCGCCGAGGCCCTGCGCTCTCCCCACACGCGCGGCGTCACCGTGATCGAGCGTGAGCCGGCGGTCATCGCCTGGCACGCCACCCACCTGCGCCCCTACTCCGGCGGCGCCCTGGAGGACCCCCGCGTCCGGGTCGAGCACGCCGACCTGCTCGGCTGGCTGCGCGCGACCGCCGGCGGCTACGACGCGTTGTGCCTGGACATCGACAACGGCCCCGAGTGGACCGTCACCGAGGGCAACGCCGCCCTGTACGGCCCGGCGGGCCTGGACCTGCTGGCCGGGCGCCTGCGGCCGGGCGGGGTGCTGGCGGTCTGGAGCGCCGGCGCCGCGCCCGCGTTCGAGGCACTGTTGCGGGAGCGGTTCACCGGCGTCTCCGCGCTCGCGGTCCAGGTCGCCCGCGGCGAACCCGACGTTGTCTACCTCGCCACCTCGGAGTAGTGCCGCGCGAGCTCTTCTGTGCGCTCCTTCGGCCACGGGCAGCGGGTCACGCCGCGCAGGTGGTCGGCGAGGATCTCCAGCTGGGTGTGCCAGGCGGCGAGCGCCGTGACGCGGTCTTCGGCCGATGCGGCGGGCAGCGTCTGGGTCAGGGCGACGCGGGTGCCCGCGGGGTGTCCGCCGGTCAGCTCCCAGCGCACCCTCCCGGCGGGTTCGCCGTCCGAGAGCCAGGCGTACTCCAGGACCGTGCCCGTCTGGACCGCGGTGAGCGGCCCGGCCGGGACGTAGCCGTTGGTGACGGGCGCGGGCGGCTCCCCGCCCGCGGCGGGCGCCTCGCCCGGTCCGGTCAGCGCCGGCCACACCTGTTCCACCGGATGCGGCAGCAGCCGCTCGAAGTGGACCGTGCACCCGCCGGCGTCCTCGCGCGCGGTGCCCTCGCCCAGGCCGAAGGCCTCGACGTACGCGTCGTGCCGCTCGGGGTAGGGCGCGGGCTCCCGCGCGGTGGTCCCGGAAAGGGCGGCTGCCAGCGCGTCGAGGCAGGTCTGCCAGCCGGTGGCGTAGCTGCCGGCCATCGGCCGGTCCGTGAAGGTGTAGGTGAAGGTCAGCAGGCTGCCCGCGCCGTCGGGGCGCAGCTCCATGCGCAGCGGGTCGCCGGCCCAGACGAAGGCGAAGACGCGAGGCGGGTCCAGCTCGGTGATCGTCCCCTCCGTGGGGTCCATCGCGGGGTCCATCTCACCGCCGGGGAAGGTGAACCTCATCTGTCCCCCGACCTGGAACTCCAGGGCGACCATGGCCGGGAACCAGTGCGCCAGCTCGGCCGGCTCGGTGATCGCCCGCCAGACCTTCTCGACCGGATGGGCGAGCCGCCGCTCGAAGCGCAGGACGTTGCGGCCGTCGATGGTGTGCAGGGAGCCGTTCACGGGTGATCCTCCGTCGGGGTGTCGGGCATGGAGTCCAGGTGCCGTTCGAGGGCGTCGAGGGAACCGGCCCACAGGCGCCGGTACGGCTCGAGCCACGCGTCGATCTCGGCCAGCGGCGCGGGCCGCAGCTCGTACCAGCGGCGCTGCGCGTCGGCGCGGACCCGGACCAGCCCGGCCTCGCGCAGTACGCGCAGGTGCTTGGAGGTGCCGGGCTGGGTGAGGCCGAGCGCCTCGGTCAGCTCGGCGACCGGGCGGGGCCGCTCCAGCAGCAGATCGAGGATCCGCCGCCGCGTCGGCTCGGCGAGCACGTCGAATGTCGTTGCCACGCAGCGAACATAACCACCGAAGAATATACCTGTCAAAGCATATTGGCTTGTCAGGCCAGCGCGGGGATCACCTCGCCGGCCAGGCGCTCCAGTTGCGCGGCCTCGCCGAACAGCGGGTTGAGCAGGATCGTCCCGGCGCCGGCCTCGGCGACCTCCCGAAGGGCCTCGGCGCACGCCTCCGGCGGGCCCGACACCGCGACCGGCGCCAGGCCGGTCCGACCGTAGAGGCGCTCCAGCGCCGCGTCGATGTCACGGGCGCCGCGCGCGGCGTCGTCGTCGACCGCGATGTAGACGCGTTTGGCGATGCCGAACCCGGCCGGGTCCCGCCCCTGCTCGGCGAGCGCGTCCCGTACGACCTGGACCTGTTCGGCGAACCGCCCGGTGGTGGTGGACCCGGCGCCGAAGAAGCCGTCGCCGTGGCGGACCGCGCGGCGCAGCGCGTTCGGGTGGTTGGCGCCGAACCAGACCGGCGGGTGCGGCCGCTGGACCGGCTTGGGCTCCATCGCCACGTCCTCCAGCTGCCAGAACCGGCCCGCGAAGGTGACGCGGGGCTCGGTCCAGCAGGCCTTCATCAGCGCCAGCCCTTCGGTGAACCGCGTGACCAGCCCCTCGGGGTCGACGCCGAACGCGGCGAACAGCCGCCCGCGCCCGCCGGTCCCCACTCCCACCTCCAGGCGCCCCCCGCTGAGCTGGTCCAGGGAGGCGATGCTCTTGGCGAGGTGGAGCGGGCTGTGCAGCGGGGTGACGAACACCGCGCAGCCCAGCCGCAACCGCTCGGTGCACGCGGCCGCGTACGTCAGGGTCTCGATCGGTCCCAGCGCGGGCATCGTGCCGAGCAACTGCTCCTGTGTCCAGGCGCTGTCGAAACCGAGGGCCTCGGCGCGCGCCAGGTAGGCGCGGAAGGCGGCGGGGTCGAACGGGCCGTCCTCGGTGAACTGCGGGATGGAGATCGCGAATCGCACGCCCCCGACCGTACGCCGCCGATCCCGGCACACGGGCACGGGGCGCCGGCTAGCGGCTCATCAGGTGAGGCTCCGGTTCACGCCGGGGCGCGTGGTCGCGGCGCGGGAGCAGGAACGGGGTCGCCAGCAGGAGCAGGCCGGCGATCGCGATCGCGGTGCGGGGGCTGGTGAGGTCGGCCAGCAGACCCCACAGGGCGGTCATGGCGGCGACGGTGGCGTTGCCGGTGACCGACCACGCGGACAGGGTACGGGCGACGCGGCCGGTCGCGGTCTGCTCGAGCCGGTAGGTGGCGAACACGGGGTTGAACACGCCCATACAGGTGATCAGTCCGAGCTCGGTGGCGATGACGAGTACCAGCCCGGCGGCGCCGGGGCGGATGAAGGCCAGGGCGAGCGGCCAGCACGCCCGCAGTGTCCCGGCGATGAGCATGACCTTGTGTCGCCCGAACCGTGCGGTGAGCCGCCCGGCCAGCCGCGAGCCGATGAGGCCGCCGACGCAGGGCGCCCCGAACGCGAGGCCGTACTGCCAGGGCGCGAACCCGAGACGGGCCAGCATGAGCGTGGCCAGCACCGGTGCGGGCGCCAGGATCAATCCGTTGACCAGGACCGTGTTGAACAACAGCGGGCGCAGCGCCCGGTGGGACAGGATGTACCGCCACCCGTCGAGCAGGTCGCCGGTACGGAGCCGGGGCCCGGTGCGTACGGGGCGCGGCTCGCTCCCGCCGATCGCGCGGATCCCCGCCGCCGACAGCAGGTAGCTGACGGCGTCGGCCAGCACGGTCGTCACCGGGCCGAACATCCCGATCGCGGCCCCGCCGAGCGGCGGCCCGAGCACGGTCGCGGTCCAGGTGGTGGCCTCGAACCGCGCGTTCGCGACGAGCAGGTCCTCCGGCGCCACGAGTGCCTTCAGGCAGGCGCCGCTCGCCGCACGGAAGGCGATGTCGGCCGCGGCGACGACGACCGACACGACCAGGAGCTGCCCGAAGGTGAGCACGCCGTACGCGAACGCGGCGGGGACGCTCATCAGCGCCGCGAACCGGACCAGGTCCATCGCGACCATCACCGGCCGCTTGCGGCGGAACTCCACCCACGGCCCGAGCGGTACCGCCACCGCCGCACCGGCGGCCAGCCCCGCGGCGGCCAGCGCCGACACCTCGGCCGGCCGGGCGTGCAGCACGAGGATCGCGGTCAGGGGGAACGCGTCGAACGCGAGCCGCGTACCGAACGTGCTCGTCGCGTATGCCGCCCAGAGCCACCCGAACCGCCGCCCCAGCGATCTCCTGCCCACCATGTCCAGCGCTCCCCCCGCCGCCTCGGTCCCGGCGAACAGCGCGATTGAAGCGAGCGGCGGATCACCGGAGCAAACAACCGCGGCACGAGTGAGCCACGACCATCCGTTGTTCGCCTAGGTCACCTGACCGGTCGTAGGGTTTCGGCGTGGATCTCGATGCCGTGCGCACCTTCGTGGCCGTCGTGGACGCGGGTCAGTTCCAGGAGGCCGCCGCCGACCTCGCGATCACCCAGCAGGCCGTGTCCAAGCGCATCGCCGCGTTGGAGAAGGACCTCGGCGTACGGCTGTTCACCCGCACCGCGCGCGGCGCGCGGCCCACCGTCGACGGGCAGGCGTTCCTGCCCCACGCCCGTGACCTCCTCCACGCCGAGGAACGCGCGGCCGCGTCCGTACGGCCCGGCCGCCGCGCTCTGCGCGTCGACGTGATCGGCCGAAGGCTCGCACCGGCGGAGCTGCTGCGCGCCTTCCACCGCGCGCATCCCGGCATCGAACTCGACGTCGTGACGCTCTTCGACGCCGACGCGGCGATCGCCGCCGTCCGCTCCGGCACGATCGACGCGTCCTTCCGCGCCGTCACCGCAAGGCGGCTCCCCGACGGCGTCGAGGCCGTACGGGTCCGCGACGAGCCCGTCCAGCTCCTCACCGGGCCCGCCCATGAGTTCGCCGCCGACCCCGCGGTCCGGCCCGCCGCGCTCGCCGGGCACCGGATCTGGATGCCCGGCGTCGTCGCCGGGACCGAGTGGGCCGCCTACTACGACGACCTCGCCGCCGCGTTCGGGTTCACCATCGACACGGTCGGCCCCGGCTTCGGCACCGAGCCTCTCCTGGACGCGGTCGCCGGCTCTCCGGCGCTGGCGACGTTCGTCGGCGAGCAGACCCGGCTCTTGTGGCCCGCCGACCACGGGCTGCGGCGCATCGCCGTGCACGACCCGATACCGGTCTACCCGCACTCACTGATCTGGCGCGCCGACAACCCGCACCCCGCCCTCACGACGCTCCGCCGGCACCTCGGCTCGGTCCGGCCCGGCGCGGGGACCTGGACCCCGCGATGGGCGGCCTGACGCGGCTAGGGTCCCTCCTCGCCGGCGGTGGCGGGGCGCTGCGGGCCGCGGAAGGGCAGGGTCTGGCTGTAGACGACGTTGGTCGTGGTGCTGCCGAACCCGGCCAGCTCGTCCATGATCTTTTCCAGGTGCGCCATCGACGCCGCGGCCACCTTCAGCGTGTAGCAGTCGTCGCCGGTGGTGCGCAGGCACTCCAGGATCTCCAGCCGCTCCGCCAGCAGCCGGTGCAAGGGCTCGTGCCGGCTGCCTGGATATTTGAGGCGTACGACGGCGAGCACGGCGAACCCGACCTTCTCCAGGTCGACGTCGGCGCGGTAGCCGGTGATGACCCCCGCCGTCTCCAGGCGCCTGACGCGTTCGGT
>Ga0247774_1000615_pt1 | contig 17772 bp, 18 predicted proteins | sample UWRJL001104B6_FD_179933 | JGI IMG/M metagenome (GOLD analysis project Ga0247774, IMG submission 179933) | Plant litter microbial communities from Arlington Agricultural Research Station in Wisconsin, United States - UWRJ-L001-104B-6 | ecosystem: Environmental > Terrestrial > Plant litter >... | reverse complement strand
GTGCAGAGTAGTCGACATGCCGGCACGAGAGCGCCTTGTTGTTCAGGGACCGGAAGCGGATGAATCGAATCAATACGTGGCGGCTCGAGCTGAGGCAAGTCCTCTTGCTGTAGTCCCACCGTCGCTCGTTGGCATCTCGGAGCATATATGGCAGGTGAAGCAATATCAGGACGCTGTAGTGGTGCAGCTGCAGCATCAAGCGCTGCCACTGCTCCATGGTCCTCTCCCACGCCATGTCATTGCCCATGGAAGGCAGCGCCCACCACTCCTGCGGCATCATTTTGGCAGTTTCCTCGAGCTCGCAGTCGATGGCTTGCGTCATGGCGTAGGCTTTGTCGGACCGCGCCATGTTGCGCTCGATGATGCGTCCCGAGATGATGGTGTGTCTTTTCTCCATCCTTTCCACTGGTGTGGTCTCGGAAACGGTGCCGAAGTCGTTGTCGTGAGATCCACAGGGTAGTCCCAGAAGCATGGAAAGATAGCGGTCTATGTAGTTCAGTCGATACCAGATGTAGGCTGCCGCCGGTCGCTTCCGAGCGTCTGTGTGGATATCGACTGTCTGCAGCTGTGACGAGCCGGGCCGGTGGATGCCCATCAGCTGGGCGAGGCTGAGAGCTCGCCTGCCCATGAGCCATGCTTTTCGAAGATTGCCGGCGTTAACTTGGAAGAAAACCTGCAGCATCAAAATCTCGAGGCCTTCGGAGCAGCCCACCAGTTCGTCGTCAACGCAGATGAGGTTCGCTATCATGGTAGCCCACTCGCCTACGAGCTCGGATATGGGGCGGCGTAGTTGAAGGGAGGACGAATCAAAGTTTGGCGGTAATTGTTGGGCGCAAACGGAGAGCTGCAGTAGCTTTTTCCCCAAAACCATTGGGTGTGAATCGCGGCGTGGCAGTCGTGTGAGCTCCTCGATCGTCTCAGCTCGGCCTTCCCTCAAGTCTATTTCCGAGTACATGAGACCCTGGATAAACATGAGGCCCGGGCTCGTGCGGAAAATGATATCAGCATCCTGCTCAGAGGGAAGCTGCTCCAGGATAGTGGCACGAAGGGTCTCAAGCTTGGACGGGTGTCCACTGACAGTCATGACGATAGGTGCAAGAACATTGGCGTGTGTTGGGAGAGGTACGGCCTTGGACCAGTTCATGACAGCCTGTTGGCCGGCCCGCGCAAGGCCGGTAGCCGAGTCGGGAGTTGGCATTTGCATGGAAGGATGGGCTGACGTGGATGCAGACATGGGGGTGCAACCGTCGGACCGGCCCATCTCGGACGAAGGCGCAGGGGATGAGCTTTGAGGTCCAATACCTTCAGACACAGACTCGGACCTGGACCCGGGCTCTGATGAGAATTGTTTCTTTGTGGCCTCGGCCGGTATCATTTTTTCCACTAGCTTCTCCATCATGTCCTCAAGACGGCTGAGTCTCTGGGCCAGTCGCCGCTCTGGCGGAACTCGGACCGAGTCGTCGATATACTCTTGGCTGGTACACCTGCATCCTCTGGACTTGCAGGGCAAACACGCGGTATCCTCACCGACGAAATTACATTTGATCTTGCGGCGACGGCCTGTGAGAATGCATGTGAGTACCTCTCTGCAGTGTTGGGAGCTCCAGTGCTCCAATGCCGGCAGATGGTCCAATCACCAATCCCCTAGCCAGGCATCTGGGGAGTCCACACTGGGGTAGCTGTTACTTACACTCCCAGCAGCTATGTGTTCCCTTCCGCACCTTTCTCTTCTTGATTCCGGCGTCGTCTAACGTGGCCATGGCGGGTACCGTCAGGCGAACGGCCAAAGGCTCAGGTCTTTAGGGTTGCGGTTGTCTTGCCCGTCTTGCTTCTCACGCGGCGGACCCGAAGAACCGTAAATTCCGGACGAGTCTGACCGTAAGCAACGCGCCTGTGGACAATGGAGATTCTTATTAAAGTCAAAGGCCCATCCGCTATAGTATTCTTTGCATATGCTAAACAAGGGTAGGCATCGGATTGCGTGTCTGACAGGCGATGTGAGGACTCTCGGAGGAGCTGACGGGTTTGTCAGCGGCGGGCGGACCGGCCAAATTTATGCCCTTCGGTCTCCGTGTCGGACGAGTTTGGTAGCAAAAATATCCGACCAGCGGATTCGTAGGCCATAACGACTTTTAACTCCGCCTTCACTGTTTCGTCTTCCGCTAACCCCCCTCCCCCTCCCCCGCCCCCACATTGATTAATAACCCGCCAAGTCCTTCAATCTGGAGACTGGAACACACATGGAAATAGAGAGGTTTCAACATTCGAATATATAGGGACTACGATGTGAGAAGCCAGACTTAGATATTTTATTTAGCACTCTGTCAGGATGCTTTAACATGTTTAGGCTCCTGGGGCACCAAGACTCATGACGTCCATACCATCAGCCAATTCACTTTTTGAAGGCATCTTACCCAGACGCAGGAGTTCGCTCGACTGCGACATGGCGGGATCCATACCCATTGAAGCCATAGCCACTACAGTCTCGCCCTTGCAGTAATATGCCACAAACTTGCTCTCGGCGGGATTCCCCTGCAGCGCCAAGTCATCCCAGCCATTGACGGTATTCCCGCAGTACCGCAATTGCCCCGACAGTGCCGACCAGAAGATGGGAATAAATGGCTCAGCACGCTTTCCCGAGATGGCGCTGGCTACAGCCCTACCCGCATTCTGAGCAACGTTCCAGTGCTCGATGCGCGTAAGGCTGCCCTCGCCTCCCGGCCCATGGTAAGGATATGTAGCAATATCTCCCACGGCATAGACGTCGTCAAGCCCCTGAACCTTGAATGATTCATCCGTCTTGAGTGATCCGTCCTTTTCGAGTGTGAGGGCATCGTTGCCACGGAGGAAGACCGTCGCTGGTGCCACGCCAACTCCGAGAATGACCAAGTCAGCTTCCAGAGTCGTGCCGTCCTTAAGAAGGACGGCGCCGACCTTGGCGGGATCCGCCGTCGACGGGTCCGCCTTATCCACCATGGCAGACATGTAGAACTTGACGCCTTTCCCCTCGAGCCCTTTCTGGAGACCAGCACCGACCTTTTCTCCCATGACACGTTCCAGCGGCACCTTCTCCATGCCGATGACGGAAACCGAGTTGTTGCCACAGGTAGCGTTGGCGACTTCCATGCCGATGAAGGAGGATCCGACCACCACAATCTTTTTCCCGCCTTCGCCAATGGCATCGACGATGGCTTTTGCGTCGTGCACGGTGCGCATGGTAAAGATGTTGGCGAGCGTCCGGAATCCCGTCAGGGGCAAGTTCCGCGGCGTTCCACCAGTTGCTAGCACGAGTGTCTTGTAGGGAAGCTCCTTCGAGTCCTTGGTCTTGACCAGCTTCTTGCCAAAGTCGATTCCCACCACTTCGTCTTGGACGAACTCGACAGACGCGTCCTGGTAAAAGGCTTCATCACGAAGGGCTATCTTGGAGGGGTCCGTGATCAGCGCCTTGGATAGCTTCGGCCGATCAATTGGTAGATATCCTTCCGACGAGATGACTTGAACGGGACCGGCGTAGTTGAGATTTCGTAGACCCTCAATCACGCCAACGGCACCGGAACCTCCTCCGACTATAACCACCTTATCACCGGCACTGCTTCGCTTGACCGACGGCCCGCATTTCCTCCTTCCCACCTTCAGGGTCGCTTCTTCGGCCTGGATATACACGGCGCCGTCTCGTTCCGACAGGGGGAAAGTTGCGAGGCCGTCGAGGCCGGGACCGTCTTCGATGTCCCCGGACTTGGCATTGAAGCAGGCTGGATGGTTTATCCTTATTAGACTACACGAGGCTCGTTGCAAAGAACACGAGGAAATGGGTGTCGGTGTGGGTGCATGACAGCCTACCTCCATGCCACGGGCATGTCAAGCGTCCCTCCTTGGTGAGGACACCGTTGACCAACGGAGCTCCGTAGTGGGTGCACCTGGATCCCAGTGCTTGAATTGATCCGGCTGCGTTGACCAGAAGCACTTTGGCATCGTCGACACCCTCCACTTCGACCTCTTGTTTATCGCCTGGCTGCAGCGAGAGGCCTGAGACATTCTTGAGCTTGTATTCTTTCGCCATGGCGCCAATAGCCCGAGATGACTTCGAAAAATTGCGATTTCGATATGATTGCCGCAACATCTGCTGATGCGAGGCCTTGACACACAATCGAGGCTCGCGAGGAAGAGAGAGATGGAGGTGCAGTCTAGCCGTAATAAATCTGTTCATAGATTTGGAGGAAGCCACAAATGTTGAAACATTTGGTTGCAGCAGCCTAAGATCGAATGTATGAGGGGGAGGGGTACTGTAGTGTCAGCCATCTCGGTGAGCTCCACCCAGTGCCTTGTCCTCCTGCCGATGTCATTCGTCCCTCGTGTAAATTGAGGTCGCTGACGAATGCGCCACCGCCGCAGCATCCACAAGAGTCCCGGCCCGTGGGTTTAGGCATGTAACTCGCCAATGGCAATGCAGACATTTCCAATGGTCCGTGTGCAAACTCTCCGATTGTGGAGAAAGGTATTCCAAAAGGGGCCTACCAATACTATCCTTTTGTAGATTCTGAGGCCAGCCACATCATGAAACTGCCAACTGGTAAAGTTCCAGCCCAACTTGAAGTGAATACCGCAACCCAACCCATATGCCAACTGCTGTGTTTCCCGTCGAAAATGGGGACTGATTCTTTTCTCAAAGCGGTGTCACCTTGTTCTCACGGATGTACCTTCCACTTGGCAGGAGTGAAAGATCCATCCGAGGGCCAATCAAATAGGGACGTAATTGTATCAATGCTACCCACCCCTCCACCGCATCATGCAACGATCTGCGGGTACCTTCCTACCCTACGGAGAACCTGCTGCAGCGTTCGCATTTCGCCGCGATAGGATTCAAAAACAGGTCGAACTAGACTAGTAAGTAGTTCGCGGTAGTAGCACCGCAGTGGAATCCTTGTCCATCGCGGGCTTCTCCCACCACGCGACTCGCGAGTTTAATTAGCTTGGCCTCCCTCGCTCTTTATCTCTTCTCAAATTGCCCTGCCTTCCAAGAAATCCTGGCTTCGATTCGCTTCCATACCTCTAGGTGCAAAAGTTTGCATTTCCTGGTTCTCTTCCTTCTTTCTGGCGTCTACGACCCGGTACAAAATTCTACATTGAGCCTGTAGAGTCACAGGCGACACTCCGACGACTAAAGCTTCAGTGTTTGGTCCAAAAGCGCCACAGCCAATCGAAAATCGCGGTTAAAGAGGTGGCTGGCAGCTGCACGTCAACACGCACACTTGGCAACCGTGGTTGCGGACGGACGCGACGTCACAAGCAAAGCCCGACCTGTCGTGGTCCACCTGGAGACGCGACCCTGATTCTCGAACCGCTCTGGCGGCACCCCACTTGACACTGGCCTAGCCAGATTCTTCCTGTTGATGATTTTCGGCCTTACAACTCGGACCTGGTCGGTTTGGTTGGCCGTCGACTGTTCATAAATGTTGTCAAAGCCATAAACCCGATCCTAGATTGCATTTGGTTCGCACCGGTTGAGTTATTAACGACCCGACGCCATGTCCTAGCAGCACCGACACCTTCCCCGCCAAGGTGGTGATTCTGGTTGCGGTGAAGCGACCATACCCCCGCTCAGCGACAGGCACGCAATCATGGACAACAACACGCCCATTTCGACGACCACGTCAACTACTTCCGAAGAAGTTTTTCTTGTGTCCTCTCCCGATGCCGGTCTCTCCCCCTCTACCGCGGATGGTCATAAGCCTGGCCGTGAGCTCCAGTCGTCCAGCCTCCAGTGCTGCTGCGGTAGCTTGGACTGCGCCTTCTTGAAGAAGAACTGTTCGGTCCTCAAGAGTCTTGAGAAAGATGTCCACAGAGCAGGACAGATGGGCAAGGTGGGTTTCTTTGCATTTGCCTTCCCAGCTGATCACCTATCTCGCAAATGGCCTCCGCACATATTCCACTCTCTCTCTCTCTACATTGCAGGAGACATGTGCTGACAATAACGTCGGCAGGCCCTCCTCGAACGTCACGAGGCATACATGGCAGAGGCAGAGCGAGATCGCATCCAGCTCACGTCTCGCATCTCTCAGCTCGAGATGGACAAGCGCGAACTCGAGATGCAAAACGCAAAGACAGTAGCCGAGAACCAGGACCTCCTCGACCAGCTCGAAATGCTCAACACGGCGGTAACCGACTCGGACACGCGCATCCGCAGCCTGGAAGCGACGCTCCAGTCGTCTCACCAGGCCGTCCTGCGGCTCGAGAAGGCAGCATCCCGGGCCGCTGACATGGAACGTCACATTGCACTGTTGGAAGAGGAGCACTTTAAGCTGCGGAACACGCTGGTGACGACGGAGAGCGACGCCCGGTCGGCAATGCAGCGATGGCGTAAGGCTGAGAGAGAAATTGATGAATTGCAGCAGCAACTTGAAAAAATGGAGAGGGAAGCTCGCGACGAGAGGGAGAAACACGTCGAGATGCTGGGGCGGATAGAGCGCCAGCGCGAGGTGGAAAAGGAGCTGAATACGGCCGCAGGAAGGCTCAAAGGCGCCGCCGCCGTCAAGACCATGGCAGGCAAGGCGGGCAGCAGCGTCGTGTCCCATTTTGTGCGGGACCTGTTGCAGGACAATGCAAACCTCCAGCTTGGGATTGCCGAGCTGCGCGAAATGCTCAGCACGTCCAACGACGAGATACAGGCCTTGCGCGAACAGCTTCTCTTCCACCAGCCTGCCATGCACGACAGCGAGGTCAGCGCGGCGTCCACACTCCGCGCCGAGCTCGAGGGCGCGAAGGAAAGCGTAGAAGACCAGGAAGCGGGGGAACCGCTGCTGCACTCTCAGGCTCAACCACATCCCGTGGTTTCTCAGGAGCTCCACATCCATCACCACTACTATTCAACACCGAAGCCGGAACACCGCCGGTCCAAGAAGAAACGCCAAAGTTTGCATCCGTCCGTGTTCAAGCCGCCAGCCATCTCGACGCCGTCGACCCCCTCGTCCAGTGCCGGCCCCTGGAGACTAGGACCCTCTCCCGTAGCCCCAGCGCTCTTGTCGCGTTCGGCCCGCGATTCACGTTCCTCCTCGCCCATAGTCCCTCCGTCGAATCGCTGGTCCCTCGTTTCAGAACAGCCGTCAGAATTTGCGCCGTCGTCGGTGCCCAGCACGCCGATCAGCACCAAGAGAAACTCGGTTTTCGATCGGGGCGTCTTCGAGACGGACATGCCGGCCTCGCCAACTACTAGCATCGATCCCATGTCCCCCACATGGAGAATTTCTCACCGAAGGATGGCGTCGGACGTCTCGGCGCGCAGCTCCTACTCTCAAGGACAGCCATCAAATCCACCAGTTTCCCTACTGAGCGCACCAGTCCCTATTCCTTTCACTCCCGGTGATACGAGTTCGAACACAACTCCTCATGCTTCGTCTTATGTCTACACTCACACCACCACTCTTGCACATCCTATTCATGAAGAGGATTTGGCCGACACCACACCTGATCTCACATTGACTGAAGAGTCTGCTGAAGAGTCGTCCACGTCCAAAGACGATGATTTCAACAACTCGCCACGACGCCTCCACCGAGCCGTGTCCCACGAATCCATCATGTCCCTGAGCGGTGGTCTCGACATACACACGCTCAAGACGCGGCCAAGCCAGCTGACTCTACGTCCCATTGGCGGCGCAGATGTCGTGCTCACAGGAGTCATGGCTCAGACTACCAGGTTTGCCGGGGGCGACAAGCGAGGATCGGTCGTGCTGAGAGACAACCTGCTAGTGGGATCACCAAGAGTCGTGTCCACGCCAACCAGCCGGTCCCCAGAGCCGAACTCGGGCTTCGGCCGGTGGAAGTCGTGGCGGCCATGGGGAGGTTCCCCTATCGAAAGTCCTACAACGCCAAAGGCCGACAAGGACAAGGATAAGGAGAGGGACGTGCTTAGGGCGCCAGGTATCAACCAACCCGGGGCTATACCGGGGCTCTTGGCGTCTCAGCGAAAGCGTGGAGCGCCTGCAAAGGTGACTACCGAGACGGTAGATCGGGCAGCTCTGAGGGAAGTCCTGGAAGACTAGTTTCCATTATTGTATTGTTTTTCTCTGGTGGTTGGTCGAATTTTTCTTGTTGGGCCGTGTTTCAAGGTGGGATACGCGGGCAGATGTGGTTTCTTTTCCTTCATAATGGGATTGGCAAGCATTACGTGGCGTTATGGTTATGATGCATGTCGGCACCTGTTCGACAGTGCGGATGCATTGAGACGAGGATGATACCCTAAACTTGCTTTACCTGTGGCGATTTCCTTTGTCTGTATAAGATTACTGACCTGTACATCTAAAGGGAAGCTGGCTTGGACTCGAATAGGGCCTCCTCTCCCCTTGATAGCTTGTGGAAAGCAAGGAATGGGGCAAGAATGGGCATGTGTTAATATGGTGTGCCCCGGGTGTTTGTTCAAATACTCTGTAGGATTAGAGACCGACTATTCAAGCCTATACAACAGTAATACGAAATCAGAGCAGGATCCAACTCCTTGCCGGCACTTGGCACGATTCGTAACCTCGATCACTGCAGGTTGACGAACAAACCTCCGTCAATAAGCAGCTGCGCACCTGTCACGTAGCCACTCAGCTCGTCGCAGGCAAGAAAGACGGCGGGGCCAGCAACATCTTCGGGGACTCCGGTGCGGCCGAGCGGGATCCTCCCCTCCATGTACTTCCGCTTGTCGTCGTTGGCGAGATCCCCCTCGTTGAGCTGCGTCTTCACGGTCCCCGGGAGCAGGGCATTGCACCGGATGCCGTACTTGCCCAGGGCGCAGGCGGTACTCTGCATGAGGCTCAGGATCCCGGCCTTGGTAGGGGTGTAGTGGGTTTGCCCGGCGCCACCGACGAGGGCCGAAATGGACGAGATGCCGATGACGGAGCCGCCGGGCGGATGCTGGGCCCGTGCCATGTGCCTTGCCGCGGCCTGCACGACGTAGAAGGCGCCATCGAGGTTCGTCCTCACCGTGTCGGCGAAGAGGTGGTGATCCATGTCGAGAAACTCGGCAAAGGTGCAGATGCCGGCATTCGAGACGCAAATATCAAGCCTCCCGGTGCCGCCGTGTTGGACGGCAAACTCCACAAGCCGCGCCGACGTCTGGGCATCCCGGATGTCCCCCGGAAGGTGGGCCAGCCGGCCGGGCCTCACACCAGCCGGGTCCGGACCCTCGGCGCCCAGACGCTCGGCCTCGGCGAGCAGGGATGCTAGGTGGGGCTTGTCCCTGTCGAGGTCCAGGTGATTGACCGTCACGGAGCAGCCATGGCGGAGGAAAGCAAGGGCGATGGCACGTCCGATGCCGGTGGTGCCGCCCGTCACAATAGCCACCTTGTTGACGAGGAGGCGGGGTGGCGCCATTACCATGGGTTGGTTAGCGTGGACGATAAAGAAGGTGGGCTTTGCATGCGCCTGCTGCTGTCGTGACTTTTGTTTTCGCCTTGACGGTGCGAGGTCGATGGCAAGTTTTTTTGGTCCTAAACAGACCCTTTTCGCTACTTTGGCCCAATTGTCTTTTTGCCCAGCACTGTCGATCAATGCAATGCAGGTAATGAGAGCCGACAGTAACGGGCTTTTTTTTTTGTGCGGCGGTGGCGGGGTTTTTTTTTTTTTTTGCCTCGTGGCCAACAAGTCCAGGTGGATGCTCTCCCGTTTGTGCTGCTGAATTACGTACCTTCGTACACTGTATGTATCGTTTTCCCTCCTAGCTGATATATGGGGGTGTGTTTTCGATGACGAGACGTGGAGAAAGTTTGTCGTGTCACTGGCTAAATGGACATATTCTCCTCTCTTACCCCTCATTCCGACGCAGAGGGAAAAACGCAACACCCTTTGTATCGACGCCGTGGCTGCCATGCGAAGGCAAGTCTTAGGAGCTGATAGGAATTTCTGCTTTCACCACCTTGGAACTCTAGGGCTACTCTCGGCAAAAACACCAGGGTTTCGATGCTCTCGCAATTCACCTCCAGCTTGGCATGTACTGCCGTTTGGGCATTCCCCGAATTTTCACTGCCGGGTTTTGCGGCAAGCGATTGCTGCATGTGGTTCTAGACTTACACAAGCTAGCTAACTAGTTCAAAAGTTCTGCCCTTGCTTAAACGGGCGAAATTTACAGCACAGTCTTAAGGAAAGAGTAAGAGGTGATCTTGGGAGAACCAAAGCTTGGTAAGAATTATCCGCAAAATATACAAATAAAAGGAGCGAGATTAGGGGAGGGTTAAGGAATATAAAATGGGAATGGCCGCGGTTGAGAGGTCGAATACTTTTTGCATCTACGTGACTTAGTTCCCTCTACCTTCCATGAGAGGCTTTCAGCGCAATGACGGCATCACTATCAAATTTGAATCACCCCATGCTCATGATCCAAGTTTGAATTCCGCTCGGCATCAGCCCCGTCCCGTCTTCGGAAGATTTGAAGAGCCAGGCTAGCCACCGGTTGGACTCGGTGCATGGTGCTTGCAGCAGCAAGATACTACACTGCCCCTCGTCTCAGTCAAACTGGCTGGTGTGCAAAATTGCGTGCTGGAGCTCGCAGGCCGCATGAAGCAATGGCGCGGAAAGAGGCGGCGCGCCGAGGGGAAGTGCACACACATGCGGCCGTTATTTCCCTGTGCGCTGCACTGTCATCTTTTGACGTCGGCGATCTGTCGGCTGAAGAACATCATCGGCCAACATGCCTTCATGCAGAGCAGTTTGCTGCAGTCTGACAAGGTATGGTGTTATTCCAACAGTTCGCGGTAGGTAGTGGAGACGGGAGCCTCAATCGGAGCGGTCGGCATATGACAAGCCATCCATCCAAAATGTCCGAAGGTACCCACGTACAGCAGCAGACGGTCGTACAAAGGCCGAAAAGCAAGTCTTTTTCGTCCTACATGAGTGGCCAAAATTCTAACCACTCAGGTGGCTTGTATTTCCGTACCCCGGTCCCCGATGTGAGCACCAGTATCCATAGGAGCTTAATCGGTATATCTTCAGCCAATGAAATGGGAGAAAACTAGAAGAAATTCCTTCCTCAAAGTTTGGGTGCACTGGCCGAGCCTCCCTGCCGAATTCCATGCCGATATCATGTCGATGCCAGGTCACGAGCCTCGGGCGACATTACCGCGAGGAAGCGAGGCGCCGACCTCACCCAACTCGTTTCTCTCCTTCCTTGCGGGTTTGACGCTCTTGGCTTGGATTGTTGAACTGTCTCTCGGAAAGGGATTGGCTCGAGCCGGTCCCGGATCCGACTTCTATTTCCATCATTTCATCACCCCCATGATTTACCATGCGCGGGGCCAAGGCGGCGGCGGCCACGGTCGCGGTGGCTCGCTATCACACCGCTACTGGCAGATGAGAGGCCCCGACCTCTCGTGTCTCGGAGGAATAGGATCGTCGGGAGGACGTTGGCGTCGAATGTTCCAATATTTCGCCCCTAGCCCCTTGTCCGCCGGCATTTCATCCATAGGATCACATTTGTTCTCATCTAGACGCCTGCGATATTCTTGACGGGGTTCCTGGCATCCCCGTCATGCCAGTCATCTTCAACCATGCTCGTTGTTGCCGTGGACCTGGGATAGGCCAGGGCCCGCCGTTTTTTCTGCTGGTTCCTCGGGCTCTGCACAACATCATACATGAGTTCTGGGCCTGGTGGATTCCCCTTATTACCTGTCACGTACATGAAGAAATGAGAACGTGAGTGCCCTCGTGACCTATGCCAGACGTTACCAGCAACTACGCAGTGGGCAAGGAGCTTTAATTCTGCACAGAAAGTGCGCTAGGACAAGACAGATTCGGCCGAGATTTTTATGTTTTAAAAACGAGAGTATACTTCTATAGACTTCGGTTTATCCTCCCCCAGTGTGTACGAATAGTGGTCCTACATAGGAAGTATATATCAAAATTCCCGGCGAAAGCCCAAAAAAAAAACGAAGGTTGATATGAAACGAGAAAGAAGCTCTTGCCCCCCAGAAAATTGAAAGCCAGTGCTTGCTACCGCCCCAATGCTAAACATGAAGCCGGTTTTATATATCCGCCCCCAATTTATCCCATTCCGGTTTGCAAACCTGCATTCTTAGTCCATCAATTCGACCTATGAGAAGAAAGGGAGCCGATGAAGAAAAGATAGAGAAACGAAAGAGAAAAAAAAAAGAAAGAAAGAAAACAGCCACATTTGCGGTGTCAGCTCGCAGTGGCTAGTTCTTGCACTTTGGCGGTGAGTGAGCTCATCAAAGCGGCATCTGCATTGCCGTTCGTCGGTAGTGAGCATGCAAGCTTTGAGTCTTCTCCCGTTTCGGAGTCGGGCGTGGGCGGGCTCATGGCTTTCGCCGGCGACGGCATCAGGAGGTAGTGGGCAGGAATAAGCTTAGCCTTAGCTGCGGGGTTGAGAGTAAGGCCAAAGCCAGGCTTGTCCAGCTGGGTCGTAGTCAAGTATCCGTTGGTCGGGATAGGCTCGTCAATAAAGAGGTCTCCAAAAACGGGCAGTACGCTCTTTCCATCGGGCGAGTTGGCCAGGTATTCCTGGAACGGCGTGTTGGGCTGCGAGACGACAAAATGGTAGCTGTACGGTCCGCTGGCATGTGGTACGACGGGAATATCGTAGGCTGCCGCCATGGCCGAGATCTTCAGGAGCTCCGTCATTCCGCCAACCCACATGACATCGGGCTGGATGATGTCGAGATTCCGCTTCTCAATGAGCTTTCGGAAGCCGAAGCGCGAGTACTCGTGCTCGCCCGTGGTGAACTTGAGGGTTGGGTGCGCCCTCTTGATCTGCTCAAAACCGTCCGTGTCGTCGGGCGAGAGACACTCCTCCCACCAGTTGATGTTGAGATCCAGGCACTCCTTGGCAATCTGGATCGTGTAGGGCACGGTGAGGCTCATGTAGCAATCCACCATGATGGGGAAGTCGGGGCCGACGGCTTCGCGGTGCTTCCGAAGGAACTCGACATTCTTTCGGAGTCCGGCGTGGCCTTCTTCCGGGCAGTAAGGCAGTGGCACCTTGGCGCCCCAGAAGCCCATCTCCCTTGCCGCTACAGGGTCCGGTCCGGTGCAGTAGAAGTCGATGCGGTCCTTGGTTGCTCCGCCGATGAGCCGGTACACGGGTTCACCCCGCAACTTGCCCAGGAGGTCCCAGATGGCCAGGTCAATGACCGAGATGACAGCAACGGGGAGGCCCTTTCGTCCGTAGAACAAGGATGCACGGTACATCTGCTCGAACAACAAGTTGGTGTTTCTGGGGTCTGCCCCGATCAGGAAGCGCTCGAAGTGCTGGTGGACGAGCCAGCATGCCGGAGGGCCTGCTCGAGTTAGACAGTGTAGATATCGAACAACTACCGACTCAAAGCTTACCGCCGAAACCTGTCGCATATCCAACAGTCCCGTCGGACGCCTCGATTTCAAGAAAGAACGAGCCTAGGACGTTGATGCCCCAGCTTGTCCGCGACTGACGGTACTGGTCCCATCCCGAGCAGGGAGTGGAGATGGGGGAGTCGATGAGCCTGTCGACAGCCTGTCAGACCTAGTTGCCGGCCACGCCAAGGAAAACGGGCACGAGGATTAAATGGACAAGCCCTTACCAGTGTCCACCCTTGACGTTGTGGTAGTCGCCTCCTACGGCACTACGTTAGTATTCTCCCCAGCTGATTTCTTGGTGGGGGGATCTCCTTACCTGACCCGACGCCGTCGATAACGTATGACCTTACGGCATGGATGGTAGGAAAGCGCCGAACTGAAGACTTGGGATCCATGGCTCTCTGAGGAACTGTAACGCTGCTTTCTGGCAAGGCACAATCTTTCTTGCTGTAGTTTGACTCTAGGCCACGTCCGTCAACAAGCTTTGGTTGCGGGGGAGGTGAGAAAGAAGCGTGGTGGCTGCTGTTATTATACTCCAAGGCAAAGCTCGAATCGTGTAGCCAAGAATCAGGCTTCTCGGGGTTCGACATGGTGGCCGGATAGAATTACGCTCCAGTCTAGAGCCGACAAGAAGCAAGCCGCTATCAACACGAATCAAAAGACGGCGCCCTAAAGTTAAGTCGAAGAGCGTGGAGACAGTTCTAGCATTCCTCGACTCCGTACGAATAGACGTCAAACTGGAGGATGATAGTGGGGGAGGGCCGGCACTTGGGACGAGTCATCCACTCTCTGATGCAGCAATGCAGGACGAAACGGGCCGTATGTCTGGGGAGAGAGCCTGGACTATGGAGAGGACGGTCCATTATGAGACATGGAGCGGGCTTCAACAGAACGACGAGACTTCACAGATTATCGGCATCAGATCCCCCGACGGAGGCGAATCCATCTCGGATCCGCCTAGAAAGCTGCGACTTTACCTTTTGGCGCCGCTTGCTAGCTGACATTACGAATGCGTCGGCCAGTCTGCGAGTCCGCCAGTCTGGGACCGAGGTGTTGCAGTGCAAATAGCCCTGGAACGACTAGCTCCTGACGAGTGGTCGGGACACTGTCAGCATGGTAAGCCATGTTAATTCCGAGCACTTTCGAGATCCAAGAACAGTGACAGGGGGCAAAGGCGAGACAATGCCTGGGGTGTAAGTGGACGAGGTGTAAGTGGATTAGGTATTTGGTTGCGTGGGTGGAACCTGGGGCAAACAAAGCAGGTCAAGATGCTAGCGTGTGATAATTGCAGCATTCCTGCCGTGTAAGTGGGCGGCAGCTGGGGGCTTCAGATGTGCCAGGTACTGGGTTGCTGATCGGCAGTGCTGAGAATGTGAAAGCCTAGGAACGCCTCGGGAATTAGCCAATCCAGCCGCTTTGATCCCGAATCCCGGAAATTCTGACGTGTGGAAGCCCAAGGAAAGTTGGGAATCACAATGCAAATAGTATCTCGGCTCTGAAGGGCTTAGCGAGGATGATGAGCACACTTGATTCTGGCTGCTCTGGTGGAAACATTGTAGCTACGAGGTCGTGCTTAAGGCGAATCGGCCCCTCGTCGACTTGCAACTTTGCACGTCGTCATTCCTCATCCTTCGTTCTTGCAAAAACTTTCATCTTGGTTTGCACAAGATCGCCTGGGCCGTTCTTTTTGCTTCTCACATTTGCCTCTCTCCAGCCTTTGGCTCGAAACCAAGTCGCCGGCAGGGATGATCTTGCGACCGTGGATCCACGAGTGGATGACGGGCTGCAGCTCCAGTGCCTCATTCTCACGGCGAGCGTCACCGTAGGTTGAAAGTGAGGAATGCTTGGGCGGTGGCACCGTGGCCAAAATTGACGCGAGCCGTGGATTTCGATGAAGCAATTGGCAAATGGCAGTCATGCCGAAGCCTCATCAAGAGTCCATTCAGCAAGACGAGTTCGTGGCAGGACGGGAAGCCGGGAATATTAGGTATCAGCACTTGCTGTATATGCATTGTCAGTACCCAACGCGGCACACGCTGCCAGACTTACCTCACACCCATTTCCGCATTCGTGCAAGAGGCGACAACTCAGATCCAATTGCAGAAGTTGGGCTGTCTGGTCTTCCTATAAATTGTTTAGGGCTTTGGTGTTGTTTGCGGTTGGGCTCATTCATATTGGGCCTCGGTCACTGGGCAGGCTGGCCGGCCTTGGTCAATGGCATTCTGGTAAGCAGTCGCCAGGGCGCTAAAAAGGGGTGCGCAGCGCAGCGTCAAGAGCGACAGGGCCGACAGTGGAGGGTTGAAGGGCAGTGGGCTGCTGTAACATGTGGCCCCAAAATGCAGTCCAATCAGCGCCGTTATGTCTCATCGAAATGCTGCAATTGGCCAAAACTGCTGGCGTGGATTTGGGTCGTGATGCGCCATTAATTACGGTCCCTTTCCTGTCCAGTGCTGACAATCCAAATATTCGGGCAGGCTCTACGATTCCTTAGTGACTGGCTCGTTTGATGGTCGGCAATATCGCCGCCAACTCGAGAGTACCGAGATCATTGCGCCAAGTTTCGAATTAGGACTAAAAGGAGGGAGGTCGCAAAGATGACGTCTATTCGCAGAGGATCGCAATTGTCGATTTTGTGCAGCTACACGTGATATCTACGGAGAACTATTCGCTCGGCCGAAATGGTTGCCACAAGGTTGAAGTCACTTCATAGGGCCGATCCGAAGCACTTGGAAGGCTGCAGGCAGGTGGCCGACGACGTAACAGATGCAGTCATTCGGCATTATCATCTCCTTCATGTCGAGGGCCGGAGCACCACCCCTTTTCTTGTGATACGCTGCATCTCTTGAAGTCGGGACTGGACGTTGTTGCACCACGACTATGAGTGTCGATAAGTGACCGAGTTTTCCACGGCTCAAATCGTCTTAGATATGCAGAACATGCCCGCCAGCTTTCTTACCTTTACCCTAAAGCTGTGGCGTCGTTTTCGAACCCGTGCTGCTGTCCACCGCGAAGTGTCACCCAGATATGAAGATGTCTGCCAGCTGGATCCACGTGGCTTCCAGGTGTTCTTGCAGGTTTCGATCAGGTGGGGATCAGAAGGCCCACAAGCTCGGACCCACACCTGCTCAAGCCGAACGCTCTCTGCGCATAGTCGGGTGTAATTTGCCCCACCGCCTTCCGTGCAAGGCGCCATCGGATTGCCGCACTTTTGGTCATTGCTGCCACAACCACCTGTCGCTGCCCTCCATTACTGTACCTTCGCACTTCACAGACATTGGCGCCCGATCCAAGCCCAACCCAACTTAGCAGCAAGCTCGAGCAGAAGCACAAAATTCTCCACTCATTATCGACTCGATCATCGCCCCCCAAGAAGCAACCACGTACGCCGAACAGACGCGAGAGTCACGGCAGACAACACATAGACCCCCCTTCGAAGCGATTGCCGAGTCACATCATTATCCCGAAGCTGCGAGCGAGGTACGAAGTAGTAGAGGCTGCAGCAAACTTGTGTCTGCCCGACTGCGTCCTGTAGCTCAACCTTACAACTAAAGTTTGAAGACGGCCTGTGTTGTTGCATCTTGGTGCCAGGTTCGCGGTTGCCGACGAACCAAACCTTTCGCGGCTGTTGTCGTGGCTGCCGAGCAGCTGTCGAGTCGCGCCAGTTGTTCATGGTGACCATTGCCTGTCGTCAATCCTCCGTGTTCTTGCTGCCACCGAGTCGGCCGCGGACCTTGCGACTGCAGAAGTTGGATTTCGGCCTTCCTCGTGGCACGCGGAAGCTTTTGGCGCTTGGGGTGTAGCTCCAACGTAGCTTCCACATTCTAGCTTGGAGCTTCACCACCTCCGGCGAAGCTTTCCCCACCCCGGCTTCGACGCCGCTACGCATCCACAGCTTCCTCGTTTGCTCTCGGGCAGACGACGCCGAGTCCACCATTCAGCCTAGCTGGCGTGGTTGGCTGTCGGCCGCCGGCCGTCCGAATCATCCAGTCCAACCCGGCCAAGGTCCGTTGTCCAGCACGCCAATCCGCCGGGCTTGGACAAGTCGACACGCCACGGCCGTCAAGCTGTGAATGTAGAGTTTGACCCTCGCACCGAGACGCACCGCATCCGCATTGCGTTGATGTGTTGTGAGCTTGGAGCGAAAGGGGGCTAGATGATGCAGCAGTCAAGCGAGGCCAAGCAGGAACGGTTATCGCCTGGCGGGCTTGCCGATCAAGACAGAGGGGCCGATAGCGACGATGGACTCCAAGGCCATAGTGGCGATGATGTCGACCATGATGATGACCAGGACGCCTCCCGGCCTGGTAAACGCAAGCGACCAATGTCTGTCTCGTAAGTGGTACCCGATTCGTCGCGGCCGTAAGCCCTTCCCTAGCCCTCCCCCCGGGCCCAAGCTACCTTCCCCCAAACACACCAGGCTTCTCAAGCAGCCCCCAAGCACCCTTCAACCTG
>Ga0247774_1000614_pt1 | contig 17778 bp, 16 predicted proteins | sample UWRJL001104B6_FD_179933 | JGI IMG/M metagenome (GOLD analysis project Ga0247774, IMG submission 179933) | Plant litter microbial communities from Arlington Agricultural Research Station in Wisconsin, United States - UWRJ-L001-104B-6 | ecosystem: Environmental > Terrestrial > Plant litter >... | reverse complement strand
GAATAGAATAGCGTGCTAAGCCCCGATACTCGATCATCTATAGGCATTGTAAGCAAGATTCATGAGACTTGCCTCGTTTATTAGGGTAGGAATAACAAAAGATCGGAGAGCCTACTTTTTGGGTCCCATTTGTCCTCGCTCCGCTGATTTTTGCCAATAGTCCCAAGAAGTGGTAAAGACACACCAGGATCATCCAGACGTTGAGGACAAACAGCGTGATAAAACCCAGCTGGTCTTCGCCCAAAGCAGAGAAGAAGTCTGGGTACGGCCCAACATCACCTTTTAACGACTCCGCACTAGAAATAATCGAATGATCAACCACTTGATTTTTTCAACGGTCCGGTAGAAAATAGGAGAGAAGACGGCCACATTTGATCGCGTATGCAACGAGGGAAATAAAGGACTTACTCCGACAGCGTGACACCCCAGACCAAAATACAGAGAACAAACAGCCCAATTATCAACGCCCAATCCAGGATGTTTGTGCATGCCTTTCCAGACACTAGCCTATCGCTCCTCTGGACAACAAAGCGTCTCTTCGTCGCCACATGGCCGGCATAGAAGAGGAAGTATGAACCGAACATGAACCAGCCGATTGCATAGCTCAGTTTCATCACGCTTCCAGGCACCACGTTATCTGATGAGACGGTCAAGTTGAAAGACTGACATAGATATGCGATGGTGAGCACATCGCGCAATAGCGAAAATACGCAACCGAGGAGCACGATTGCAAATATATTCCCTATGTTGCGGGTCTGCCGTTGCGATGGCAAGACGGCCGGCGAGGTCGAGGTGTCGACGTTGGTATTTTTATTCCGCTTGGGTAGGAAAGACGCAATGGATCGACCCTTTGTCTTGGCGAAGGTGTAGCCGAGGATGGCTACGGTTGTGGCCAGGGACATGGCGCGAACGGCGAGCTCTCCCCTAACAGGATACATTTTGTAGTTTGAGCCTTGGTCGCGAAAATTGGTGGTCGATAAATCCAATGGTGATAGAGCATGCAAGTCCAATTATGAGATTAAATACCACTTGCGCAGTTTGTTTCAAGGCAATATGTCTGACGGATTGGAATCGCAGCCGCCAACATCAGGCATGAGGCGGCTTCAACACTATATGTCCCTCCCGAGTTTCCAAAGAGTCGCGTAGAAGGCTCAGCCTTACAAGTTTGTAGGTTTGTAGCTGTAGATTTGTAGCTGTGCCGTACGGCGGCTCTTTTAGAGGGCGGAATGCCCTGCCTTGCCCCACCCACGAGTGATTCTGCCCCGAGGTAGAACCCCCCGCTCGGTTCGCCGTGGCTCAGCTGTCGCATTGGTGGCGTTCACACAAAGGGACAGAGCAGCAGTGCCATGAGAGCTTGGGGGCATTAATTACGGCGTTTCAGAAGTGTATTTAAGGATTCTACATTTGTAGGGGTTGGACAAAATGCATGGCTGAGGACTTGTCGACAAGCAACTGTGGAGAGTGTTATTTGACCCTTAGGATTATGGATTTCGCATCTGCGACCTGACTTATAGATTTGCGGACTTGAAGAGCAAGATATGATAAATGCTGAAAACATATGTCCTATTGGAATCGGTATGCGGAAATTCATGCAATAGAACCTCCCCAATCCCTGGTCCACGACGCAACAAGCTCAGTGGCTAGTGCTGCCCATCCTCATGCCGACGTGCTGCGCCACGAAGTGGTACGCTTGCAGCGACAGCTTCATATGCTCGCCAATCTCGACGGGGACGATAAAGACGGCCGTTTCTTGACTTCTCGATAGGTTTGAGACGAAAATTGGATTCAGGGTTCTCGAATGTTTTCTTGCCATGCAGGCGAGGAGTAACTCCTACTACTCATATTGTTATCGGATTTCGTGGTCATCATCCCGTTTGCCGTCAGCAAATTGATCGCAGGTGCGGCGCAGGTTTTAGCGGGTAATTATGGATGGTGCCGCTGACAGCGAGGGTTTGCAGGTGGCAAGGGCGACCTTGCCTGCCATCATTTCGAAGATCAACTCCATTGCACATTGTGGAAGGTATTGTAGCCGTATTTGGAGAAGTTAGGATTGATTTTGAAAGAAATCCAGCCTTTAAAATGTTTCGTCGCGGTGGTGGTGGTGGTGGTGGTGGTGGTGGTGGCCGTACGGACAATTTGTACCACGACAACATGGAAAGGCAAGGCCGCTGAGCATGGACGAGCTAAGCTCGGACGGATTTATTATCTCCTGCGCTGCCGTAATTATGTTTACTGGCTAGATTCCAAGTCAGTGGAAGTTTTGATGGGGAAATTACTGGGAAGGAACAAACTGATTTATTAAGCCAATGACTCTACCGACCAGCGGACGAGCAGCAAAAAGCCATGGCAAGAGCAAGTGTCCACCTATTTCGACACATGCCATCGTTAGTAAATCTTGCAAGTGGCGATAGAACAGTGCGGCCTGCGAGTCTGGTAGTGGTGGGCAAAGCTGGAGACTCCATCCTAAACAAGCGATAGCATGCGTCGATAGGGGGCGATGAGGCAATATGGGCAGAGGCAGGTCATCGATAAAACAGAATTGAAGCACTAGCAAACAGTATTGCAACTTATACGGGATCCCCCGTACCCTACCGATCCTTCACAAGCTAAACGTTTTCGCCTAAATGTTATATAGTCAACTTCATTCTCCAATATTTGGCGCCCGTACTCATCAATGCCGCTCCCTGAAGGGCCCCATGTCCGAGAATTTCAGCTCGCCACTGTGCCCGACTCGACTCTTTAGTGCATGTCTCTTTATAATCGACCCAGCCGCGTCTGCGAAGCCCACCTCATCCTGATGGTACTCCAGAGTGACGACAATATTTGTGCCCTGGTTGGTTAGCTAAAGTTCGAATCATGGTATACTATCGTCTAACCTAATAAGGGAAAGGCGAAACACCGAGGGACTTTACATAGGATTACTGTAATCAAGAGCGAGCAGAAGTCCATAGAGAGTGGACAGAATCATGGAGTTTGTCGTGTCCACGGTCTAGTTTCTATCGAAAATGCTGTGGCAGATGCGACCATGCTGGTTGACGTTGGGGTGGTGGATGCCCGTCACGAAACGGGCCTGCGGCGCGAAGAGAGGGTATCGCCCCTCCTCCATGTCCAGGTACAAGACAAACGTGCCGCTTTCGTAGACACTTCCCGGCGGACCAACATGACAACTTTCCAGATATTCATGTTCCCCTCGCTGACGTAGATGTCGTAGTGCGGGCGGGGGTTTATCGCGATCTGCTGCATTTCTGTGAGGATGCGGTGCGCTGCCCTCATCAAGGGGAGCCTTGTGGTTGTTGTCCGTTGTCCAGTCGGTTTCGGGACACGGCATTGAGCCGAGCAAAAGAGCCTGTCAGGTCCGGATGCTCCTTTCGTTTAGGGAAATATCTTCTGTCACGAGTTCGGGGGTAGCAATGTCCTTTGCCCGCTGGAACTCCATCAGCATGCGCTCGGGCGTTGATCCGGCGTTTCCCGGTCTCGTCACCCAGAGGGCAGGGACTTGGACTGATTGTTCCAATTGAGACAGCACAGGCTCCATCTCGCAGATGGCCATGGCCTGCTGAAGAGAAGTGGGATGGAACTGATAGCCGCCTATGAGGTATGACACAGCGCGAAGCTCAGTGTTATTCTCTCTACCAAGGCAGAACGAGTCCAGCACGATTCCCTCCTTTCTTAGAAGCCAACTCGTATCGTGGTCAGGGTGACTTTTCGACTTCGTGTCCATGCCGTCCGAAATGCAGAGGATACGCTTCTTCGCATTGGGGTGCCTGCGCGCATACTCAAGGACATGGTCACGGGCGAGAGCTAGGGCGTCCTAAAGTGCCGTGTCGCCCTCCGGTGACAGCGCTTTAACGGTTTCGCGGAAGTCCTCAATAGCGTGAGTCATAGGTTGCGGCAGGTGTGGGGTTGTCTCGATGTGATGAGACTGAGATGGGTGGCGTAGTTGTACGCCAGGATCCGGTTGACGTACTGGTCAAACACTTGTTTCAGCAGATCTAGGCGACCGAGTCTCGAGTGTCTGCGCCTGCTGTTAGGCCTTCCACGGTGGTCGGACTTGAGATATAGCTTGAGAACCAAAGGCCTCTCTGGATCTAGTTGAGATAGCTCATAGACGTTTCCATACATTGAGCCGTCCACGTCTACAGCCTCCGGGGTCGAGTCCCACAAAGGTTCTTCACAAAGACGGCCTACTGCCTTGTCTAACGTAACTAGTGCCGAGAGCGTGTCTTAGGGATAGCAGCTTTTGCCTTCTACATAGCCATCTCCCTTCCGCGTAACGGGATACCAGAATTTAAAGATTGTAGACTAAAGTCTCTCGCCGGAACTCAAATCGGCTCAGTAGGAAACTACCAGGGGGCTTTGAGCATCGGCAGAGACCTTCAGGAGGCATAGACGAGATCCGGAAGATGGTGTTGAGGTAGGCCCTCCTCGGGCGCTTGCCCTTGTTGAGAGGACTGCAATACTGATCTCGCTGCCGTCGCGCAATCCCAAATCCCCAATCGACACGTTTTCAAGTCAGAAAACTACCTGCTCCAGGATGAGGTTGAAGTCGGAGGTCTGGCCGCGCATTCCACGGAATGCAATTTCATACAGGGTGGTGACCGACACCTGCGCCCATATCTGGCGGGTATCCTAAACGCACCCCACATGGACGTGAACCTAATCTGTAACGTCCGGCCCTGTGACCGTAGGTGCCATGGGGAAGGCTGTGGCTCTTGACAAAGGTCCGCGCCGTCGACCCAGCTGCGGATCTGCAGGTGCATTGCTCGGTTCGGCGTTAAGGTGGCCGATTCTAAGGCCAACCCCGTGTTGGGTGAGGTCATCTTGACTGCCAACCATCTCTGGATTGCGCCTTGATCGTACATCTGTTCGTCCTGCATCCTTACAGGATGTCCGAATATTTCCCTAGTCAATGGACGGCAAATCTCCAGGAGCATTGAGAGCTCCATTGCGGTCGAGTAAAAGAGGGTTGTCGCTGGCTGGTTGGGCACGTCACTTCCGATTGCCCACGTCCAGGTCGCAGAAGAAAGGGATCTTGGCAGATTTAGGGCTCGGTAGACCACAAAGCCCTCGAGACCCGAAGCATGGTGAGCAAGCATAGCAACTTCCTTCCGTAGAACTTTGACGCGCTGTGCCACATCGTTTTCCTACCGAAAACCCCACGAGTGAGATCCGAGTGCTTCTAGCTTAGAAACATCTGACATCAACTCCTGCAGCTTGCCAGATATGAGGCATTTAAACAACTTTCTGGCGGTGCTTTGCCATATTTGTGTTCTCCCTTGGGTGCAGGGGATAGTCAAGATAATATCTTGAAAAGACTCGTCAGCATTAAGGAGCTCTTTTGCCGTCTCCAACGAGTCGGTGCATACTTCATTTTCAACAATGCCTTGGAGCAAAATTTCCTCTTTTGTCGGCTGGAAGACATCCTCGTCGCCTGCCGCATCTACATCTATGAATCCGGCTGAGATGTACATGCTTTGGCTAGAATCGAGGCATATCATGAGTACCTCGTCCGGCGACTCGACCCTCTGACGCGCTATGTCGCCGAAACCGTCAAAAATGCTATTTCCATCTTGCTCTCTCTGGGGGGGAATTGGCTCAAGCAGCTGCGTGATGATAGACGGGTCGATCGCGATCTCTCCACCTTGCGTGGGCTGAAAAGGTGAGGTTGTCTTACCGGCCTCCGCACCGCAGCCTTGTCTCCCAACATACACCGTGGCAAGGCTCTTTCTGTTCAATGTCAGTGCCGGCATTGTCGTGTTTCCTAGAAGAGCCGGGGGTGTGACGATGAGGCTTGCATGCGCCGCCGTCGCGGCATGGGTGACGAGGTCGGCGATCTGATTCTTGTTCATCCGATTCTGGAGATTGGGGTTGCCGCCATAAGGAAAGTTTGAAATGTGATTCTCAAGACCGAACATGACTACAGGCGGTCTGCATCCGCCGGTGTGCAGGGCAGCTCGCGTAGCCATAATATCTGCTGCAGCGTCGGCGAGCGACGAACGGAGGTTTGCATCGGTCAGAACTCATCTGCCGTTAATCAAGGCCTTGTACAAGGCTTTGTACAGGCCCTCTTCCATAATTCCGATGGTCGTGCTGACAGGTGAGATAATAGTCTTCATCGTCTCTGTGTTAACGAGGTCAACGGTTCTCATAGAGCTAATATAAGGGGGTGTTGGTCCCTTAGGTAACGCCGTAACCAACTCCTTGGCCTTTCCTAGAAGCATGCCGAAGAAGCTTCGTGACACTTCCAGGTGTCTTTACGGGCCCTGAATAAAAGGCGACAACCACAACATGTCCTTCATCACTTCTCGCGAACTCTGAACAAGGGCTGAGCATTCTCGATGACCTAGAATATTTCCTCAAGAAGGATGTGCAAGGCACGACCTGCAGGCGGAAAGTTGGTCAGAGAATTCATAATGTGCAGGTGTCAGGAGTTTTTTGGCCGAAGCAGCATAGAATGATTCTCGTCGCAAGTTCACGCTCACATCGATAGTAGGGGTGTGTTTGACAGCAGGATCGCATCGTGCAGTTGCTGATCATCTCTGTTTCAGATACAAGCCGAACAAAAACTTTAAGACTCCCCAGGAACATGGCCGTACCCCTCTCCGTTTGTTCTGGCGACAGACGCTGGCGGTCCTTGATTAGTATGAGGGATTGCAGACGTCATGACCATCGGGAAGGAAATGAACCCAGCATGGTTGATTGGGGTAGATCTTCTCCTGCCCTGCCACCGTTCCTGTTTCCGAGGGACCACAAACAAAGTCAGAACCCCGTTGACAGCGAGATCATGAAGCTTGAGATTAAGTATTGTCTTGTCGGCATCCGGACAATTATGCGACAAGTTGTTGTGTGCAGGTCAAGCATAGGTGTCGTGGGCATAGTCTTGCCATCGTCCGAGCCCGAACCTTCGCCATCCTGCGACATGTCTGAATCCTCACTCTCGCTGGTGCCACCATGCCTAGCGGTGGGGCAAACAGACACTATCGCGAAGTGTGAATCCATTTCACAGCTGGTTACAGACACTGGGGAAAAATATGTGAGACATTTTCCACCTTCAACGTTCGGTCAAACTCGGTCCAAAATATCTGATTCGTTAAGGCTTAAGACATCAATAATGATGTTAACGACGCTCCTAGAATGTAGGACTACTAAACGTGGGCCCGTCTGATAATTAGGCAGCCTGACAAGGTCGCTAGTGAGAATGGCCCGAGCTATACTGCTATAGAGCAGTAGCATTCGTTTGTGTCTTGCCCTGACTCATCATCAGTCGATAGGGATAGGTGGTGGGCGATATATGCCCGTAACTGGCGCAAATTTGTATCTACAGAGAATATCTGCGGAAGGAGCGATATGGTGAGCACATTGTGCATCTCTCGAGATGCTAATGGCGTAACAGCTCAGACCCGTAGGCCTCTCTCGCCAACCCCAACTGCGGAAGCATAGTGGGCAGAATATCTGTTCCATTCTACAAATCATGTGAATGCTGAACTTGAGATGTCGCACCGTGAGTCCGGAAACAGCGCGTAAACTCACCTGTGCAAGGTTAGGGACTTGTGGGGTAGGCAGTACGCTGGCGTTGCTGTCAGACCGGCGGACTGCGAATATCCAGTCACGTTCGCTGTCGAGAATCACATCCTCGAGGCGATCGACAGGATCGAGGAACGGGCCGTTGAGAGCACCAAGAAGTAACTCGAGGCCGTCTTCCGGGAGTGGTCCGACACGCTGCTGGAGTCGCCTCGTAGCCTCGGCACCCAATTCGGCATTGGTTCTCGTGGAGTCGAATGGAACGAGGATATGAACATTACCGAAAACGATACGGTATCTCGCCATCGCCGCAAGTGCACGCGATCAAGATTGCGCTCGTGTCGACCACTTCTATTTACGGGTGGGCAGGTGGTGGCATTAGGCAGGCTGCAAAGTGAGGCACTAAAATAGAGGTTGTGGTGATGGTTGGGATGATTCGAACTGGCTTGGACAAATGCGAGATTGCTTGGAGCCAGAGGAGAAATGTCCGGCGAGTTCGACGGCCAAGATATTGGAGGCGAGGGCCGGGTTTGATAGTTGTATTACGCATCGATTGCCCTCATTAGCCCCTACCCAGCTTCAGCCAAGCTCACCCTCTCTCGCTGCCATGGCTCAGGACATGATCAGAGAAGCATTCGGAAATGGCTTGGGCAGATTATTGGTAGGGGAGGAAGTGGCCCGGGCGCCGCAACCGTCGAGGGGTCAGCAGGGCAGTCATCCAAGGCTCCTAAGTGGTAGTTATTAGTATTAATCAAGACTAAAGCTTGTTTTCCTAAAAGAATTCGAAGGAAATGGATCCTTATCGATATTGTCTGCTTCTCGGCTGTCGGCGAGCCTTTATCGTTCTCATGCCAATGTCGGGAATGCCCTTTCGTCCCTATGCCAATGTCGACGACTGGCATCGTGGGGTGTGCGTCCATATCTCATATTGAAATTATATGCAATCTGATCCTGTCACTGCGTCCTTTCCTTGATATGCCCTTCCTACGTCGTAGCCTCGTAGCCTTATAGCTCCATCGCAAGGCCCGTTACATGCAAGAGAAGTCGCCCACAACCTTTTCCTCACAAATCTTATCCGGCAAACAAATGCCCTCATAAGGTCCAACAGCCTCGCAAGTTTTGCTCCAGCCGTTTATATGATTCTGTGAGACATCACAGGGAAAAAGACAAACCTATTGGCAATCAGTACTGTAATTATGCGTAGATAAGGGATAAACATACTTTTCGTGACTCATCGTACTTGGACGCTTTGTACTCGAAGCAGGCGGTCTTGGACACTGGGTCATTAGGTATCGCCCCATTCTTGTATCTGCAATAACAAATGGATGCAGCGGTACTATTAAGGAGAGTTAGCAAAAAATCCGAAAAAAAAATTAAAGAAGTTTTTACCTTGTAATAAAGATAGAGGTAATAGAGAAAGCAGTAAGATGCATATTGTCATGAATAATAGTAGAACAAGTAGTTGTATTAATGCAATATTAAATAAGAATCAATTATGGCTTCTTCAGTGGAAGTGGGAAACCTCGACACTTTAATAGTTATAATACTCATAGCAAGTAGCAAGATATACCTCAGCTAAAGCAAGGGTAGATGTCTTGACCATTACAAATTACAAAGCTAGTCTCTAATATAACCAACAAGGTTGGAATAACGTCAACTATATTAATATTAGTTTAAAGTCTAATACGGTATATCGGACGCATATTAACAAATTGTTGCCTTTTATAGATACAGGCTGATATAAAGTAGCCTGTACAAGGGAAGTAATAAAGATTTCTTCTTTCAAGCCGCGTGGTTCCGCAACATATGTGCGTTGTATTAATAAAATAGGGCTCTTTTTTATAAGGTACTAAATAAGCCGGCCGATGTTAGTAGTCCGGATTTATATTAATAGCATGTTATGGGGCCAATATGGCCTCAGCTTATCTATTTGTTACCTCTAACTTGAGCTATACACCGTATCAGATGACTCGCTAGCGAACGATGCAGCAGAAGGATTGCGCAGTGCGTTACTCGCGTTACACGGAGTCATGTATTTACGCCCCTGATTCATGTGGTTAAAATTTGTAAGGAGCACCATAGAACTATAACACGAAGTAGTGTAGCCACGGAGACGGTGCGGAGACCGGTCTGAATGGCATGGAATTGGAGGTCGGCCTCGCGATAGCTACTGGCGATGGAGGCTGGAATAATAATAGACCGAAGGGGCGGTTAGGGCTAAACGCCCGCATACTAACGATACTGTGAAGGGCTGGCTAACGGTTGGGCAACGATTGCGGCCTTCAGATTGTCTATTTAAGACTGAAGAGGGAAGAGGAGAAAGGTGAAAAGGAATGCTCTGTCGAGAACCTCAACAATGGGTTGGCGCGAGGGCGCTGGGACCTTATGCTAGTCCGTCCATGTGGGGAATAGTTTGCCCTGCTTCCTGAGCGACCACATACTATTTGAGCTACTGTTCGGTAGTATCGAGTGGATTGGCGGGATATCCAAGTCACACGAAATATCAATAAAATTTATACCTTTTTATCTGATTGTATCATCTTCATTACTGACTTTGCGACTCGATTGATGGATAGTTATCAAGCTGAACTGAAAGGCTGGGTGCGCCGTACACTCAGTGAGGAATTTAGACACCTGTCCAGTTGTTGTGGCATCCGATCTGGAATCTTCATCTTTCAGAAATTTCGTGAAGCAGATTTCATACTTTCATTTTTCGGGCGCTTGACTTTCAAGGATATGAGATGTCTTGGACCGGTATCCAATCGTAAAGGTAGGGTCCTCCCTCAGCGTCCCCACCTGAGGATATGAATCGGGGGTGTACTGTTTGTATCAGGAAGAACGGTACAGACATAGACGAAAGCTCAGCATGAAACAAATTCATATACTTTTCAGAAGATATCAGATCTTTTCCGCCAAAATATGTGGAAAAAACAGTACATAGATTGCACATAGATTGTACGTGAAGACACCAATGTGACCGAAATCTCATCTTTGTGTGAGAAATCTCGTGTTCAATACTGAACAGTCAATTAATGAATTATATTAGAACGTGCTTTGTTTTTCTCGTGCTTTTTGTCTCGTTCCTTTTATTGACCTCTGTCCAACCTGCGGCGCTTCGAAGCAATGTTGTTCTTTGTTCCTCATTGCCAATTACCATTGCGCTCGCCTAGAAAATATTGTTCCAGCTTTCGTAGATCCTCGACCAGTTCTTTCCGTTTTCTTTGAGTAGCACACTCTCAAATGTCTCCTGAAGAAAGAATGGCAAGCGAAAGAAATGAAGATCTCAAAGAAATCACTGAGCCACAAAAACAAAATGTCAAGGACACCAAAGGTTCGACCGCGACGAAACCCGCCGAGAAGCCGCGCAGGCCGAATTGGCAAGTCCAGTTGAAGGCTCCAACAAGTATCGTATCCCCCGAACTTCTCTCGGCCGCGGTGAGAGATACGACCTGAAAGACAGATTCTAGGTACTAATGCGTCACGATGTGTATTACATCTACTGCCGTAGGCCGATTGATCAAGTAAGTTCGGAGCCCGCTTCGGGCATTGATGGGTCTTTGGTTTTTCACACGCGCTGACTCTGAAGGATTTAGAAACAATTACGGTAGGTTTTGGTGAGACGAATGAAGGAATATGAATCCGCCACCAAAGACGGGGCGAATCCTAGAGCTATTATCAGTGTCGTTAGTAGTTTCGAGAGGCTTTAATTTTACGACTTGGTGTTTTCTTTCCTGACCATCGCGGCTCACTAGTGTACTCTCGCCTTATATGTCTCGATTCTCCGTGAATCCGCCTGAGAATTAAAATGATTATTGGCTATGCCTAGATTGAAGGATTTATCTTTCAAATTCTTCCATGGAATGTTTCCGTGTCCATAATCTAATAATATGCCATATTTAGTATCAGCTGCCTACTCGACCGAGGTGTAAAAGGTGCCCAGAGAAGGTCCCGGGAGTGTTTCTAGCGTTGTCACTTGGGGCTCGGGGCAAGCTCGAGGTTGATCGAAAAAAGGTTGTCTATTATCTGTTGTCAAAGTGAAGCTGTTCAAGAATGCGACGCGTTGCATAGAATTGCTTCGGACGGGCGCTTAGAATCCAGGGAAATTCGACGATCTCGCTATCATCTGTGATAAAGAAAGGGTCGGGAAATGCTTCAACAGGCTAGGATTAAGGCTCTCGTCACTGAAAGACGAACTTCACACTTTGGCAGTGTGGAAAGCAAATCCGCAGATGGGACGGATTTCCACCAGTCATGACCATGACCCCTTGCAGAATATGTTCAACCATTTGGAGGCACATTTGAAGTCAGGTGAGTAACTACTCCGGACAATGACGAAAATGACAGCAAATGTTAACCACTTATGGATAGCACTCAAGGCGTTGTCAGGTGAGGCAGACGAGTCCTCAATCGCCACTCTGGACACCTTGTCCTACGTCGCCGATGAAAAGAACCAGTTTGCTCTCGCACTTCAACTTGGCCCTCTTCCTTTCCATAGAAGAGAGCTTCTTCGAAAGAGTAACGTTGTTCGCAAATTGCCAAAACACCAGGACGCTTACTTTGACTATTATGTCTCGGACTTTATGACCGATCGGCTCCGAGCCTATCTGAGAGCTGGCTTGAAGGATCTCCATGAGAAACGCCGGAGATGTGCGACGGCTGAAGAGTCGATGTTTGTGGAATTTAACCGGGTCAAAGGGGCTTAGTCCGTAGCTATTGCGGGTGCTCTGCAGCGTCTCTCGATCCATAGACCTTCACCAGAGGAAGACGCTGCGTCATGGGTGGTAGTCGAGGACCCGTTCAATGTCATTACCTTTGACGAGGAGACGGCCGAGGAGGAGGTGGAAGAAGATACTATTAGCTTAACCAGCTCCCCAAGTACATATTAGTCATTTGTCTCACTGACCCCGTTGGACCTTCCGAAAGCCCCATGGCTTCACGATGAAGCCATGGATGGGGTATGCCCGATATGCGAGAGGGCTTTCCCTGCGGACATCTTCAAAGGAGAAAAGTGTCGGTGAGTGTTCCAAAGATTGCGGAGCGGAGGAAATACGTATCACCAAGCATAGATGCGATAATTTTGAGAAGCTCCCACGTCATGGAGGACGTTGCTCCGTATGCCTGCATTTATGCCGACAAGCATGGCGGCTGGCTTAGCAGAGAACATGTTGCCTTTACTCGAATCCAGGATTGGAAGAATCATATGCGTTATAAACACTGCGCATTTGGACAATATCCCCACTGGATCAAGACCCTTCGCACGCCGTAATTATCGATGGACATGTCTCTATTGCGACCCCCCCCCCAAAGAAAACCACGGATCGCGTGGCATGTTTATTATGTGGGTAGCTAGTGACTGTCGCACAGTGGTTTACAGGCCAAATCATATTTGCCCCATCTACGGCGCCGACTATGAGCGAGATGAATCCGAGCCTCTTTCCGCACTACAAGACCGCGTGGCTATTCAGGGGCTCGGAGGACTATCTTGATTTTGGCCCGTGGACACTAGCGGAGCTTGACACCGGGGACGCAGGATTCGCTAAGGATCGTATCTGTTTCCAACTCAAGAGTTGATAGCTTCTGGCGCGACCTCCGAGCCCGGTCCAAGTGCGGCTGTCAGGACGCTTATTATGGTAGGAAGCTTCGAGTAGCTAGTCCAATCATTTCGCAATAATTGATTAAATCTCATATATCAAAGGTCTGAGAAGACATAAGTCATTGAATTGTCGGCCGGATGCCTACTGGGGAGCATTGACTCGAATGCGAAACAGCCGTTATAGACTGCGAATTACTGAGTGAAAAGTGTCATCAAAACAGCATCACAACATAACGACGTCCTGTTGAAAGAATGGGGCCCGTCATTGGCGGAGAGGGTAATCTGTCAGAAGATCAGAGCATATATGCTACCATCGGCGGGAGCAGCGCTCTCGAGAGAAAAATAAAAGGAAGCCTATGTGGGATAAACAGGTCAAGTAGAGGAGATGCCTGAGCTCACTAGAGATCGTCGCCTCGAACACGACCTCAGTGTTTTTGTCGCTCGTTCTTAATTGAACTCAATATATATCAAGGACCTCATACTCATTAGTTGGGTTGATGATGCGAAACCTTTTGACAGTAACAATAAGTAGAGAGAGATGTGGGGACCAAACCAGCTGTCACTGTATTAAGGACAGAATTATCTTGAATTGGATGAATCTAACTGCTCTGGCAGACGAAATCTGCTGCCTTAAATATATAAAAACCGTCCGAAGACTATACTGATGCGGTATGTTTGCTATTCCACGGGATTCCATCTTTGTTGCAAACGGAATGGATCCCTCCCTTTCATACCGGGTATGAAGATAGTCCCAACAAGAGAAGCCCAGATACAGGCACGTTACAGGGGCAAGTATACCGACGTATAAATGATCCTGACACCCATTTGAAGGGTGATGACGGGTATGCATTATCTATTTCTACACATGGCGATCTCATTCTATTTCAAGTTAGCCGGCGTTCACTTCGACTGCAACAAAAAAAAATCAATGACAAAGTCGTACTTGAGTGAGCATTCTTGGGGCCTTCAAAGAATAGGAGTTGTGCATCATCTGTCGACTTTGTCAGCATTTAAGTTTAAGAATGGAATATCGGTAGGGAATACGTACGTGCACATCGAAAGCTCCGATACCAAACTTGACTCTCAAGAGAGTCGTCAGCTTGATGGGGTTGACGTTGCGGCAGGGAATGGTCTGGGTAAGATAGGATGCGATCGTCTCCTCGTCGACGGCAAAAAGAGGGACGGCGGTTTGCTGATTCTCGTGCTGAAGATCTTCTAATGTGACAATTCTGGTGGCCATGTTGAAAAACACCCGGTAGCCTTAGAATATGATGGCGTGTCGGGTATTTGGAAGGGAGGCCGGAATAGATGGATGGCTCTGTCGACTATGTCTGGAATCAGGACGTCAAAGGAGAGTAGGCGAGTGAGGCTCCTTATACTCTGGTACCCATCATGATATCGCAAAAGAACAAGATAATCCAGTTTCATATTCTATAACCCAAATTTACAACGAGCGCCTGCAATTTGTTGTGCGAAGTGGACTTTTTTAAGAGTCCGTAAAAACAGCCGACAGTCGATTTACCTAAGGATCGTGCAGTGGATAAGAGGAGTGGGCCTACTGACGCCTTGTGGCCGTGACCTTCGCGACAGGCTAACGCCTGGGTCGGGCATACGCCTTGTGACCAATAGCTGAACTCGATTTTGTCTTGCAAGGGGCGAGACGCACATTTGTCACCGGATGCAGGAATGCATGACGGATGGGCTGGAACGCAAGCGAGAAGCCATGCGCTGAACTGCGCCCCAGCCTCACCTGTAGTGGGGGGCAGGAGTTGGGACCGGGCTGCGGCTGTGACCTGCAACGCTTAAAACATTCATTTCGGGAAGGGAGTTTTTTTCCACTTTTGGTGCCACACCTCCTGTAAGACATCGAATGGTTTATCTCCGGATTCAGCCAAGCGTCCCAATAGACCAGGCTCGGCCCGTTCTTCGCAGAGCCTGCTGGTCATGGCCACACCAGGCTCTGGAGCCAAGGAAAAGTGAAGGTCGATGAATCAGGTTCTCAATTGGATTTTGGAGGTCGCCAAAAATGGTCTCGATCGACAAGAGACAAGGCTGGCGGCAATTTCGACACGCGGTTGGTTTTAAAAGATTGTCACTCCCCCTTGGTGCCTCGTCCTACTGAACCCAGTTGCTCGCTCGAATTGATGCACGGACTAATACCAATTGAATGGTTTTGCACTTGTCTGTATTTTCCCATCTCCCGTAAGATGTCGCCTCCAGAATACCAACAGGCCACTGGTTTGGCCCGGAGAGAGGCGGTGGCAAAGCCGACAGCGTCCGGCGCTGAAAGAGAGGCAGCCAAGGGGCCGCCGGAGCGGGGAAACGCCGGCGGCCTGAATGGTCCCCAAATTCCCACAGCAGCAGCACCAGCAGCGGCCATTGACTTCGCCGAGGCGACGCCAGTGGAGACGCCAGTGGTCGCCAACGCAACGGCTTTTGATTCGAACCAGCAAATTTCTGCTGCTGCTGAGGCGACAACATCAGATGCTGCAGAGTGTGACAACGCAGAAGATGGTTCGGGGCTGCAGTCCTCCGAGAGTTTACAACGGGCAAGAGCAGAGTCGGACGGAAGAACTGCAGTGCTGTTTGGGCAGGGTGGAAGGTTCGCTAGTGGGGAGGAAGCTGAAACCTCCAGGGCGAGTCGTATTTCAGACGCTGACTTGGGGGCATTAACTCCGAAGGCAAGTTTGCAGCTGACGCGTGCCTGACAATTGCGTCGCAGGTGACGTCTACTTGCCTCTAACTCGTATACCAAAGCTAGATGCTGACTCTACAGTAGCAGAAGGCAACCGAGCCCCACGAGGATGATGCGTCAGACGAAGGTTCGGTCTTGACTCCTAGCACTACACCCGTTGCTGCCTCAAAAGAAACTGGTCGGCTACGTAATGACAGCCTTAGCCCGCCACCAATCTACGACCCAAACAGCAAGAAGGGTCCAGCCAGTGTTGTCTACGATGCTGGCGACCAGATCTTCAAGGAGAATGAAGCTGGTCCGGAAAGGCCAGAGGCGGCACTCAAGGATGCCGACGAGGCAGAGCCTCTCACTTCGCAGCCAGGCTTTGTGGAGGAGCCTGAAGAACTCCAGGACGGCTTGCAAGATGACTTCGATTCTCAATCGGTGGTGTCTGACGAGGATGCTACTACCCCGCTAACTCTTGCTAGTCGTCTTTTCAATGACCTTGAGGAGACGTACGATTATAAGGTGAAATCCACACGGTTTCTTCCCAAGAAGAAACTGAAGAGCATCATTACAGTTGAGTCAGTCACCGAAGAACTCAGATTAAGGCTGGGGCCATATATTCATATGAGCCGCATCCGCGAGCTGGCACGACGCGTCTGCGAGGAAAAGCCCGTAAGGGTTAACCAGCACGGCAAGACACGGGTTTTGCTCAAGTCTTTTCGGCAAATCTTTGCTATCCTACTGCTCTGCAACAAGGCGGAGACTATTGACAAATTCCTGGGCATGGACGGGCGTGGCGAGTTGAGCGACTTGGACCTGCCGCTGGTCGCGCATAGGCGTCGGGGTACCCTCGGAAACGGTGGCGGTGGCAGCTACAAGAGTAAGGACATCTTGCAACTGCGCAAAAAGGACAAGAACGGGAACCCAACCCGCGAACGCCTTCGCTGCTTTGACGGGTGGGAGACAATCGCCCTCGACTTCTTCCATGAAAGGCAATGGATCCTGTTGGCGCCATACTTTTCGAGAGATCGATATGGGAGGGTGAGACATTGGAAGCTGATGGACCGCCACATCCTGCCTTTTATGCCAGGTTCTGAGGAGGAGCAGGCGGAGGAAATTGATGGCGGTTACGCGAAGGTCTTCATGGTCAACATCCATCCCGACCATCAATTTTTCCACGACCCGACTCCGACGCGAGAGTTTGCCATCAAGCAGCTCAAGAACTACGAAATGGAGAAGTTTGAGAGGGAAGTGAATATCCTGAAGAAGTTCAGCGAGCACAACCGAGACCCTCACATTGTATCCCTCCTGGCAACGTACGAGCATTGCCAGAAGCTGCACATGGTGTTTCACAGGGCTGAGGGCAACCTCCATGAATACTGGACGAAGCACAACCGGAGGCCGGGATTCACCTACAAGAATGTCCTGTGGATGTCGAAGCAGATCACAGGCATTACGAAAGGGCTGTTGCGACTCCACAGGCACTACACCGAAAACCCCGTGCAAGATGACGGGAATGGAGCAGACAAGAGTTCAAAGCCGGGCCGGACGCTTTTGGTGTCGCCATCATTTGACAGCGTCACGGGCGAGTACCCCACGGTGGATCGGAATCTCGAGGTCGGCGCCACTACCACACCCGTGGTGCGCATCACCGAGCCAGAGAGTTCCCCATCGCCGCCACCCTCTCAAAGCGCCGCCGGCCCTGTGGCCGGTGTCGTTCCTGTTCCTTCTTCGTCTCTGGCACTCCCCAACAAGGAAGGAGGCGGTGGACAGGAAGGAGGGATCCTTCAATACGGTCGCCACACGGACATTACGCCAAACAACATCCTCTGGTACGACAACCAGCCGGGCGAGGATGGCAGCATTCTCAAGGTGGCCGACTTTGGCCAGTCCGAGTTTCACTCGGACCAGACCAAGACTTACCGAATGTCCAACTCCAAGGTGGAAGGCTGGTTGCCCTACCGACCTCCTGAGTGTGACCTCA
>Ga0247774_1000613_pt1 | contig 17815 bp, 16 predicted proteins | sample UWRJL001104B6_FD_179933 | JGI IMG/M metagenome (GOLD analysis project Ga0247774, IMG submission 179933) | Plant litter microbial communities from Arlington Agricultural Research Station in Wisconsin, United States - UWRJ-L001-104B-6 | ecosystem: Environmental > Terrestrial > Plant litter >... | reverse complement strand
GTCGCCAGCGCCCATACCAGGGCCAAAGCCAATCGCGACCCCGAAAAGGGAGTCGGTTGAGGTACCACCCAAGAGAGCATCCTTCCAGAAGTCACCACCGCCCGTCTCATCTCCCGCACCTCTAGCTCCTAGGGAATCAGTTAGCAGTGTTGCGTCCCGTCCCTCTGGTCGAGTGGCGGGAAGTTCACTCGCCGACAGGTTCAACCCTGCTCTTGCGGGAATGCTTGCAAGAGGACCACAACCGATGGCAGTGGCCAAAAATTCTGCGGAAGACGGCGGATCCGGCAAACCTTCGGGCGCCGGAAAGTCGTCAGGCACACCGGGGCCGGGGCCACAGCTTACGCATATGACTAAGAGCCGGGCTAGAGGTCCTAGGCGCAAGGCACCATCCTCTGCGGCCGCGGCTACATCTGCTCCTGCTCCGGCCGAGAACACTGGCACCTCCACTCCCTATGCCCCTGTCACGGAGAAGAAGGAACACATCCAACTGACTGACTCTGCAAAGACAAGTCGACCAGTCCACCAGGCCGCCCTTGTTGACTCGTCAACCAAACCCAAAGAGATGGACGGTATCTCGCCAATAGAAATGGCCGCCGGATCGACCGGTTCTGGTCAGGTTAAGCTCGTTGATTCATCTAAAGTATATCCGTCGGGGCAGGTCAAGCTTGTTGACTCTGGATATACGAGGACGTCGTACACGCCATATACTCGACGCCAGGACTCGGTCAGCAGTATCAACAACGCGCCAGACCAGATCAAACTCGTGGATTCGTCGGCAGTGCGAGCTTCATACTCGTCGACATCTACACGTGGCTCGTATCAATCGACGCCTACCCCGAAAGAGACAAACGCCTTTCAATCCGGCGTCAACGTGGTTCAGGAGAAGGAGGAAGAACCGAGGCCTCAGCCGTCATCTCCAAAGAAGCTCAATATGAAGCGGATGTCTAAGTTCCTGGATGAAGCGAAGCAATCCCCCACACCTGATTTCGCCGCGAGACCAGAGAGCCCATCTAAACTACCCGCGAGGTCGCCCACGAGATCACCCACGAGATCACCCACAAGATTCTCACACCAGCCCGGCCAAAGCACTTCACTGCCAAATGCAGGAGTGGCAGCAGAGCCACAGATCGCCCGCAACAGGTCTCGATCCCCGACCAAGGTGGGAGACGCTCGTCCACCTCTAACCCCGGGTCCAGCATCCCCAATGCCGCTCGCGTCGCCTCTGCGGTCGCCAACCAAGCAAACAATGGAGGTGTCGGCCCTCTTGGACGAATTCTTTGGTCCTGAGCGGCCTAAGAGAGAGTACCGGGCCGACGCGGCGGATCTTCTGATGAACCGGCCATCGTTGAGCCCCAACATCAAGACTACAGGCGCACAACTGTTCCAGATATTTGGCGACGGCAAGAAGATGCCAGTGCCAGCACACAATGAGCGGGTTCTCTTTGAGAGGGAAATGTACATCTGCCCGCACAACTTCACCAACGCAGCCGGCAAGAAGCAGTGCGAGGTCTACTTTTGGGCCGGCGACGAGGTTCCCCAAGCAACCATGGAGGACGTTCAGGTGTTTGTGAACCGCGAGGCAAAGGGATTTGGCGGCAAGGTAGTGTCGCTTCGACAAGGCAAGGAGACCGCCGAGTTTCTCCAGGCTTTGGGTGGAATAGTTATCACCCGGCGCGGATCGAGCAACAAGTACGACAGTCTTGCGCCGAACATGCTTTGCGGCAGACGCCATCTGGGCCAGATTGCCTTTGATGAGGTGGAATTTTCGCCTGCGAGTTTGTGTTCTGGGTTTGCCTACCTCATCACCCAGGCGGGGAGGTGCTTCTTATGGAAGGGGAAGGGAAGTGACGTCGACGAATTGAGCTGCGCGAGGCTCGTAGGTATGGACTTGACCCTCACGGGCGAGCTCGAGGAAGTTGACGATGGCACTGAACCTGCTTCGTTCTGGGATATCTTTGACGGCGGGGAGAAGCCCCATTCGGCCGATCATTGGAGATTGAAGCCGAGCTACGACAAATACTCCGCGAGGCTGTTCCGGTCTGATGGGGCGTCAAAGACGCAGGTATGTCGTGACCCCTTTCTCTCACCTGGCTTCCCATTGTTGACCTTGTTCTCTGCAGATCGTGGAAATCCACCCCTTCAGCCAAGCCGACCTATATCCCAACTCAATCTATGTTCTCGATGCCTTCTTCGAGATGTATATCATCGTTGGCGCGCTGGCCAAGCCGGAGTATACTGCCTTCCGTAACGCCCTCGACTTTGCGCAGGAGTACGCCATCCTCGCATCAGGCATGGAGGACCGGCCATTCGTGCCTATCTCGACGGTAGTGCTAGAGGGGATGCCGAGGGATCTGAAGGGCGTCTTCAGGAAATGGAGGGACGCTGATAGTCCTACAATTATGAACCCGCCAGGGAATGGCACGGGTCTGAGGAGAGGGCGGAGTTTGAGGATTGTACCTCTAACGCAGGCTCTGCAAGCGTTGGCCGAGTAGGTGGACAAATCAGGCATAATGAGGGCATTGCCTTGTCAAGGTGTCCACGGTAGTGTGAGCACGCAGTTGGGTTCATGCACCAGAGGAGAGTAAGCAAGGGGCATCTTTCTGTACCACTATATTATACATGTAAACTAGTGAGCAAGCGGAATTTTGGCGGGGGTATTTGCTCGCATCTGGGAGATGGAGTTTATGCCCTTTCAGCACTTCTGATCCGTCATGATGCACTCGCCACAGTTTTTGTCAATACTAGTTTTCACTTGGCGGCTTCTTCCTTTCCGGCCGACAACACTCGTTTCCCCTGCAGTTCTCTCCTAACAATGGCGTCGATTTTGTCACCAGGTACATTGGCTTGCCCTATTGACAGGGTGGCAATACTACTATCAAGTCTAGCTGACGCACCTATCCACGGCGGCCCCAAGCAGATGCTCTTCAGAACAGAAACATCCGCTTCTTTGCATCGTCGACCACCCACGCGAGGCCCTCTTCGAGGTTCTTTCCCGTCATGGCACTGCATTGGAGGATATGCCAGCGATGGGTTCGGATTGATTCAAGCTCCAAGCCCTGTTAAGGGTCGCGTATTAGCCACAAAGAAACAGGGCTGCGAAGCGAGACAAGAAAAGACGGAAGGGCCCGAAAAAGAGAAGTCCGCAAGACGAACCTCGTAAATTTCTTCTTCCGACATGCATCCCACCACGTCCGTTTTGTTAGAGAACACAAGAAGACTTGCTCCTGAAAGTCGCTATTATACATTTGTATCAGCGAACCGGGAGTTACAGGGAGATAGCAAGTAGAAAGAAGAGAGTAAGAGAGAGGGGGAGAAGATGTGAATACTTCTTCGAGGAGTAGCCCATGCAACTCGGCCTTGCAGTCCTCAATCCTCAGCCTGTCAGTCGCATCAACAACCCAAATAAGAGCATCTGTTTTCTCAAAGTAATTGCGCCAGTAGGATCGTAACGTCTTCTGACCACCGACGTCCCCTATTTTCAATTTTGGTCAGCATTCACGGCCATCACAACCAAGACTAGTCCTCTATGACCTACATATGTTAAGCTTGTACCTAGCAATCAAAGTCAGTTCATCTAATACAGGGGACATGGACCATCCAGTCCGCTAAGGCTCCGAAAACTGCAGCGCATGGATCGTTCCTACCCCGAGGTCGGACATAGGCTAGACGGGAGAGATATGGGAGGAAAGGAGATAAATACCCATCGTAGTCAATCGTCTTGATGATGAAGCCAAGCGTCGGGCTTACGGTGTTGACGTCCTCGCCCATAATCTTCTTGACAATTGTCGTCTTGCCCGCGTTGTCCAGACCTCTTTTATGACCACGCACACACACATCCAAGTCAGCCACCCTTCGAAAACAAACCAACAAATGTCTACGAACTTACAGCATCAAGATCCTCATCTCCTTATCCTTTAATCTCGCTTTCCTCAGGATCGATAACATCTTCGCTTTCCTGTGTTTTGACCTGGTTATTTCCAATCTCGGGTGGGGCTGCCGATAAGTCGGACTACCATTGTAGACGGCGGGAAAGTTAAAATAGAATAGGCCCTACGACCGATTCCAGGGCCAAACGGAATATCAAGAAAAATCGAAAGGAGAAGAAATGCCACAACTTATTCCCGCGCAGGAAATTAAAAAGGAGGCAATTACGGCCAACATGACACAAAATCACAAGCAAATTTGTTGCCTTGGTTTCCCTAAACTGATGCCTGGTTTTCCGCTTCCACTCCAACCTTCGGCACGTCTCTCTGAGTGTTCGCGTATCAGCTCAATCATTTTTCAGGTTAGGGTTCCTCACTTGACCCCGGGATTCGGAAGGTAGGTGGACATCGCTTGAAGAAGTGTTCGCGATTCACGAGGTCTGTTGGATGAGGGGATGACAAGAAGATGCCATACTAATTCTCTCTCCTATGAAGTATGCTTGGTTAGCGGCCTACCTCTAAAATTACGGTCAGAGTCTTTGAACCGAGAGAGCTCCCTGCTGGGCTTCAAACTTGTTCCTTCGAGACTACTTCGTAGGAATCCGTGCTCGATGTGTGCACTGTCGTGGGATGCAGACACCGAGATCCTACTAAGCCAATTTTTTGAGCAAAAAGCTAGTACATCCACGCTAGGGGAATACCCAGCATCACCAGCTCCGATTTCGTTCATGACAACACGGAAAATGAAGAGTGGACTACTACACAAGAATCTCAGTTGGCAACGAACCACCCACAGCTCAAAATTGACATAAGTCTTACTATCTATCCACAAACAAAGTTTCCTTAGATGGATTCACGTCCATCTTGTCAACCCTAGAATGCCTATACAGAGTGAACCGCTCCCGTTGTTAAACTGCCCGTGTTCTCGAATGGTGTTGAAAGCTCAGAGCTGGAGGTGTTACTTCCAGGAGTAGACTATTTCTTAGTTATAAAACTGTGAAGACACCAAGAGACCGAAGCTGTGAGGTCTCTATGAGAATACTGAGCTGCTGTCAGAGGCTGCCTTCGGTTGACGATACTCAGGGGAGTGGATGGCCCACGTAACCTTGTCGAGGTGGTTGCCGCCGCCGTCTGCGCCGGGGAGTCGATGGGCATTTCGGATTCTTCCCGTCTCCTTGAGCATGAATTCCCCCTCGAGGAATGCCTTTGTCCAGGCATACCGGTTGTCGTCGATGCCAGGGCGAAACACGGCTGATATAGAGACGTTCTGGAAAGGCTTGCGGACTGCCATATCCTCATTTCCTGTCCATTCACAGCCGTTGCCAAACTGATAACCCGAAACTGTCGTCGACAAGATAACGTCTATAAGATTTCGGCCCACATTTTGTCGTCTAAACGCCGGATCCACGAAGATACTGATCTCGACGGAATCCGAAGACTCTCGGCCACTTAGAAGACCACCGATTTGAAGAGGCGTAGCCAGGGCAAAACCGTACAGTTGTGTCACTTTCGCTTGCGGTACTGACGCGAGGCAGCGCTGAAACTTGGAAAATGCGGCCCTGCTTGGCCACATCGACGAGTCATCCAAGTCGACTGCCTCCTCGGAAGCGACGACAAAGGGCATGGACTCCTTAAGGCTTGTATCGATGACGGCCCTGAGCTCTTCCTCGGGCATACCGGGGATAACTCCTTCACTCGATTGAATGGCTTGATAGAAGATGCGGGTGACTTCCTCTATATCCCCAACCGTGGCAGGACGGAAAACACTGGCAAGTCGGACTCGAAAGGGTGGTTCGGCTGGTGTCTCGGGTTTAATTTGGCGCTGCACCTGGAAAGAGAAATTCATGCTCTCCTGTGCAACCTTTTGCCGGGGCTGCTTGTGGATTCTTTGCATTTGTTTCCTTACTTGTATTTCTCTCTTGATGAGCCATTCTGACGTCCAGGTTTGGACCCTATATGCCTCTCTTGAATTGCGGGGGTGCGAATCATCTGGCTCCGTCGGTGGCTGCACGATTGGCGGGATCGCTGTAAACGACACAGGATCCAGGTCCTGCTCATGAGCATCTGGAGCCTTGATGATGCTGGTTAGGTCTGGGGCTATGGGAAGCCGGTCTACCCATCCTTGAATTCCAGCACGCTTCCCAAGCTTTGGATTCCAAAATGGCTCCGGACTCGTTAACCTCGACGTTGTAATATTTACTGGAGACTCAAAGCGGAGACTCCCTGTTAAAGCGGGAGTATGGTCAGATGACAGGAGAAGAGAACGTTTAGTTTGATCCTGCGAACGGTCCTCTTGGTGACCCCTGGCATCATTGCTAACTTCTGGGTGGATGTGTACCTTAGTAGTCATTTTGTGTAACTTATCACCGTTAGCTTTCTGCTTTGAAGGGAAACAGGGACTTTGCGCACATGTCTTATGCTATGCGGCGTGGGGAATCCATTGGTTGATAGAAGAACATTTGCGCTGTGACTATTCTGGCTGTGGCGAGCGCTGTCGTCGGCTGCGGTGGTCGGAGTAGCAAAGAGCCACGCCTTCGTTTGGGCGATCTTTTCTAACGATGACATCTTGTCTGGTACTAATATCACGAGTTTAGAACCCGGTTAGAGGACTCGGAGAGGGAAGGTGCCCTTACCTCTTGTTGATGGGTGTCGACGTGGTCGACAGGTCCATCCCCCAAATTACACGTTGCAAAGAGCGAGTTGATGCCGTCGGGAAATCGAGTTCTGGGCTTCATCGCGGACATTTGGTCAATACCCCGAGAGCGGGGACAAGAGCAAACGGGAAATCTAAATCGCCGATGTGCTAGTATAATTAGACAAGAAAAAACCGCCACATGAGTCTTCCGACAAACGCCAAGATACTGCTCTTGCCTCGCGGCGGCGTGGAAGGTGGCCGGGACATTGCGCAAGCTGTGGCTCAAGCTAGGTACTATGAAAAAGCTAGAAGAACTGAGCTGAGAAAGCACGGCCATTTGCTGCCTTGATGGTTGAGGCACTCTTGCAGAGCGCCCAGAGTTCGACGTTGCCAAGTAGACAGCAGTTGTCTCTCTAGTCAGTAGTTGTTTTGCAGATCACAAGATTTTATCGCTACCAACGAAAATAAAAGGTCCTTGCACTGTAAAGATTGTTGTTCTTTCCTTCGACGCCTAAAATCCATTTAGCTGTGACGTGGCTCTCTATATCATGTAGTCCTCGGAGGGCGAGATCTGGTTGTCTCAGCCGAGAGATCAATACACCAGCTTCAGGGAGCGTGCTTAGTCCTGGGAAAAGATTTCTCAACGAATCCACAGAAATAATCCCAAGAACCTTTTCCTCCCCTATGGCAGTGGCCGCTTTGGTACTCAGGTTGATAGAATGATAACTTCTGCAGTAAGAGCCTCCTAATATGTAGCCTGCTGCTAATGATGTGAAGGATCATCCGACCTGCTAGGCCTCGGAATTGAGTCACATAGACACTAGCCAGAACATTAATTTTCTAATCTCCTTTGAGACTTGAAAAAGAGAAAGGAAAACCTCTAAAGATCCATGCTGTGTCGTTTTGATACCCAGGTAATATTGTATATCCCCAAGTCTCAGGACCTGGAGAGATCCAGAAGAGAAGGTCCAGACCAGGTGCCAACTCCCTCAAGAAGACATGGCCTCAATTTTTTTATGCTACTGCACCTCACTTACAACTCTCTGCTCAGAGAATGAACCCAAAAGTCCCTCTATGTTAATATCGACCATAGTTTTCGCTCCTGTGAGATCCGGTGGCTTTTGCCCCTGACGTCAGGCATAGGCTCTGAGGGTTGCAGCCCGGCGGGGTCTAGATTTAGCGCGCAAACACCCGCTAACCCGCCTCGGTGGAAGTGTGGGCGGTGAGCCGCCCTCTCGGCACCCATCGCCGAGATCGGTACGGTTATCGTCGCTTGTCCTTTAATTTTCTTTGACGCCATCAACAAATCTTTTTGGGCCTCTCTCGAGCTATCTTGGCTCGACCGCCATTGTTTCCTGTGTCACCACGATTCCCGAATCAATGATTTTTTAGACGGCCTCGCGACTCACTGTCAATCGCGCTGCCGGGCAGTCAAGTTTGACATACGTGGCTCTCGGGCAGGAACGCCGACGACATGTCGGCGTCTCTGCCTGGAGTTCGGGAGCTTCCCGAGTCTCGATATGACCTCAACACGTACTGGGGAAGGGTGTGCCATGCTGCCGGGCTTACAGATCCGAGGTTAGTGGGAGAAACTGGCAACTCAACGCCTTCCAATGGCCTTGAGCCGGAGCTGAACTAGTGGTGGTGAAGGACGTGGAGCTGAAATAGAGAAGCTAACCCAAGCTGCAACCAGGACGCTCTTCGCAGGGAAGACGGGCCTGGAAAATTCTAAAAATCTCGTCGTTGGCTACAAGCAGGGAGCGATTCCGCATATGACGCCAGAGCTGTGGCAGGCAAAGAAGATTGTGGACTCGACACTACATCCAGGTGAGACGGTCGACCCGAGAGACAGTTGGATTATGACGTTGACGTTTTCTTAAGACACGGGTGAACCGGTTCTCCTGCCATTTCGGATGTCGTGTTTCGTGCTATCAAACCTCATTGTCACAGCAGGAATGCTTCAGCCTGGCCTCGGAGTAAGAAAGCCGTACCCGAAAAATCGCAAATAATAAAGCCGTGGAACTCACTCCCCCCAGACAGCAGGTACGATAGCATGGCAGGTGGTCAACCAGTCCCTCAACGTTGCCATCAACAGTGCAAACGCCAACAAATCTTCGCCTCTAACCTACCGAAAGCTCGCCGAATCATACTTCACAGCCGTCACAGCATCCTGTACCGTCGCCGTCGGCCTGAACAAACTCGTTCCTCGTCTGAAGAGCCTCTCTCCCAGCACCAAGATGATACTCACGCGGCTAGTTCCCTTCGCGGCGGTGGCATCGGCGGGCGCCCTTAACGTGTTTCTCATGCGAGGCGAGGAGATGCGCCGCGGCATTGACGTGTTCCCCATCCTCACCGACGCCGAAAAGGCCAAGCTCGCAGTCGCGGGGAAGTCCGAGTCGGATATTCCGTCTTTGGGGAAAAGTAAGAAGGCCGCCACCATTGCCGTGAGCGAGACGGCGCTGAGCCGGGTGCTGAATAGCTCCCCTATCATGATAATCCCGCCTCTCATCCTGGTGCGCTTACAGCAGACCGAGTGGTTGCAAAGGCGCCCGCGGTACACGGTTCCTATCAATTTGGGATTGATTCTTGCGACGTCATTTGTGGCATTGCCTTTTGCGTTGGGGGCTTTCCCTCAGCGACAGAGTATCGGCGCTGACCGGCTCGAGCCCGAGTTCCATGGAAGGGGAGGTAAGGATGGCCTCGTAGTGTTCAATAGGGGCATCTGATGGCTATCAATGGAAGCGATTGCTGAGCCCTGGAGTTTTTTGGGCCAGATATTGGCAGAATTTTCTGCGCGGTCAGACGATGGATCAATCAGGACTGCGGCCAATACTAGCGGCGAAACTCAAATCTCTGGGATGCAGACTTGGACACTATGAAGGGGTTATGCACGACGTCAAGGCTGCAATGCATCCGATTAACAGAGTACATTCTTCAAGGATCGTAGATCTACTGCAGGATCAAGGGTAGTAGCCTTCCCATTACAAAAGTAACTTGGAAAACCCGGTGTCAGATCCGAATACATTGGACGCGATGTATGTTTCACAAGGGCTCGGGATCTAAATAAAACCACTTGATAGTGGCTGAGACGTTCTGGGAAGACTTTTTGTGCCCCCCACGGTTCTGTCCAGTATTCGTAGATCTAGCCTTATAAAATAGCGAGCTGAAACTACTGCTCTGATAATTTTGAGTGGGATAGAAGTAGAGTGTTTATTCGTGAGTAGACGTCGAAATGGCAATTTACCACTTGGCGGCTCCCTATCTGTAAGAAGAGCACTTAGCCCAGGAATGATGGACCGGAAACCATGGAAGATATAACGACAAACAGTAGGAGACGGCGGGTTCTGGGACGAGGCGGGGGATCTGCGCGTTGGTGCTGTCGGAGAGATGGGATCGGTCGCCGGGGTTGTTGGACGTCTCGCAATTGAAGCTGCAAGGCTGGTGTGAGCTGAAAGAACAAAGGGCAAACCTTTTAAGGTGGGTGGAGACGTGCGAAGATCAAGGAACGGCAAAATGCCGCGTTTCTAGGACGTGTCATCTAGTTAGATGTTTGGTTCTTCATCACACAGAGCACCGACGAGCTGGATGCCAGAATGGTGGTTTCATCGGAGGGATCTGATCAGACCTGATGATCTGCTTTCCCGTGAGGGCATGGAATGTTCCTAACCCTAATGCCGCGAGACTTCGTTCCGACGTCAACGTGGACGAGTCCAGAAAAGGGGTTTCCCGCTCGACAAAATTTGTTCAGCCTGTTGGTAATTGAACGTCATGCCATGTCTTTGTGGAGACTGTAAAGATAGGATCTTCCTGGGTTTAATCTCTACCAAGTCATATCACCAACTCGGACTGTACAGACGCGACGAGTCGAGACTCAGTTTTGGCTCCGTGTTCAGGAGCCGGCGAGTCGAGGGTTGAGGTAAGCACAACACTGCGCGGAACATTCCGACCCTTCGAGAAACAGCCCACTTTGAGGGTACAGGGCCAGTTTGGCTGGCTGGAAGTGGTGTGCATTCGTCATTTCACAGATTTGACTTTCAACAAATGGTTCCATAAGGCGGGGCGTTTAAATGGGGGTAGGGTGAGGGGCTTTTGGCATACCCGAGTCGCAGCAGTCGCCTCCAAGCCTTGCAGCTGGCCAGTCACGGCAACTGGGTGAGGTCATCAAGTTATGTCTGACGACTCTGGCAACAACCATCATCCATGCCCCTCCATCCTCTCACCCGCTTTTCACCCGTCCTTCGATGTTGCCTGAGGTGTCGAAACTGAGAGCTCTTTATTCATACCAATCCGGCTGCTCGCACTCCGCCCGATCCGGTAGAACAGCAGAAAAGTGTCTGTTGTGCCGAATAATTCGATAAAACCGCGTTGTCGTCAAAATAGAACCAGGGGAAAAAACATCCCCTGCTGGAAAAGACCTGCCGTGAGTGGGTGGCAAAAATGCCGGGGAAAAATATCCAAGCCCACACAAATGCGCACCGCGATAATTTGGCACTTCTTGGAGAATTCAATCCGAGTCAAGGGACGTGTCTTGAAGTTAACCTGTTCTCCTCCATCCTACAACTGGGCATCTCTTTTTTCAGCCGTCCGCTGGCCTTGGGCTATTTATTGGGCTTGACAGAGGTGGTCTTTGCGAAGCGAGAGACCCACACTCCTACCACTAATTATCAGGTAGCCTTCCGCGTCCGCCGTCGGTTTGAGTGGCCTCGTCGCCTGAGCATGGCGTGAACTCGCCGGCGATTTAGTGTTTCCCTTAGGGAGAAGGGAAAGAGACTTGGGGATAGCTGCTCTAAAGACGTCCGAAAGATCGTACGGCGTTAAAATTAAGATTAAACAATGGAGAGAGTCACGAAAGGCCGAGGAAGAGTACCCGTCGCTACCCCTCAAAGACCCCTCGCCCAACTCGCTTGGACTTTGGAGTGAATGACGAGCGAGCCAAATAAAGTACTGTCCGTTTCCGATGGGGTTTGCAACCATTCTGTACCTAGCGGCGCCATGGCAAGCGGCTGTCCTGCGCATGCATGCATGCTGTAGCCAACCGATCAATGGCATCGAATACTTGGCCGCCGCCTGATGATGACTGATGGAAGGGGATCTTCCTTCCCGAAGCGGAGGGCATCACAGTAGCACCTGCATTATGATTCTAATAAATGGTCCTCGACCATGGCCAGCGTTTTGAACACCAAAGCTTTCCGAGTAGTTTTTCGTAGGCCTGTCTGAGAGAACACCGAAGGCAACCAGCCACGTTCGGCAATTAATTGACGGCTTGCCTTGTGAATCGTGCCCATGTTCCCGAACGAAGGAAGAGCCGCCGAGCCAGGTTGGATAAGCGCACGTCGAAAATGTGCGTTGAAGGCGTTCAAGGCGGCTGCTGGGGTAGAAACGTGCATCTGGGAGGAATATAGCCAGCCTAGGTCGCATCAGAACGCGACCACCGCGCGATCTTTTATTCTGTGGAAGTAGAATAGCGAGGTTGCAGGTGTGGCAGCAAGTCCATGCTGCATGGCTGTATCGTCGAGGAAAGCCACTGGCGGGACTTAACGGAATGGAGGGGTGAGAGGAGGAGGTCCCGGGAAGGTCCCTTCTTGCCTGGCGCCGGCGGACAGACCAACCACAGCGATTAGCACGTCACGATGCGCGGCGGGGTCGCCAAAAGTGAAAGGCGGCGGCTGACTAGCCTTCACGGTTTGGGCTGGCTGGCAGTGTTGGTTTTCTGGGTCGGCCGTTTGGAAAGCGAGTCGCAGGGATCTTTATCTATTGAATGCCTGCCTCCAAGTTGAGGCGTCTCACGGATGACTTAGGATACATGGGCTGATGAGTCTCTTCTCTGACTTTGTTGCTTTGATGCCGTATCCTCGCGCTTCAAAGGATATGGCAAAATCCGCCATTCGCACCGCCAGCACCGCCGAATGCTGAGGGGGCGCCATTTGGGCTGAGGGCAATTTTGCAAAGGTTGTGGGACGAGGCAACGTGAACTTGAGTGGTAGGCTGGCGCATGGATAGGTTGACAAGCCTCCGACGTGGGGAGTATGTTCCAAGCAATTAAGGACAAACACACGGGCGTTCAAGACTGGTTTTAACCAAGGCTGCCCTGCCATACCAGGGCAATGTCCTTCCGATATTAAATGGCCACGGTCATCTGCGGCATGGCAACACTTCCGCTGCCCGTCAGGAGCGGGTCGCTTCGGGTGGAGTTTTTTTGGCTTGCAGTGTTTTTGGATGCACTGGAGACGCTGAAACTTTTGAGTACTACTACACCAAACAACGAGTTCCCTCTCCAAAAACAGCAAGTAAACGGTAACTTAAAGAGAAAACGTCGAGAGGAGAAATTAGGGACCAAGGACAGGAAGCAACTAGAATTTGAATCACGGGACGTATTAGGTGCAATAGTGGTTCGTCGAGATGTTGGTGAGCAGAATCGATATGTTCTTGGAATTGAGGTACCTGTAACTTGTCGGCTAACACCAAAGAAACCACCAGAGTGCACTCCACCATTGTGAGAGGGACCAAACGGCACATTTGGGAGTAATGCACGTTAAACCGCTACAACGGCCCAGTCTTGAGAGATCTTTGCAATCTGTGAGCTTCGAGTTACTTGAAATTTCTGAAGGAAATTCATTTGAGCATGATCTTCAGTCTCTCGGTTCCATTACTCCATGGTAGGCGTAGCTTAGGCCCTTTCTTGACACTAACCAGCAAGCCGTTTGCCACCTTGAGCGTGTACTGCTCCTACTGAATGAATCAGACCTCCAATGCAAGAACCAAGCCTTCTCCTGGTACTTCAGGTGACAGAGCTTAAAGTTCCGAAGCAGTCCTCAAGGTCCCGTTAAAATTGCTACTAACTGTCAACTAAGGACCGAAACTTGGGAGGAAAGCAGAACGAAGAAATGATCCTCAAAGCGCCGTCGCTAAACCACAGGTGAGGTGGTGACCTGTGCCATCCAAGGCCGCGACTAGCGGCAAATTGTGACGCCTCAGCATGGGACTTTCCGCCTGGATCTAACATTCACGAGGATTCACGCCGTATTCTTGCTTTTGGCTGGCCATAGAAAGGAGAATTGGGAATCCCACAATTACCTATACAATCTCTTGATAACATGTAACGCGCTTCAGGATGCGATTAAATTGGAACGTCCGAGGATCGTGGTTCTGGCAGCATTTGGAACTGGAAGAACTCGGGCGTCTGCACCTAAACATGACAGGAAACTGCCTGTTAACCTAAACTCGTAGACTTGACGTGCCCACGAATCGTATTTTAATGGCACGTCGGAAAGATGTGCCTAGCAACTGCATTCCAGTTTGTTGTTGCTGTTGAACCCCAACCGTCCGCACAGTGGCACCTGATAGAGGCATTAAGCCGGACATGCAGAGTCTCACTTTGGGGGCAAAGGATACTTCGTCTTCTTTGGAAAGCTCAGTTGTTCGTGAAGTACCAACGATTTCCGGCATCAGCATAGGGCATGTACTTAGGTCTCAGCAACGGCAAATGTTCTTCCAATGGGCAGGTTTTGCAACATATGACGCCCGCGCTTTCCTCCGATCCCCAGCGGTCTTTCGTCCAGTCGCTTATTTCTCCGCCACCAACCGGGCGTGCAACCTTTCGACCTTCACGTCGAAGCAACTTTGAATTTCTTTACTGGAAAAGAAAAAAAAAAAAACCAAGACTCCCCAGGTTCAATGCAGCAACCACTGGACAAAGTTTACTTAGGAACAAGCGCAAGCCTGAATCGGAATTCGGAAAAGGACACCGGAGACGAAGTGCAAGCAACCCTGCTAGAGCCCCAGGGCTGGGCCGCTGTGCCAACCTCGAATACGGCCACTAGGTCCAAGCTATTCTTCCCCCACAGCCTAAGCCCGCTTGGAGGGCGCCTTTTCTAGAGTGTGACCCCGGCCAAAGACGCACCTGGAGGGCAGTAGTAATCAGGGTCCTGCCGTGGGAAAAAGCACTCTCACCACCTACCACTGCGCTCGTACTACGACGCAACCACGGTCTCTCCACTGGGTCCAACTTGTTTTTAGCGGGAACATCGGTCGGCCAGTCCTCTCGCCTCCCCCCGATTACTCGAACGAGCCTCCTCCCGACCCTTCGAAGTCGATAACTTTTCGACTCTTCGCTCAGAGAGATGTCGACTCCCACGACGGCGACGGCCACGATTCCACCTCACTTCCATCATCCTCCTTACTACGCTCACTCGCACCAGTCGTACCAGACCGGCGGAAACCACTCGTACCGGCCCACTGGCCTCTCCCACTCGCAGTCGGGACTGTCGGGTGCAAACCCAATTCTCTCCACAGCGTCAACTGCCTCGACACGACTCCCTCCTCCTCACTCGTACCAGTCGACGGCGTCTTCAGGACAATATTCATCCTCCTCGACGAGCAATAGCCAGCAGACTGCCACAGCCGTCAGCACAAATGGAGTGAGCGTGTCGACAGCACGCACCTCCCACGACAACGCCGCCAATCTGCCATCGAGGACCGACGGCAGTTATTCGCACACGATGAACTCGTCAACAAGGTCGGCCAACGGCCGGCAATCGGGTCAAAATCGCACACGATCTCGAAAACCCGACTGGGAAACTTTTTACAAGAATGGTCTTCCGAAGGAAATCATCGTCATCGACGATTCTCCTGAACCAGAAGGCGTCCAGACTAAGACCACAAGCACGAGCACGACCGCCACAGCCAGGCCGACCGCAAAGCGGCCCCCACCTGCAGCATCACACAACCACACTACAACTAACGGAAACGGCACCCGTCATGTTGCTAAGAAGAGAAAGAGGGATGACGAAGTGGTGAATGGTGATAAGGCATATTATTACGGCAACTCGAGGACGCCTCATCAGAATGGCACCAGCGGCTCTGGATCCAACTCGACAGACAGGACCACATCGGCAGTGCACACCACGGCTGCAACGTCATTATCGTCCAACTCTCAGTACGGAGACTACGTCCAGACGGGCCACAAGCGGAAGAGAACCCGACAACAAGTCGCAAGTGAATCAAAACGGAGAGAAGTTGAAGTTCTCGGTGATGCATACATAAGCTACCAGCCGCCTCCGTACCCACCAAAGAAGGCAGGCGACGTGCCCGTCCGCGTCATCCAAGATGTAAGGCCGCCCCCTCTCACCACGGACATGTCGAGTCACTAACCGGTCTTGCGTCCAGAGCCAGTACAACAAGAATATCAAGGTAGACGACGACGATGGCCACTACATTGTAGTGCCCGATGCCGACTTGACCGATAGATGTTTGTCTCCCACCATCGCTCATGTCCTCGCCTGATGATGCTGACTCGTGTCGTTCCTAGATCAAATGGTGAAGCTTCTCGGACAGGGAACTTTTGGCAAGGTCGTCATGGCCAAGGACCGTCGTCGAGGCACTCATGTTGCCATCAAGATTATTCGTTCGGTACAAAAGTATCGCGATGCATCCCGCATCGAACTCCGCGTGCTTGCTACCCTCAAGGCAAACGATGAGCAGAACCGCAATCGGTGCATCCACCTCCGAGATTGTTTCGACTTCCGCGGCCACATCTGCATCGTCATGGATCTTCTCGGGCAGAGCGTTTTTGACTTCCTTAAGAGCAACCAATTCGTGCCCTTCCCCAACAGCCAGATTCAGAGCTTTGCCCGGCAGTTGTTCACAAGCGTTGCCTGTAAGTTTGCCATTTGATTCCCGTCAGCATGGAGGTGAACTAATGTAAGACCAGTCCTGCATGACCTCAACCTTATTCACACCGATCTGAAGCCGGAAAACATCTTGCTGTGCGACAGCACATACCAGACCTTCACATACAACAGGAAAATACCATCGTCGTCGGTTTCACAGAGCCGGCAAGCGACGCAGCGTCGTGTGCTGCTCGACACCGAAATCCGGCTGATTGACTTCGGGTCGGCAACCTTCCAAGACGAATATCACTCGTCTGTGGTGAGCACAAGACACTACAGAGCACCAGAAATCATCCTGGGACTTGGCTGGTCATATCCCTGCGACATTTGGAGCATAGGATGTATCTTGGTCGAGTTCTTCACGGGCGATGCCTTGTTCCAGACACATGACAACCTCGAGCACTTGGCCATGATGGAAGCTGTTGTGGGGGGCCGCATTGATGAGCATCTTGTAAGACAAGTGAACAAAATGGCTCAGAGAAACGCCGGAAATCCTGCCTCCAAGTATGCCTTGCAGAAAAAGCTCCCGCCACGGAACTGGTGCTAACAATGCCTCTAGATACTTTAAGAGACTGAAGCTGGATTATCCCACGGCGGAGACGACGAGAGCATCCCGACGATTCGTCAAGGCGATGAAATACCTCGGGGTATGTGCCCTTGGCCCGCTTCGAGCAGAGCAGAGAACTAACAGCCTTCCCAGGACATCATTCCGACAACCAACCCCTTCCTCAAGCACTTTGTCGATCTTTTGAAGCAAATATTTGTTTACGACCCTTCTCAGCGAATAACTGCCAAGCAAGCTTTGCAACACCCCTGGTTCAGGGAGCCTGCTCAGCCAGACGACGGAACTGAAGCAGCACGGATACGGGCGGAAAGATACCGCGAACAACTGCCCCCGATGAGGATTTGACGTGGCCGCAAGTGAGCAGTGGAAAACAGGCCATTCACGGCATCATGTACATGTTGGAGTTGAGAACTATGATTAATGAGTGGAACAATCTTATGGTTGGCATCTTTAAGCGGGTACATGGATTATGGCGGCCAATTTCTCGCTAAGGTCATGACATAGGATGGCCATTTGGGTCTTTGGGAACGTAAGGTATTTTAGTATAACTGGGCGTTTGGGTTGGCGGCGCGCAGCAACAGGCGAGCAAGGCAACTTGGGTGGGATGGGGGTAGTGGTACCTAGAAGAAGTCAATGCTCGGCACTGATGCTTTCCCGAGATGGAATCAGGGAGCAGAAGATGACGTCGGTGCTTCAGCGATAATGGCACGGCTTGACCAAGATCGTCAACCAAATGCTTGTCAACTTTACGCCCGTGGCATCAGTCTCTTCAGTCAAGAGCCATGGCTCTTGGATCCACGTAGGACTCTACTAACATGAACCTGATCCAAACCGCAGGCGACTAGACTCTCTTGACGACTAACTTTCGCCTGTACCCCTCCCCCGGCCGAACCACAGTAGCACTCTTCAAAGACCTGCCACATGACGCGAATCGAGAACCAGAAACAAGCGGAGAGCTCATGTGTCTCAAGGCAACTAAGAGCATCAATCACGGGTGGGGCCTAGTGAACAAGGAGCGGACCGT
>Ga0247774_1000612_pt1 | contig 17822 bp, 10 predicted proteins | sample UWRJL001104B6_FD_179933 | JGI IMG/M metagenome (GOLD analysis project Ga0247774, IMG submission 179933) | Plant litter microbial communities from Arlington Agricultural Research Station in Wisconsin, United States - UWRJ-L001-104B-6 | ecosystem: Environmental > Terrestrial > Plant litter >... | reverse complement strand
CAGCGTCTTTTGGATGACGCTTCTCAGCCTCATCGTGGGCGGGATTGGGCCTTCGGTGCTGCCCACGGGGCTTTTAGCGGCGGCATCGTCGATTTCGCGGTTCACCATCTTAAGCGTGAGGAGCCACGAGATGTCGAAGACGCACTGCCACTTCTCGAGATCTTCGATGGCCTCGTCGATCCTTTTCTTCTTGAAGGCGTACTTGATCCTCTGGGTCGTCAGGCTCGGCTCCGCTCCGGCGGCTTCGGTTGCCGCGGCAGCAGATGGCAGCAGCAGTAGCAGGGTTTGCCCACCTTGGGCCTTAGCCTCCTTGATGCCGTCGAGCTCCCGGTGAACGGCCCGGAGCTTGTCGAGGAGGATGTCGAGAGTCCGGTGGTGGAGTTCCCGGTGTTCATCTTCCATGAGGTCGGCAGTTCGCCTTGAAAAGTCGAGCTGCACCGAGATCCTCATCCAGCACGCCTCCACGCGGACCGCATGTTCCGCTATCTCCTTCGGAGCGCCCTTGAGCGCAGCACACAGTTCACGGATTTTCCCGCCCCATCTGCAGCATGTCAGATTCCATATTCAACATCTGGGCAGGAACAAGAACCCTTACTTGAAACCCAGATCAACCGCACTAATAATCGCAAGTGCTAATTCGACTGACATCTTGCCGGTTTTTGGAAAATGCGCCACAACAGGTGAGAAGAGGCCAATGCAAAGCTAACTGCAGGACTAATTGCAAAATCATCTGCTGCGTGCAGGCAGGGACGATGGTCGTACCAAGACCAGAATGACTGCCGAAACTCAGCCGCTTGGCCGTATATCTCGTAGACGCCATCGGTAAACCCGGCCTTCGAATCAAGTATTGTTTCATGTGCCGCTGCGGATCCACCAAGGCCCGATGGTGGGCCTTGGGAGACGGGCGGCCCAACCCTGGACCAGCCGGGTCACACCAATCAGCAAGGGGGGGATTGTTGCAGAACCTGCATGCCTGAAACTGACCCAACTACATATTTTCAAGGGAAAATCCGCCAGTACGAACCCGGTCATGCCATAAAACTACAGGACCACCCTTTCACGTTCCCGGACCAAAAAGCAACAGTAAAACAATGGCCGTTCGATGTCATTAATTGAACGACGACCACGACATTCAAGATTGGCGGTACCTCGCTCTCTGGACACCGAACGCCATCATGGATGATGGCAAAGCGATGGCGATGGCGGAGTCGCGTTTGCCAGAGCTCGCTCGCGACTCGCGCCTGGTAACCCAGCGGATGTCGGAGCACACGGTGCATTTCTTCGCCGAGACCCCGATCGTCACCCGGCCGGAGGTGTGGAAGCGGACGCGGCGCATCGGTGCGGGAGGCTTCGGCACCGTCTGGCTGGAGAGGTGCGTTCAGGGCCACCAGCCCGGCAACGACGTCGAGAGGGCCGTCAAGGTCATCCACCTAAGCGGTGGCCACTCGACCGTAGTCGCGTACCGCCGGGAGCTAGAGGCTCTGGCCAAGTTCTCCCAGAGAAAGGTGGGCAGCCTCCTTCCCACCTACAGATCCTGCGAAGGCGCCAAGTTTCGTGGCCCGGGCTGACATTGGCGCTCCGATTTCCTGCGGTCGCGCCTACATTAGTACTCTAGCTGTTTCGTCAAGTCGTATGGATGGTTCGAGAGCGAGTCTTCCATTTCCATATGTATGGAATATCTTCCTCTCGGCGACCTCAGGGCGTATTTGGCTAGGCAGAGCCAGCCATGGATTCCCGAGGTAGAAACCAAGCAAATCATCTCCCAAGTGCTCGAAGGCTTGAAGTTCATGCATGCCGAGGGTTTTGCCCATGCAGACCTTAAACCCGCTAATATACTCATAAAATCCCATGCACCTGATGGCTGGTGGGTTAAGTTAAGTGATCTTGGACTGAGCAGGAGAATCGAGGCGACCCAAGGCTCCGTCGGCGTCCAAGGGACTGAGGGTTTCATTGCGCCCGAGCTCTACGGATTCCAGCAAAGCGAGTTCAAGATGTCGGAGGACGGCCAAGGTACGAGGCGGGAGTTCTGTTACTCGGCGGATGTTTGGGCAACGGGGGAAACGGCCTTCCAGCTGATAACCGGCAAGGACACTTTCCAAAACATCGCCATGCTGGCGCGGTATGCCCGTGGCGAGTGCGAATTTCCAGCATCCGTGCTCGAGCAGTCTCCATGTAATCCAAGTTCGGACCTGGTGGGCTTCGTGACACTCCTCATGCTCGCGGACCCTTCGCAACGCCCGACTGCCAGCATGGCGTCCGATCATCCCTGGATCGCAGAGCTAAAACGCAGATTCTCAATGGGAACGGAACATGTCATCAGTTTCGTGTCAAGGTATTTGCGCCGCCGAGTGTGACTGCCACTGCTCCAGGTCCTGACAATGATTAAAAGCTCCAATTCGAACGTGGGCGAGGGGACACATGCAGACACTTATGCATCAGATCCTACCGCAACTGCCACAAGATACTGTGACTGGACAACAACCTCGAGTCCGCCGAGATTACCGACTCAAGCCATAGCGGAAGACGATCCAATATCTGCCAATCCAGACGCGGGATCCAGCTCAGTAGCTGTTCCCCCAAATCAGTCACTTCGCACAGACAGTAGCAACATCTCTGTGCCCAGACAGAATTCTCGTGTCTCGGTTCCGGAGAATTCTCGCCGCCTAGAGCTTGACATAACGCCGTCCTCATCGCGGCCTACATCCCCAATATCATCGCCAGCGAGAAGTCTACTATATTTCAATGATGAAGTTGAAAATGACGGCTCTGCTCGCAGTTTTGATTCCACCTCGACTAGATCCTATCTTTCGTCACCACGTACTCGAAACAGGCCAGGACTTGTGCCACCAAAATTTGGTGTACCCCTACCTGTTAGCCGTCTACTTCGCTCACCACGTGGCAATTCTGAAACCGGGAGCGCCCCGATTATATCCATGCGGAACGCATTGGTCGCAGATGAGATTGACGAGTTGATGGGAAACTACCGCAAGACAACAAGTTCAGCCTTCCGATACACCACCCTCAAAGGAACTGACACAGGCGCCATTGATATCCGGTTTTCACCAGACTCCAAGTCTATGATAACGTACGACGTGATGGGGACGACGGTTGGCGTATGGGACGTCGAGGATGGTAGCTTGATAGATGTCGCCAAAGGTGGCTGTTTAACATTCTCCCCGGACGCTCATCGGCTGGCAGTCGTAAACGGCGGTTTGATCAGGATCTGGACTAGCAGAGCTATCAGGCCTCGTGCCGGCGGAAGCATGAACGAAGTCGTTTGCAGAGATATTAGGTTTCCGGCTGCCGGAAAGACGCTCTCGCTTGCGCTATCATTGGATGGTGAACGTGTTGCTTCTGCCTCTTCGGGGAACACAATCAGCGTCTTCGACGTCACCAAAGGAAAGATGATCAAGAAGCTCAAGGGGCCCAGGAGTCCACTAATATGGGTATGCTTTTGCCCGAGCTACAATTCCGATGTGCGCCGCATTGTAGCTCTTTTCGAAGACGGACAATTTCGCATTTGGGATGAGGTCCCCCGGAAGATCTTTGGAAGTTGGGCCGAAAAAGTCGCGCGTAAACAAGACGATTTTGGCTCATCGGAGAACAACTCTCTAGTGGATGGAGCTACCGCCACGGCTGCTACAATGCACGCCGCAAATCCTCATCTCGCTGTCGCTGCGAACGATGGAAAGATATATATTTGGCGCTGCAAGAATGTATGGAACCTTCTACTCCTTGAGGAGATGGTAGTCACGGGACATGAAGGCAAAGTCTCGGCCTTGGCTCTCGCCCCTGATTCTAGTGTCCTTGCTTCTGCCTCTCGTGATGCTATTAAGCTATGGAGAGTGCAGGGGGGGTTGCCCATTACCACTATCCGTCGAATCGGCGGGTGCTTTCATTCACTAGCATTCTCGCCGGACGCGCAATCTCTCGCTTCAATCGCCGCAGACGACCGGATCCGGGTATGGAATGCCACGCGAATCCAGGATCTTACAGATATCCAGCATCATCTCGACGAGGCCGTGTTTCTGGCTACTTCTCCCGATGGTCGATATGTCGCGTCCGTGACTCAAACCACTAGACCCCGAACGTCACGAAATAACGACCAAGAGTCCACAGCACAAAATTTCGCGACAATTATGGTGTGGGATGTAGAGAATATAAGACTCCATACACTCATAAGGCAGCATGAGACGAACATCTTGGCATTGTCGTTCTCAGTGGACTCCCTACTCCTAGGCTCCATATCATTGGATCATGTCGCACGCATCTGGGATGTCAAGACTGGTAAATGCCTAAAAACCCTCATAACACCCAAAGAGGTGGACGATAGGGACAAAATTCCATGCGCGGCCTTCTCTCCGCATCTTCGTCAATATGCCACCGTCACCGTCATCCGCATCAACCGGCAACGCAGGAGCGAAAGGCATAGAAACCCCTGGGTCACCGGGTTCGCCGTTGTCCTTTGTGATATTAACACGCAGCCTACTGAAGAAGCTGGCGAGGCTATTTTCTGCCAGAAAACACTAAAAGGGCGTGTGGCGGAGGACGATATACTCGCCATTTCCTTCTCCCCCGATGAGAAGAAAATGACCGCTGTCGACCAGAAGGACACCGTGACTGTCTGGGACACGGAAACGGGACAAATACTGGCCCACCTCGTCGACCTCAATCAGGCGCCGCCCAAGGGAAGACCTGTGCTCAATATCTCCTGGGGAGACGACATGCTTGACACATTTCGTGCCCATTTCCGCGAGGTAGGCTCCCCCGTCCTCCGGTTCTCGGACGACTCAGAGAAGCTAGCCTTCTTCTCGGGACTCAGCGCGCTGCGGACTTGGAATGTTGAGAACGGCCGGTTTCTGAGGAGGATCGGCGACGGGAAGGCGATCCGCCACACGAGCGGCAGCAACCGCAACAGCAGTAGCGACAGCAGCTTCTTCGACATCTTCGGCGGCCGGCCGGTGTCAGTTCCCATCTCGCCGGACTGGACGCGCGCAGTCGTCCGCGACGGCCGGAAGCGGCTGGGGCTCTGGGACGTCGGCGACGGGAGGCTCGTGATGAGCCTAGAGAGGAGAGAAGCAAATGGAGGAGGAGAAGAAGGGGATGGCAGCCGGGACATGATCCGCCACATCGCCTTCTCGCCAGACTCGCGCTGGCTCGTGACGGCCTCGGATAAGGACCTGGCCATCCGGGACGCCGCGACCGGGGCCGAGTGCAAGGCTGTGACCGTAGGCCTCAGCTGGCCGCTGCGCTCCGTGACCTTCTGGCCGGACTCACGGCGCGTCGTGACCGTGTCCGACGAGAGGGTGTTGCAGTTTTGGGATGTCGAGAGCGGAGCCATGGTCAAAGCTCTCGAGGGCCATACTGGGAGACATACTAATGCGTCGTAGTTGGATGGCCCCGGCGCGGAGGAGCATGACCCTGGATTTCAAGAGTGTTAGAAGGGGCTGCGAAGGGCATTGGGTCTGTGCCCTGGGATCATATTGAAAAGCTAATTACTGCCTCCAACAAATGCGACCAGGTTATAGACTTCAGTTGCCTGGTTCTGTATTGTCCAGCCTTTCATTTATCTTTGCCAGTTGCATTGACAGTAGTAGATACGCAGATAGATGCAAGAATAGCATATAGCGTATGTATCTGTCAGAATTCCACCAGAATCCTGAAAAATTGCCCTACATGAAGAAAGGTTACATAATTTCCTTTACATTATCAAGAGCATTATTACACCTCGGACATTATTAAACTCCTGTAAGCGCCTTCCGAATATGCCAGCGTGGTTGCCGTGGGGATTGTGACGGATTGCCCCGTGGAGGAGCCCTCGCAGTAGCTGACAATGCACGTGCTTGCGCGAGCGGAGTGCGAAGCGCTAGGGGCCGATGTTAGCCCACGCGCCACCTCCGGCCCGAGTGCGGTCAGAGACTTCTGCGAGCGATCGCAGACCGCTCGCCGAAGCTCTCTCCTCTTCCTTATCCAACCCTTCTTGTACAATAGGACTCAATTAGGTAGCACTATCAATTGACCCCCTTACACTTTCCAACGAACGGTCTCTGCAACGAAATCGTGGTCCCATGATGTGTGTCGAAAACTGGGTCCGCAAAAATATCCCTAGGCAGCTTCTCCCACGCTGGCGAAATTGGTGAGAGTCGTTAGAGTGGTGAAAAATGAGGCATTGTACCTTGGCCTTGTTTCAGGCTCCCATGTTCCCAAAAGTGGTCCCGTTAATTTGCTCACTCTCAGCCTTGCTCAGCCCTGGCTCAGCGGTGCTTAGTCATCGCTCAGCCCTGAGATACCAGAGCTCAGCTTAGAATCCGAAAATGGACTTTGGTGTGCGCACTTTTCGTCTGTGTTTCTGGTGGTATCTTCTTCGGAGCAGTCACTGCGCGTGCCGACTTCTACAGCGGCGGACCAGGTGTTTCCGTTCTGAGAAAATACACTCTCGGATGAGTTCCCGCCACTGCTACTCGTGTATCGAGACCGTTGGCCTTGACGCCGGGATGGACAGTAGGATACATTAAACGGCCGGGACTGGAAGTGAGTTGGAGCGACCTCCCCCACGGGATTCCAAGACTCGTCGTAAGGGTTCTCGTAGAGCCACCGTTTCAGGTGCGAATGAGGTGCATGTTCTAAGACATCTGGTGGCTGATTGCGACCACGGGGTATCGAGATGACTGCGGTCGCATTAGCAGAGTTGAAAATTACCGAGCGCCACCCCGACTAGAACCTAGTCTAATAGCAGTAGAAAAGGAGAAAGAAAAACTCAGTACATTTTTTCGAAGGTTTCGCTGAGCCTGACCCTCTGAATAAGTGGCTTGCGTACGACGTCTGGGGTTCTGCAGGTTCCATTGTGCCGGACGGTCTACCGCCCAGAGCGATATTAGGACAAGGCAATCGCGAGGCAGATTGGCTTGGTTGCCTTGTGTGGGTGTTCCCGGTCGGTTGCAGCGCGTGGGACAGATTTTAAACAGGATCCCACTCTTTTTTCAGAGCCATTGCGTTGTGTAAAGTGAAATTTTGATGCATTTCGAGCAGGCTTTCCCCTGCCAAAGTCCGCGCATGTCAAAAACGCGCAATGCGGGTTTCTCTAACACGCATGCATGTCAGGTTCCACCAATGCTCTTGATCAGTACTAATTACGAACATAGTACACCAATATTACCGAGTCCACTCATCCGCAGCAGCTTAATTTTTAGACCGATATACAAAGCCCTGCTTCCCATTCGCGGACCAACACATCGCTAGAGCGTTGGAGTGGCTCGCACCTTGTGGCGAAAGTCCAAGTTGCGAATATCCTCAATGCGGGTTTTCGAAAAGTGACGTCTCCCTGCGGTTGCGCATAAACGTTTCCCAGTTTCCAACCACAATTAGCTAGTCTGTTCACCGGGCTTATTTTAATTCGATAAAATCGTCGTTCGAAGGCACGTCGTATTCCGATTGCGCACGCCGAGTCTCGAAAGCGTTGAATGTTTCTTTATTGAGAGCGCTAGGGTTAGGAGTGGCCGAAATGTCATGCCGATGGCAAATTTGCCAATGATATCTAGATTGCAAAAGGGAGCCCTGCACCTATAATCACCGTTAAAAGATATGACATTATATCTAGCAATAGATTGCGAAAATACCTGAGCTAGAGTAGAAACTCTATTTCCAGCCTAAGACGTAGCCTTTATTTCCGAAATACCACAAAGAGTTCAACCGGGTTTATTGCAGCAACCTCGGGGGTTTGTAAAAAGCCTGGTTGGGGTATGACCTACTTAGGGGTTCCTTTTAGTCTATGTGCCCTAGTCGTAAATCGTCCAACAAACCTGGCGGTCATTGGTGGCGATGGCTCGAGTATCCAACTCGGTGGCGTTACTAGGAGTTATGGCATAGTTCCGCGCGCGCTGGAATATTTGCGAACAAGCTATCTATCAAAGACATATAGCTCATAAAAAGACCTGACTGGCGTAGGGGCGCCCGTTACTAGCGGATGCTTCACAGTTCGTGGGTGCAAGGTCTACTAATCAACCAGTCTCAGACTCGCTTCTTGGATCGCGCCTCAGTCGCATAACTGGGGAGGGCCCTAGTGGGCCGAGCCCGACTGACCTTTATTCTAGTAGCGCAACAAGTCTGCAGGAGGCTGAAGAATCCGGTATCAGTCCCCCTTTCTATTAGCACCACAAACCCGCCTGACTGACAAGTCCGTAGAATGAAATGTAGATTTGTGTCCAAAGGTAAGCTGAATCGTGTCAGGCGGTGACGTCTGCGGTCAGCCGCGGCCCGCACTGCACCGCGGACGCTAGAGCAGTGGTTCAAGCTGTGGCCCGTGGCCGCTGCGTTAGGCCACAGGTCAGAGCCAAACACCATAAATATCGTCTTCGACAACGGCTTCCAATCCATGTATACATTTTTAAAGTATTATTTTCCCTGACAGGAGTGACCGGTCCGGCGAGCAGCCCGCCAAAGAAAGCCTGGAGGAACTTTCTGATGAAGAACGCGACGCGGCTTTACGGCTCAAGACTTTGGTCGAAATCACAGACCCAGGCGGGGTGGCTACTGTTATAATGACTCATACATTGGCCTCTAGCTATAATGAATCCTACCAATTAACGTAAACTTGAAGGAGAACATTCACAGTATCAACACCTCCTTCATCCCCCTCAGCTTGCGCCATCCCTCCCACGGCGCAGGATCCTGGTAGTAGAATGTTCCAACCCGGCGATACGATCCAGCCTTAATCCCCACCGCTTTCAAAACCAACCCACGCCCATATGGAATCATAGCGTGACCCTCGGCCATCTCCCCTTCGGGTATCAATTGCTGTAGGATATCTTCACCAGTCGCACTTTCAGTCACCCAAAGCATGAGTAATTCCTCCCCAACCCTCGTTTCTGCTCGAGAGTCAGGCATATCCGGTTCGAAGTCTGCGCTGACTGACTCCTCGTCGCCTGCGTCGACATCAATAGGAAGAAGTAGGCCGCCGTTTTTAGAAGATATCTGGACGAATTTCTTCTCTTCCTTCTTGAAGAGGGCCCTCGCGGTAGGTCCCCAGACAGTCAAAACGGAGTTGGCGTCTTTGGGGGGGCCATACAGGCTCGATACCGGAAAAGAATAGTTGATGGTGACGCGCTTGAGTAGATCGACGTGCCCCTCTATGTCCGTATCCGGAAGTGGAAGCCCATCTGATAATACGCTTCGCCTCTTCGAGCTCTCCTTATCCGAGAATTTGATGGGTCCTATGACGGAGGCCCACGACCAGGAAGGTGCATAGTACGTGACGTGTCGACGCGGGACTTTGCTGAAGTAGCTGGGGTCGTTGTTGGGCCAAGACGAAGCTGGCCGCAACCTGTCTTGATGCTGGGTAATGTACTCGTAGTCGGGCTTCCAAAGGAGAGCACTGGGGATTTGGCCCCGCCATATGCCGGCGAAATAATTTTCAGGCGAACCAGTATTCATCCGATCGACGAGTCCTGACACCGCATGGAGAATGTCCTTGTCGAAACTGAGATGGCGTCGAGTGAACTCCGTGACAATCAGAGGCCAGAGCATGGGATCTTGCGAATCAGTGAGTAGCCTTTCGTTCTTGAAACGCGATTCCCCGTCCCAGTTTGTGACCACACTTTGGCACTCGCACGCCAAAGTTCCGGTGCATTCCCAAGCCATCTCCTCCTCTCCGAAATGGAGAATCCGCGGGGCGAGGATTCGCTCTTGCAGGCACCAGCCGCGCTCATCTAGCGGCGTCCGTACCATACCCGAAATCGCGTCGTGCAGTCGATGACACACCTGGTTGTGATCTACGTCGCGCAGGTTCGTCATCCGGAAATATAGTTTCGACGACCTCCCGCCGAACCCGGGGCGTGCCACAGAGCTTAAAGTTGAGGCAGGTATGCCTGGAGGGCGAAAGCAGCCTCCGTTGGGGTTCGTTGACCTGTCGGCCGCAATCATTAAGTAGCAGTTGGCGTACACCGAGCTCATCTTAGCTGCCTCCTTCTCCCAGTCGACCAGGTCATCCTGGAGGATACAGAGAGAATCAATCCATAAGTACTGGATGCCCAGGCTGCGCGCAACGAGGATAGCGTTCTGAAAAGTTTGCGGTAGAGAGTAGAATATGATCCCCCTCCTCCGGTCTGGGAGAGTCGACTTTGTCGTATCAATGGGGCTGCCACCGCCCCAACAGTGGCTCAAGGTGGCGTATTTAGTCGACTCTTCATTGCCGGTGGAGATGTGAAGATATGGATCCTCACGCTCGAGGCCGATGTAGAGAACTCGCGTAGGCAGTGGGGTGGGTATATATTTGCATCCACCGTGGCTGGTTTCGCAGGTTCTGATGAAGTTCTTCGCTATCTCCTGCCTCTCCTCTGACCAAGACACGTCATCCACATGTCTTGCAACTCCAATTGCCGGCCATTTGGAAGGCCTCCCTAGATGACTCGATTAGCCAACTAGCTAATGCTGTTGTTTCGTTTTAAGACATACGAGGCTTAGTGTAGATCTCCACACGTATTGTGTTATCCGACCTCTCCATAACCTCATTTGCCACGAGCCTATTTGCTTGGCCGATGAAGAGTGGCCCTCCCTGAACCATCGAGTGCAAGATGAGAGTCGACTTAGGCTCCATACTTCACCATGAATTCGGAATCTGGGATCCGCTACTTACAGAAAGCTTCACGTTATCCAGACAGTGCCTCAGCAACTTGCAGCACTGACGCCCGTCATCTGCCGTAGCGATTAACGACCTCGCTTTTACGTAATGCACTACCTCTGCATGGTCGGACAGGCCAAGCCGCAAACTCAAATTCTTGCAGCTCGGACATTGCTCAACCAGAGCCGGGGGATCGGGATTCGCAATGATCACTCTCCCACATCCAAACCCCAGGAGGTTCGCAAACCCCTGCGCCACTACGTTGCGCAGAGACTGCTCGTCGTCGAACTTGATCTGGCCCTCAAACAACTGCACGTTAGGATTCTGTGCCATCTCTCTCTCCGCCCTGCGAATCAGGTCTGCAACAACAGTCTTGCCGTTGCCCAAAGCCAAACTCAACGCCGTGGCGCCGCGAATGTCCGGCACGGTCGTCAGTGCGCCTCTTCTGAGAAGGAACTTGACCATTTCCTCATGGCCATTGAGTGCGGCGATATGCAATGCATTCCGCCGCTGGCCGAGTAGAGGCATATCGAGAGGGAGGCCGCGCTCGAATAGGGTATGCATGGCAGACAATTTGCCGCGCCCAGCAGCCTGCGCGAGGCAGGCAACCTTTTGAGCCTCTGTCATCCGGTCTGCTCCCTTCTCGAGAAGCATCTTCAGGATATCACACTTGCCACTAACAACGGCCATTGCCATAGGCGTCCAGCCTTCGCGGGTGAGTTCGAGACAGTTAACGCCTATTTCTAGCAAAATCGCGACAGAGCGTTCCCTGCCGAACTTGACCGCGTGGTGTAAAGGCGTGTCGCCGTTTCCGTCTCTCGGTGAGAGGTTGGCACCGTGTGTCCAGAGTGCCTGTACTGCGATGACGTTTCCCATCCGTGCCGCCAGGTGCATAGGCGTCATACCAGTAGGTCCTCCTTCGTTGGCATTGGCGTCGGCTCCATTCTTGAGTAGAAATGGAAGGAGGTTATTGCGAAAGGCACATATGCCAGCGTGGAGAGCTGTGACCCAGGATGCATTTTCTCCTGGAGAACGAGCGTTGATATCCGCGCCGCCATCGAGGAGTAGTCGAACAGAAGCCTTGTCTCCGCTGCAGACTGCGTATTGAAGTGGATTCAGGTTCTCCGCATAGACGTCCACGTTGGCTCCTCGGTCCAGCAATAGACGCACCATGTCCGGATCACCAACAAAGGCCGCGACATGGAGGGCCGTTTGCATTCGATCGTTTGTCGCATTGATGTCAGAACCTCGGTCCAGAAGCCAGATTGCCACGTTCGCAAAACCTTCGCGAATGACATAATGAAGCACTGTACTGCCATCACTTCCGCGTATGCGTATTAATGCTTGCTCAAGCCTCACGTCACCCTGGGTAGTGCCTTCTCCTCTTATAGTGTTGTTGCTTCGAAACGTGACGTCTGGCGATGGTTTTCGGTTCCGGTACTCTAGCTGGAGATGTAGTATAGCTTGATCGACACAATCACGATTCAGTATGTCCTCGTCCGGGCGATACTCCGAGTTTAAGTGATAGAGATGACATTTCATATTGCACTGAAGTCGGGTTATAAATACCTTTTCGTGCCGTGGACAGGCTCAGCGCCACTCGGTGAGCGTCCTCTCCGCTGCGCCAAGCGGCGGACCTTGCAGGCATCGCCCATGATGTAGATGTGGAAAAAGGGCCTCAGCGTTGATGCCGGTGTGCTTCATGTGTGTGGAGAAGTGAAAATAGATGTAGGGGAATGGAACTATTCAAGTGGTTGGGCCTGTTGTGGTCCTTCAGCTAATCTTACCAGCCGTCATTCCTGTATTTTAGTTTCTGACTGTGATCCGTGGTCGTCTGGGTGGTGTCCGGTCTTATCCTGGGGGTGGCGCAGCAAAGAGGTGCAGAAATGTCAGGGGGATCAGGCTGAAACTATCCCCCTTTCATCTAGATATTCACATGTCAAACGCACGGTAAAGCGAAGCCGAACAGCTGCTAGAGCTTCTTTCGAAGGGAGGTGCCCTACGTCATTCGCCAACTGAAGGGCAGTTTTCGGTCATAGTAAGGGCACCTAAAAACACCGTAAAATCTTACCGGGTACCGGGGAAGGCGGAAGGGCAGGATGTCCGAGCTTTTTGGAGGAGGGAGGGGGCCGCCGGGAATGAAGAGCCTTCCGTCTCTCCTTCGGAGAGTTCCTCCAGGCACTTTTCTTCTTGTTATGCGGGAATCCTTGGTGTAGAATAGGCCACGAGGCTGATGCAGTCAATCTATGTAAAATCAATACCTTCCAGTCAAAACCTATCCCTGCCGTAATGTTTGGAGCTAGGTCCACTCGAGTCCGAAACTCGAATGTATATCCGACTGTCACGGGCTAGACCCAGTTGAGCTAGCACCGGCATCGCCGGTGCCAGCTAAGGTTGCTAGTCGAGGCGCCGGCCCGTGCGACGACCCGTCGGTGAGGCCCCTGCGGCCCCGCCGCTAAAGAAGCCCGGGACGGAGCTGTTAATGTCTTTTATTTTTCCTCTTCCCTTCTCCAGCTTTAGGTAGACATTCCAAGATCCCCGTTTAGTTGTGCAACGACAGCTAGGCTCGCTAACAGATACGACATATTTACCCCACTGAAACCCAGTTGTTCCTACAGCCATACGATACGTCCACGCTTCTGATTACAATCTAGAAAGGCTACACTTATAGAGTAGCTAACATTTGACCCGTTCACAACTAGTTGTTACGCTGCAAAGCGTGGAAGTGGCCCGCCACTGCCTGCCACCAGCTAAGGATAGCGTAGATAGCTGTAGCTCTCAGCTACATCTCACTTGAGAATAGCAATTGAACTTTACACAACACAGGCATACCCCTACATTGCAGTCTTGCAAGCCTCTGTTCTCGCAGACTAGCACAATAGTGCCCAAACAGCCCATTTGCTGTTTAACACTAGTTATATATTTGAAAGAATATCATAGAAGGTTCTGGAATGAAACTAGGAAAATGTAAGCTAACAGTTCCCCAGACCTATCTTTTGAAAAGACAGAAAAAAGGATAGAATAGCAGTTATTATTGACTTTCTTATCTGTGGCACCCGTCTCGAGAAGCTGCTTCGACAAGGACAAAGACCCTTGAAAATGATGGTAGAGCCTTTAAGAGCTCATCGGTGGATGGCCGTGTCCGCCTCGTCTTGTGGCGTTTGCAGAGCTCCGTGACGGCTGTCGGTAGAGAAGTCCGTACTTCGCTAAGCTGTTTAAGGAGGCTAGTAAGTAAGTTTATCTAGTTTCTGTTCCTCGCTTCGCCGGAAGTTACAGTAAATATAGGCAATGGTGATATTCAGGTTGTCGTGATATTGGTAGTTGAGATGTTCGATAATAATTGCCGTGAGAATTGTTTTGCCAGCTCCGGGAATCCCGGGACAGAAGAGCGTCTGCTTGTCAGCCTGCAGCCATGCTTAGAACTCCGGTAAGTCCAAGAGCCATTGGCTAGTTCTTGATTGTCGCTTACTGATATAATCGTTTTGTTGAGGGGCATGGTTGACATCGGTGAGTCAGTCTAAAATGGTTCGGCGCTCCTCGTTGAGCCCTCGAGCGGCTTAACGATCTACTACTTCTCGAAGACCTGACTGTTCCACTCTCGTATTCTTATGAGTAGATACGGCTTATGAAAGAAAAGATTTTAAGTACCCGGCATCTTTTGAATAGAAAGGACCTGATTTTGGAGTTAAACGGGAGTTAGATTTGATGGAGTATCTAAAAATGATGTGCAGGGTGAAGATATTACGTGGCTTTATGAAACGCTATTTACCTACAACTACTTTAATGATACTTTCGCCACGGACCAAACTTCAATATCCTAAGCCGTATATAAAGGTATCAGCAGGTACCAATGGTCTGTGCCTTTATGTGTCGGGGATGAGCCACGGAAGAGGAACAGGAGGGACCGTGCCGGCAAGCGGCCCGCCAAAGGAAGCCTGGAGGAACCTTCTTGTTACCGCGGGAATGCTTTGTGTAGAATAGGTCACGGTGCTAATGCTAGTTCAACCCATTTGCCAAAACCCACTCTCAGCCAACTTTCCCTACCGCAATATTTAGAGCCGGGTCCACTCGTGTCGGAAACGTTAGGATACATCCGAGCTCGTAGCCGTTGTCAGATATACATAGACGAAGATATAATGTAAAAATAAGGTTAAATTAGGAGTCAAATCAGTATGTCTTGGTCATAATATGCTTTATTATATCTTTTTTAGTCCTTCGGCTAATTGTTGCTTATCATATGCCTTCTACTAGAACTTACTGGCAAATACCTACACTAGTGTAGGTTTAGGGCTTCTAGTATCAGAGTACGGTCCGAAAGTTAGAACAAGTCAAGAGACGACAAATTCAGTTAATTTTTTGATGTCTATCTGATGAAACTGATTCCGTATAATTGTTGCTAATTGCGCATAATGTCTTATGTTCTTGCATAATCTCATCAAGTTTCTAACCCCGCTCCGGAGTTACAACCCAGTATTCTTTAGAGTTGTGCCTCAGTCTGCAGCCGGAGACATCAGCTTACAGCTGTCCTTTTGACATCTAGCTTATCACACGACATATCCACGTATCTGATTACAAATTTAGAGAGGCTACGCTTACAAGTAGTTATAGATATTTAACCGGTTTACAACTAATTACATGTTTATAAAGCGTCCTATAGAAGATTATAGAATAAAGCCAAGAAACTATAAAGCTAAAAGTTCCCCCAGACCCATCTTTCGCAAAGATATTAAAATATATAAAGCAATTATCAATAAAATTTCTCATCCATCGGCACCCGCCTCGAGAAGCTGCTTGACCACCATATCGTGGCCGTTCTCGGAAGCCCCGTAAAGCGGCGTCAAGCCATAGCTAGTCTTGGCGTTGGCATCAGCCCCGGCCTCGAGAAGCTGCTGGACCACCGTGTCGTGGCCGTTCTCGGAAGCCTCGTGAAGCGGCGTCGAGCCATAGCTATCCTTCGCGTTGGCATCAGCCCCGGCCTCGAGAAGCTGCTTGACCACCGTATCGTGGCCGTTCCCGGAAGCCTCGTGAAGCGGCGTCGAGCCACTGATATCCTTCGCGTTGGCATCAGCCCCGGCCTCGAGAAGCTGCTTCACCACCGTGTCGTGGCCGTTCTCGGAAGCCTCGTGAAGCGGCGTCAAGCCATTGCTAGCCTTGGCGTTGGCATCAGCCCCGGCCTCGAGAAGCTGCTTAACCACCGTATCGTGGCCGTTCCCGGAAGCCTCGTAAAGCGGCGTCGAGCCATAGCTAGCCTTCGCGTTAGCATCAGCCCCGGCCTCGAGAAGCTGCTTAACCACCGTATCGTGGCCGTTCTCGGAAGCCCTGTAAAGTAGCGTCGAGCTATAGCTATCCTTCGCATTTATATCATAGCTTATTACGCTTAGCTTTGCAAGTGATTTTCCTATCCCAAAATACGCCACCATATAAAGACCGATTATATACTTCGGAAATTCCTAGCTATAATTCGAATACCCTGGCCATCGCTTAGCTATAAGCAGTGCTTAGCTTAATGCCTTGATTAAGGCAGGGCTCTTAAAAAGCCGGATAGTTTCTTTAGTTAATATTGAGGCTTATCGTATATAGTGTCCCCATGTAACGGGAGGTGCCACGAGGCGATAACGAAGGTGGTCAATAATACCTGACGTAGTCTGGCGCTAGGGTTGGGGTTAAGTGCGGGGTTGGTAACAATGTTTCGTACGGAGATCAGTCTGAGACAAAGGTAGGTGTTGATTGAGGTAAAGACTGAAGCCTATCATCTCCTAATTTCATGGAGGAGGATGACCCTTCTTAAAGACATATCCATCCGTTCTACCATCCGGACTTTCCCTTCGTAACGGGTTCTTGAAACTACCCGGCTAACTAATCAATATACAGCTCGTAACCAATCTGTTGCTGTTATAGCCCTCTATAGTAGCGTCGCCAAGGCGCCGCCGATCGGTCGCCGAACCCTAGCCCTTGTCGCCCTGTTACACCCCAGTTCCATGCTGCATAGTCGTATAGCGGGTTATTATACAGCCGCTACTCGAACTTATCGTTTATATCATATGCCCCCGTCTCGAATTAGGAAAATAATAGATATATAATACAAATCATCGAGATATCCTATTTAGCAATCGGGAACTATTTTACTTATATCTTCTAGAAGTACTTTTACGTTATATAGTAAATTAACCGGATAATACCACTTTCCTTATTAACAGTAACCAAACTAGTATATACTATAACTATATTACTAATCTTTATAAGGTCGCCTTTAGCTAGTTTCGAATTACTAGGCTTAACCGTAAGGGTATGCTAAAGCTTAGTTGTGTTAAGTAGTCGCCTAGCGTATGTAATCCACGATAGGACCTAATTTGCGAGATCTCGCTAACTGGGCTCCTGCTTATTGATCCTCTCTATCGCTTCGTTATAGGCATAACTAAGTACCTTAAGCCACTGTTCCTCTCCTGAGCCGGCGACCTGCTTTTAAAGTCCTTATAAGGCTTTCCGGATTTTCCTCGGTTTAACTTTACTTTAAAGTAGGTCGAGATAAATTCGTACTAGAAGAAATCTATTTAAGTTAGCTTATACCCTCTCTGTTTCGAGTAAATAGGGTATATATATACTATCGACTGCATCCGAGATTATTATTTTAATCTTATTTTATATTTCTTAGATTATAGATATTAATTAACGGATATAATTTTCGAGATATCTTTCTATATCCTCCTTATTAGTACGAATTTCTAACTAGTAGGATTTATTAAACTTATTAGTAATCTCGGTAATAAATCTAGAGGTTATAAAAAGATTTACTCCATAATGCGCTTAGAGGCTAAAAACCTTTTCGATTAATCGTATTTAGTATTTATTAGATACTTGATACTCGTTAAGAGCGTTAGTAAGGATAAAAACCCTTAAAAAATACGTAGTAATAGACTATAAAGCCTTTATAAGCTCGTTAGTAGATAGCCGTATCCGCTTCGTTTTGTAGCGCTAACGGCTTTAGGCGGCGAGGGTAGTAACTCTATAAGCTATTTAAGAAGGCTAGCGAGTAAGTTATCTAGTTTTTGTTTCTTACTTCGCTAGAAGTTAACGTGACTGCATAGCGAGCGGACACTCATAGCGAACGGACACTCCAACCACCTCAATTAAAATTTCTACTCGCAACACCAAATATCTCAACAACCAAAAATGCCTGTCGTACGAAATGAGGGACAATTGCAGCTTG
>Ga0247774_1000611_pt1 | contig 17842 bp, 14 predicted proteins | sample UWRJL001104B6_FD_179933 | JGI IMG/M metagenome (GOLD analysis project Ga0247774, IMG submission 179933) | Plant litter microbial communities from Arlington Agricultural Research Station in Wisconsin, United States - UWRJ-L001-104B-6 | ecosystem: Environmental > Terrestrial > Plant litter >... | reverse complement strand
GAGGCTTCCTCTCCGGCCTGTGCCGTTCTATTCAGCCCTAGGCCTGAATCCCAAACAGCTTCTCCGCATTGGTCTGGAAAAACTTCTGCTTGTCCAGATCGCTCAACGGCAACGCCTCCAGGATCTTCACTTCTTCAGGCACGAACTGGTACGGATAATCCATCGCATACAGCACATGGTCCGGCCCCAGCACCTTGTGACAGAGCATGATCGACGGCTCCCACGCCACGCCGCTCGTCGTCACGTATATGTTCTCGCGGATGTAGTCGCTCAGCTTCTTCTTCAAAGGCTTCTGCGACTCGTAACGCCCCGCCCGCACCGAGGCGCCGTGCATGAAGTCGAGGCGATACAGCCAGAACGGCAGGCCTTCGCCGGTGTGCCCGATCACGATCTTCAGTTTCGGGAAGCGGTCGAACACGCCTGCGACGATGATGCGCAGGATGTGAAGCGCCACTTCCACGCCGAATCCGAACACCGCGCCTTCGAGCCCGCGTTCGAGAAACGGCTGGACCATCGACTTCGGCGGGCCCGAGGGATGAATGTAGATCGGCACGTTCAGGGCTTCGGCTGCAGCGAAGATGTCCCAGAACTTCGGGTCGTCCAGGAACTCGCCCTGGGTGTGCGAATTGATGACGGCCCCCTTGAGGCCGAGCTTCTTCACCGCGCGCTCCAGTTCCTTGGCGGCAGCGGCGGGGTCCTGAGGTGCAACGGCGGCGAGCGCCTGGAAGCGCGTGGGCCACTTGCGCACGGCTTCGGCAACCTGGTCGTTGCTGCTTGCGGCCATGGTCACGGCGACATCTTTCTTCATCACCTGCACGCCGGGCGCGGTGAGCAGCAGCAGCTGCATGTCGATGCCGCTCGCATCCATGTCGGCGATGCGGCTTTCATCGATCTTCTGGATCTTCTCGAGCAGCATGCGCGGGCGCTCCGCCTGGCTTGCGCCATAGAAGCTCCACAGGCTGTTGAAACCCGGATCGTCCAGCTCGTTCGCATGGACGATGCGCATGATCTCCTTGATGAGCTCGGGCGGCGCCCAGGCCTCTTCGGTCGCTATACGCTTGTATCCGGTCGCAGTTCTGGTGTTATCGGTCACGTGAGTTCCTCCGGCCCGAAGTATCTCATGCGTGCGATTGCGCCCGCCGCGGATTCCTGTTTCCATCCGGCGCCTGACGTCCAGCTGGGCCCTGACCGCAAGGCGGCTGCGACAGGAGTTTCCCCGCATGACCCAGGAGCTCATCGGTCACGTCGCGCTGGTTACCGGCGGCGGGCGCGGCTTCGGCAAGGCCATCGCCAAGGCGCTCGCGGCCGAGGGCGCTGCCGTGACGGTCACAGCACGCAGCACGCGGCAGATCGACGGCACCGTCGCGGAGATCAAGGCATCAGGCGGCAAGGCGTTCGCTGTGCCCGGGGATGTGACGAGTCGTAAGGATGTGGAGCGCGTGATCATCGCCGCGCATCGGCACTTCGGCCCGACTACGCTGCTCGTCAACAACGCGGGTCTTGCGGGCCCGATCGGTCCCATCGGTACGGTGGATCCGGATGAGTGGTGGAATGCGCAGGCCGTGCACGTTCGCGGTCCGTTTCTCTATATCAGCGGCGTGCTGCCCGAGATGATTCGCGGCCGGAAGGGTCGCATCATCAACGTGGCGAGCCTCGGTGGCACACGCGTCGAGCCGAACCTTTCTGCGTACTGCATCGGCAAGGCGTCGGCGATCCGCCTCACCGAACAGGCCGCCGCGGAAGGCAAGCCGCACGGGATCAGCGCGTTCGCCATCGAACCCGGCACCGTGTACACCGACATGGCCGAAGCCACGCTCAATGATCCAGCAGCACAACGCTGGGTGCCGGGCATGCTGGAGATTCTGAAAAACGTACGCGACACCGAAGACGCCGCGAAAGGCCTCGCCCGATGCGCAGCCATGTGCGTGCGTCTCGCATCGGGTCGCTACGATGGATTGACCGGGCGCTACCTCACGCCCGACGACGATTTCGACGCTTTGTTGAAGGCCGCTGCCTGAAGCGCGCCTGACCGATTCAGCTGGAGAGTATTTATGTCATCGAATGTAGTTCCGTCCCGCGCTGGCGATTCGCCCGCTTCCAAGGCAGCTCCGTATGCGGAGCTGAAACTTTTCGTTGCCGGTGAATGGGTCTCGGGCGGTGGTCGCAAGACGCAGCCGGTCGTGAACCCTGCCACGGGCGAAACGCTCGGCGAGCTGCCGCATGCGACGGCGGAAGATCTGGACACCGCGCTCGACGCCGCCCAGAAGAGCTGGCCAAAGTGGAAAGGCATGCCGCCGCACGAGCGCGGCAAGATTCTGCGCAAGGCTGCCGATCTCATTCGCGAGCGCACCGAGAGCATCGCGCGTATCGCGACGATCGAAGAAGGCAAGACGCTTACCGAAGCGAAGTGGGAAGCCGGCCTGGCTGCTGAAATTTTCGAGTGGTATGCGGAAGAAGGCCGTCGCGCGTACGGCCGCGTGTTGCCGCAACGTGCTTCCGGCGTGCGCATGACGGTGGTGAAAGAGCCGGTCGGTCCGGTCGCGGCATTTGCGCCGTGGAATTTCCCGCTCGGCAATCCGGCGCGAAAGATTGGCGCTGCGCTTGGCGCGGGCTGCACGTGCATCCTGAAGCCTGCGGAAGAAACGCCGGCATCGGCACTCGAGATCGTGAAGTGCCTCGTCGATGCGGGTCTGCCGAAGGGCGTGCTGTCAGTGGTGTTCGGTGTGCCGGCGTTCGTGTCGACGCATCTCATCAGCTCGCCGATCATTCGTGCGGTTCACTTCACGGGTTCGGTGCCGGTCGGCAAGCAGCTCATGAAGCTCGCCGCCGAAGGCATGAAGCGCACGACCATGGAGCTCGGCGGTCACGGCCCGGTGCTCGTGTTCGACGACGTGGATGTCGAGCAGGTGCTGGATCTTTCAGTGGGCGCGAAGTATCGCAACTCCGGCCAGGTGTGCGTTTCGCCGACGCGCTACTACGTGCACGAGAGCATCTACCAGAAGTTCGTCGAGGGTTTCACTGCGCGCGCGAAGAACTGGCGCGTGGGTGACGGCCTCGAAGCCAGCACGCAGATGGGGCCGATGGCGAATCCGCGTCGCACCCAGGCGATGGACATGTTCATCGAAGACGCGCGCTCACACGGCGGCAAGGTGGGCGCGGGTGGCACGAAGGTGAAGGTCGATGGCAAGGCGAACGGGTTCTACTACTCGCCGACCGTGTTGTCCGATGTGCCGAACAGCGCGCGCATCATGAACGAAGAACCGTTCGGGCCGGTGGCGATACTCAATCCGTTCTCCGATTTCGATTCGGTGATTGCCGAGGCGAATCGGTTGCCTTATGGCCTGGCGGCGTATGCGTTTACGAAGTCGGCCAGGCGGGTGAACCTGCTGGGTGAGCAGCTCGAAGCCGGGATGATCGGGTTGAACAGCTACCAGATTGCCGTGCCGGAGTCGCCGTTCGGGGGCATCAAGGAAAGCGGGCATGGATCGGAAGAGGGGATTGAAGGGCTCGAGGCGTGCCTCGTGACCAAGTTCATTACGGAGTCTTGAGAGCGAGGAAGCCCTCGAATGCCGGGCAGCTAGGAGCGTTTCCATGAAACGCCTGCCAGCCGCCCGGCGATTGAGGGCTCTTCGTCCGAAGGCGTTTCAATCTTCCGAGGCTTTTGCCCTGCGAAACTCCCTCGGCGTCATTCCATAGCGCGCCCGGAATACCCGCCCGAAATGGGTGGGGCTGTTGAACCCATAATCGAACGCAATCGCCGTCACCGTGCGCCCCCGCTGCGACGGAATCGCGAGCGCTCGCGAACACTCTTCGAGTCGTCGCCGCAGGATGTAGCGCGCAACGGTTTCGTCTTCATGCGAGAACAGGTGATGCAGGTAACGCGGCGTCATCTTGCACGCCTCGGCGACACGCATCGGCGTGAGATCCGGATCGCCCAGATGCGCTTCGATGAAATTCACGATGCGGATTCGATGCGCAGTCGATAGCGATGAACGATCCGACTGCGCCTGCGGCAGCACCGTGTACGCACTCGCCATCAGGTCCAGGATCGCATGGGTCATGCGCGGCACGACGTTCGGATCCAGGTCTTCACGACACTGGCGCCAGAAGCCGCGCAGAAAATCCGAGAGCAGGCCCGACAGGCCGGCAGCGCCCGACATCGGAATCGCGACGACGTTTTCGGGGCAGGCGATGTGCCGGCGGATCAGGCCATCCGGAATGCCGAGCACGAACATTCGATTCGGCCCGTCGAACTGCATTTCGTAAGGACGGTTGGTATCGCACAGCGTGAAGTCGCCCGGGCCGATGCGCGCTTCGCGACCATCCTGCCGGTTGAGGCTTTCGCCTTCGAGCTGCATGTGGATGAAGAACATCGACAACCGCGAACGGGCCACGTGCGAGCGGGAGTGACGCACGAGCTGCGCGTCCGAATACACCTCGGCCGCGCTCAGCTCGCCGACCCGCGTACGGGACAACCTGCCCAGGAAGGTTCGCAACTCGACGGGATCGGACACGAGCGGCGTGAAAGACGCGCCCGCGATTTCATTCCAGTATTCGATCTTGCGCCGGAGATCCAACCCGGCCGTCGAAAACGTCTCGAGATGAGCCATTCGCCGTCTCCCGGGCCACACGCCCCTTGTCTCGCAGCCGCCACGATGAAGTGGCTTCACGATCGTGTGTCGTTCGTTAATATAACCGCAGCCTCTCACGAGGCAAGGCGCGCGTAAAAAGACAGCGGCGGTGCATGGCACTGGTTCTTGCTGTGTCTTGCCTGGCCGTACGGGCCGTAGCGCGCGACTCACAGCGATCCACTGGATTCACCGAAGGCTCCTCCCATGCCATCAAACGATCTCTCGCGCGCCCTCGTCAGCCGTTGGCAGGACGCCTGGCTGCTCGCTGGCGTCCGCACACCCTTCATCGACTACACGCAGGCGCTGAGTCTTGCCTCGCCCATCGATCTCGGCATCAAGGTGGGACGCGAAGTGCTCGCTCGCTCCGGTGCGAGCGCGGCCGATGTCGGCACCGTGATCGCTGCGTGCATGGCACAGACCAGCTTCGATGCGTATGTATTACCGCGCCACATCGGCCTGTATTCCGGCGTACCGGTGGAAGTGCCGGCGCATCTCGTCCAGCGCGTGTGCGGCTCGGGCATGGAGATCATCAGCCAGGCCGCCGACACCATTTCGCTGGGACGAGCGTCGCTCGCGTTGTGTGTCGGCGCCGAGTCGATGAGCCGCAATCCCATCGCGGCATACACGCATCGTGCCGGTTTTCGTCTCGGCAGCCCCGTTGAATTCAAGGACTTTCTGTGGGAAGCGCTGAACGATCCCGCGGTCGACACCAACATGGGTGGCACTGCCGAGAACCTCGCGCGTCGTTACGGCATTCGCCGGCCCGAGGTCGACGCGTATGCTGCGCGCAGCTTCGAGCGTGCGATTGCCGCACAGGAAAGCGGTTTCCTCGCCGGCGAAATCTGCGCGGTGAAGAACGAGAGCTTCGAGGGTAAGGAGCTGAAGCCGCGCGGCCTGAAGCTGCTCGGCAAGATGCCGCACGTGGATGTCGATTCGCACATCCGCCCGACCTCGCTCGAGACGCTCGCCCGCATCCGGCCGGCCTTTGGCGGCGTGCAGACTGGCGGCAACAGCTCGGCCATTGTCGATGGCGCAGCAGCTGTGCTGGTCGCGTCGAGCGATTACCTGAAGAAGCTCAAGGTTGCGCCGCTCGCGCGCGTGGTCGCGTGCGTTGCAGTGGGCGTGCCGGCAGAAATCATGGGGATTGGCCCGGTCGCATCGATTCGCGCGCTGCTCGGCGCCACCGGCCTCAAGCTCACGGACATCGATCGCATCGAGATCAATGAAGCGTTCGGTGCACAGGTGCTCGCGTGCGTGCGCGAGCTCGACATCGATGAGTCGAAGCTGAACGTGAACGGCGGGGCGATTGCCATCGGCCACCCGCTCGGTGCGTCAGGCGTGCGGCTCACGCTCACGCTCGCGCGCGAGCTGCAGCGGTCCGGTGGACGTTATGGAATCGCGTCCGCCTGCATCGGCGGGGGGCAGGGCATCGCGATGCTGCTCGAGAGAGCGGGCTGATCATGCTTACCGTCAGCCGTACCGTGCGCATCGAATGGGGCGACTGCGACCCCGCGGGCATCGTCTATTTCCCGCGTTACTTCGAATACTTCGATATCAGCACCGTCGGCATGTTCGAGGCGCTCGGCTATCGCAAACCTGCGTTGCTAGCAGCCTTCGACATCGCCGGTTTCCCGGTGGTCGATGTGCGCTCGACCTTCCGCATCCCGTCGAAGTTCGGGGATGACGTGACCATCCTCAGCACCATTCCCGAGTTCAGCCGCAGCAGCTTCCAGGTGCATCACCGGCTGATGAAGGGGGATGAGCTGGCGGTGGAGGGCTTCGAGAAGCGGGTGTGGGTGGGGCACGATCCTGCGCGGTCCGGTGGGATCAAGGCCAAGCCGCTGCCGCTGGAACTGTTTGGGCGGTTCAGGGGAGAGGACTCGGAAGGGAGCCCTCGATCCCCGGGCGGCTAAGAGCGCCGCTGAGAAGGTGATTCGCAGGGCGGGCAGGAGCCGACGGCCAGGGCCAGGATGAACAGTGCACGCCGGTGCCGGCTCTCCGAGCAGATCTGCCCGGCGCGCGTTGACGCTTGCGGCGGCCGTCACCGTCGCTGTTGTTCCGGTAGCGGGCGAACTGTCACATCGGCCGGTCGACGCGCGCCGCGGAATGCTACGCTCGCCCGCCGATTGAGGCCGTGTTTCCGATAAAAGCTAGTTCGAGGGGCTCCAGCCTGTGAATACCGATCCGCGCGATACGATTGCTCAAAGCCCCATGTCTGCCCTGCAGATCGTGGCAGTGGCCATCACCATTGGGCTGAACGCACTCGACGGGTTCGACGTGCTGTCCATCGCCTTCGCCTCGCCCGGCATCATGAAAGAGTGGGGCATCGACAAGGGCACGCTCGGCATCGTGCTGTCGATGGAGCTGCTCGGCATGGCCATCGGCTCGCTCACCTTGGGCGGCGTGGCAGACAAGATCGGCCGGCGCCCGACGACGCTGGGCTGCCTCGTGCTCATGACGCTCGGCATGTACATGGCATCGAGGTCCGCGTCGGTGGTGGATCTCTCCACCTGGCGCATCATCACCGGCCTCGGCATCGGCGGCGTGCTGGCCGCCATCAACGCTATCGCTGCGGAATTCTCGAATCACCGCCGTCGTCACCTGTCCGTGTCGATCATGGCCATCGGCTATCCGATCGGCGCGGTGCTCGGCGGCCTCGTCGCCGCGCAGTTGCTGAAGACCCACAGCTGGCATTCGGTGTTCTATTTTGGGGCAATCTGTACGGCGGTTTTCATTCCGCTCACCTGGTTCTTCGTGCCCGAGTCCGTCGTATGGCTCGCTCGCAAGCAGCCGGCGAATGCGCTCGAGAAGATCAACCGCACGCTGAGGCGCATGGGGCACGCCGCCATTTCGGCGTTGCCGGTGATCTCGCCCGAGCTGCGCAAGCGGTCGGTCATGGACATCTTCGCGCCCGGCCTCATCGCCACGTCGCTCATCGTCGCGGTCGCCTATTTCTTCCACATCACCACGTTCTACTTCGTCCTGAAGTGGACGCCGAACATCGTGGCGGAGATGGGATTTCCGGCCTCAGCTGCGGCAGGGGTGCTCGTCTGGGCGAACGTCGGCGGGGCTACGGGCGGCGCGGTTCTCGGCCTGCTGACGCAGCGTTTCGGCGTGAAGGGTCTGACCATCGGCGCGATGTTGCTGTCGACTGTAGCCGTCACGCTGTTCGGACGTGCGCCGGCCGACCTGGACAAGCTCGCGCTCCTGTGTGCGGTGTCCGGGTTCTTCACGAACGGCGCGATCGTCGGCATGTATGCGATTTTCGCCCAGGCCTTTCCCACCCACGTGCGCGCGGCGGGCACGGGATTCGGTATCGGCGTGGGCCGCGGTGGCTCGGTGATCGCCCCGATGGTCGCCGGATTCCTGTTCAAGGGCGGAATCGGCGTCCCGACCGTCGCGATGTACCTGTCGCTCGGCTCGCTGGTTGCTGCTATCGTCATCAGCTTCCTGAAATTGCGGGCGGACGACCCTAAAGAGGAGTCGCGCGGCGAACAGGAAGATGCGCGTCTGAAGGGCGCGACGGTTTCATAACGGCTTACTGCGAGGGGGTTCGCACGCCGCGTTGGCCAGGGGCCGGCGCGGCGTTTTTTCTGGTGCGATCGCCACACCCCGCAGTCGGCCTCAGCCTTGAGCGCTCGGTCGGGCGATCACTTCAGATCTGAGCGATCGCCGCGCCTGTCACCGGCAGCGAGCCCTGTCTCACGATCACTTCATGAGTCAACGCGCGCGGCATGATGTGCGCAGCGTAGAACCCCGCAGTGTCGATGGTCGCTTTCGCTTCGGCATCCGAGTCAGCGCGATCCGCGACGGCGCCTGCCGCGAGTGCCCACTGCCAGCCGCCTAACAGAATGCCCACCCATTGCAGATAGTGATGCGCGACGGAGCCGATGAGCTCCGGATCTTCCGCAGCCAGATCGATCACATCCTGAGTCGCTTCGCGCAGTCGCTTGCTGCTGGTGGCGAGCTGAAAGCGCAGTGCTGCCAGGTGCGCAATGTCCGACGGCAACGCGTTCGTGGTTGCTTCGATGTCGTCGAGCAGGGCATTCAGCGTCGCGCCGCGCTCGCGCACGATCTTGCGGCCGAGCAGGTCCTGCGCCTGGATGTAATTGGTGCCCTCGAAAATGGGGCCGATGCGCGAGTCGCGATACACCTGCGAAATCTCTGCGTCGTCGACATAGCCGGTGCCGCCGTGAACCTGCACTCCAAGTGAGGCAACTTCATTGCCCACTTCGGAAACCCAGGCTTTGACCACTGGCGTGAGCAGCGACGCACGATTCAAAGCCGCAGTGCGCGTGGCCTCTTCGGGCGCGAGCTGTGCGATGTCGAGTGTTGCTGCCGTCGTGTAAACGAGCCCGCGTGCTGCCTGCGTGAGTGCTTTCATCTGGAGCAGCATGCGTCGAACGTCCGCGTGCTCGACAATGGGACGTTGTCCGCCACCGGGCCCTCGGCCTTGCAGACGCTCATGTGCGTGAGTGCGTGCGAGTTGCAGGGCGCGTTCGGCAAGTCCGAGTGAGTGCACGCCCACGCCGAGGCGCATCGTGTTCATCATCGTGAACATGCAGGCGAGGCCTTCATGCCGTTTACCAATGAGCCAGCCCAACGCGCCTTCCTGCTCACCCAGCACCATGGAGCACGTGGGGCTCGCGCGAATGCCCATCTTGTGTTCGAGCGAGAACGCGCGCATGTCGTTGCGAACGAGCTCGCCGTTCGCGCCATTCACCATCTTCGGGACGAGGAACAGCGAGATGCCGCGCAGCCCTTCCGGCGCGTCCGGCGTGCGTGCGAGCACGAGATGCACGATGTTGTCGGCGAAATCATGGTCGCCCCAGGAGATGTAGATCTTGCGGCCGAAGAGACGCCAGGCGCTTCCGGCAGCATCGCTCGTTTCGCCTTTCTCCGGTTCGGCACGAGTGCGTACGGTCGAAAGATCCGAACCCGCCTGCGGCTCGGTGAGCGACATCGCTGCGGTCCATTCGCCACTCACGATCTTCGGCAGATATTCGTCGCGCAACGAAGCAGGCGAGTGATGACGCAACGCTTCGATCGCGCCGACCGCCACTTCCGGGCACATCGCGAATGAGAGGTTTGCGCCGGCCCACATTTCTCCCGTCGCTACGGAGATGAGTGTCGGCAGGCCCATGCCGCCGTCTTCTGCCGGCGCACTGAGAGAGCTCCAGCCGTCTTCGCGGAAACGGCGATAGGCATCGGGAAATCCCGGCGAGGTCACGACGCCTCGTTCCGTGCACCTGGCCGGTGAGCGGTCACCAATTGGATTGAGCGGCGACAGCACGTCATGCGCAAAGCGCGCGGCGTTCTCGAGCACGGAGTCGGCGAGATCCGTGAGTGCGTCCTGAACTTCCGACAACGAGTCGAGGCCGGTGGTCGCGGCCGCGAGGTCGATGGACGAACGAATGTGCTTCAGCGGTGCATCGTAGGCGTTTGGCATCGCATGAGCATAAAGGCAAAGCCGCACCGGCTGCGACAAAGTGTCACGCTTTCGGGACACCTTGTCCCATGGACTTGCCTGTTCGCCGCTCGCGAATGATTTCGGCCGCCAACGCGATTGTCGCGACGCTATGAGAGTGACAACATCCCGCGCCTCGTCGCGTCTTCACGTTCTTCGAAAAGGCCCCTAGTGCATGAAAACCCAAGCAGCAGTCGCGTTCGCCGCCGGCAAACCCCTCGAAATCGTCACGCTCGATCTCGAAGGGCCGAAAGCCGGTGAAGTGCTGGTAGAGCTCAAGGCAACCGGCCTCTGTCATACGGACGAATTCACCCGCTCGGGCGCCGATCCGGAAGGTATTTTTCCCGCAGTCTTCGGTCACGAAGGCGCCGGCATCGTGGTCGACGTCGGCCCGGGCGTCACGAGCGTGAAGAAGGGCGATCACGTGATTCCGCTCTACACACCGGAATGCCGCCAGTGCAAATCCTGCCTGTCGCGCAAGACGAACCTTTGCACGGCGATCCGCGCGACGCAGGGCAAGGGCCTGATGCCGGATGGCACGAGCCGTTTCTCATACGAAGGCAAGCCCGTGTTTCATTACATGGGCTGCTCCACGTTCAGCAACTACACGGTGCTGCCCGAGATCGCCGTGGCGAAGATCCGTGAGGACGCGCCGTTCGAAAAGGTTTGCTACATCGGCTGCGGCGTCACCACCGGCATCGGTGCCGTCATCAACACCGCGAAAGTGGAGCCCGGCGCGAACGTCGTCGTGTTCGGTCTCGGTGGCATCGGCTTGAACGTGATACAGGGCGCGAAGCTCGTCGGCGCGAACAAGATCATCGGTGTCGACCTGAATCCGCGCCGCAAGCCGCTTGCCGAGAAATTCGGCATGACGCACTTCGTGAATCCGAAAGAAGTGGAAGGCGACCTCGTGCAGCACCTCGTCGCACTCACCGATGGCGGCGCGGATTACAGCTTCGAATGCGTGGGCCACGTGGATCTCATGCGGCAGGCCCTCGAGTGCTGCCATCGCGGCTGGGGCGTGTCGGTGATCATCGGTGTGGCCGGCGCGGGGCAGGAGATCAAGACGCGTCCGTTCCAGCTCGTGACGGGACGCGTGTGGAAAGGCACTGCTTTCGGCGGCGCGCGCGGCCGCACGGACGTGCCGAAGATCGTCGACTGGTACATGGACGGCAAGATCAACATCGACGACCTGATCACCCACGTGATGCCGCTGAAGGACATCAACAAAGGCTTCGACCTGATGCACGCAGGTGAGTCGATTCGTTCGGTGGTGACGTACTGACCGCTTCCGAGAAGGCCTCCGGCCCTCTCTCCATTTCAAAAGGGGCATTTCACATGGCTGCTGTTTCTCTGCATCCCTCGATCGACAATGGCATCAAGCCCGGCAACAAGGATTTCGCTGGCGGTACGCTCACCTGCAAGTGTTCGTCGCAGCCGGTCACGGTCGCGCTGACGGGTAACGTCGCGTTCAACCACGCCTGCGGCTGCACCAAGTGCTGGAAGCCCGATGGCGCGAAGTTCTCCGTCGTCGCCGTCATCTCGCGCGACAACGTGAAAGTCACGGCGAACGAGCAGAAGCTGAAGATCGTCGATCCGTCGGCCGTCATTCAGCGCTATGCGTGCACGGGCTGCGGCGTGCACATGTACGGTCGCATCGAGAAGAAAGACCATCCCTTCTACGGCCTCGATTTCGTGCACGTGGAGCTGTCGAAGGAGTCGGGCTGGTCCGCGCCGGAATTCGCGGCATTCGTGTCGTCGATCATCGAGGGCGGCGGTGCGAAGCCGGACCAGATGACCGGCGTGCGTGCGCGGCTGAAGGAGCTGGGCCTCGAGCCTTACGACTGCCTCTCGCCGCCGCTCATGGACCTGATTGCCACCCACACGGCGAAAGCGAAGGGTATCCTCGCGGCATGACGAGCGCCCCGTTCGAGACGATATCCAGGCATCGCTGCTTTGGCGGCACGGTCGGCTTCTACAAGCATCAGTCGACCGTGAACGCCTGCACGATGAAGTTCTCGGTGTTTACTCCGCCGCAGGCGGACCGCGGCAAGGTTCCGGTGCTGTACTACCTGGCCGGCCTCACGTGCACCGAAGAAACTTTCATGACCAAGGCCGGAGCTCAGAGGCGTGCCTCTGAGCTCGGGCTCATGCTCGTGGCGCCGGATACGTCTCCTCGGGGAGTCCCACTTCCCGGTGACAGTGAGAGCTACGACTTCGGCGTGGGCGCGGGCTTCTATGTCGACGCGACCCAGCAGCCGTGGTCGAAGCACTACAAGATGTATTCGTACGTCACGCAGGAATTGCCGGCGATCATCGACGCGCATTTCCCTGGCGATCCGGCGCGGCAGGGGATCTTCGGGCACTCCATGGGTGGCCATGGCGCACTGACGATCGGCCTCAAGAATCCCAATAATCGTTATCGGTCGATTTCGGCGTTCGCGCCGATCGCGGCACCCAAAGAGGTGCCGTGGGGGATCAAGGCCTTCACCAACTACCTGGGTGGCGATCGGGACAGCTGGAGCCGCTACGACGCGACGGAGCTGGTGAAGTCACTCAGCGGGGCCGAGAAGCGTCCGGCGATCCTGATCGATCAGGGGTTGGCAGATCAGTTCCTCGAGACGCAGCTCCATCCGCACGTATTCGAAGAAGCGTGCCGGGACGTGGGGCAGACGCTCACGTTGCGACGGCAGCCGGGATATGACCACGGCTATTACTTCATCCAGAGCTTTGTCGACGACCACCTGCGGCATCACGCGCGCACGCTCGGCTAGTCGGTCGTTGAGGCGGGGTTTCGCAGAGAACCAAAGAGCAATCTTTGTTTTCTGCAGGCGGCTAGGGCTCGCGCGCCACTTCCAGCAGAATCTCGCGCATCCAGGCGTGGCCTGGGTCCGGCTCGTTGCGCTTGTGCCAGATCAGCACTTCGCGCGTTTCCGTCACCCGCATCGGCAGCGGGAAAATCTTCAGCGGCACAGTGTTGTTGAGCGCCGTGACCAGCCGCTCGGGCAGCGTGGCGATGAGGTCTGTCCCCTGCAGCAGGAACGGAATTTCCACCAGGCTCTGCACGGTCGATCGAACGTTGATTTCCACGCCCAGCAGGCGCCGGATGTATTCCTCCAGTGGCACGTTGTGGCTGTTTGGCCAGCCGATGAGGTGCGGCAGCGTGCGATAGAGCTCTTCCGAAAGCTCGTCCTGCACCGACGGATGATCCGCCGCGCATACGCACGCCCACTGCACCGGGCGGATATCCACGACGCGCAGCCAGTCCGGAAAGGTCTTCTCGCCGAACACCGGCAGCATGTTCATGCCGAGGTACAGGTCCGCGTCACCGTATTCGAGGCGGGACAGCGTTGTCTCGGAGAACTGCTCGATGTGCAACTGAACCCGCGGCGCTTCGCGAAGGGCGCGCCGCAGGGCGCCCGGCATCACGCGCAGGTGTGCGTCGGCCGAGCAAATGATCGTGAAGCTGCGCTTGACCTTTGCCGGGTCGAAGGTCGGCTGCGTGCCGAGGGTGATCTGGATGCGCAGCAGGGCCTCGCGCACCGGCTCGACGAGCGACAGGCCGCGCGGCGTCAGCTCCATGTCGCGGCCCACGCGCACCAGCAGCGGATCGTTGAAGTAATCCCGCAGCTTCTGGAGGGCGGCGCTCATCGCCGGCTGCGAGACGAATACCCGCTCGGCCGCCCGGGTGACGTTCTTCTCGTGAAGCAACGCGTCGAGGGCAATCAGCAGGTTGAGATCGAACCGGTTGAGCTGCATGGGGGCGGCAATACTGGCGGGGTTGTCTCAGGGCTGCAACGGCGAACGCCCAAAAGTGTTAAATCGCCATGTAGTGGCGGGCGGGTCGAGGCGCTATCGCGAGCCGCTGGCGGCACCCGCCGAGCTGCGGACGTCGGTGTCGAATCTGGCCCACGCTGCGCTTCTTACGAGACGCTCCATGTCACGAAACTGCTGACATCCGCCGTCTCCAGGATCTTCCGTCCACGTATATTGGCCGCGAATAGTGGCTATCCACCAAACTGATTGCACCCGGCGGGGTGCACCACTAACGTCACTCGTCCATTTTTTTAGGCCCCAATGCAAGCCCTTGCACCAGCTCAGCGCGAAGCCGTCCTGCGCGTCGTAGAAGCGAACCGGACGCGTCCGGGCGCGCTCATCGAAATTCTCCACGGTGTCCAGGCGGAGCTCGGGTTCATCCCGCCCGCCGCGGTCCCCGTGCTCGCCCAGGAACTGAATCTGTCCCGTGCCGAAGTGCACGGCGTGATCACGTTCTATCACTACTTCCGCCACGACGCGCCGGGCCAGCAGACGGTGCGCGTGTGCCAGGCCGAGTCGTGCCAGTCCATGGGCTCGGAAGGGCTCACGGCGCACATCAAGAAGCGGCTCGGCATCGATTTCCACCAGACGACGCCCGACGGCCGCTTCACGCTCGAGCCCGTGTATTGCCTCGGCAATTGCGCGTGCTCGCCTGCGCTCATGCGCAATGAAGAGCTGTGGGGCCGCGTGACGCCGGAGCGCTTCGACGAGCTGCTCGCGGAATGGAAGGGCGGCCAGTGAGCACCATCGATATTTTCGTTCCCCGCGATTCGGGCGCGCTGTCGCTCGGCGCGGAGTCGGTCGCGCAGGCGATCTCGATCGAAGCGAAGAAGCGCAGTCTCGACGTGCGCGTCATCCGCAATGGCTCGCGCGGCATGTACTGGCTCGAGCCGCTCGTGGAAGTCGAAACGTCCACCGGTCGCGTCGCTTACGGCCCGGTGAGCGTGAAAGATGTTCCCGGACTGTTCGACGCCGGCTTCCACACGGGCGGCAAACATGCGCTCGGCCACGGCGTGACAGACGAGCTGCAATTCCTCAAATCCCAGCAGCGACTCACGTTCGCGCGCGTCGGCCTCATCGATCCGGTGAGCGTGCAGGACTACGTCGCCAACGGCGGATATCAGGGCCTGCGCGCAGCGCTCGCCCAGACCCAGGCAAACATCGTTCAGCAGGTGCTCGACTCGGGCCTGCGGGGTCGCGGTGGCGCCGCGTTTCCGACCGGCATCAAGTGGAAGACGGTGCTGGACCAGAACACGCCGCAGAAGTACGTCACCTGCAACGCCGACGAAGGCGACTCCGGCACCTTCGCGGACCGCATGCTGATGGAAGGCGATCCGCTCACGCTCATCGAAGGCATGACGATCGCGGGCCTCGCGGTCGGCGCCACGCAGGGCTTCATCTACTTGCGCTGCGAATATCCGCACGCGTATCAGGTCCTGAAAGAAGCCATCGCCGCCGCCTATCAGGCGCGTTATCTCGGCGCAGACGTGATGGGCAGCGGCCGCCGCTTCGATCTCGAAGTGCGGCTCGGCGCCGGCGCGTATGTGTGCGGCGAAGAGACCTCGATGCTCGAGAGCCTCGAAGGCAAGCGCGGCGAAGTCCGCGTGCGTCCGCCGTTGCCGGCGATCAAGGGACTGTTCGGGCAGCCCACGATCGTCAACAACGTGATCACGTTTTCGAGCGTGCCGATCATCCTTTCGAAGGGTGCGGACTTCTACAAGCACTACGGCATCGGCAAGTCCCGCGGCACGCTTCCGATCCAGCTCGCCGGCAACCTGAAGCAGGGCGGCCTGGTCGAGCGCGCCTTCGGCCTCACGCTCAAAGAGTTGCTGTACGACTACGGCGGCGGCTCCGCCACCGGCCGGCCCATCCGCACGGTGCAGATCGGCGGTCCGCTCGGCGCTTACGTGCCGGCCAGCCAGTTCGACGTCGCCATGGGTTATGAGGAACTGTCCGCCATCGGTGCGTTGTTAGGTCATGGAGGCATCGTGGCGTTCGACGACACTGTCGACATGGCCAAGATGGCCCGCTATGCCATGGAGTTCTGCGCCATCGAGAGCTGTGGCAAGTGCACCCCGTGCCGCATCGGGTCCACCCGCGGCGTCGAGGTGATGGACCGGATCATCGCGGGAGTGGACACCGAGCGTAATCTGGCGCTCCTGGAAGACCTGTGTGAGACGATGCTGCAGGGTTCGCTGTGCGGCCTCGGGGGCATGACCCCCTTCCCCGTCACGAGCGCGCTCAAGCACTTCGGTGAGGATTTTCGGAACCGCACGCCGGCGCCCAATGCGCTGTCGAGCGCAGCTCAGCCGGCGCATACGCGCCATTGATTCAGCTAGCCAGCTAAGCGAGCCAAGCCATGTTTGCGATCGACTACAAGGATCTTGGAACCCCCGCCAGCGCGAGTCCCGCGCAGGTCACGGTCGAGATCGATGGTGCCCAGGTCACGGTGCCGGAAGGCACGTCGGTCATGCGAGCCGCCGCCGTTGCGGGCGTGAGCGTCCCGAAGCTCTGCGCGACCGACACGCTGAAGGCGTTCGGCTCCTGCCGCCTGTGCCTCGTCGAGATCGAAGGCCGCAAGGGCTACCCCGCCTCGTGTACCACGACGGTCGCGCCGGGCATGAAGATCAAGACGCAGTCGGACAAGCTCATGCAGCTGCGCCGTGGCGTCATCGACCTCTACGTCTCCGATCATCCGCTCGTGTGCGACACCTGCCCGGCCGACCAGCACTGCGAATTGCAGGACATGGCGGCGGAAGTCGGCATCACGCAGACCTCATACGCGAAGGGCGAAACGCATTGGCCGGAAACTCCGGCCGACGTTCACCACGACATCACCAACCCGTACTTCGGCTTCAACCCCGAGCTGTGCATCGTCTGCTCACGCTGCGTGCGTGCGTGTGACGAAGTGCAGGGCACGTTTGCGCTGACCATCGAAGGCCGCGGCTTCGGCTCGCAGGTTTCGCCGAGCCAGCACGAGACGTTCATGGAGTCGGAGTGCGTCTCCTGCGGCGCCTGTGTCGAGAGCTGCCCCACCGGCGCGCTCATCGAGAAGTCCATCGTTGCGATGGGCAAGGCCGAGAAGGCCACGACGACTACCTGTGCCTACTGCGGCGTCGGCTGCACGTTCAAGGCGGAGTCGATCGGCGAAGGCCACGACGCACAGGTCGTGCGCATGGCGCCGAACCGCGATGGCGATGCGAATCACGGCCACGCGTGCGTGAAGGGCCGCTTCGCATACGGCTACACCACTCACAAGGATCGCGTCACGACGCCGCTGATCCGCAAGTCCATCCACGATCCCTGGAAGGAAGCGACCTGGGACGAGGCGTTCAGTTACGCCGCCAGCGAGTTCCGTCGCATCCAGGCCAAGTACGGCAAGCTCTCGGTGGGCGGCATCACGTCGTCCCGCTGCACGAACGAAGAGTCGTATCTCGTTCAGAAGCTGATCCGCGCCGCGCTCGGCACGAACAACGTCGACACGTGCGCGCGCGTTTGCCACTCGCCCACGGGTTACGGCCTGAAGCAGACCATCGGCGAATCGGCCGGTACGCAGGAATTCGACTCCGTCATGCAGTCGGACTGCATCATCGTCATCGGCGCGAACCCGACGCAGGGTCACCCGGTGTTCGGTTCGCAGATGAAGCGCCGCCTGCGCCAGGGCGCGAAGCTCATCGTGATCGATCCGCGCCAGACCGAGATCGTGAAGTCGCCGCACATCAAGGCGGACTTCCACCTCGCGCTGCGCCCGAGCACGAACGTCGCGGTCGTCAATGCGATGGCGCACGTCGTCGTCACCGAGGGGCTGACGCGCGAGCAGTACATCACCGAGCGGTGCGACCTCGAGTCGTACAAGAAGTGGAAGAAGTTCGTCGCCGAAGAGCGCAATTCACCCGAGGCGCTCGAGCCGATCACCGGCGTGGCGCCG
>Ga0247774_1000610_pt1 | contig 17859 bp, 15 predicted proteins | sample UWRJL001104B6_FD_179933 | JGI IMG/M metagenome (GOLD analysis project Ga0247774, IMG submission 179933) | Plant litter microbial communities from Arlington Agricultural Research Station in Wisconsin, United States - UWRJ-L001-104B-6 | ecosystem: Environmental > Terrestrial > Plant litter >... | reverse complement strand
CATCCGAGTATTGAGAATCTCCATGTTCATATCCATTACGAGGCTTCCATCCATCACCGCGTCGCCGGCCCTGGAAACGAGCCTGACCACCGTTGTATCTATCACGGGGCGTCTCATTCCGGAGATTGTCGTATTGCCGTTGGCCGGGTGCATCGGCGAAGCGCCGTTCCTTTGGCGCCTCCTCATCCCACCTCTTGGTCCGATGAGGAGGTTGTACCTGGCGAGAGAGCAGAATATCCCACGTGTCGCTCGACATCTTCGGTACTTCAAATGGGGCCGGATCTCTCACCCCTTTCGCGGGACGTTCTTCCCGGTTCTTCTTCCGTTTCAAGGAACCCCAGCTCGGAACCATATTCGGGTCGTCCCATGCGTTTAGATCGATCTGACCACCGCCAGACACTTCCCGTAGTCGCGGCGCCGCCCTTGTTGTTGAATGCGACGAGGGCAGCGTGAACGGGGTTTTTTTGGGCGAGGGGGTCGGGGTAGGACGCGGCGTTGAAGGGACTGGAGAGAAATCGAAGTCTTCCCAGAACTCATCGCTATCTTTGCTTGCCGGCTTAGAAGGTCTAGGGCCAGTCGAACCGAAGGGCCTCGCCGCGCCGGGCTGGGAGCTACATGATCCGGAAAACCCCGAGCTCTGCCGTTGTGAGGTTGAATGTGCGCGACGGCCATCTCGTCGTGTCGTGATTAGGGGAGGGTTCGTGACGGAACGGATGCATCGAGCGCAGACGTAGAGACCCGTCCTTTCCTGGGCAGAAAATGTTAGCGCATTACTACAGCAATAATTAGATGCAGCTCTTACAATCCATAACCTGCTCTTTATCATTGTTTGATAAGAAGCGCAACGAATTGACTTCTACCCATGCAGTTCTCGGGGTCTCGGAAGGACCTTCGCGATCTTTTGAAGGGGCGACAGGCTCCCGCCAAAAAAATTATAGACGCGCCGGCCGTGTATGCACGGACCAGAAGTCAAGGGTTAGGGCTACGGTCTTTGTCTGCTTTCTTCGTCGTCCTTCATCCCTGGCGCTGTCTTCTTTTAATTTTCCACTATCGTAGCTGATCGTCCCCAATGCTGGTAATTCATTAGATCGCCCTAAGTTGTCTATGCTCTGGATCGAAAGCTATGGCATCCTGCATGACAAATCCGCAGGTGCTCCTCATTGAAGTTTCCCTCTTACCAGCCACGACCTTGTACGGCTACGGTGGCAGCGCGCAGCCTCCTTTCGACAGGCGGCTTTAGAATTGATTCTTGCAGACAAATGGGATGTTGCTCCTTCACTATCTACCAGTACTTAAAGCTAACCCAACAATACCACCCAAACGCCATGCCATATGATGCATTATTCTGTCAGGGGCGAGCTTCCCCTTTTACCCGATATCCTTTACTCTGCTCTAAAATTTGAGCAACTTGGTCCCATCCTTCCTCTCCGCCTGCTGCGTCGAAAACGCGCAATGCTTATCCTTGATGGCTACAACTTCATACGTGCCCTCCAAGCTCGCCTTGACCACTTTCCGGGATTCATAACTCACATCATGCCTCGTTTCGAGAACTGCACTCTGCTGTCCTTTCTTCGCGTTAGAGCTCCGCGTGTAGGTAAACTCAAACGGCGGCGTGCCCCAAAATTCAAATTCGATTTCCACCTCGCTTCCCTCGTGGATATCCACCTGCACCTGCTTCCCCCTGCTAATGCGGACGCTGGGCATCGGGTGGATCGTCTTGGTGATGTTCACCCCGGCGCGGCACTCGCTCCCCTTATCTGAGATGCCGGTAATGGTAAACACACCGGGGCTCTCGGCGATGCGCCGGAAGTTGGTAGTGGGTGATTTAGCAACGCGCTTGGAGCCGCCAAAGTCGTAGCTGACTTCAAACGGCGGGGTACCCGAAAGGGCATAGGCGAGGCGTTCGCCAACACAGTAGTCGGTTCGCGTATCCATGGGGTAGATAGATGGTGCATCGAAGAGGTGGACCTGGACTGACGGCCCACCGACATCGTAAGTCTGCTGGCAGCCTCGCGAGTCACGGACCGTGCGGATTCGCACTTGTTGCGTTCCCAGACGGAGATGGCTGCGCGGGATTTGGATGTCGTACTTCGTTTTGTGGATGGCCGGAATAGTGTATGTCTCGGCCATGGCACCACTCATGTGCTTGATCTCGAGCTCAACATAAAACGGCGCTTTGCCTTGCAGAGTGATGGGAATTGATTCCTCCGTCTCTTGCTCGGCCATGCAGTACTTGAACGACTGCCCAGGCTTCACAAATGATGCCGTGGGTTTGGCGTTGACAACCTGTTTCAGGACAAGCGGACTAGTGTCTCTATCGTTGTCGTAGAGATTATCGGACAGCGAGTTGAACTTGTATGCATAGTTTCCTGGCTTGGATGTGTCGAGCGGAATGGATGCCTTGAACTGCGCCACGTCGAGCTTCTTGTTTTGGATTGACACGGAGCCGGTCGGATGGGTTTGGCGAACCTCGTACTCGACACGGAATGGAACACGGCCTGCGGTTGTTAGCACCATTTTCAACGCCGGCACGATAGTCCTGAGCCGGGGCTGCCACGATACAGAAGAACTTACCGCTGAGATTAATCTCGAATCCGTCGATATCCCCCTCGCAAACCGCGTTCTTTGTAAAGAGTCGATCCTCTCCGGTTATGCTTTGAGACGGGGTTACAGCGATGTCTGGACGCTGCTCCCATCCAACCTCAAACGTCGATGCTTGTCCATCCACCGTACCCCGGCATTGCTTGTCCGAGACACCTACAAGCTCCCATGTCCCGCGGGACTTAACCAGCAGGTGGTCATTGGGATTCGCGACCTGCCTCTCCAGTGTCGCCCCAACGTCGCGGTTAAGGTACGAGACCGACCACGGTCCTTCGCCCTGGAGACGAAGAGGAATGCGGAAATTGGTTTTCTCCACAACCATGACACTCCGCTTCCCCTCAACAACTCCGAAGGCGGCCCTAGGTTTCTGCCGGCGGACTTGCATCTTGACTTCGTCCTTCAAGAAAGTCCGGCATCCGCTCTTGTCCTGAATGCTGTTGAGGGACAAAATGTAATCCCCTCCCTTAGAGAGGGACGACGTTGTAATCCGGTAGGTCGGCTCTGCAATATCTGTCGCTTTGAATGGCTTCTTCTTTCCGTCGTGGAAAATCTCCCACTCCAAGGTGAAGGGGGCGTCGCCGGTTAGCTTCACGTCGATATCTACCTCATCATCAAGGCAAGCATTGATTGGTCCTTTGGGCTTCTCAATGACGGCGGACGCCGCTGGCTTGACGTCTTGCTCGAGAGTCATGTCGTCGCCCACAAGGCGCTTGTTCTTGTACACGTCGTCATCTATGGCTGTGAAGATGTATCTGTGCTTTCCGGCTTTTGTCGGTCGAAGCTCCATTTGGTGTCGCAGTCCGTTGACCCGGACAAATTCGTGTCGAGTCGAACCACCCGAGACGACATCATACCGAATGGCAAACGGCGGTGTTCCCATGAGGTCAAGATCGACGCGGAGGCCGACGGAGTTTCCTGCGCACTTATCGGGAATATCTTCGGCTCGAACTGACAGCTGAGGCTCGGGTGGGTTAAGTAGCAGGCAAGAGGACGGCTCTTCGACTTCGCCCGCACAGTATTTGCTTTCGATGCCGGTCAGAGAGTAAAGTCCTGGACGGGAAACTTGGGGGAGATCCCTCGAGTTCTTGCCGCCAAAATGGCCAACTTCGGCCGCGTTGTCGTGGTCGCCACCGGCAGTTAGCTTGTCTATGGGAGTAAACTTCCACGAGACTGCGTAGCTTGACTCGTCTAGAATAGGCCCCGACAAGGACATCTTCACGGGCAGCTTGGTTGACATGCCCCGGGCTGCCTTCAGGGGCTTCTTCAGGTCGCAACCCCGAAGCGATGCCTTGGGTCGCTCGTTGACGGTAAACTCCTGGACTAGATGCTTGGGCAGCGGCTTCGGGTCGAGTTCGTCTGCGGATGGAGCGTACGTGACAACATTGCCGAAAGAATCGTGCACTTCGTTGATGGTGTACTGCCAGGTCCCAGGAGTGACGAGCGACTCATTGAGGGGCACCGTCACTTTCGCAGGCCGGATCCACGACAGATCCATTTCTGAAACAACGGCGCCAGATGTGCTTCCGAGGGGTGAAAACCCATCCGGCTGGAGACTCTGGAAATGAAAGCCATTGTCTTGCCCGTTGACCGATCGGCCGTACATGATCTTGAGGGGTGGCGTGCCCTCCACCTCCAAGGTTAGATCCGAGAGGTCACGAATACATCGGTCGGAACTGTCAACCTTGCGAAACCTGGCCTTGGGGCAAGGCACCACATAGGTATCCCGGCTCAAACGCTGAACCTCGAGCTTGTACTCGTCAAGCACTTTAGACAGTTGATAAACGCCGGGCTTCTTGAGGGTGACGTAGCCCTCAGTGGCATCATTGGCGTCCACCAGCTGGGTCTTGAGATCCTTGATGATGCTGTTGACCTCGCGCTTCGTCAGCTTGATCCGCTCCTCGGCCCCCGTATCTAGATCGATTCGAAGAAGCTCAATCTCGACTGGCATCGTGCCATTGAACTGAATCGGTAACCGAACGGATTGCTGTGCCTCTCCGACGCAGAAAGGAGCATTGTTTCGGTTCAGAACCGCCGTACTACCAGCAAAACGTCAGCACCGAAGCTTCTAAAGCCCAAAAGAGACTGGTTACTACGAAGCCACACCACATACCCTTCAGGGAGAATGTTGATAATCTGCTTGCCCATGATCAAGGAGCTGTTGTGGAGAATATTAGAAACGCGAACGCTATGCTCCGAGATTGCCATCTCCTTGTCGAAGAAGAAGGCCTTGACTGTAGCCAGGAAGAGGCCCATGAACGGAATCTAAGCAAGTCAGTGCACAGGGTCTCCAGAAAATATGGCAAGCTTTGCATACCGGTACGTTGAACATCAAAAGGAAGTTGACGAAGAAGTGTATGGAGTAGACGACAGTCGCGACGACCGTTGACAACTCCAACCATGGTATCCTCATCTCAGGAAGGAGGAAAATGTAGAGGCAATCAATGGCACACCACTTTATCATAAGTCCTGGAGATGTATCCTGATTCTCCACCACGTTCACCCAGTCGTATAGCTTCCACCCCCAGAGCGCTCCATAGACGGCGAAGGCCCAGAATCTCTGTGTCGGCGCATCGATTAGAGTGAGAGGGATTCGTGGGGTCGATCCCAGTTGAGACGGATTCGCTTCGGGGGCATTAGGAAGAGGGCCTTTCCCTGCGCTTAACCGCGGAGCAGGTGCTGGTGTTTGTGGGAAACCGCCCGCGCTGGGGCGCGGTGTTCTTGGTGGCGGCATGGCATGCCAGGTATGAAATCGCGATGTCGTTGTTGGGCTGTGAAATGGCGATCATCGACCGGATTTGGCTGGTAAAGGCATATGGTAAGTGTCGGCGGAGCAGCTGGCAATAGTATTGCTTGGCCAGGTTGCTGGGCGCCCACCTCTTAACTTGCTATGCGGTAATGTTGGTGTTTGGTTGGAGTCGTGAAGGTTGAGTTTTTCCGTCACGTCACAGAGACCTTCCAAAGTTTCGACGCGCCGTGCGTCTGCAAACAGAGGGAGAGTTTCCTGCATGGCGATTGGCAGGTCGGGATATCGTTTACCCGAAATTATTTAAGCCAACCATTGCAATTTTAAGTAGTCCGTGCGACAACAGCCTTGAGAGCAGGAGTCCAGGAAAACATGTTCATGCTCCATCCACATGAAGCTACCTCAATACCTCCTTTAATCGGCGTGGGATATCCAGCGTCAATGACGGTTAATTTCTACACACTTGTGTCTAAGCTCCTAATAGTTGCATCAAAGCATACCCCAAGCTCCTACGTTCGTAGTTATGGATAATTAAACTGTTTTAATTCAATATTCAACCCCGCTTTAAGCCTTTTAAATATTCCCATGCTTTGCTTTAACCTCCGTAGATGGCTTCCTATCCTTTCGTTGGAAGGCTCTACTGCTGCCTGTCTTGCCTCGGCAAACTCTATGCTTTCTTCTCGTCTTAAATATATGGTTATTTCCATGTGGCCATCTTTTAAATACATCTCTACAAGGCTAATTAGTCGCAGTATCGGGATGAAGTTGTACTTTGTCCAGCATAGAGGGTTTTTCACCGAAGCCTAGGAACTCTTGCAGCGTCTGAGGTGCCCCAATTCGAGAATATTGCACCAAACAACTCCAGGGCAACAGATTCGCCGACATATCTTACTTGCGTCTCAATTAGTGTCTCGGTGGTTTGACCTTTGCCTGGCTTCCACTTGTGCAGAGGTTGCTGTTTGTGGTTTGAGCGGGGCGCTAGCTTGGTCCAACAAGTTGAGAATTAGATTGCAGCAAGCGAGCAGGTACAAAGCCCTCCACAATGGCAGGATCAGATGCCAGTATGACAGAGCCACCTCCTCACGGTGATTCACGGTCATCTACGGGTGACATAGATGGGATGGAAAATCTAGAGCTCGACGCGTCACAAGAGACCCAGGTAGCTCCAGATGCAGCAGCCTTGTCGACAAAGGATCACCCGCCACCTTCGGCCTCTATGGCAAGCGCTGCACTACAGGAAAGTGGACTGGGCACGTCGGTCCTGCCACAAACAGCAGGCACAAAGTCCTCAGGCTGCGATAACGAGGGTTCGTCCCCAATAGCTCAAGAAATTATTGTGAGAGTCCTTCAACCAACCTCCTACGCTACTGAAGGTCAAGCACCGTCATCGAGCCCCCTTTCACCAACACCGACTTCATTGGAACAAGGGCAGCAGCAAGGGATCGACATTGAACACGTCGACGACGTCGAAATGGCGAGCAGCACACCCCTTCGACGCTCAATGAGGAGCACAGCTGGCAAGCTTGCTACTACCCGACTTGGGGACGATGTTGCCGAGGAGCAGGCATCGAAGACTCCTCGACGCACCCCGAAAAGAAAAGCCGCAGCTGTTTCGATGAAGAAAGATATTGCAGACATTCCGGACAACATGCTAGAAGACTCCCTTCGACCTATGACGAAGGAAGAGCTGGACGAGTGGGACGGCTGGATTGAAATAGAATCCGAGCCGGTATGTAAATTGGCTCCTTGTGCACTTTGATTTAGTCGTTTTCTAAACAAGGGTGCCTAGGCCTTTTTCAACACCATTTTGCGCAACTTGGGTGTGCAGGACGTCCTAGTGAAGGAGATTGCTGTCCTTGAGGATATTCAAGAAGACTATACGCCGTATGTTCACCCTCAAAAGCATGCTAGGCCAAAGAGCACGGAAGAAAGGCAACTAATCGAGCTTTCACTCACCAGCAAGCCTATTTACGGCTTTATATTCCTATATCAATACGTTGACGATGATTTTTCGACCGGCCATGAGGAGGAGACTAACCGAGTGTGGTTTATCAATCAGGTAAGAATGTTTGACCATTCTCCACGATTCTCTGGGGATGCAGAGATTGCCTCTGCCATTATTGGTGATGCTTAGCCGGACACAGACTGTTGATAGTGCATGCGCCACCCTCGCAATGCTCAACATCGTCATGAATGCCTCGGAACTTGATGTGGGCCAAAGACTCCGGAACCTCAAGGACACCACCCAGGGCATGTCGCCGGCTCGTCGTGGCCATGCCGTGAGCGAGGACAAGTTCATCAGAGCCACTCACAACGCTTTCGGACGACGCATCGATGTCTTGACGGCTGATAAGGTGCTCGAGGAGAAGGCCGAAAAGCCGCCCACACGTCCGAGGAAAGTCGTCAAGAAGTCGGTCCCCAAGAAGGGGAAGACCACGAGGAGGAAGCCAGATAGCGACTCAGCCAATCACTATATCGCCTTCATCCCTGCTGATGGTTGGGTTTGGCAGCTTGATGGCCTATGTGCCAACCCCGTGAAAATTCGTAATGTCTTCTCTGGCCCTTTTCACGATTCAACCCCCTCCATAAAGCAGATCCATTCTAACTCGCCATCAGGTCTTATCGAGAACGACAAGCCTTGGACAGACGCCGTTGTTCCCACGCTCCAGGCCTACTTTGACCGATACGATAGCGACAACTTCAGTATGCTGGCCATATGCGAGTCGCCGACGCGCGGTATCAGGTCGCGTCTCGCCGCAGTTCTTCGCAAGATATATCTCGTGGAGGATCTCTTGCATGGAAGCCCTGAGCTGGAGACGCTGCGGAACGAGACTCCATTGCCCATTCCACGCAACAACGCCGGGCAGCTGGAGAGGTACTGTCTGACTAATACGGCCGTCTTCCAAACATCCCTCCCGGAGGAAGACGAGCACGGTATATATGAGAATGCCGCCGATAATAGGGAGCACCTTTTGGACATGTGGCGTGCCCTATCCACAGAGATCAGCGCCATCATGGGGGACTACGACGGACACCTTGCGGACGCACAAACTGATCAAGAAACATCGGCTGCTAGAAAGGAGGACTACACACCGGCCATTCACGCGTGGATGAAGACGCTAGCGGACAAAGGCGTTCTTGAGGACATCCTTGGCTAGAAGGCTAAGATAAAGTGGCTCGAGAAATGGGGCTAACGCTGAGATTGCCTCGGAGCGTCCTCTTCCTCGTTTTGAGACGAGCGGCAGCCTTTCTGCCGCCAGTGCTGTCATCGGTGCTGTCATCGGTGTCGACGCAGTGACGGCATCTTGGGCAACAGAAAGAACCTTTGGTATTCTTGGGGAAGGCGTCATGGCAGCGACTACGTTGGATAAGTAACAAGCTTTGTATGGGTGGAGTATCGAGGAGGGAAGTCTTTCGTTGCCTTTTTCCCCGAGTAGCCTCCTTGCGGAGCGTTTGCACAGTAGGTTTTCTTGGTTTTGCTAGGTTGTTGGCAAGTGGTCTCTAATATAGTCAAGAGTGAAGTTCCCTCCCACCCTAAATATTGGGCCACAAAGACGTGTGGAGATATCAAGGACAGATGAAGCAACGAAAAGGTCACGTATCAACAATAACCAGGGAGAAGTAAAGAGCAAAGACCCATCATGAATACGGACCGTCATCACGCAATTTCCCAGTGTCTTTTTTGAACATTGATCCAAGAGGACAGTTCTAGTCTTCCCTCACCATCCCCATCACCCATCGGGATACTGAAGCCTTAGGGGTTCACTCGGTATAAACTGACATGTCTCCGGGTTTTTCTGGTCAAACCTGTCGAAGTACAAACCCGCCAACTCGAATAGCTCCTGTGGAATCTGCGCCCTGTCGTTAACCGAGACGAGGCTATCTTGGGGCACGGATAGAAGTACCTCAAAAGAGCTTGCTCTCCTGTGAAAATCGCGCGTTAGACCACGTAGTTTTACTCTCTTGAGCCAATTTCTGCTTCTCTTACGAACAGACACGAGATGCAGGAAAAGAGGGTCGGGGATTGCACAGAACTTACAAGAGATTGTACGTATGCCCCGTCGCATCTCTCCCAGCCGCCCGTCTCCGCTTTGTAACAATACCGACGTAGCTGAGCCGCTTGTTGTACACAACCTGACCGACGCGGTAGACGTCTTTTGTGGTTCCATTCCTCTCGCGATGAACCGAAGGCTCTTTCGTATCCCATTCGAGGAAGCCATCTATCCTTCTACGTACTATGTCGAGGTAATCCAGGTTCGGACGTAGAGGGTATAAATACTTTCGCAATAGCCAGAAGTCGATTCTCCAGTTGCTGTCGTCCGCGTCCAAGATGTGAAGGATTAGAGAACTCGCTGCTTCGTTCCACTCTTGGGTTCCAGGCCGGTGAAGTATCATGCGGAGCCATCGGAAGGATTGCTTGACCGCTTCCCTATTTACCACGCTGGAGCCGCTAACAGGCTGAGTGGTATCCAGGGGGCTGACATGGGGTTCGTCTTGGACCGATCCATAAGGCTCATTCTGGAGCATGGCGATGACGTTGTGTCCCATTCGCATCATTAGACTCCATGGCTGTGTCGGAGCATGAAATAGGGTCGAATTGTAACGCCACCCGAAGCTGGAGACGAGGCCACGGAGGATATCTTCCGAGACTTCTCGGTCGGAGCCGTAAGGGTCGAGGTATATGATGTCGGGCGAGTCTCCTTCGTCTGATAGGACTGCATTATTGCTGTCAAGAGTTTCGCGGGCCTCCGGGAAGACGGCGACGTGGACGTGGCCGGGGAAGAGGCAGGATTGGGCGCGAAGGCCTATCCGAGTGGCCAGTGAGCAAAAGATGGCGCTGGAGATGATGGGGAGGGATTCGTGAGGTGGGTGGAGAAGGGCTTGGCCGATGAAACAATTTCTCATTCGGCGGTAGTCGCGGCGAGGGTTAGCAATGCCGGTTAGGTTGTTCGCTCGGAGCCAGACGTTTAAGCACAAGGCCTTTTCTCGAATTGTCATGCGTTCAAGGCCGGGCTCGCTGGCTTCGAATTGAGTAGCCAAGTTGTCGAGCATGAGAGACACCTTGAGAGCATCAATTAGCTTCAGGGACGACAGGCGAGGATACCACGCTGAGAAGGCTCATCTTACCTCATCGATGTCACCATACTGGTTGTGGAGCACAAACATGCCAAACGCGGCGAGACACCGCTCAATTACGATATTGGAATGGCCGGTATCCTCTCTATTTTCAGTCTCTCCTTGTGCCATCAACGATTGCCATTCCTCAATGGCAAGACTCCGGTGAATGCTATCCAGGACATGCCGTCCATAATACCTGAATGCGAAGAAATTCCAATTTTAGTTTGAGAAACTCCAGTTACAGGCCATCACATTTTCTGGTCGTCACTCCATCTTATTCATCTAGATGTGATCCTACCTCCTTGCCAACGCATCTTGCGCATCATCCTCCGTCGCACACTGCTCCAGGAGAAAATCCTTGGCATCGTACCCTAGCAGGCACAGCTGTTCGAAGCGATGCAGCCGGTGTGCTCGCCGGGCTAAAATGCCATCAAAGAGCTGCGCGATGCGTGTGTTACGCTCTTTTCGGACGAGAAACAGACGTTTCCAGTCCACGTCACCGACGGGCAATTGAAGCTTGCGCTGAAATTCATGGTCTGGGTTCCAGTACTTGAAGGCGCGCTCGCAGTGTTGCCGCCAGAGGAGGCGCGAATTGGCGAGCCGGTTTAGGTGTTTGCAGAGGAGTTGGAAGCAGAGGAGGTTGTCCTCGGGGGATAGGAAGTATAGGAGGTGGGATACTATCTCATTTGGGATCGAGTCGAGAGATATCTTGTCCCGCGGTGCTGGTGGCGAGTCCATGATCCGGGATGTTGAAGTAAAACCGTCTTGACGCCGAAGACGTTGGTGGAGGATGATGTAATAAGATGTTGCGCCGGGCAGGTACCGTAGTGGGGTCGATTGGAGATGATGTGGTGCTGGGGAGGTCGGTAGCTGGCCCTAGCGGTAAAAAGCCACTGGACCTCTAGGAGGTCGAGCTTTCCCAAGCGCAAAATGCAGCTTCCTGTGTCCCAGAGGCGACCGATGAACCACAAACAAGATAACGATGTATGCTTGCTTAATCCTCCCTCTTTTCCGTTTGCGAATATTCCCTTCTTATGCCAACCCGAAATTCAAAGCCTTTCCCCTCGAAATCTTGAAATTTTACCAGATGAATGTCGGTGGCGAACTATGTGACCTCTTGCTCAAGAGGTGGTTATGGTTCTAGGCTCGCAAGGCTCGTGGGTGAACCTTGAAACCTCGTTCGCAGCGAGTAGCAGAGTCGAGGATAGGAGGATGCTTGTGAGATTTATGGTAAGATGCGAACTTTGACGATTAAGTACTGAGCCACGAGGGAGAAATGAGGCAAGGGTAGCGGAGGCAAGATTGAAAGATTGATCTACGAACCAAGTCCCGGCTCGTAACTCGCGAGGGTGATAGGGTGACATCCTGCCCAAGACTTGCCTCTACCAGATGAGCATATCCCGACGGAGCATACGAAGGGTGAACGTATAGGTGAATCATTGCTACCAATGCAAGTGGGTATACCAGATGCACAGCTTGAAGTCAGGGCGCATATGACAAGCGTTACCGCTCGCTTTGCCGCTATCCGCCGCAACCTAACCTCTAAAGGCTGACTCTAATCAGCAAGCGCTCAGCACCCACTCGGCCTCGGTATTGAAGCCGAGACGAGAATAGACCGCTCATCCGTCTGTCGTTGTGACTGTTCTGGAAATGGAAGTTGCTCGGAAATATGCACACGGTAAGGACAAACTGCATAGAGCACAATGCCCTACTTCGAAAGGTGACCATGGAAAGTGTCAAGTTGGTACCAAGTCTAGCATCAAATGCTACTGAACACCCGACCTCAACTTACAATTTGCAATCGACACCCGGACGCGATCCGCTCCGCATCTCCAAGGACGCGAGCTGCCGAAATCCTTTGCTGAGCGGCACTTAGAGTCCTCTCTGGGTGATTTTGTAATTTGTCGGTCCTTGAAATCCAACCATTCCATATGGCTAACACTGGAAGCCATCATACTCCGCAATTTAGTAACCTGGCAGTGCAGGCTGGGCTACAGCAGTCCCTAAATCACATCCTACACTTCTTCGTTCTCCTGCCGAATGGGATCTCATTTTCTTGTCTGTCCGTCGATATGGCCATTATCGTCTCCACATGTGGCGAACTCGACCGACGGTGTAGCATTAGTTTCGTAGGCAGTCAAGTAATTCTCTTCTAGGAGTAAAATCGCTCCACAGAAGGGCACTGGCGCGATCAAGCCATTTGTGCTAAGCGGTGTGAAGCTACAAGAGGGTTTGCAAAAGATTTGCAGGACTCCGCTTTCTAATGATCACATGCTGATGGGGCGTTTGGGCGTTCCAGGTTGGATCTGTCACCTGAACACTGATCATCTGGAGAGTACCAACATTCACGTATTTAGATGCTCAACGCATGCAAGTCCATATTGACCTGCCGTGCCGCGCATTACCGAATTGTCCAGTAAGAAGCGAAAGACCGGGGCTCTGATTTGGTTGTTTGTCCGTCGCCAACCTAGAATATCCCATCGTACCATGCATTTGAATGCGCGTACTAAACCGCCGATCTGAGGAGGAGATACAATTATCTGCGTTTGGTCGCGAGCAGATATGTGAGATGAAGCAGTGAAGTCAAGGCCTGCATCGCAGCATATCAAGTGAGGAAGTGGCCTTGGCGGGGCAGCGCGGCGCCACTCCTCCAGACCCACACATCAGTGGTCAAAAATTTCTCCATTCTAATTGGCCATATTGGCGGCCAAACATGAGCAACAGACCGGGACCCTCCGGGGCTAGTCCCAATCAGGAGCGAAAGTAAACAAACGCGCTCTACCAGACTTCAGAAGGACTTGGCGTGTAGCTCAACTTCCTTCGTGAATTCAACTCCCAAGAATGAAAGGTTCCACGACACGCGATTGAGCAGACCCAAATTGCCAACATCGTCAGAATATATCACACGCGTTGATTCTACATGCAAGAAACAAATCATCAATGCTATGAGCTAGCGACCCCCATCTCAGAGAACGAACCTTCAACAATCCCATCACTATGGTCGGGCCGGGTTTGAACGGCCTCGACACGCCGCGAACAAACCTCGGCGACGCAACATATCTCAGTCGTCAGCCAGATTTCGACATCACTCAAGAACCGTCATTCGTGTCCCCCGAAAAGGGCCCCAACAACCTCCTCACGCACCTCCGCAATGGCCGATCCAACGGAATAAGCCTACGCACCCCCCGAGGCACCGTCCGCGGCCCCTTCACCGACCGACGAAACCTCCCGGCCAGCATCGGCGGCGCCGAGTTTACTCCGATGCTCAAGTCGGCCACGCGGAATAGGACGTTGCGTGGGCCTTCGGGCAAAGAGAATGGTGTGCCGGCAACGCCCAACGTGGACGGCCTAGGGGACATTACCTCCATACCATCGGGGGAGACGTCAATGTTTGCCAAGTCTTACGTAGACAGCACGCTGCCCGTTGTTGACAGCAGTAGCACTGCCTCGACGCCCATGGCGCTGCCGGCTAGGCGTGGGGATGGCAACGGGTTATTGCAGGATGGAAATCAGTTGTCGCTCAGGGAGCAGGAGAATGTCATCGATAAGATCGAGAAGGAGAATTTTGGGCTGAAGCTGAAGATTCATTTTCTCGAGGAGGCGCTTAGGAAAGCCGGCCCCGGGTTTAGCGAGGCAGCGCTGAAGGAGAATACGGAGCTCAAGGTTGATAAGGTTACGATGCAGAGGGAGCTACATCGGTACAAGAAGCACCTTACCGCCGCAGAAAAAGATCTCGAGGCGTATCGGCGTCAGATGCTGGAGCTTCAGGAAAAGGCAAAGAGAAAATACGCAGACGAAAGCCAGCGAGCTGAGATGGATCGGTTACAGCGGGCCTTGGAGGAGAAGGAAGCCGAGATCGAGACCCTGCAGCGTGAGCTGGAGAGGGATCAGAAGGACGGTGGGCAGATCGAAAAGCTCCAGGATGAGATTGGAGATTTGGAGGCCGACGTGCGCGAAAAGGAACGCATAATAGACGCCCACGAAGATGAGCTTGAAGAGTTGCGAGACAAGCACGGCGATCAAATGCGCGAAAAGGACCGCGTTATTAGCGGGCATGAGGACGAGTTGGAGGAGCTCAGGGAGCAGTTGGCCGAAGCGCAGGCAGACGCTAAATCTGCTCAGCGGCGCGTCGTCGAACTCGAAGAAAAGGCCCAGCACAACAACGAACTCGAAGAAGCTCGCGATACGATTGATGATCTTGAACGAAATGTTCGCCAACTCGACGAAAAGCTTGACGACATGAAAGAAAGGCTAGACGATGCTGTTGCGGACAAGGAGCGAGCCGAAAGCAATCTGGAGGAACTTCAGGAAGAATTAGCCAACAAATCTGTGGTAACCAGGGGCCTCTCACGCCAAGTCGAGGAAAAGGTCGTTCGTCTTCAGAATGATCTCGATCGTGCCAATGAGGAATTCGCCGACCTTGAGAAGAAGTACTCCGAGACCCAGGAAGAGAACGAAGAGTTTCTGAAAAGGGCGAGAGAAGCAAAGCGCGAACGGGACTCCATGGAGCGTGATCTCCAATCGCTGAAGACCCGATTCGAGGACATGAAGGAAGAGTTTGAGGCACAAAAGGATCAGAACAATATTCTGCAATCTCGGCACGATTCCATCAGAACGGAAGCAACATCTTTGCAACGCGAGGTCTCGCAGCTCAAGAAGGAGGTCAACGAGCTCGAGGATAATCTAGCACAAGAACGCGAGCATGCCCTTGAACTCGAGAGAGACCTTCGGAATCAGTACCGTGACGAGATTGAGAAGCTGAAGGATGAGATCTCTGACCTCCAGGCCGAGGTTCGAGAGCGGGACAACTTGTACGATAATGACAGCGACAAGTGGGAGACGGAGAAGCAGAAACTCGAATCCGAGAGGGACAGGGCCGAAGAAAAGGCGGCCGGTCTGCAAAAAGCCATCGACAAGCTTCGCGAGGTGGAAGGGAGCCTCTCCGACAAGGAAGTCAAGTTGCAAGAAGCCATCCAAAGTGAAAGCGAGCGACACAAGAGCGAGGCATCTGTCTTGTTGAGACAGATTGAGGATCTCCAACAGTCTCTAGAGAACCGGCAATCGATGCTGACAGACCTGCGGAGCGAGCTCTCTGGCGTTCGAGACGAACTTCGGCAATGCCACCTCGACTTCGAAGCCCAAACCGAGCGAGTTGAGGCCCTGCAAGACGAAGTAGAGGTGCTCCAAACGTCACTGGACGAAGAATCTGAGCACGGCCGCCGGGAAGCGGATGCTGCCCGCAAGGAATGCGAGGATCTAAAGAATGAAATTCGGACACTCCGCGAAACCGCCCATGCCGACCAGAGCGCTGCTGCTGCGTCCACCGAATCGACGTCCAGGCCCCTTGAGAAAGTCCGAACGCAGCTATCCAACTTGACGGCACAGTGTGCGCAGGTCACCAAGGAGAAGCAAGCCCTCCAAGATCAGCTTGCAACTCTGAATATTGAAGTCCACGACTTGCGGTCATCGCTTGCCGAGACAAGGGCCGAATGTGATGAAGCCAAATCCGAGCTCAAGCGCGCACAGAAGCACGGCGAGGAGACGATTAGGATAGACCAGGAGCGGGTTGACCTGAGGACATCAAAGTTGAAACTCGACAACGAGGTCCGGAGGCTGAAGGACGAGAATTCGGCGCTTCAGAGCCAGCGACAATCGGTTGAACGGTCTCTTGAGAAAGAAATGGAACGGGCAGCCGAGGAAGAGGAGCGTTTGAACCAGGAAATCATGCAGCTCCAGAGCCAACTTCGGCAATCCTTCTCGACGGACAACCACGAGCTCGCAGCGGCCCGTCGGACTATTCGGGACCTAGAACGCCGCATCGAAGATTACGAACTCCAGCTTGCGACTTTGGACGGGACACAGGTGGGTGAAGGGAATAGCGAGCTATCGATCATGCGGAAAGATCTCCGCATGGCTAGGCAGAAGGAGTTGGAGTATCTTCAGCAGGAAGCGGACCACAAGGAAATCGTGCGCGGTCTAAAGCGGCAGATCTCGGATTTGGAGCGCCAGGTTCATGAAGCGCAGCTTTCGCGCCTAGTTGCATCGCCGAATTCCTCGGCCGGGTCAGGTCGCAAGAATGAAATCGCCGAGCTGAGAAGACAACTCACGACAGCCCATCAGTCGCTTCACGACGTCAAGGCTAGGCTCCGGGAGGCGGAGCGCGAGGCTTTGCACCCGACGGCCGACATCCAAGCCCGGCTCGAGGAGCTTGCGGACCAGAAGTTAGAGCTCGAGCAAGCTCTCGAGGATGCCAGGCACGAGGCCGAGGAGGCAGCCTCGCTCCACGAGCGGCTCGTTAAGAAGCTCAAGAGCAAGCTTGACAAGGCTGAAGCTCAAGCAAAGGCTACGCGGCAGGAGGTGGTCAAGAAACTACCCGACTCCGAACGACGCGATCTGCACGATGTTCTACGCAAAACAGAGCTCGAGGCCGATGCGCTGGAGCACGACGTTCGGGCCCAACAAGAAATGATCGAGACCCTCACGGCCGCCGAAACCTCGCTCCGACGCAAATTGGAAAGGACACGGAGCGAAAGGGCGGCGTACCGGCTTAGCGCCGAGAAGCTTCAACGGGATGTCCATGATCTCAAGGCCCAGGCGGTGTCGGAAGAGGGCAAGAAGAGCGTCCGGTTTGCGGGTAGGGAGACGGGGCAGCTGGTTGATACGAATAGGCACGAGAAGGAGATTCGCGGCATGGTGATGCAGATGGAGTGGATGCAAAAGAGGTGGGAACGTGAAGCTAGTCTTCGTGCAGATGCTGCCTACGCGAAGAGGTTTTTGCAGTTGCAGCTGGACGTTGCCGATGCTTGGTACGTTTTGGAAATCCTTCTCCTTCCACCCCACCCCCCCTTGACAATGTTTTTTCTTGTTTGGTTTCTGACAAACGAAACAGCAACAAGGCCCAGCTCCGAGAGCTGGAGAGCATAAGAATTGATCTTCTGGGCTCTCGCCGCGTACTGCCTCCCACGACGGTGCAGAAACGCCAAGAAAGCCGTCCGCGGCCGACGCTCAGGACTCTGGCGGTCGCGGTCCGCTTCGTGGTGAGGATGCAGATGGGGGCAAGGGAATGGGCCAAGCATGAGGTCACGCGCAGAAGGCTCGCGGAGAAGGTGGATGAGATGAGGAGGGCGAAGAGGTCATCTCAATTGAGGTTGGCGGTCGCTTAGGTCCGTAGAGGGGTTGTGGAATCGGTGGTGGCGTTTGGACTTTGGCAGAGGATGAGAGGTTGACATCATCAGGATGGGTGGTTAGTGCGTGCGTGTGTTTTGTGTCTTGATAAGATGGCATCTGCATGTTGATTAATGGGATCACGAGTGGCGCTCTTGGTTAGTTGTTTTTGCATGGCTAGTTCCAGGAATCAATGGTATTAACCCGACGTGAGGAGGTGCTAAAAAAAATCA
>Ga0247774_1000609_pt1 | contig 17864 bp, 7 predicted proteins | sample UWRJL001104B6_FD_179933 | JGI IMG/M metagenome (GOLD analysis project Ga0247774, IMG submission 179933) | Plant litter microbial communities from Arlington Agricultural Research Station in Wisconsin, United States - UWRJ-L001-104B-6 | ecosystem: Environmental > Terrestrial > Plant litter >... | reverse complement strand
TGGCGAGGCGCTGGCGGTTGCGTTCGAGGGAAATGAGGCGTTGCTTTTGGGAGGGGAGGTGGGCGGGGAGGATGACTTTGTGGAGGATTTCGGTTAGGATGGAGTCGAGTTCGGGGGAGGAGGTGCGGTCAAAGACGACTGTTTTTTCCCTGCCTTCCGCTACGGGTAGTTCAGATTCTGGGGAGGGACAAAACATTCTCTAGTTAGCGTGGGTTACTCTCATCATGGGCTTCTGTCAAGCGAGAAGCCAGGGCATCGAAGGGAGTGGGCGCACCTGTTGCAAAGGTCCGCCATCGCCAGGCGGGGACTAGAAATTTTGTGGGAAACGGTCGATATGTTGCCCTGAGGGCATTCCCGAACGTTCTCTGCATCATTGTGGAGGCTAAATCTTCAATTGTGTGCCCATCACCTGGGGACGACGGGAAAATAGAGAGTTAGAATAGTCTGCTAGACAATCGTGGGAAGCAGTCACAGAAAATTCCCACAAGCGCGACTCAAGGCGCGGCAGAATCCTGGGCCATGAGCTCGAATTAGCCAATCAGCGTCAATCTTCCAGACCCACATCTGAACCTCTTCCCGAGCTTTTGAGAAATGCTCCAGCTTCGGAATTTTGACTTAACGAGCAACCTAGAGAAGCGACGGCTAACTGCTCTTCAATTGGGCCCCGCATCGCGTTTTACGTGGGCTCAATATAAGAAAGGATGAATCCCTTACCGATAAGGCGGCCTTTAGGGTGCCTGAAGACGGCGTTCAGGCGATCCCGCCAGGCGAGAGTTCCGCAGCGGCCTTTCACGACATCAAAGACCTTCGGGTACCCTATGACTGCGGCTCGGAAACCCCGGTTTGAGAAGACAGCAGACGGATCGTTCAATCTTTGTATGGCGTGCCCTATCTCCCCTGTCCCATCACTCCCCCTCTCCCTTTCCCTCGTTTTCACCTCCCCTGCCACAATCGCTCTCCTCCATCCGGCCTCTGGTCCGCCAGCTAACCTTTCCCATGAAACATCTAGTCACCCCCGCCGTCCACAAAAAAGCCCCCTACGCCCTCTACCCTCCCCCGCCCAAGCCCACCGCCAAGGATCCCCTCAAGACGTGGACGGCCTCCACCATCGCCCAGCTCGACCCGACGGGCGCCCGCACGGGGCTGTTCTCGCGCTCGCGGCCCGACCGCGCCAAGGTCGGCGACGTGCTCCTCGTGTCCACCGTCAAGGGCGAGCCCTTTGCCGGCGCGCTGATGCAGATTCGCCGTCGCGGCGTCGACACGGCCATCCAGCTGCGCGGCAACCTGCTGAAAACCGGCGTCGAGATGTGGTTCAAGGTGTACTCCCCCAGCGTGGTGGGCATGGACATCGTGTGGAGGAGGCCCAAGAAGGCGAGGAGGGCGAGGTTGATGTACTTGAGGAAGAAGAAGCACGATATGGGGAGCGTGGATGATTTGGTGTTTGCGTGGAGGAAGGAGAGGAGTAGGCTGAGGAGGGGGGTGGATGGGGGGACGGTGTTTGAGCCCGGGCGAAAGGTTTCGAGGAAATGAAGCTCTAGGGGTCATGGAAGGACGCTCGTTGTGTGATATGACGGGAGTTTTGGAGAGAGTCACTACTCTTACGTTATGTACTATAAATATAGACCTAGAGATTCTGTGTATCAACAATCCGTCTTGAGTGTTCGTTACCCAGGAACCCATGTCCTAACAAGAACAACCCTAGTCATACCCTACCTATGACTTACTCAGTCATCGCGGGCATATTGTATGCGACTTTAATCCTAAGCCTGTCTATTACAGATGCATGCCATGCTAGGAGTCTTTTCACCTGCTATCCCGAGGCGAATGAATGAGGGGCGGGGGGAAATACCGCCAGCAAATAAATATGGTTTACATAAGAAAAACCTCTACCACCCAATCTATTTCGCGTCGTGTCTTGACCCAGAGACCCATAAACTCCCTCCCTTACTCCTTACTAGCATTCACAAAACACACTCTGGCAGCTCAGGCCGACAAAACCATACCACTACCTTACAGTCCTCTAAGAAACGGCCGGACCCTCTGAAAAGGTCTTAGCCCGCACAGGCTTCAATCCCTGCCTCAGCGCCGGCTCGTCCTCGTCCGTTTCCACGGGCATCGAGTTCGTCCTCCTAGGATCGTCGAAGCTCCTCGCCCGACTGGGGCGTCTATGGCGGTACGTTTCCACGGTGGGGCCAGGGTGTAGAAACGAAGTGATAATGTTGGGTGTCCGTTCCATACTCCGCCCCCTTTTAAGGGTCGTCTGTCTTCTCGAAAGGCCCGTTATTACCCCTTGCGAAACCGACGTGTTGGTCCTAGTAAAGGGCCCGGGTGGCACTTGCGCCGCTTCTTCCTTGAATCGTTGTTCGGAAGGAAGGAGAATGGCGCGGTCGAGCCCGTACGGAAGGCCGCGGTGGCGACCACGGATCTGCATGGCTATGATGATGAGTTTGCCGAGGGTGGAAAATCGAGCGGAGAGCGAGGCGTTGATGTTGGGGTAGCCCATGCTCAGGCCCACGGTGCCGTAGGCGGAGACGAGCTCGAAGAGAACGTCAAACATGTTGAACTCTTTATTCTCCAGGGCTCTTGCTTCTGTAATGGCGAGCACAAAAAGCCCCAGGAAGACGTACCACAGATCGAAGGAGAGTTGTCGCCGCAAGTGCGTACCGACGTAGGACATGGTGCTGTGTTCTATGGCCTCGTCGTCGACCTCGTTCTTGTCGTACATACCCAGAGACTTTTCTTCGTATACGTTTGTGCGACGAATCGAGATGGCGATGGGGAAGACGGAAATGTACATCATAATCATGTATGAGGTTTGGACGGCGGGGTGGAGGGCGCTGATGCTGAGGGAAGCGAAGCCGGCGGTTCGAGTCGATGCCGCGATGAACAGTCCGTTGACGATTCGTAGATTTAGTGGCAAGTCCTTCACGATTCCATTTTGCAGCTGGAGAAAATAGTTAGCAGGCTGGGACATGCAGGAATGCACACAATTGATACAACATACGTCGAGCGTGACGAAAAAGATAAGATCCAGCCCATTCAAGGCGACGAGGATCCAGAAAAGCCACCACGTCGCACTAGACGGGAAGAGCAGCGTAAAGCAGCGACGAGGATGATCCAGCAAGAAGCGCAATTCCTCCCAAAAGCCAGTCCCCTTAGGAACGATGTGGGCGAGAATCCAGATGATGAACCGTAGCATGACGGGGAACCCCGTATTGCCGATGATGATAAGAAACCACATAATCATCAGCACAAACGGCGCCGTGCTGAACGAGCTCATACTGTCGGGCGTAAGAGTAAACCCGACATCCATAAAGGCCGCGTTTGCGGTGAAGAAACCCCACCACGTCCGCGACATGCCGGCCTGTTCGACAATGACGCCGTACCGGTCGTTCTGCTTGATGAAGGGTAGCAAGCAAGCGACGGCAAAAATCTCAAAGAGCCAAAAGTAACAGACCAGAATCAAGGCAAGCGTGCGTAGGGACCGGTACTCGATGCCACCCAACTCCTCCCTCTGTTCGAGGGTGAGGCCAGGGAACTGCGAGTTACGCCCCAAAGTTGGCTGCCAGCTGAGGTAGGGCATGTCGTGCGTCTTTTCTCTCGTCAGTGCCGACCGAATCGTGTCCATAGTTCTAACACGAATTGGCTTGCGTCGTGGAGGCGAGTCATCGTCCACGTGGTACTTTTTGTTGATCGAGTTGAATATTCGCGGCTTGCGGAAAGAGAGCGGTCCAAATGTGTTCTTGATGGCCTTGACCTCGTCTTCCAACTCCTGTCGTTTCCAGCGTTCAGGCGACCTGACCCGGGTCGGCTCCTCGAAAGCGATGGTTGGCTTGTGCCTAACTCTCATGCCACCGCGGTCTACCTCGGGTGGCTCTCTGTCTTCCTCTGGCGCGTCACCCTCCTCAAGTCGCTTGGGTCCGACGCCTCTTTCTGCATCTCTGGGATTGGGGATACGCAGAACCTCGCCATCATGTGTGTCCTGCTGGCGTTGGAGAATGGCCATGTGCTCTTCGTCTGACCGCTGAGGCGGAAACTTGGTAAGGTCCGTACCCATACCGTCGCTCCTCTTCACCGTGTCCGCAAAAGTGATTCCGTGGCTGGTGGCGACAGGCTCGACCTGGGTCTCGGCATCGGTCCCCCACTGTTCTCCTGGGGCAGCCGAGTCGGTTGAATCGCCGCCCGTGTCTCTTTTCTGAGGTGGAGATGCTGTCCCCGTCCCTGACGGAGGAGCGCCATTCGCAGCACGGTCATTCGGCTTGGGCAAAATCCCATCATTTGCAACGCGTGGGTTCTTTGCTGATGAGTGTAGCACCGTAATGTTGCGGCCATTGACACCCTTCTCAGCCCGGCCCGGGTCCCCCTTCGGATTGGACTTGGTCTTAGAGATGGTTGACCGGCGCTGGCGCGCTTCCCGAACCATCCCCTGGAATCGCTTCTCAAACCAATAAAGGCGCAAGAAAACCACCGACGAGTGGATCGTGATGGGGTTCGACGTCATAGCAAAGAGGTACAGTACCACTTGCTGGAACGTGTTGAGCTGGTTGACGTCGATCGTGTTGAGACCAGCCTGTGTGTTGGCACCGCTGGCGAAGAACAGCGCATCAATATAGGGGACCTTGCCCGAACCAGTCGAGAAGATAAGGATTGAGGCGAGAATGGTCATGCTAACAATCCAAACATCTAGTACTTGTCAACGCCTGACTCTCCAGGTGCGTTCCATGCGAGTCGACCTACAGTGAGCTGTGATAAAGCTGAAGTGGGGTTTCTTGCTAATAAACGAGGGCTTGGCGGCTTTGACCTGGCCCCAAACGAAGGAGCGAAATGAGTCCAGCATCTTGGTGACTGAGCTGGTGACGGAGTGGTACCTCGGGGCAAGTCCTCACAACGGCATGTCGAGAATGTAGCCTTTGGTACAGAGTACGTGTTACAGTGTAGCTGCCAAATTACCAAATGAAGGCCAGCTTAGGGAGTCGAAACTAAGTGATTGTTGATGCTGTAGTGCAAGAATGTGTCGAGTCCTTGCGGTCTTATGTCGACATCGTAATCGCTGAAATCCTAAAGTGTCTCCGAGGCGGAGGCGAACATCAGGTGAGTGTAGACAAGCATCATGGCAATCGAAAAGGTCGAAATAGGACGGATCGGTTCAACGACAAGCCGAACAGTGACGGGTGAATAGTAACGATAGAGGCGCTATCTAGTAGATTTGTGCGTATCGTCACCTCGACGCCCAGATTATCGTGAGGAATGCCCGTGTCAAAAACGGCCAGATGAACGACCAGTAGCTGGAATCGAAGGCGTCTTTTGCTTGCTCGGTGTTGCGCGGACGCGATTGAGAAGCTCCACGCGCCGGCAGGCGCACAAACCCCTACCTCTGTCTAGGATCTCTAGGTGGGTTAATTCTCGAGGGTGGATGGTGTAGACGATGAAATTGGGTGAAGGAGTGAATAGGACGATGAATTGAGTTTTGAACCGCTTCATGGAGGGACCGAATGTTGGCTCGCTGGCGGAAAAATCCTCCGTGTTGGATAGCCGCGGTGTGTCCGGTGCGGCAAGCCGCCTACGGCATGGACGCGGGGGGGGGGTGGCTTTTAGGGGTAGTTCCATGGCAAGCCAGTAAGGCCTGGCCTATCAGTGCACGAACTTCAACCACAGGCATCGACTCGCTGAATCGTTCATCCGCAGGCGAGTTATTACGTTCTCCAGCCACTAATCTTTCTCCTCAGACATGCTCAACGATTTCACTCAGATCTCAATTATGCAAAAGACCGTGTTGCAGATAACTTTCCAAAATAAACTCCAAACCGGTAATCAAGCAGTCCGAATTCGGGAACCTCGGGCCTTGAGTCGAAAATAAAATGTTGGGAGGTCTGACAGCAGTGGAAACACTGAAGCCGCTGACAAGACTCCTGAAAGGCCGCCGCTGGCGGTCAATGCTGTAGATACCTGCCACGGGAAAGAATGGGGCAAATATCCAAGACAAAAGAGATATCCAAGTGGGGCAACGCAGATAGCAAAACCCCCCAGAAGAGACTAAATCTCGAGTTTTAAAGGGAAAGAAAAGATCCTAGGCCCGTTCCCGATTGACTAGCGAGAGTGTCTGTAGCCATTGTCAGATCTCTGCATCTGGCTAAAACCGGATACGCTTGCAAATTGCAACAGTGAGATCAGTGGCTGTGCACCAGAAATCCTTCTTCGGCCGCGACCTGTCCAAGGGCAGCCTCTCACGGCGGCGGCGAGTAATCTTTTCAGAATATGTCGATCAGCTTCTATTGATACCCCGAAGAAACATTCTCAATAGTTTGATGATATCACTAGCATATTTTCGTCGAGGCCAAGTCAAACTTGCGACTCGAATAATATATCAAGCTGACGAGATTACCGCTTTTGAAAAATGGCAATCTGTATCAGACGCTCTGGGCGGATGTGGTCTGATTTACATACCGTGCCACTTCACCTTGCAGCCAGTGAGAAAATAACCCGGTACGGACGAGAACAGCCCTCGGTAGGAGATTTGCCGGCGAGCGATTCTGCGTGCTTCTCAAGCCACTACCAACCGTCTCGCAGCTGCTTGGGGACCTTTTTATCTCGCGGTGGGCAAAGGCCGAGGACCCTGCAGTCAATACGGAGCTTTGGTCGCTAGCTACTGAGCTCCTGGTCCGCAGATCACCTCGACCCTCCACGCCAATTTTTATGCTCTCACCGGACGCAAGGTAACCACATCTACGATGCATGGCGCGCTGCGTGGGAGTTGCACCAATGTCATTGCAGCAAGCGATTGTGCAATTTCAATGCTTCACGAATCCATCGCCGCCGATTATAAGGAATGGAAGGAAGAAAAAGAAGAGAAGATGAAAAGTAGTTAGATGTAGTCGCACCTGCTTGGCTAATCTTATCTCTCTATTGTTCCTAAACTACATGAGGTCCCAATTGAGACTTCCCAGTGTACAATTTGACACGCCCAACCGTCTAGCTTACGAATCTATTCTTTGTAATGCCCTACTTCGGCATGGCCGCCTTCGCGCGCTCATTCTCCCTGCCTAGCGACTTGAAGAACTTGCTCTGCTGCGGCTTCTTCTTCTTTTTCAAGCTCTTATTGACCGACTTGTTCTGCTCCACATACGCCATGCCGTTCGCACCGCTCAAATCGCCCAGCTCGCCCGCCATGCGTCTCACCTTGCGCTTCACCCTATTGTCTCTGGCGTGCCACATGTCGTCCACCTCCTCCCCATCTCCCATGCCCGAGCCCAGACGCTCGTTCTCCAGCATCACTTTGTGTAGCAACTCTCGACGCTCCTCTGGTGTGGCAAACGCCAAATCTTCCATCTTTTCCTTGTTTCTTAGATGCGTAATCACCTTGAATGCGTACCCCTGATCAACCAGAAATGCCTGCCGCTTGTGTGAGTAGTACATCTCTTGCGTGTCCTTCGATACTAGCGAGTAGAAGAAGGCGTTGAACCCCTCGTCATTTCGCCGCTTCGCCCGGAGGATACGCCCCAATCGCTGGGCTTCCTGTCGTCGAGAGCCGTAGTGGGACGAAATCTGGATCAAGCATGTGGCCTCGGGTAGGTCGAGGGACGTGTCACCAATCTTGGACAAGAAGAGTGTATTGACTTCGGGGTTGTGTTGAAAATTCTCCAGCACCTGCATACGCTCCGCCTGACCCGTCTGCCCGTAGATGAACGCCTTCTTCAACTTCAGTGCATAGGCCTTGAGAGCGTAGACGTTGTCTGAGAAGACAATGATCTTGTCGCCCCGAGACTCGTGATACTTGATGAGGTATTGGCACGCCTGAAACTTGGCTGGGTTCATGATGTAGAGAAGATCCTTCTCCCGATGCTTTGCATCCACGTATTTCTGGTAAAATTCGGCCGGCATTTCGCACCACACCTCGGCACACTGCACCCTGGCAATGTGTCCTTGCTGCGAGAGCTCCATCCAGTTGGCTTCGAAGAGCTTGGGGCCGATGAGGAAGTTCAGATCAGAAATCTTGTCGTCCTCTCGAAGCAACGTGGCGGTAAGTCCAAGCTTTGAGTGCGACTTGATGGACGACGTCACTCGGCGAAAGATGTTAGCAGGGACGACGTGCACCTCGTCGAGAAGCATGAGACCCCATTCCCGACTCGTCAAGAAGTCCATCATTTTCTTTGCTTCGTGGGACCTCTCCCTGGTCTGGGTAACCATCGAGTACGTGGTGCAGATGATGCCAGTGTTTCCTGTGAACATGTTGCCCTTGGAGTCCGACGTGAAAGCAACAATATCGTCGGGGTTGATGTTGGACCACTTTAGGAACTCGTTGCGCCATTGAACCACCGACATGGAGCTGGTGCACAGCACGATAACGCCCTTTTTGATGGTTACAGCCGCTGTGATGCCAACAAGCGTCTTACCCGCGCCGCAGGGAAGAACGATGATACCGCTCTTTGCTCGACCATTACCAAACATTTTACTTAGGCTCTTCTCCTGGTAAGGACGAATCGATGTTCCGGGTCGAAGGTCGATATCCAAATTGGGGTTGATTTCGTCGTTGCGAAAGTCGTACTCCTCCAGAACGGGGTAGGCAAGCGGGTCTAAGCATCGCTTCTGGACCGTCTCGACGGCGCTATCGGGTATCTCGAAGGCATGCGTAACTTCGTCTTCATCTTCGTCGTCATCGTTGAGTGTCGTGTAGACTGCGTCGTCATCAGGCACAATTTCACCTCCCTCCTTCGCCTGGGCTCCACCTGGCTGCATGTTGTTAACCTGCCGAGCTCCGGCAGCGTTTTGCGTGCCTGGGATCACTAGGCCCTTGGATGCCGCGCTCGATCTGATAATGTCGGTCCCCTTCACCCTCAGAGGGCCTATGACAGGGTCTTTCAAGAGCGTCTGCAGCACCTCGGGATCCGGGCTCTCGACAAAGTATTTCGTGTTTTTCAGCACCAGCTTGACCTTGCCGTAGCTCTTTGTGCAGCCATATATGAATTCCCTAATGCTATCTGGAAGCTTCACCTTGCAGAAGCGGTCGAGCGTCCGGATGATGTCGTCGGGGGACAGACCCACCGAGACCGCCGCGTACAGACTATGTGTGGTAAGGGCATATTCGTGTATGAATGTCGGTCGAGACAGCGGCTCGGCGATGGTGATGAGGAAGTCCTGGGCCGACGCAGCGAGCGGGTGGAAGCTCTCGAGGGTGATGATGCCCTTGGACGGATCAATCCAGATGGGCCGGTTCTTGTGGTCGGGTTTCTGCGCTAGATACGAGAAGTCCTTGTTTCCAAACAATCTGCTGACGCTGTCATACGTCCTACGAGACTCCTGCGTCGACCGTTTCTCCAACATCTTGGTCGAGAATTTGTCTACAAACTTTTCGATCTGCTGCTCCTTTTCTGTATCGTGCGGTGTGTTCACGCCCGTGTCCGCGTCTTCCGACTCGGAATATTCATCGCTGCTATCGATGCTTTTCGGCGTCTGCGCACCGGGCGTCGACACATTCGAAGATTTACCCGCTTTTGTTGCACCCTGTACGGCCCCGGGGGCCTTTCTTTTCGGAGCCATGATGGGCTCGTGGATGATGAGGGACGGTGCAGCGGACCAAGACGTCGAACATGACGTTCCAGAAATAGGCAGCAGCTGGCGAAGAAAACCTTGCCCCACCTCGGAAAGTTACCACCGAGCAAAGGTCAATTTTGGACCGTACTTGCAAGCACAAGAAGTAAACGATTCATTTAACTGGAAATAAAAGAAGGGAATTAATGACAACAAAAGAAAGACAGGGAAATCAAAAGGAAATCAAAGGGAAATAAGAAAGAAACAAAGAAGACTATGAACAATAAAGGCTCTGCTTGTCCGCGTCCATTTCGCACCACTCCGTGACAATTTCGCCGCCAAACCCCCACCATCACGGACGGACTGGAGCGTCTGCATCTCAAACTCTTTTTGGAACTTACAAATCGCAAGCCATTCCACGGCTCTCTACTATTCTAAAGCCGAAAAAGGGCCCCAAGCCTATAAGAAGACGCATATAAAGATGTGGTAGGCCAAATATTTCCCCCTCTCCCAACGAAAGCTTCTATCTTCCAAGCAAATAAAAAGGCTAATCGCATCCGGGTACCAAATCCAGCAAGCACGTCCTTAACGCTCAAGTCGCAATCCGGGCCCCATGCTGTACGTGCCTGCCCCCTCCTCCTCCTCTTCCCCTTTGCTCGGCAACCCTTTCCTTTAATCAAACCACTGGAGCTAAGGGCGAGGCAATCGAAACCCTTTCCAGGCAAGAAATGGTTCGACTGCGCCGATTGCCACGCCGAGCAGCAACCAGACCACCCCCTCCTCCAGTCCTTTGACATGACCTTCGCCTGCAAAAAGTGCCGCAAGTGCTTCCGCAAGGATGGCCGCGACTTCGAGGATGCCGACGAGTACTGCCCCCACTGCGACAACCACTTCGTCCTCGACGCCCTGACGCCGAAGCCCGCCTTGACGGTGGAGGGGACCGACGCGCGTGTCGACAGTCGCATGTTGAAGGACGACAGGGTCAAGGGAGAGGAGGGGCGGACCGTCTTTGACTTGAAGGATGAGGCGGTTAAGTTAGGTTAAGTTGGGTTAGGCGCGGAGGACTAAAGACGCGCAAGAGGATCGGCGGGGAGGCAGAGATGATGGGGGTTATAGCAGTAATATACTTCAAAGAGGATTGAGAGACTTTTTAGCGAGTGCTCCGAGCCGCGGAAGTGCTTGGTTAGTAGTACAAGGCTCGGGCCCATCTGATGCCAGCTGATGGTGCTCACCAAAGCAAGATTGCATATCCAGTGCCAGGAAAAGGCTAGGTAGACATAAAGCCATGAGGCTCAGTCAATAATAATACCCTTTAGTAGCATCCCCGTCTACATAGTGATACAATCCCCAGGCACCCCAAATCAGCAATCTCACCCACTTCGTCCCTACTACCAACCTGGACCCTCCTCATATCTGTTTTTCCTACCCACGTCTTTTTTGCTCAGTCCTACTGATCACCTGACTCCTCTGGCCCCCTCGTCAAAATAGCCGCACTCCCACTCCCCGGCGTCCTCCCCTTCTTCTTCGCCGCCTCCTCCTGTTTCTCTTGCTCAATGCCCTTGACAAAGGTCTCAATCTCCTCAATGCCCAACATCTCTACGGGCTTCCCCGGGCTCACCAACGCAATCTCGATATTCTTGGCTCCTGTCTGGACCACCTCCAAGAGCGACTTGATAGCCAGCCTGACGGTAGCATCCCGGTCCATCTCTTCCTTGTAGTTGCGTTCCAAGAACTCCCTCACCGTCTTGCTGGACCGGCCGATAGCATTCGCCTTCCAGGCCGAGTAGATCCCCGAAGGCTCCGTCATGTACAACCTAGGCACGACGGCCCGCCCACCAACAGTCGGGGCCGTTGTGGTGGCACCTTTTCCCTTGTCGGTTCCGGGAGGACCACCCGCCGTCCCCACCGAGTCAACGTCGAACCCGACCACGAGATTGCTAATCCCAAACGGCCGTACCCCGCCACTCTGCGTGTACCGTTGCTGCACCGACGCAACGTACTTGGTAATGTACTCGATGGTGACAGGATCCTCGACCGTCAGGCGGTGCGACTGCGCCTCTATGCGTGCCTTGTCGACGAGGATGCGTGCGTCGGCGTTGAGGCCCGCAAAGGCGAGACAGACGTGCGAGTCGATCTCGCAGATCTTAGACGGGGTGATGCGTGTGTCCTGGAGCTTCATTGCCGAGCGCTTTTCGCAGCCGAGAACGACCACGTCTTTTCCCTTGACCCCGACGGCGCAGGTTCCTTGTCGGACAATTAGTCATTAGCCTCCATTATATACATATTTGCAACTTCTTCCCTTCCTTGCCTCGTATCTAGGTGTCATCATAACAGGATCATCTATCGTGGAGTAGATGGGAAGGAACCACTAGCAAGAGGAATCGCACGTACCTCTCTTGACAGCTTCCCCAGCATATTCAACCTGGAAAACATGTCCGTCCGGGCTATTCCAATACCATCAGCTCATAATCTCAACCGAAAGCGAAAGGGAAACAAATCGGAGTCGTCCACGAACCTGAAGACTATGTACACAAGGCGTGGTTAGCTATTTTGACCTGGACAGAGAGCTCATACTCCAGTAAAAAATTCCCAACAACCTACCGGACAACGCTCGATCGTAAGACATAGTCACAAGCTTTCAGTTCTATTGTTTTGTAGACTAATGATGGCAAGGATTCGTTAGTGGTCGAGATGAGGTCGGGTATACACGATGGTAGGGAATTCGCTGGCGCTGACGGTGGCAGAGTTCAATTGGGAAGAGAGGCTCGTTTGCTCAGGCTGCCGTTCTGTGACGAAGCTCCCTCCTGGAAGGCTGAAAGCTCGAGGACGCGACCCACCGCGACTGCTGATTGGCCAGTTGCGGTAAAGCTCCGGCTCAAATACCTCTTGGCCGCTGGAACCGTAACCCTACTTCTTGTCCATGCAGCAACATCTGTCAGAAACGCTGCCTCGGACAGCTGCCCGCGGCTGTCCGCTGAGAGTTGAGATGATCACTAGCGATCATCAGCGACCACGCTAGACTTTGCAGAACTCTCACAGGGCATTCATCAGCATAATGAGAGACACGAAATACAGGCAAAATCAGCCTTATTTTTGGTCGTAGACCGTCAATTGCATACAGCTGCGTTATCGGCGTTATTCTCTTGTGTTTCTGACAACATCCATCAGGCCTCGGCAGATTGGAACTTCACATCAGCTCAAGGTGGAATACTCTTGTGTAGCTGCAGAGGACACCAACTTTTCGATTCCCCCAAATTTTACTACATGTGAGGGCCACAGCTATCTTGTCTCATTTTCTGGTGCAAGGCCGAGTTTCCTTCCAGCAAATATCAAATACCGCTTCCCTCCAATCTTGCCTGCGATTCCACATCGATACAATCGTTAACTTGGCTCTCAGTATCACTCGAGCCCTCATCCTAGGAAATGAATGCATCCGAACCAATCCCAGATGTGTTACAATCAAAATACCACTTTAGCAGTCAGCCAACACTCACACGACCACGCTTCTCGGTGAGCAATTTCAGACATGCGGGAATAGACTCCACCAACGGTGCTGTAGTTTTAGCTGACTTTCAATAAACCGTGGCTCACTGCCAACCTGTTCCTGACTTATAACTATTGCTCTAGACAACCACTTTCTACCTAAGGGAGTAAAGCGACAGCAATAGAAGCGACGATGACATACAGCTAAGAGCGAAATTGGTTTCCTCATTTGCACTCCTTGGAAATTGAGGGGGGGCCTGGTGTACATGACTATACCTGACTATTATACTTCTCATAACTTCTAATCTAGACGCATACTCTGAAATCAGGTTCTAGTAAAGGACCATATATAATGTACATTATATCATAGGTGCCACTGACTCAAGGAATACAACAATTTCCATGCGAACGGTAGTACTGGAATTCCGGATTCGGACGTTTATCGTCCAAGTTATAGATAAATTGACAAGTAAACCAACGCGCGACAATAAGAATCAGTTAGTGTTTTGACCAATCTATAATAGAGACACTAACAGACAATTGTTCGGAACCGACATTTTACCTTTCCACCACTTGCTGCCTTTAATTAAGTGGGCTTGGAGGGTTGTGGGTGCATAGAGATCGGGAGTTTCTAGTTTCTTCCAGATGCATCTCCCGTAAGATAGGACTCGCCACTTGCTTATAAGGCCTACGGACGGAAGCAAAGGCAGAAAAACCTAACTACACTAGAAACCTATACACCAGACGCCTTCTTCCGCAAAGATAATAGATATAATAAGTTACATATAACTAGTGTTAGAGTTTTATCGCCATATTTAGCGCCGGCTGCGAGAAGTTGCTCTACTACCGCGTCGCAGCCTCTCGAGACAGTTAAGTAAAACGGCGTCCCGGCAGGTTTACCTTTCGCGTTAAGCACCGGCGTGGAGAAGTTGCCGCACTATCGTATCGTTGCCGTTCTCGGCGGCAAGTGAAGGATGTCTTATTAAAGTTATCCCTTGCGTTGATATCGGCGCCGGCGTCGAGAAGCTGCTGCGCCACCGTATCGTGGCCTTTCTCGACGGCTAAGTAAATCGGCGTTATATTCTGTTAATTCTTCGCATTGATATTGGCGCCGGCCGCGAGAAGCTGCTGCACTATTACATCACGGCCATTCTTGACGGCCAAGTGGAGCGGCGTTTAGCATGTATATCCCACGCATTGATATTGGCGCCGGCCGCACGAAGCTGCCGCGCAACCAATCTCCTTCTGCGCATAAGACGTAGAGCTAAAGCTGGAACGGTAGACTTTTAGTATCCCATCCACCAAGCGAGATCCCTAGCCTCGCCTAACTTGGTGTTCTAACCGTCGAAGACAAAACTAGCCCGAATGAGGAATACCGCCGCTGCGGGATATCACAAACCTAGGCGGAGACTGGCGCATGAACGAAACCAGCCCCTGTTGGGGCATGTATCTCTGAACACATCCACAAACGAATCTATCCGTCCTGTCCGGCCACAAAACTCTGGCCTCCCCGCCTTCATTGAAATACACACCTTCAGCGGAACCGGCTGGGGCGACAGCATGATTGTAAACCGCGTCCCAGGCCTCGCTCTAGAGAACGTCTACGACCTCGGCCATAAACTCACAGGAGGTACGACCAAAACCTCTAGAGCCTCCATGAGATGGCGAGCACCTTCTACTAAGATAGAAACATTGTCGCATATCCCGAAGTTAATATGAACTAATATGGTCGCCAGTTGGATGACGGGAACGAAGTCACGCCTCGGCGGTAGCGGTGATAGCAGCTCTAACAGGGTACTAAAGTACAAATGGCAAACTACTTATGACTACCAGTGCGACATCCTCGCGTACATCGTGGTAGTATTGTAGTTCGTCCTAATCCTGCTATCTGTTGCGACTTTGTGTCACTAGGGTGAGGAGATTGATGAACAGGCTGTCAGTCGATGGTGATTCTGTACTTCCCACAGCGAGGAATAGATTGAATAACCCGGGAATGGCATTGCCTAGACGTGTCTGGGTTCGCGAAGTTGGCGAAGCAAGATTGACACTTGGGCAGGACAAGGAATTGATAGGTATCTGAGCGACTCGCTTTTGATATCAGGGAGACAGGTAGAAATAGAACGAGAGTTTTCAAGGTCTGCTCTTTGACCTGCTTGTCTATCCAGTCGATTGATCTTGGCGTGTGGCGACTAGTAGTTTAGGGAAGCTCGGGGCTATAAGTTACGGTCCTTGCTATTCCTGGCTTCCAGGATTGCCGGTTTCCTAGACCCTGGCACCGTTGGATACAATAGACGCTCGTTTGAAATATATGCCGAGTCCCACCAGGGAATATGTCCTCGGCGGGGGGGGAATGATTTAGTAGAATTAAAAGCTAACCTTACACTTTCCAACAATGTGCTTACCTTGAATTCCCGGGTACCACGGACCAGCCTACGTATATATGCAAAGTCCACAAACCGCCCTTTTTTGTAATCCTACATCTCCCATACCTGATGCTCTCTATTTGTTCCCATTCCGTTTCCATTCTACCTGATACTCCCATGCATTCTCGTGATATTTCCGTTTGTACATTGCGGCTCGGCGCACAGGCCAGCTGCGTCCTGAGCTACTTTCGTCGGTCCAAGCTGTCCGTGTCGCGATGGCGGGAGCCGTGGATGGCTAAACCTCAAGGCCACCCACTTCGCTGCCCCTAAAATTTGGCAATCTCAGACCAGGACCGGGCCCCGATAAGATTAGAAAGCTGCTGGCCCCGCTCGAGCAAGCGCCTCCGAAACTCGTCGCACCACAAAATTTCCAACTCCCCATCCCGACTCGCCTGGTTGATGCCCTGATAAAAGGCGTGCACATTCAGCAGCGGCGCAACCAACAAGTCCGGCTGCGCCGTATGGTTCAGCGCGAAGTCCAACGATCTGCAGATCCTCGCCGCCAAGTCTCTCCCCTGCTGATACTTGGCCTCATCAATCATCAAGTTGGGCGGCAGGTCTGGATACATGTTCAAATAGGCCTCCATAACGGGCTGGCAGATGATGCGGTAGAGCTGCTCAACAACCCGGTGGAACAGCATCAGGGACATCCAATAGTAGATAAACGCCACGGCCGAGACGCCATCCCGAAACACAAAGCTGCCCGCGAAGGGGATTTGGGCTTGAATGTCATGCTCGTCGAGCCTGAAGCTCATGGTCCCCGGCGTACCGTCCCCCGCCAGCATGGCGCTGTACCAGTCGTCCAACTGGCGCTCGATGAAGAGGCAGTTGGACAAGAGATCTTGGGCGCGGAGCCGTCGTTCCTGTGTCGCGGGGCCGGGGACGAGTCGGTCGGTCCTGCTGAAGATGGAGGGGAGGAAGACAACGATGTCGAAGAGGCGGTCCAGGTCCGTCTTCTCGTGGCTCTCCCAAGGGACCACGTTCCATTCGGGAGCGGCAAGGAAGGTCTCCTTTCTGTTCAGAAGGGCAATGGTAATCTAAAGAGACTTTGTGTTAGCAGGGAGCCTTGCAGGCGAATAAGGGACTCGAACGGGAAGAACTAGGAGGACATACAGCGCTCGGTCGATAAACCCGGACAAAGAAGTGGTGGCTGGGAAAGTATTTAAATGCGTCAGACCCCAGTCGTCTCACTCCACACATGATATCCGGGTCAAGCCGCCAAGGTGGGATGTTTGCCGTCGATGCTGCCGAGTGATCGTGCTGCAACTTGGTTAGTCGCTGAACCTCAGTGCAGAAATTTATTACAAACCTCATATAGAAACACGCATAAGCTCCCGCTAGGCCCGCCATCGCCTTGGGCCGTCGGCAAATGCACCAAGCACCGACTTGGAGTGTCAAATTCTTCCTCAACCATCGGCATGTGGAATTCAGGGGTCGAGTACTGAGGAACCAGGAGCTTAAACTGGCCAGCGCCATCACCGCCCTCATTCAGAACTACGCTCTGCAGGTGCATGTGCAAACCGACAAACTGGACGAGGTATTCGGCGCCGCCTCGGTTCAAAAGTCGGATCTGATCGTGCCACGCCGGCGTCAACGGCTGCAACGCCACCAGTTGCAATGGTTGCGGCGGGTCCGGCTGCTTTGGACGCCCGTCTTCGGATTCGGGTGACCTGGACTTCTTGTTGCTAGAAGACCCTGGCGTAATAGTTCGCCGTGGATGCGACGAACATCTACCGCCGTCCTCAACAGTTGCCGTGATGAAGACGAGATCTCGCTGATAGCCTCCGCACTCCCGCCCACTGTCGATGCATTTCCTACACAGGGGCCTCATGTTGTCGCACTGTAGGGCGGATACGGACACCTTTGGTTAGCAAAACAACACCACTTGGCAGCTCTGGCCCGGAAAGCGGTCTAGCGATGACTTCAGCTTCGCGAATGTGTCCAACGTACCTTAACTCTCCTCTTCCTACACGTCTCGCACCCCTTGTACTTCCCCGGCACGCCAACCATGTTGACCGCTGGTGGTAGTGGCTGGGCCGGCCGAGGATTCTTGCTCTAGTGAGGAATGCTTGTCGAACTTCATGTGATGGCTGTAGTTGGTCTCAAAGTACCAACACATATCGGAATAGGTAGCCGAATGCGAGATCAACCTTCGTCCCTTTCTCAAATTCGAAAGCAAGGGGAGGTTAGACCGAGTGATATGGAGCAAAAGGTCGACCAGTGTCGGAGCTGTTGGCGAAGATCTTAATTGTTTGGGGTCCGTTCCCTTCGGGAGTTGATATGTCCCTAGGAAGCGGGATGGGGTAATATGGCGGCAGTGGTGGCTCTCCGATCTTGTCTGGCCAGGCCACCTATGGTTGTGTGGGTGTGTGGGGGATGACCCTAGGTAGTTGAACAGGAGCAATCACAGCCTACACAAGTGCGTGGGCTGTG
>Ga0247774_1000606_pt1 | contig 17872 bp, 15 predicted proteins | sample UWRJL001104B6_FD_179933 | JGI IMG/M metagenome (GOLD analysis project Ga0247774, IMG submission 179933) | Plant litter microbial communities from Arlington Agricultural Research Station in Wisconsin, United States - UWRJ-L001-104B-6 | ecosystem: Environmental > Terrestrial > Plant litter >... | reverse complement strand
ATTCGGTCGTTGGGCACGCTTCAGCGCCGTTGCCGCAGTCGGTGCAGGGCAGATTCGAGACGGGACAGTCCGCGTCAGTAGCGCACCCGACCGCGCAGTAACCACCGCCCACCTTGCACGTGCCCGTGCGTCCATCGCAGAAAACAGGGCTGCAAACGGAGTGGCCGTCCGCGCACGTCTGACACGGCTCACCGCTACCGGGGCAGTCCGCATCCGACATACACGACGAGGGGCCTGGGGGTGGGTCACCAGGGCCCGCAGCGGAACCCGAACCCGCACGGGGCTCTGAATCCTTCCCGCCCGTGCCGGTCGTCCCAGGCTTTGTTCCGCCCGCGCCGGTCGTCCCAGGCTTGGCTCCGCCCGCGCCGGTCGTCCCGGGCTTGGCTCCGCCCTGAGCATTTCCCGGTATGTTGCCGGTATTACCAGAGGCCCCACTCGTCCCCTCAGTCTTCGAGACTCCCCCACACGCAACTAGCAGACTCACGTTGACCAGAGCTACCCAGCTCAAGGCTTTAAATGACTTCATCATCGCTCCCTTCCTCCAGGTGATGGACCGATGCCCCGGCGCCGATCTGGATCCCCGGCCGAGTATATCCTCAGCCAACCTGATTGCAGATAGCCAAAGATGCACGGCCGCGAGATTTTTCGCTGCTGCTTTTTCGTCGCATCGCTTTTAGGGGCTCGGATTGTCGACGTGAGCGACCTCGAGTGAGGCATCACGCGCGCGGCGGCGGTATCCGCCGATCGCGGTTCGCTCGGCGGCCGCGCGTTCAGCAGGTGCCAGCGCCGTTAGATTTTTGCGCCGCGCGTTCATTTTTGCTGCGCACGATGATGTCGGTACGGGGTTGTTAAGTAGCCCGCTCCGAGGTGGAGCGGCGCGGGGGGCGGAGGACCAATCGATCATGGCAAACGGACATCATTCTATCGTTGGAATATTGGCACTGGCGTTCGCGGCCGCGGGCTGCTCGAACGCCAGCGATTCAGCAAGCACTGGTGACTTGCAACAAAAGGTCGCGCAGGCGGACACGCAGGTGTTCGACTACGCGCCCGAAGGAGCTGCGCCCAAGCCGAAACAGGTCCCTGATGAGGCGCTGATCGCCAAGGGTTCGACCTCTCTGCCGTACGGCAACACGTTTCATGCGGCCCTCACCATCACGCCTGGACAAACGGTGACCTTTACGACGAGCGGCGGCTCCGCAGGTGTCGACACGGTGCTCGTGCTCTTCAAGCGCTGCGACAACTCCACGACCTTCGATCCGTCTCCGTACACCGAGCGCCCCTGCATCACCACGTTCCAGGTCAGCGACGACTTCGACTTCCCCGCACACGAGCGCTATTCCAAGATCACCTGGACAAACAACCTCGGCTTCACCCAGAACGCGCACCTGATGGGGTTCGCGTATAACTCCTCCACCGGTACAGCGGATGTGACGGGCTTCGGGACTCAGAGCTTTGTCGGCGGCACCCTCCAACTTCAGGGCAACGCCGGGACCGCGCGGACGAGCGGATCCGCTGGAGATCCTTGGCTTTTCACCTTCAACCCCGGGGGTGGCAGCGATGGCGCCTACAACGACGATACCCCCGGCCCGGTTACTAACCGCGAGTCCACGATCACCGGCGCGACGAGCCTTCCGATGTGGTACGCGCTCAGCGGTTTCAATTCCGGCACTACGACGGTCAACTACTAGCTCCTGAAGGCAGTCGGCGTCGCGCCGCTCTGCCGCGGGGCGTGTCCCTTGTCGACAACCTGCGGCGTCGTTTTTCGGAAGACGCCGCAGCGACTGGGGCGCGCCGCAACTGAAAGCAGCTTGCCCCGACCATCATTGCTCATCACTCTGCTGCTCGCGTTCACCATGAGCGCGTGTGCGGCAGCGCCTTCCGACTCGGCTTCGCTCGACGTCGGTGCGACTGCATCGCCCATCATTGGCGGCAAGCTGACGCACGAAGGCGAGTGGCCGGCGGTCGTCTCACTCGGTGGTTGCACGGGCACACTCGTTCATGCGCGCTTGGTGGTGTTCGCCGCGCATTGCGGCACGTCGATAGCGTCGGTTCGCTTTGGCCCAAGCGCAGACGCACCCGAGCGAGTGGTCGCCACGAGCCGCTGTGGCGAGTTCCCCAATGCGCGGCTCGGCGACGGCTCGGACCTGGCTTACTGCGTACTCGCGGAGCCAGTGCTCGATGTCGAGCCAGAGCGAATCCTTGCTGGCTGTGAAGCAGACGCGGAGCTCGTCGGCGAGCCCGCCTGGGTCGTTGGCTACGGTTTGGGCGATAAGAACGGGATGTACGGGCAACAACGCGTGGGCGTTTCACGCTTGCAAAGCGTGGGAGACGAGCTCTTTTTGGAGCCCGGCGCCGTCGACACCTGCAAAGGTGATTCTGGCGGACCCTTGTTCGTGGAACGTGAAGAACCAGATGGCACGCGGCAGCGCCGGCTGCTCGGCGTCACCTCTGCTGGTACCAAAAGCGAGTGCGGAACCGGCATTGCTCACTACGTCAACATCGCGCGCAAGCTCGATTGGCTCGAGCAGGCGTCGCAGCTCGACGTCACCCCGTGCTTCGCGGGCGCAACCTGGATGCCGACGGCCGCCTGCCGGGCGACACGCGCACCTACTACGGACGACCGCGCAGATGCTGATGCCGCCGACCCTCCCGCCGCAGAAGAGCGCCCGGCCCTCGAGACGTGCGGCGCAGCCTTCAGCGCGCCTGCGGATGACACGCCCCCGCTCCTCGAATGGACGTCGCCGCGCGCGCCACGCACTGATTTCGAGTTCCCGCCCGACGCAGAGTTCATCGAGACCGAGGTAGCACTGAGCGCCACTGACGAAGGTTGGGGAGTGGAACAGGTGACGCTTTCGCTGCGCGGTGAAAGCGGCGAGCTGCTGCTCGAGCGCGTCGATCAGGTGCCGCCGTTCGGGCTGCCGACGCTGCGCCTGCCAGCGGGGCACTTCGTATTACGGGCCGAAGCTCGGAATTACGCGGGAAATGCCACGGGCAGCGAGATCGAGCTGAACGTCAAGGCCAAGCTGAACGCGACGGCCACGCTAACGCCCCACGGTGGCTGTTCGTTGAGCCCAGGGCGCCCATCCGGCAATGGCCTGCGCGGCCTGGCTTTCGCGCTCGCGGCGAGCCTCGTGACTCGTGCATGGCGCAGGCGGCGCGCAGTGGGAGCCTCCGCCCGCGCCAACCGCGAGGGCCGGCACTGAAGGTCCACCAGGTTTCGGGAAAGCCAATCGCGCCGCTTGGTTTTATTAAGCGCGCGTCTAATTGCGGACTGGCTGCGGCACAGCGAGGGCAATGATTTGGTCTCGAGTCAGCACTTCAGGCGGCTTCGCTTGGATTGTCCCACGCAGAGCCTTAGGCTCCCCTTTCGCGTGCTGCAGCAAGTCATACGACCCTCGGTGTGAACCGCGGCCTCGGCCTCGGTACTTGCCGCGCGGTGGAAGCGAGCTCGGATCACGGTCGGCTAGCGGCTTCGAGACGCGCGCGAACAATCTCCCAGTCTTCGAGCTCTGGGGCGATGCGCGCGCGGTCGTCCGTGCTGAGCGTCAGTGCGTCTTCGAGGACACGGGCGGGGTCAGCCATTCGTCAATTCTACATCACGACGTTTCATCGGGCCAGGGTGCTACGCTGCCCATCCACTGCCCAAACCCCGCCCAACTCCACTCGACTCACGTGGACTCGCGCCTACCATCGGAGAGAGCGATCCGAACCATTTCGAGCCAGATTTCCGAGCGTTGGCGCGCGAGGTCGCGTGCCGCTTGAAGTTATTGCCAACGCCGCTCGAGGGTTCGAACCCCTCCCTCTTCGCCCCTGCCCCCTCGCTGTTAGTCGGTGAGCGACGGGGTGACGAGTCTCAGAACTGTCCAGTCACAGCCAGCGCTGCGGAGCTTGGGCCGAGCGCCGGGCTGACTCCCACGCTCGTCTTGGCCGAGCCACGGACGAAGAACGACAATGTAATGGTCGCCGCGCCGAGTACCGCTGTCGAAGCCAAAAGGATGTTCGTCATTTTCTGACGGGCGATGCCTTCGTTCCACTGTTCGTCGCTCGGGTGCTCGACATACTCAGTGTGCTGACGTCGGGTATCGAGGGCAGCCCATACCGTGGCCGCGCCGCACGCGACCGTGGCGACACCCGTGATCCAAGGCACGACGACCGGCACGCCTTTTGGAGCCGGCGCGCGTTCGGGTTCGCCCGGCGAGGTTCCAGCTGCCGATGCGACGGGCGCGATCGGGCTTGGAGGTGGCGCTTGGGGTTCCTTGAGTGTGAGCCGCGCCGTTTCGCCGGCGCTCGTCGTCACGGATCGCGAAGCTTTGCGACCGCTCGCGAAGTGCGCTTCCAGCGTGACGCGCCCGGGGCTCAGGTACAAGCGATGCTCTCGGGCGGGTTCGAGGAAGTAGGCCAAGTTGTCCACCAACAGGGCGCAGTCGGGGGTACAGGACACTTCATACCGCGCCAAGCGGGGTGCTACTTCCTCGAGGATCGAACGCGCCAGCTCCGCCGACTGCGCGTCCTCGCCGAAGCGATCGAGCAAGGTCTGCGCGTGGGTCGCAGCGCGCGCGAAGTTCTCGGCGCTCATCTGCATGCGCGCGGCGGAGCGCAGCGCTTCCTTCGAGGGCGAAAGCGCGAATGCGAGCTCGAAGCGCTCCGCTGCCCGTGCAGGGTTGCCTTCGAGCTGCGCGGCCTGGCCTTCGGCGAAGGCCCTCGCGGCCCCCGTCACGTCCGCGCGGGCGGGGCGCGGCGCGAGCCAGGCGAGCGCCGCGAGAAAACCGAGGCAGTAGCAGCTACGGAAGCGCTTGGGTGGGTGCATGGTAACGGGCGAGCTCCGCGGGAGACCTATCACTCTGAGTGCATGTAAGGGTTGCGTTCCAGCTCGGGCTTTTCCTTTGCCCTCTGCTGAAGCGCCCGCGTCGACGCGACCACGGGGGCCGCCGGCGCTGCTGAGCCAGGCGCGGCCTCGGGCAAACGGCCGACCGCAGGGGACGGCTTGCGCGCCGGGGCCGGTCTCGCGGGCACCGCCGGGCTGATCGGTCGAGGCGAGCTGGGTTCCGCCCCAGGACCGAAAACGAGACTTGGACGCGGAGCGAGCTCCAGGCGCCTTTGCTTCGAATCGCTCACACGCGCCGCCACGGCTGCGGTCACTGCACGCTCGGCTGCGTCCGCACGATCGCTGCGCTCCTGGCTTGCGTGGAAGGCGAAGACCGTGAGGCCGAGCAAGATCAGGCCTGCGATGAGCGCGCCGCGGATGAGTCGCCCTTGCGATCGCATCGGCATGCGCGAGGCGCGCAGCGCCGCCGTAAATGCACCTGAAATCTGCTCGCTCGAGGGGTCCACCCCCGGCAATTCGGGTAGCATCGCGAGCTCCCTGTGTCGGGGATCGCGATGCGCGACGAACGCCACCGGCTGCTCGGGCGAGAACGCCGCCACCCAGCTCTGGATCTGAAGCTCACGCTGTTCGCGGTGCGCGGAGAAATGCTCGGCCATCAGGCATGCAAGCTCCTTCCCGCCGGTCGCCGAACCTTGCGCGAGAAACTCTTCGAGCGCCTCCCGCATTTCGAGCGCCGTCGCATAGCGAGCCTCGGGGTCGCGCCTCAGCGCCCGTTCCACGATCCGATCGAGCGCGGGATCGATCTCGGCCCGAACACTCGAGACGGGCGGAGCCGTCCCATGCAGCGCGTGCTGAATGACAGAAGAATGGGAGAGGTCTTCGACGAGCCGGCGAGCCGCCAGGAGCTCCCAAAGGACGACCCCCATGGAGTAGATATCCGCGCGGCGATCCACGACCCCGCTGGTCGTCTGCTCGGGCGCCATGTAGGCGAGCTTGCCTTTGACGATCCCCACTTCGGTCGACGCACGCGTCGCGATCGCGGTCTTTGCGATCCCGAAGTCGACGAGCTTGACCACACCATCGTGCGTCACGAAGATGTTGGGTGGGCTGAGATCGCGATGCACGATGCATAGCGGAGTGCCGTCGAGATCCCGGAGCTCGTGCACATAGTGCAGGCCGGACAGCGCGTCGGCCGCAATGCGCGCCGAGATGCGCGGGGCGAGCGGCTTGGCGACGCGTGCGATCGCCGAGAGCGACTGGCCATGCAAGTACTCCATTACGATGTACGAGCCGTCGTCGCCGTTCTCGCGCTGGCCGACCTCGTAGGTATGCACGACGTTCGGGTGACTGAGTAAGGCGGCGAGACGCCCCTCGTCGAGGAACATCTGCGCGAGTGCACTGTCGAACTCGCTACCAGCACGCATGCACTTGACGACGACGAGCTTTCGGACCCCGGAGGGGCCGCGCGCGATGGCCAGATAAACGTCTGCCATCCCACCTCGCCCGATCGCGCCCAGCAGAGCGTACTTCCCGAATTGCACGGGCTGCACCTCTCCACCATCTGCACTCGGAACGGGACACATGCTAGGCCGATAGTAGCCCGGCAAAGGCCTCGACTCCAGGCAAGCAGTCCATTCCAGATCTCGAAAGCCAAGTTCTAGTTTCCTCTGTCTTGGGAATTCGTACTTGGGACTTCGCATCGACGCGCGTACGCTTCGCACGCATTGCGGCGCGCGGCGCGTACGTTCTGTACGCACGATGTTCGTTCGAACCATCGCTATCCGACGGCTCGGATGCTGCATGAGCGAAGCCGAGCCCATGTTATGTGATGGATACATGTCGTTGGTCGCTCTCCGGCTCGGATTTCTCGCACTCGGCGTGGTCGTGTCGGCGTGCACGCTCTTCGACGAGCGTCTAGCCGAATGCACTACTCATGTGGATTGTACCGAGCGATTGACCCAGGAAGCCGGGAGCGCGAAACCGGTTGTCGGACGCTGCATCCAGCCCCAGGGTAGGTGTGTCCCGCTGCTCACTGACCAGTGCACTCGCGTGACGGGCGATCCACTCGACGAGGACGGCATCTTGCTGGGCTCGCTTCTGACCCAAGAATTCCGGCACTTGGAGCCCACGATCCTGGCCGTCGAGGAGATCGACTCCGCAATCGCTGGCGGCGGCATCCCGCGCGCGGGCAGCCGGGGCAAGCCCCGCCCGCTCGTGCTGCTGTCGTGCACCGAGTCCACCACGGACCCGTTCCCGGCCGCACGCCACTTGATCGAGACCCTGCGGGTACCGGCAGTGATCGGGCCCGATATCGACGAGAACGCGCTCGACATCGTGCGCGATCTGATCGGCCCGGGCACCGCCAACACAGCGCTGATGTCGCCGACGTCTTTGATCGACGCGCTGGGCGCCCTAGCCGATAACCAGCTGATGTGGCGGGACGTCCCCTCGGGCGCGGAGCTCGCACAGTTGGGTCTCGTGGCGTACGTCGATGTCGAGGCGGCCTTGCGAGCAACCAAGCCCGATTTCAAACTCGGCATCGTGTACCGAGACGACGCCTTCGGACAAAATGCGATCAAGCAGATCAGCGCGCGCTCGCAGTTCAATGGCAAGCCGCTCTCCGATCCTACGAACGCCGCGTTCGTTCGCATCGGAAAGTATTCGCGTGGCGACCAGGCTGCGGTTGACGCCCTCTTGGCTCAATTCCAAAGCGATCCGCCCGACCTGATGCTGCTGCTGGGCGGAGTGGAGTCGATCACCGGCTTCATGAAGCCGCTAGAGCTGGCGCTCGGCGGCACATCCGGCACGGGCGCCCAGGGCAAGCCGACGTACCTGCTGTTCGAGAGCAACAAGGTCACTGAGTTGCTCGAGCTGGTCGACCCCCGAAAGACGCCTGGCGTGAGGGCCGATCTCCGGAGCCGGCTCTGGGGCACAGGTCTCGCTCCGACGGCGGCCGCGCAACCCGCGCACGACGGCTTTCAGCAGGCCTTCGCGAACCGCTTCGGACACAACCCCGACGGCACTGGCATGGGGCAGGCATACGACGCGGTGTACGCATTCGCGTCTGCGCTCGCTGCAACCGCGAGCGAGCCTCCAAGCGGCGCGAGCGTGGCCGCCGGCCTTGCCTCGATGTCGACGGCAGCGCCCGGCGCTGCGGCTTTGCCCGTGGGCCGGCTCGACGCGCTGCAGATCCTCAACTCCTTCAGCACCGGCTCGATCCCCATCGTGCTCGGCACGTTCAACGAGCTCAAGTGGTATCCGAACGGCGACTACGTCGGCGGGCGTGCCGAAATTTGGTGCGTCAGCGTAGCGAACGGCTCGCCCTACTTCGCGACCGGGAAGGTCTCGATGGACCTACAGACGCGGATGGTCACTGGCGCGCGGACGCCATGTGAATAGCCCGGATGCGTGCTAGCGAGGTTTGCTGTGATAGCCGACCGCATAGCCACCGAGCAGGGCGTACCTAACCCCGAAGCGGTCGAACTCCACCAACAAGTCTTTGAAGTCCATGGCTTCCTTGTAGCGCTAGCGAGTCCTCGACGAGCGACCACACCATTCGCAGGCGGTCCGCTGGCTCCATGGCCAGCCAAAACTCCAGATCGACTTGCTCCATCTCCGCGAACGACTGTGCCACGCCCCCACTCCACGTCTGCTGGCGGATTCTACGGCGGTCGTCTGCGGTAGGCACGGCAGCAATCGTAGCACGAAACGCGCCTGACTCTCCGGCTCACAACGCGGCAAGGGCCGGTAGAACGCAACTGGAACGCCCAATCTCTAGAACAGGGGCAGCCCCGGCGTAGTCACCCGCAACGTCAGCAGTGCCGGGCGAGGGGTGCCCGTTTGAAAACCAAGCGTGCGGCTGAAGGCGGAGCTCATCAGATAGAGCTGATCTCGATCTCGCTTGGTCGCGCCGAAGACCACGCTCGATGGGCCGTCCAATACGCCTCCTTGTGCTCTGAGCCGAACGTCCCCGTGCTCGTTGACCGTCAGTAACGAATCGAGTGCGTTCACGGCCACCCACAGCGTTCCTTCGCGGTCGAAGGCGATGCCGTCGGCGCCCCGCAGCCGGCCGTCCTGTGCAAACAGCAAGGGCGCGGGATGATGGGAGCGCAGGTCGATGCGCAGAATGCTGCCTCGATCCGTGTTCGAGACGTACAGAAACCTGTGCTGCCCATCGAACGCAATTCCGTTCACACCAACCGCTCGGAACACGAGCGCCGGATCATCGGGTGTGCCCGCCAGCAACGGATGCTGCATGAACACCTGCGGGCTACCCCAGCGATCCACCTTCCAGATCCGGGCGAGCAACGGATCGCTGACGAACAAGTTGCCGTCGTCATCGAACGCAAGATCATTCGGCGCTCCACTCTGGTCGAGCTCTGCAAACACTTCGACTGACTCAGCGCTGCAGATGCGCCAGATGAAGGCCCCCGGAACCTCCGACAGGCTGGTACTTGCGTTATAGACGCAACCATCCGGTCCCACTTTGACCCCCAAAGCGTTGATCGGCAGCGGCAGCGTCGCAAACCCAGCGAACACCCCGCCCGGTACGCGCCGCCGAATCGTATTGCCCACAGACACATAGAGATTGCCCCGCTCGTCCGTGGTCACAGACTCAGGGATCTCTTGCCCGCTGACGAACTCGGCCAAAACCCGAGGCTGTGACCGGCGCCCTTCCGTTTCGCCTCCAGCTGACGCAGTGGAAGTGCCCCAATTGGCGGCCAGCGCGGACGCAACAACGACGACTGCTACCCTCAATGCTCCCATGTCGATTCGACCTTTCCGATGCCCCCGGCATCGACTGGTTCACCGTAGATCGAAAAACTACCTGCAATCGAGGCGCCTGTCATCACCGGCACTCGAAGACGCCTTTCGCCTCGAGCTTCTTCGAGATCCAAGGAACTTGCTACGGCTGCGTTCGACGGAGAACGCCGCCGTCGACCGTGGCCCAGACCTCTGTCGCGCTGGCGCCCCAGAGTTTTCCGATGGGCGGCAGACGTGCGCTCTCGACAGACACCTGCCACGCGGACCCGTTCCAATGAAGAAGCAAGCCCGCGCCGGCGTGGCCGGTCCCGTCATCGCGCGCACCGCCCGCCCAAATGTCGTTGCTGGCGAAGCCCCAAACGGCACTGAGATGGGAGTTGTCGACGGACTGGTCTGCTTGCCAGGAAGTTCCGTTCCAATGCATCAATCCCGCGTCCGTCGTGGCCCAGAGATCGTTGCTCGTCGCCCCCCAGATACCGCGGAACCGCGCGCTCGTACCCGCTGCCACCGCCGACCAAGCCTGACCGTTGAAGTGGAAGACTTGCTCGCCCACCGCCCAAACGTCGTCACTGGCCGTACCCCAAACCTGATCCATGTACGGCTGCGTGTTGCTGGTGTCCCAGGGAAGCGCGCTAGTCGACATCGCGCTGCCGTTCCAGTGCGTGAGACTTGGACCAAAACCGAGGATCCAAACGTCGTTGCTGCCGCTGCCCCAGATTGAAGCCGATGCGATGTCTTGGAACGAGTCCAGCCCGTCGATGTGGTTGCCACGCCAGTGATAGACGGTTCCTGAGGGATCACCGAGCAGCCCTAGCCAGACATCATTGCGAGTCAGCCCCCAGATCGGTCCCAGAGCGGTGAGCTCGCCGTCGTGCCAGGTAGAACCGTCCCACCGACTAGTGTCGACCCAGACGTCGTCGGCCGAGCTCCCCCAAATGGCGAGACCTTGCGCAGCGAACGACGGGGCTGTCTTGAAATAGGGCGAGATGGTCGGCGGCGTTGGCAGCTTCGAGGGGGTCCACGCGCCGTCGTGAAAGTACCTGAGCCCGCCCGGATAGATCAGCCACACATCGCCAGCGAGGTACGCGGGGTTCACACCACTCCCACCGCCGAAGCCGGCAGTGCTTCCGGCGCCGTTCCCGTCCCCCGCTAGCGCGACGGTGCGATAGTTGGAGGCGAGGGCCCAAACGCCTTTGGGGCCGCCCCAGACGGCCGTCAGACTCCCAAAGTCGCCCCGCTGCGCCTCCGTCCAGACCTGTCCGTTCCAGTGGGTCGCGTACTCGTACCCGTAGTGAGTAGTCCCCACCAACCACAGCTCGTCTGGGCCACCAGTCCAAACCGCCAACAAGGTGGCGTTGGGAGGCGGCACTTGCACTGACGACCAGGAAGCTCCGTCCCAGTGCCTCAGGTCCCTGTGGACCAACTGGTCGGCGCCACCGAGCGCCCACACGTTGCTTGCGGAGGTTCCCGAGATCGAGATGATGGCCGGAGTCGTATTCGAAATGCTCCAGCTGTTTCCGTCCCAGTGCCAAACGCCGTCGTCACCCCCGGCCCAAACGTCAGCAGCCGAGCTACCCCAGAGTGCGTGCACAACCTTGCCACTCAAGGCGTGAGCCCAGGCCGTCCCGTCGAAGTGGTGAATGCCATCGGGACCGCAAGCCCAGGTATCGTTCCATGTCGCTGACCAGACAGCCTCCAAGTCCATGGCCGTGTCGCTCGGTTTAACGGCCCAGCCCGAGCCGTCCCAGTGCAAAGCCTGCCCCGCTTTGCCAACCACCCACACATCTTCTTCGCCGTTCGCCCAGACCGCCGTTAGATTCTTTGCAGGCAAGGGCGCCGACCAACACCAAGAGTCAGCCAGACAGCCTCCGTTCAGCGTCGCATGCCCGGGCGAAGTTGGGACGCCACCGGTGCCGCCAACGCCGCCCGCCCCGATTGCGTCAGGCGAGCCAGCCGTCGGCACGGCTGCCCCCGAAGCACCGCCGTTAGGCCTGCCGCCAGCACCTGCCACATGCGGTGTGCCGCCGATGCCGCCGATGCCGCCGACACCAGCGCCGGTCACGGCGCCTGCGCCACTGCTACCACCTGCACCACTCGCGCCGGTGGAGTCAGTCCCGCTACACCCAACAGGGCCGCCCACAGTCGCCACCAAGGCGGAAGCTGCGAACGCCCGCGCGACGGTTCCCCCAAGCGATCCCCTTGCCATCCGGGCCGTAGTTTACACCATCGTCTCGTCAGGCTCGAGCGTCGTGATCGTGCCACGCCTTTTCGTGGGTCAATTGGGTGGGACTCAGGGCGCCCGTCCGATAGTGCTCTTGGTAAAACTCAGGGTCGAGGTGCGCAGCCTGGAAGCCGACGCCGGTGCGAAATGGGGCCGGATAGGCGGGGAAGCGGCCGTAGCGCTCCAAGATGTACGAGCAGTAGGCAACCGTGGCAGCGACGACTGCTGGGGAGGGCCGAATGCTCTTACGTCGTACGGCGTCCGGTTGGGCGAAGGCACTCGACGCCATGTTCCCGCCGAATACGCCGCGGCTTCCGAACTTCCGCTCCACGACGGCTTCCACCGCACTGGCCATGTCGGGGTAGTAAGGGGGGCAATAGCTTCCGAGCAGCACTTGGCCGTCACGCTCGAGACCCACGGGAAACTCGACGAAAGGATTCCTGCCGAAGGCGGTCGCCAACCAGGAAAGGATCCGCCCAGCGCCGAGATAATCGAGAATTCGTCTGCGCTCGCGGCGAAATTCGAGTGCCTCGAACCACGCGAACTCGTGACCGGCGAAGTTCGGAAAGCCACCGAGCCCGAGCGCCTGAGCCATGAGGGACAGGTTCTGAAGCACCATTCCCTGCTCGACCGTCACCACCGAATGCAAGATGCTCTCGATGCGTTCGATGGTGAGCGTCCTTCCTGCCCCGGGGTCGTCCTCGAGATGGCCCCCGCGTGATTTGGCAAACGCCTTGAGCCCCGCCGGAGCGAACCCGGCCCGCTCGTCGACGATGTAGACTCCCATCGTTTCGTTGAGAAACTCCAGCAGTCCGTTGATGTACATGTACGTGTAATCGTTGATTGGCAGGAGATACGTGGTCCCCGGTGCGTACAGATCCCATTGGTTGCAATCGAGGTTGAACGGCATGGGGAGCGGCGGGGCGCAGCGCCCGTCTGCCAAGCGAATGCGACTCCGTCGATAGAGCTCGACCAGGCTGCCCTCCTTCGCCAACTGCGCCAGCTGCGGGATGTCCTCGGCCGGAAAGTCCTGGGGCCGTCGAAGCAAGTAGGTGCCACTGTCGTTGGTCAACACGACAGTAACCCCGTGCACCGCATCGGCGCTGGACACGGTGCGTCCCAGGAAACTGCCCATCATCGTGCCGCCTTGACCGGGCTCGTAGACCAAGTCTCCCAGCGCATGACCGGTCACGCCGCAGGCTGCGAAAGCCAGGGCAGCTTCCTCACGCTCGCACAATGGCTGGGGAGCGAATCGACTCACGAACGGAAGTGCTCCCGTCGACGTCTTCATCCCTTTGGCGAAGCGACGCGAGCGTCGCTGCCGCAAGGCGTCCAGCAGCGGATAGGTCTCGAGCTGCGTGAGCTCCCCCGCCGGCGCGGCTCGTGTGCTCATGCTCGGACGCTTTCGGCCTTTTGCACGCCTGAGGGCGGAAAGCCGCTCGTGCGATCCAAGAGCTCGTACGTCAGGGTCGCTTCGCCGAAGACGGTCTCATCGCCCGCGCGGCGGGCCACCCCGTGATAGATGACGGACTGACGCTCTTCGAGCGTCCGTTTGACCGAAAACTCGACGGATTCTCCGGCAAAAGCCAAGCGCTCCGCGCTGACCGCGCACGTGGTCAGGCGAAAGTTCTTGGCCAAGGTGCGGTCGAGATGCGACGTGGCCAGACGGTTGATGCCATCCATCAAGATCGCCACCGGAAGCGCCGGGTAATCGTCGAAATGCCCCTGACAGAGCTCCGGCGTGACCTCCCGCAGGAGCGCGGTCGCCGAATCGAGCTCCTGCGTCTCCTGCTCGAAAACCACCGGCGTTGCATACGGACTTTGCCCATCGACCGCGGCCGGCGTTACCCGACGTTGGCCCCTGAACAGACGAGCGAAGAGCCTATCCGAGAGAACCCGATAGCTGACGCTGAGCGTGGCAACGGTTTGCTCTCGATGATTCGTCAACACGACCTCCGCCGAATCGTTCCCGACGGGAATGGCGACCATGCGCAAAGCCTCTCCCTCCGACGCTGCTGCCGTTTCGAAACGGCGGAGTAGAGCCTGGTGGGCTAGGTAGTAGTGGCGTCGCTCCGAAGCGTTGTTTCGAGCCAAGGCGCACGAGCCCAGAATAGCCAGGTGTCGACCGATCTCGGCGCTGGCGAGGGGGCCGGACTCGAAACCGGGCGGCGCCTCGAAGGAGACGCGCGCCTCCACTCCATGGGCCCCCGAAGCAGCAAGATCCTGCACACGATTGTAGGGCGCTTGAACGCAAATCTTATCAAGAATCTGTTGATGAAAAGCGGTCTTCGGGTTCGAGCGGAGTGCGCTTTCGAATGGATTGCTAGCGATCGAGCTTTGCATGATGGACTTCCCCGGAAATTCCGAACAGATTGTCAATGACTATGACGCGAACTGACCAGCATTGGCCAGCGACGTCGCCCACCCAGACTTGATTTCGCACCGCTGCAGTGAAGTTCTGAACGACCGCCCAGCCGGTATGTTCGAGTCCGTCGTGGTGCCGAAAACAACGATTTGTCGATGACAACTGATTATCAGGCGCTTAGTTTCAGGACGACATCACTCCCATTGCATGACGTCACCGGCCCTCGTCCCTGCGCACGGGCCGATATCTCCTGATATCTCGTGATATGGATTGATATCGTTCGACGTCGATCGCCATAATTCGGCCGACTGACCTGCGCCGGCAGTGTCCGAGCGTTTCGGCGATGCCGAATTCGACCAGAGGCCTTGCCATCCGCAATCGCACTCAGCGCTTCACGCAACTCGGGCTCACCTGCGACCACCTCGACGTAACGAGGCGACCGCGGCGGGCAGCTCGCCGATCGGCGCTCGCTCAGAAATTGTAGCCCAACGTCGCGTAACCGGCAGCGCTCAAGTGCGAATAATAGTTGTCTCCGTTGTGCACTGGGCGAGTGAGCGTACGCGCGTCGAAGTCAGCGCCAACGAAGCAGCGCCCGATGGGGTAAAGGAGCGAGATACCGAGGCCCACATCCGGTGACACGAAGCTGCCGTTCTCGTCGAAGCTGGTGGTGACGTACGCAACGCCGGCGCGCAGCGACGGTCGCAGCACGATTGGCTGCAAGTGAAGCTCGTAGCCCAATTCCGCACGCACGCTCTGCGAATGGTTGCGCGGCGAGTCTCCGTCGTGCGTCCCTAGGTGTGCCAAACCGACGACACCCGTATATAATCCGAACCCGAAGCTGTATCCCAAGCGCACGCCCGCCCCGAGGCCAAGCACGTTCTCGTCGTTCGTCGTTCCGTAGCCGGCCAAGAGCGCGGCCGACGCATGGCCCTCGCGCTTCTCGGCCAGAGCGGCGCTCGAGCCCAGCACCAGCGTAAGAAAGCTCACACAACCGAAGAAGTAAGTCCGAACCATCATGACCTGGCCTACAGCAGGTTTCATGCCCGGTCCGCGCAGGCCCAAAGGGCCGAGCAGCGGATGGTGGGAGCAACGTGTCCGCACAACCATACCGAGGGTTCGAATCCGGGTACGATAACGGCACTACCCGGATTCGAATTCACGAGCTCTGCCTGAATCGCACCGCGTGTTCGCCACGCGCGACGAGCAGAACCTCTTCTCCGAGCTCGTTCTCTTTCTGCTCCTCGGAAATCTACCGGCTTCGCTCGAGCCAGCGACCTGCACCCGCCGCGCGCTGCGCCGCGCGAATCCAACGCCGTCACACAAATATGCTGCTGTCGTCCGCGGCGCTTTTTTGAACCGCAATTCTCACGTGCGGGCCTCTGCATGCGGAAAGCGACGCATATGAAAACAAATCGTCTACAGTTGCCGACGTTGGTCTTGGGTCTCTTGGGCATCGCCGCCGGGGGTGTGGGCTGCTCTGGAAGTGACACGGCCGATCCTGGCGGCACCGCTGGAGCGCGCCCGTCGGGGACCGCCGGCTCGGGCGTCACGGGCGGAAGACCGGGCAGCGGCGGCCAGCCCGCGATCGGAGGTTCGGCGAGCGGCGGATCTGCGGGTGCCCCCCCCGCAACGGGTGGGAGCACCAGCACCGCAGGGAGCGCTACCGGAGGCACCGGTACTGGAGGTGCAAGCGGCAAGGGCGGCACGAGCGCGGGCGGCACGAGCGCGGGCGGTGCTAGCGGCAAGGGCGGCGCGAGCGCGGGCGGTACCGCTGGCAAGGGCGGCGCCTCCACGGGCGGCAGCGGCGGACCAGGCTCGAGCGGCACCTGCACCGCATCGAAAGCCACAGGCAAGAGCGTCACCGGAACTGGCCCGCACAAGGTCGTAATCGAGACGAATTCTGCGAACGGTATCAAGTGCGGCACGATCTACCGGCCGGAGGATCTCGGAGGGGCCGACAAGTACCCGATCTTGGTTTGGGGAGAGGGCGGCTGCTCTCAAGACGGTTATTCGAATCAGGCGGCGATGGGCGAGATCGCTTCGTGGGGATACTTCGTCGTCGCTGATGGGACGCCGGGTAGCGCCAATGCTTGTGCGGGCGGGCAAGATGGCAAGGCGTTCCTCGACTACATCACCTGGGCCATCGCCGAGAACGACAAGTCGTGCAGCGCGTACTACCAAAGCCTCGAGCCCACGAAGATCGCCGCCGACGGCTTTTCGTGCGGTGGCTTGATGTCCGAGAATTCCTCGGGTGATCCCCGCTTTAGTGCCATCGGTATCACCAGCAGCGGGCTGATGGGCGCGAACGCTGCTCTCTACGCCAAGATTCATACGCCGTTCAAGATCATGAACGGCGGCTCCAGCGACATCGCTTACGAGAACGGGCTGAACGACTACACTGCGATCAGCGCGCGTGGTGTCCCGATCGTCTATTTTTCCAAGACCAGCCTGGGGCATGGTGGCGATCTGGGTCAGCCCAGGGGCGAGTTCAATAAGGTCAATTTGGCGTGGTTGAACTGGCAACTCAAGGGTGACACGGGCGCCACGGGCAAGGGCTATCTCGTTGGCTCGACCTGCAAGATCTGCACGGACAGCGGCTGGACCGTCAAGTCGGCGAACCTGCCGTAGAGTTGGCAACGCGGTACTGGCGCGCAGCGGCTCAGGGCTCACTGGTCGAAGCGCGCGCCGCCGCGGCGTATCGCCGTGCCGAGGGCGGACGACGAGCTCGCTTAGTGCGCTTCAACGAGAGCCGTCGCTGCAGCGGCATGCTCGTCGGTGATCAACGTCTCCCGCTTGGGCAGGTCGACGAGCAAACGCTGGCCCGCACGTAGCTCGATGTCACCACCAGCGATTGGACCGCTCACCACGACGCTACCGTGCTCTAGCCGTAGTTCGAAGCGCTCGCTGTGCGGGTCCCACGCGGCCGTGAAAGACGTTCCCTGAACCGCGACCGAAAAGGGACCTGCCTCGACCTGCCATCTTCGTTCTTCACTGCGCGCCACGTTGAAGGAAGCGCGCCCTTGGTCGAGCACGACGCGCGTTCCTTCTGTGTCCAACGAACGCAGACGCCCGCGAGCACCGGGCATCAATTCGACTTTGGTTCCTTCGGCGAAGAACAGCCGAACGCCAGCGTTCCCCGAGTCACGCAGGTATCCGCCCGCGAGCACACTGCCGCCTTCGATGCGATAGGCGAGCGCCGGCAGCACACGAACACGCTCACGCCAGAGCGAAGCAACCTGGACGATGACTAGCGAGCAAAGCAGAGTACCTAGCCCGGCCAGTAACCAGCGCACGACTTTGGCTCGCCGCGATGTGTGCGCCGCGGCACGCGCAGAGCGCCGGTTTGTTCCTGCCACGATTGACAGGGAGACCCGAGAAAGACGCTTCGACATCCGGCTAGTTCGTAGACGAAGCGAAGCGGGAAGTTCAGCTCATTTATTTGCAGGGCGGTGCGCCTTCACTGACTCGAAGCCGCCACACGAGCAGAGAAAGAGTTGAGCTCGAATTGCTGCACACGAGCGACTGCGTGGCGGAGCAAACCCTTGACGCGAAATGCAGCAACGCTCGCCCTTTTGGTCCTAGAGCTCAGCGCTTGCGGATCACAGACCGGAACGCCCGGACACGAAACGGGCGCTGCGAACGGGGGCATGGCGAATAGCGTCGGCTCGGGCGGGTCTAAAAGCTCAGCTGGCGGGTC
>Ga0247774_1000605_pt1 | contig 17893 bp, 8 predicted proteins | sample UWRJL001104B6_FD_179933 | JGI IMG/M metagenome (GOLD analysis project Ga0247774, IMG submission 179933) | Plant litter microbial communities from Arlington Agricultural Research Station in Wisconsin, United States - UWRJ-L001-104B-6 | ecosystem: Environmental > Terrestrial > Plant litter >... | reverse complement strand
GCACCTGAGTTGGCGGCAGAAAGGCGTCAAAGTCTGGAAGGTCGGAAGGGTCAAGCACAACCGACGAAACCCTCTGGATCGGTGGGAGGGTCGGCGGCAGCGAGGACGAATTGCTTGACTTCGGCCTCGGATCGAGAGCCGCGGGAGGGTGACTCGGCGCGAGGAAGCCATCTTGTGTGGCCGCGGGGAACTGCGACGAAGGCGCCGCAGACTCCCATTGCGAAGGGCTTTGCTGCTGGTCGGGCCCAGGCGAGGTCGGATTCGACGGGGCGCGTCGATGAAATCGAAGGTGGGACAGCATTTCCGCTTCCCAGGTGTCACACTGGAAGCGGATAGGAGGAAAATTTGGGTGCGGGCAATGCGAATGTCTCTCGCCACGGGCACGTGCTGACACAGGGTCGCCGCAGCGATCTTATTTCTCGTTGCGACGGACAAGAGGTCGAAAATAGAAGGAATTCAACGAATCCCGGGAGTGAGGAGCGCTCTGGCCTCGAGGAGAGTTGGATCGCTTCGGCGAGGCGATGAAGGTAAGGAGGGATTTTCGCAACGTATCGTATGGGGGGAGAGACAGTTTACGACGCGGTCGCCGCTCGTAGGTCTCGGGTTGACGGCAAAAGCATTGCTCGGAATGACGCCGCGCTCGGAGTATGAGGAGAGATTTTGTCGATGGTTGAGGATCGTAATATCGGAATTGGCGCGGCTGGTTTGTCGCGAATGACTAGAGCTGAGGATTTACGAGCAAGCCCAGATTCGTGACATAGGCGAGCTGGTCGTCACCACATTTATTGGCAATTGGCCGCCGCAGCCTCGGCTCCTTTCGGTTGCTCGTGTCTGAAAGTGCCTGGTGTTGACAGTAGAAAACCTTAATCGCAGTATCAAAATACAGCCGTCCACGAACCAAGAGACACGGTCTCGATGGAATTGCCAGGTACGTTGCCATTAGGATTTGGGATAGTGACAGGAGCTTGAGATGCGACGGAGCTAGGCGATTCAGTTCTCAAATCATCAGCCAAGAATCACGGCCGACCAACCACGAGTCAGCTTTTGGCCTGGGCACCCTCTCATCCAACAATTCGACGAATACAGTGGACCTGGATTCAAAACACGTGCCGCCGCCGGTCCTCTGCATCTTCCCCGCAAAGCTAGAACCAGATTCTCTGTCTCATGCAAAATATCTATTAAAAATATCCAGGGCCGGGAAAACCAGCGGAAAGCGTTCAGTTTGTTTATCATACGAATAGACCATCCGTATTTGCCGACCGATCTGCTCTCACACATCTTGGCAGCATTTTGTTTATGCGCTTCCAAGTTTGTGGTAAGCCCAGACCAGACAAGCCATTTGCTTCAGAACTGGGGGGATTTGTGACTATCAAGACACTTTGCATCCTTGGCAGACATGTCTGTTCCCCAAGCCTGCTTGCTGCAAAGTTTGTGTTTTCTCCGGCCCGAGCCCGTATGTTCCCTATTCTAGATTGAGGAATCCCATCCAATTCCATGACATTAATGATTTGAAACCCCACGCCATCTTCTTCACCCCCAAGTCTCTTCAACAACCAGCGCAGGCGAGAGAGCTCCGTGTTGAAATGCACTGGGGTAATCTGATGTACAATTTCGCATTCAAATGGAAGGCAGGAGAGTTTAATAACACCCGCAGTCGGACCAAAGTGATCAACATCAAAGCATCCTGGTATCGCGCCGCGCTAGACATGATGCAACACCATACCTCCAAAGCAACTGAAAGATTATCTGGCGGCACGCCCCAGTTTTCTCCGGCAAAAATCTCGTCAGACAGCTAACGGTATTGATCTCTATCGAGTACTACCACTTCTACTCGAAAGTAACGAAGTAGAACTCCGTCCAAGAATTTCGACCTCCCTACGAAATATTTCGCTGGGCCTTTTGCGGAGTGGTTGTGAACATTTGGACGGATGATTTCAAGCCTCCATTCGAATTGTCCTCACAACGTTAGTGGGGGGCTACCGAGGGTGAAGCTAAGCTCCAAGGTTCGCCGCTTGGCGATTTGGTCCGTGCGCCACGAACCGCACCTTCTCCCCCCACTAAGTAACATGACTGACATCAACGAATTTCTACACCTTTTCTGTCGCATACGACCCCATATCCCAAGCCTGTCCCTACGATGCAGAGGCTCCAATCAAATGCATACGTATGCTCGCGATGCCTCCTGAATAGCTCTGCCCGAATCGGTGGGCAATCCACCGTCCCGGCTGGCCGATTCTACTCCTCCAACCCGCAAACCCCCTCCGAGCCGAGATCAAAATCCAAGCGCCCCAAGACGAATCTCTCCTCCAAGTCCACCGATGCGAAGCAACAAGAACAAGTAGAAGAAGAAGGAGGACAAGGCGCCATGGCCCGCCGTCTCCAAGAAGCCACCGAAGAAGCCCTCCTCACCGGCGGCCGCTCAGGCTTCCGCGCGGTCGAGGACGCCGGCTTCTCCGAAGAACTCAAGGAGAAGCTCTACGAAAAGGTCGCGTCGGCGCAGTTCCGCGCAAAGTACGCCGGGGCGTTCGCGCACGCCAACGACCTCCCCGCCTCCGGACCGGCCGCAAGTCTGGCCGCGGCAGCACCGTGGACGGGCGAGGAAAGCCAGCACGACGCCGTGCTCCGCATGCTCGACGACGCCCGGAAACCGCTGCCGCCGGAACTGAGGGCCAAGTTCCGCCCCCCGGATCCGACCAGGGGCGGGCAGCCGGTCGACTTGCGCATCAGGCGGGAGAAGCCGGTGAGTTCGGGCCAGAGGGCCGCGAGCGCGAGGGACCGGGCGGCCGCGTACGTGGGCATGGGGCTGGGCAAGGAGACCGGCGCAAGCGGGGCAACGGCAGAGGGAGGCGCGGGGCTAAGTGAGGAGGAGAAGGAGGCGGTCAGGAAGGAGTTCAAGGAGCGTTTTGCGCCGGGGGCGAGGAGCGCAAGCTCCATATCGGGCATCGCAGCGCTGGCCAACGAACGAATCGAGGATGCTATTGCGAGGGGCCAGTTCAAGAATATCCCGCGCGGACCAGGCGTAGGGAGAGATTCAAGGGCTGATAATCCCTTTATCGACACTGTATGCTTACTTCCAGCTCCCTTCCCCCTTTCCCTTTTACCCGCCTCGCCGCTTTTTTTTTATACACTTTGCTGCCTCTTCGCTGCTCCCTCACTTTCATGCTACGTGCTGCGGGAACCCCGACCGTAATATCTAACTCCGGGAACCCCCCAAAACCAGACCGAGTACATTATGAACAACATGATCAAGCGTCAGGATGTTGTCCCACCCTGGATCGAGAAGCAGCAGCAGCTCTCCAAGGAGGCAAACACATTCCGCGCGCGTCTCCGCGCCGACTGGCTCCGACATGCAGCCCGGTCTATCGCCAGCAGAGGCGGAACGCTCGAGGAGCAGGTGGCTCGCGCAGAGGCGTACGCACGGGCCGAGACGGCACGGAATCCGGCAAGACGGAGAAACCCCGAAGATATATCCCTCGCCAGCAATGCCACCGACGACCCCGTCATGGTCAAGCTGAGGCAGTCTGTGGAAGTGACCACCACCCCCTCGCCTCCGATGGTCGGGGAAGCGGAGAGCGCGGCAGCCACGGCAGCAGCCCCCACGGTAGAGACGGCCGTCTTCAGGGATCCGGCGTGGGAGGCCACCGAGCAGAAATACATGGCCCTCGCCGTCGAGACCCTCAACGCGCTGGCAAGGTCGTACAACCTCATGGCACCCGAGCTGGCCAAGAAGCCCTACTTTTCGCTCCGTCGGGAGCTGGACGCTTGTTTTGCCGACGTCGCGCCTCGCGTCGGGCAGGAGATTCGGAACCGGGCAACGGCAAGACCGGTGAGGCCGCTTGCCGGCGGCGTCTTTGGCGGCTCTGCCGGTGGCAGCGCGGCAAGCATGGGGCGCGTACGGGTTTACGAGAACAAGGCCCCGTATTATGGATTCAAGGAGATGTGGAGGGACTGGTGGGGGAAGAAGACTTAGGAGGCTGCTTCGTGCGCAGAAACTATTAGACTATAGAATGATTATATGGCCCTCCACTTCAACAGGGCTACATGCCTTGCAAAACGTGAAGTGGCCATCTTGCTCACAAGGTAAGGTGGTATTTAGGATTACGATGGTATACTAGGTATCATGAAGCTTTCCTCAAAGCCGGCAAAGAGAAAAAAAAACAAGCCCATCCTCTCCTCTTCCAATCAAGGAAAAACCCTTCAAGGGGGAATAACGAAAGTTGCAGCCCATTCTCCCCGTTCATCCATCTCGGTACTCATTTCGTCGTCTCTCCTTGTAATCAATGCACAAGGTCCTTCTTCTGCGCAATCACTTCCGGTGCTAGCACGTCCTGAATCGTCTCGTCGCTGAACTTGAGGTCCTCCTCGATCGAGGTCGTATCCTTGATCTTGAGCCAGATGACGGGAGCGGCGAAAATGAGAGACGCACCGAGCATGCCCCACTAATAAAACAAGAATTGTCAGTATTCCTTGCATCTTTCTATACGAAAGGAGGAGTGGAGGCAAGAGGAACGACGTACCGTAGCGCCGAAAATATTGTTGTAGGCCATGCCTCTCCTGTCCATGTCCCACCAGACGGCGGCACCGGCAGATTGAAGACCCTGGTGTCCGGATTGCGTCAGTTTTCAGTCCAGCATTTCACGGAATAGAGCAACGCCAACGCCATACCTTGTAGAAACCAGCCAGGTTGGCCGTCTTCCTTCCAGAGTTGGAGAGGGCACCCATGTACCAGTAAATGCTCGTCTGCCACACGGCGTCGAAAAAGCCGTAGAAGAAGAAGAGGAACATGGGACCGATGTAGCCGCTCTCGGTCCAGTCGAGTCGGTCGTACTCGTGCTCTTTGTCCTCGACCACCGCGCGCACGACTTGCTTCTTCTGCCAGGCCCAGCCGCCGCCCCAGATAGCAAAGGTCAGTGCCGTAAGCACCAGCAAGGCCGCCTTCGCACGAACCGACCGCCGCACCTTGGGGAAGTCGAGAGCATAGCCGAAGACCAAGGCGCCCACGATCTGGGCAGACCAGTACAGGGTGGAGTTGAGGGCGCGCGTGCGAAGCGAAAAGTGGGCGCCGTTCATGTCGTTGAGCTGGTACGTGTAGAAGGTGTTGGAGCTCCAGAATATGGGGAACAGCAGTACGATCCAGGGGTCCATCTTGATAGTCTCCCAGAGGCCTATGAACTCGGTCTTCCAGGTGGGGTTTTTCATCAGAATGACCTTGGAGCCGTCATCACGCACGACCCTGTGGGCGTTGGCGAGGGTGAAGGAAAGAATGGCGCCGAGGAAGGTGAGGATGAGGAACGCGGCGTAGGTGCCGTCGTTCACGGTATTGCTCGAGTTGTTGATGTTTTGGCCGAGGGGGATCAAAGACCCGATGACGCCGCCAAAGTTGAAAATCATCCAGAACCACGAAATATACTTTCCCTTGCTCCTCTCGTACGGGTAGCTCATCATGATGGCACCCTGCGCCGTCCACAGCATTCCGGCACAGACGCCGAGAAGCGCACCGGCAAAGACAACGAAGCCATTGTTGGCCACGTGCTTGTAAGCGAGAAAGCTGGCCACGTACACGCTGTACCCGACGCCCCCGAGGCCCAGCGTTATACGTAGGCCAAGCACGTTGGCAATGCTACCGGCGAAGAAGGCCACCACTGCAAAGGTGCTGTACAGGGCCGTGTTCGCGCGGGCCGCCACTTTGCTGTCCTCCAGGCCCATGCCGCCCATGCCGCCGAGGGCGTTAAACATGCCAGGGCAGAGGAAGCACACCATCGACACCATGAACAGCTGCACCGGCGGTGAGGCGTACCAGTACTCTTTGCCGAAGAGGCGGACGCTCTTGTACTGGATGCCGCCTGGACGGGCGGGCGGCCCAGCAGCTGCGGCGCTTGCCGGGGGGCTCTCGTGCGATCCCTTGGATGTCGTCACCTTCTCATCCCCCATAGTCGCGGAAGTCTTTTCGTCTGCCATGTTTGTCGTTGCGAACTACGGCTACAATGCTTCAACCTAAGCTGCCAATGAGAGGTCGGTGTGGTGCTCGGTAGTTGGCGCACTCAGCACCCACACGGCAATCGAATCGGAGGTTTATTGGCGAGCAGGGGAAATGGCTGTTGCGGTCGATCGTGGAGGTCGCGTTTCGGTATTTGGGGTGTCGGGTTCTTTAAGTATATCGTCTGCGGGACTCAACTAGTTGGCACCGCACCTTCCTTAATTGTTCTCGCCCCGAATCTGCCGTTGTTTGCTCGAATACGCGAGTCGAGTCAGTCTGGCTGGTGAAATTGTGGTTCACGAGTGGTCTGACCAGGAATGCTGCACTGCCTCCACTTATACCAAGCAACGTCAGTCAGACCAGCAAATATTTGCGAGCCAACACGGTACTGGGCTGGATTCCACCTACGGAAAGGGTCAGACAAGCTGAAGCGCAAAGAGGTGATTTTTCTTATGTGTGACGGTGTGCAGATTATATTTTGCGTACCCCAACTTGCCCAGGTGCGGAGGACTGGCGGAGTGGCGACGGCCGCAATGCGCGATTCGAAAATCGAACGGACGGAAGCCGGCAATGCAAGTGCCCAATATGGAAAGTGGGTGAAGAAGGACACAAAATGCGCCTTCCCGTCCGACGGCAAATCCCACTCACTTCCACGGGTAAAGAAGATGGCGATAGCAGTTCGATGCCTGTGATAGGCAGACAAATAATAATGGCCTGGCGTAAGAACTGGCAACCGAGGGGACGGGTCAAGTCGACCTTTGGTGATTTGCCGTCCTTTTCCGTGGTCATGGAGGATGGAAGAAGTCGAGATCCCGGAGGGAGGGTCGAGAATGGGAACAAATATAAATCTTATGGGAGAATGATACGCTCTCGTGCTGACATGTAGGCTACTCCTGCTCTTTCGCCTCCCGAAGTTGCGGTACCGATATGTTCAGATTCGCAGCTGCCAGGATCAGGGTCAACACGAGGTAACCTGCAAACCTGCCGGGCAGCTATTTACGGACCTGCAACCAAAATATTCTTTCCCCTTTGACCGTACAGTTAGGACGATGGCTACCAATGGCATGACATGAAAAAGAGCAAAACGAGCCAGACCAAAGCCGGTAGGTTGCGGTGCCATCAGGAAAGGGCTACGCTACGTGACACCGAACTCCCTGGTCAAGATGTGGTCGCAGATGGCGCCTCCGTTTTCTAAGCTTCCCAGAGTCGTTCCCCCACCTTTGATTTCGAAATCTTCCATTGGGCCACAAGTGGCCGGGGGGTCAAGGCTTCTGGAGTAGGCTGGAAGGAGCTTGTAAAAGGATGGGTGGCACGGCGGCCTTCAATTTGGGAGGAGCCGGACAAAAAGTCGGCGCCATTGGTTACGGTGTTCAGTCGGGTCTGCGCCAAGCATCCCGAGGCTGAACAACCCAGCAGTAACAAGCCGCAGCGGAACCCATGTTTCTGGCTTGGTTTGCAAATGCAAGGCAGCTCAAGCTCGGATCCTGCACGTGTCGAGTTTTCCTGGTGGAAGCTGAACCATACCGCAATCTTAACCAGCTGCAGGAAGCTGGAAGCGTGGCTACTCGGCTCCCAAGCTCCATCCTTCTGATCAGGTCCATCAGTCGACTCGCCCAGGTTCGGGCTGTCTCGTTTTCATGTCAATTACCGCGGGACGCAGGTCGCCGCGCTCCAATAAAGCCCGTTCGCTGGCGTCGCAACGTTCTCGCCGTTCAAGGGCGCCGGCTACTGCAGCGACCCTTTAGGAAGGCCATGGCATAAAACCATAAAGACTGCCCATCAGCCTGTTAGGGGAATTTTTCAAACAAACGGCCGGAGAATATGCCACAGGTGGGGTTGGAGTGGTGGCTGCAAGCCATCGAAACGACGCGATGAGATTGGTTGAGATTGGCCGACACGATATGCAAGGGAAGGACCGAATGCCGGCGGCGCTGATTGGAGAGACGCGCTACAAAAGTCACGAGATGCGACCCACGCCAATTTGGCCGACTCGCCGCCAGTGGGATGGAAGCTACGACATGGACGGATGCCAGTCAATCGCGTATATGGTTGATTTGGCCACTGCGTGATAGGTCGCAGCAGCAAGACAGTTCTAACGCAAAAGGTGCGCATATCTCCGATCTTTGGGGTCGCAAGCTCGGACTTGGTTTGTGTTCGAGACTTGGGCTATTGATCACCGACTCCTGACCCTACAGTTCACCAGTTGGCAGCAGTCTGCCGCCAGACTTCCCTGGACAAGGCCAGTTGTGAACATTTGTATGGCGTGAGGATGGCTGCGAGTGCTGCTCCCTCCCATTCAGCACAAGCATCAAGGCTCGAGAGCACTCTCATCAATCGGCGGCGGAAAACCCACCGCGTTCATCTTCAGCCTCGCCATCATATCGCTGAAAATACCATTTCCTATCGCATCCCCGAACGCGCCGGCCGAAAGCAGCCGCACGATCTGTGGTAGTCAGCCGCTTGACATGGGGGACCACTTCTCCGCATTTCCTGCTCTTTGGCATGTAACGTTTCGTGGATGAACGCCAAGCCCCCGCACCATCGGTGCACTTTTGCAACCGCCAGCCGACCAGGCGAGAAAAACGGGATTGCTCGTTTCGTGGCGTCTCTCTTCCGCAATTCTTGTCGTCGCGTAATTGGCCCTGGTTTCTCGCCGTCACGAGGCAGCTGTCTTAGAACCTTCTCTTCACATTCATAATCGGGCATGGCTGTCCCGACTGGCACATGCAAACACGAAAACGGCCTCGGGTGGACGGGAGGTGCCAAGGTAAAGACCGAAGGCTAGAAAGCAGTCGGCCGAGTTTACTTGTCTCAGCAGGTGAGGCTCCGCACCTCGTATGTTGGCCATCTATCCATCCAGCCAACGCCGATCAGAGAATCGAAAATGGCTAGCCAGGTTGGAACATGTCGGGAAGGCAAGGGACGACCATTAATCCGCACAATAACCATGAAACCCTAGCAGGCCTCCCCGCTGGCTTTAGGTTTTTTTTTTTTTTTTTTTTTTTTTTTTTTTTTTTTTTTTTTTTTTGTTTTTTTGTTTTTTTGTTTTTTTGTTTTTTTTGCTGCGTTCGGGAGAGGAGGAATCAGCGCCTGCTCGCTCGTGCATGCCCGCCAGCAAAACCCCAGCGCCATCGGAGATAGCTTGGCCTAGCTCCTAACAATGGCACGGCAATCGATGCTGATGCTCGCTTGGTGGTAGTCAAACGATCAGATCTCTCTCTTCACGGAAGCTCGTATATAATCTCCAGCCCAAGGACGACATCTCTAGAGGAATTATGGAACAATGCTCATGCGTATTTCCAAGAAGCTTCAAAGAGCGAAGCACAAGACCCCTTTATAGAGTAGAATATGTCATAGCGACCAATTACCCCGCCATGTACGATGCCCCTCTGCCCCTCCAAATTACCCCTCCCCCGCCATAATGGTGCCCCAATCTGGCGCGCTACAATCTCACAGGGGCCCCTCACAGTTCTTCAAGCTCGTTTATGGCCAAAGTTTAAGCCTCGTGAAATTTGGCTGGGCTCAGCCCTCTTTCTTGAACCTCGAGACTGGTGAAGCATTAACCAAAGGCAGAGGGAATAGACGTGCGAACGTCTCTGGCGAACCCCGAGCTTCGGCGAAGTATGCAGGGAAGCTCGCAGAGTTGCGGATGGATGGTTGTCAATGCTGCACGCTCGTGCAGACCGAGCGGGCATCACCCGTGCTCGTCTGCTGTGCTGGCGTGGTAAAGATGTCTGTCAAGTTAATTTAGTGCCACGGCACGAGGAACGCGGACACGTTTTTTTGTCAGTGGTGGTGGTGGAGCATGCAAGTTCTTTGACCTCTTGAACCAGAGTTTCGCTCCATGACTTACCACGAGAGGAGGGGTATTGTGGTCGGCGACGTTTCCAATGTTTCACTTCCCTCCTACGATTCAATAACAGCACAAAAGCCTTCTTTAATCGAGATATCTCTGTACTGTCTGGAACTTGGTCACGAAGGCTTCGTCCAAAGGATCATCTCGATGTTCGACACACCCGCAATGCCAGTCCACCAGGATACCTCCATCGACCTTCACATAGGCCTCTCTGCAGCGCTGGTTGTACTACCTCGCTAGCGCCGAATCATTATCGAGGCGGCTTATCGCTGCAATTAATATTCGAGAAGCTGCCGGTAAGTGTTTGTTGACGCAGCGCCCAAATATCGCCCTAGGTTTCATGGACGAATCCTCCAACGGCTCGGCACGTAAATAGCCATGAATTGAGGAACCTTCCTTCCTGCCTAGCCGCGGCGCTGTTGAAAAACAGTTCCAGCTATGTCAAACAGATCGGTGTTCCTTATTCCTACGCAAAAAGAACCTCCGTGTCAAGCGTGTACGCACGCAAGGGGAAGTTTACCTAGGTAAGACCACCTCAATGCGCTTGCGCTTAAGCGTCTGCGCTCTCCTCCCGTTGGTCCACTTGTCGCAGCAACGAACGCCTTCCAGAGTAGCCTCGAGCTCGCTCAGCTTGCATGCTGTCTGCTTTCGCCGCCCTCTAGGCTGCACGCCCCCTCTTTTCCCAAAGAGATCATGTGCATCTGTAGCTCTCAAAGCATCTCGATCTGGGCATAGATCTCCCCCTTATTCTCGTTGTTCCAATGCTCTTCAAGCTTCCGTCGGAAGTCAAAGTTTTCCTCCCTAAGTTCCTAACGACCGGGGCGAGAACTTGAACCTCTATGGGATTTCTATGCTTTTCCCGCCGGATTGTTGGGAATGCTTTCATCGCCTTCGTATGCCCAAAGCGACAAAGCATCTCTAGGACAGGCCCAAATCTGCCGTGACAGTGCCACGACCGAGACCTGGACCGGGCCACCACCCCCCTCGATATACCACACCCTCCACCACAGATGTTGCAATAAACTCCAGCATCAGACTCTGCATCAAAAGTGCTAGCATCAAAACCGCACGCACGCACGCACGCACACATGTACATATACGCACGCACACACACACATATGCATCAATCGAGGTTTGTACCTTTGCCTTGTCAAAACGAAGGCACACTGTGTGGTCACTCTTAGCCCCGCCAGCGGCCGTAACAGTCTGGCGAGCCTGAAAAGTCAGATAGTACGCTCAGGCTGAGGAAGCCAATACGCACACAATGGCCCCTTCGAAGAAGTAGTCTTGGCCTCGAGTACAACTAGCTATGTTCGCAACCCCCCAAGAACGGTCAGGCGAATCCAGAGTCGTCGATATCTTATCGATTGCGTATCGTGGCGCGGCTGGCCTGGCCCGCTCGCGGGAGATCAGCGATCTCCATTTACATCGGGATAATGGCAGCAAACGTTCTCGCCCCCTAAACTCGGGACAAGGTTTGTCTCTTACTAAATAGAAATCCATATTCTTAAGGACGTGAAACGACGTTTGACGAGCGAACAAAACCGTGCAAAAAAGTAGCCAGCCCGTCCAACCTGTCACGTGAACACCGCGGCGAGAAGAGCTTCCAACACGTACGGCACATCCAGATGTCTCGGGGAATTGCGAAATCTTATTTGACTTTCTTTATTTGGGAAAAGCTGCCTTTCCGAGCGCACGATATCTTCGTGGCTTCTCGTTTGGGTAACTAGATTACGTCTACACACACGACCGATTTTCTTCTTGATACCAAGAAAGGAAGAAAAATGTACCGTCAGTCTCTCTCTCTCTCATGCCTTTGCTTTTCTTGAGGCGATTCTTCCAATGTGAATCCAATCACGCCGATGGGCGCCCCCTTTCCTTTCCTGTCTCTTGCCCTTGGCCCCATCTGCATGCTATTTTTGTTCCCAAAAGCAACCGTCTTGCCCAGACAACAAAAGGAAACAAAATGAAAGAAACACCTAAGAATAGATCAAGAAGCGAATGAATACCTGGGAAACCATAGTCTCCCAGGTTGTGGTATCATGAAAAAGCAACCCCAAATATGACACCCCCTCTGCTCCGCTCCCCTTTTCAATCGCCCTTACGAGAGCAACAAATTCTCGTCCAAAATATTTCCGTCGAGACCCCGCGAGGGGCTCGACGCCGCCGGTAATATAACAGTCTTTGAGCACACAGCCCCTACTCGCGCAAGGGGCAAGTCTCGGTCGTTTGTGTGTTGACGCGTAAACCTGAACCTCGATCCCCAAATGATAAGCCACTACAAATTTCGTAAGGTTTGTGGACTGCAGGAAAACAATATGGTATTTGTAGAAGTGGAACAGCCCAATTCCATGAATTTCCCCAACGAGAAATATTTTCCCGCAAAAAAAAAAAGATACAACGCCGAGTTTTGTTGGTCATAAAAAGGCATAAAGTTGGTGTGCGAGATGTGTCAAATGATGTATAGAGGGTTGTGTCTCCAGGAACCAAGAAATAGAAAGGGTATCAAAAACGTAATGCTTTGGTTCCGGAGTATGATGGGGAATCGTAATGATATGATGTAATGTGGTGGTGTTGGTATAAACTAGATTTGAGCCGGCGTGGCGGCTCCAGATCGATCACCACGGGACATCCAGGCGAAAAGGTCTGGACGTGGTGGCGGGACGATAAAGCTAGACTGCTCAACTGGGGTCCGCAGTGCAAGTTCCCGCGGCTCAAGTAGCAGACTCTTGCGGTAGTAGCTGACCTGGACGTTGCCGCCCTCGCTCTCCCGCACGCGGCTGACCTGAGCAGTGATCCACTCCTGCATCTCAGGAATCTCGTGGAGCCGGTACGGGATCTGGAATCGCTGGAGCTCGCCGATAATCTTAGCCGTCCGCGAGTGCTTATCAAAGTTGACAACCGTCAGGCCGCCCGACTCTTCGTCACTTTCGACGCCGCCGAGCGACTGCTGGAGCTGCTTAGTGGCCGGATTGCCGATGTCGACAAAGGTGAGATCGGTGAGATACATGCCAAGGAAGGGCAGGCAGGGCGGCACGTGGTCGTGCAGCTTGCCGCGCAAGACCTTGTGATTCTGGCCCGGCTCGACGATGGCCTGCAAGTTGCGGAGCATCTCACGTCGCTTCGGAGAGACGGCATCCCAGGTTCGGCGGAGACGGCTGATGGTGCTGCTGTTGAGGCTGCAAATGATGGCCATGAGCCCGTCGTAGTTGTGGAGGTCGTAGCACTGGTGGGCAATCTTGATCCACTGCTTAATCACCTGTGCTCGCTTCTTGACCTCGGGGTGCTGAAGAACGGTCTCGGCAACGAGGTTGGACAGGTCCGTCGAGAAGGCCGACATGGCCTTGACGTTGGGAGCGTCCACGCCGCCCTTCTTCATCCATTGCGACGCAAGGAGTTCCTCGGGCATGATGCAGCAAAAGACGTTCATCTGCTTGATGGTCAACTGGCGTGCAAGCTCGAGCGGCTCGAAGTCCATGACCGATGGGCTCAGGCCGCCGGCCCTCCAGTGCTGCAGCGAATGAAGCTGGCTCTTGGATATTACAGACGCAGGCAGAGGTGTGTCGGCAGGGAGGTATTGGGCGATGGACGTGTTGGTCTTGCCCATGGAGGAAACTAGGCGGGGAACGAGCGATCCTTCGCTTGAGACGCGCGTAGCGAGCTCCAGAAGGCGTCTTCCAGCAGAAGGGACAACCGAGGCCAGCTTACCCTCGGCGAAGGGCACAATAAGCGACAGCGCTTCTCGGTCGGTCTCGTCCCTCCAGTGCGTCTCGAGCCAGCCCTTGAAGGCGTTATAGACTCGAAGGCGGACAGGGCCAGACATGTGCGGCGCATCGCCGACGTAGTCAAAGCGATCAATCAACGTCTCTGCAAGCTTTGTCGGGCTGCAGAAGAGTCGGAAAGTGAGGTAAAAGGTGGATACAAACATTGCGTCCGGCGTCGACTCGTGCGTGGTGAGACGCTCCACCAGGGCCGGAAGCGAGCCGCCTGTGACTTGCCCTTCCTTGCTGAACATGAGTTCGTGGGCGTACGTCTTTTCCAAGAGCTTGGACTCGACATCGTCTACCTCCTCAGCTTGCGAAGTCGTGGCGCTGCCTGTAGTGCTAAGCTCGTCAATGGACGGCTGGCTCCGTGGTACCAAGGTGTGATCGGGTGTGGTCGCTCGGGTTGACGTTTGCGAGATGATGCTCGATTCCGAATCGCGACTTAGGTAAGTGCTGCCGCTACCAGCGCTGGATGCCGTCATGCTGTCCATGCGAAGAGAGTGATGGTATTCGGCGTCGGTGGCCGACATGGACGGCTCCTCGGCAGTGGGGCTATACTCATCAGTCGAGAGAAGAGATGTAGAGATCTTTGGAAGCGGAGGAAGGCTAGGCCGGATCGAAGAAACCGAAGAGGCCATGCTGGACATGTTTTCATCGCCCGATGATGACCGTCGAGAGGTTGTGGGCGAATGGTCGATGATTTCCTGTGCTTCCGCCGGCTCGTCTTCCACCGGCGTTGCCTCGGCGGGAACTTCGGGAAGCGGCTTGTCCATCACAGGAACGATGGTGAGTCTCTGCGACAGCCGCTGTGTCGCCAACGACACTTCTGAGGCCGGCATCGAGTCGGCGACACTGGCGGCGTCCGACACCTCACGCTCCGTGGCGGCTGACGGGGCGCGTTCTTCGGGTATCGAGTCCAGCACGCTGACGTCGATACCAAGCGAGTAGTTCTCCGTCTCAAACTCAAAGTCACCAATCCTCGCAATCACCAGCCGCGTCTTTTCGACGCATTCACCCGCCGCCTTGACGCATCCTGTTGCAGCCGTCGAGAGCATGCAGGTATGTTGGGGCATGACAACATCGGCATCGTCGGTGGCAGCATGGCTGACGATATCCTGGCCGGCAACAATCAGTTCCCGTATCCGGTCAAACATGGTGGCCCTAGCAAATTCGAGAATCTCGGCGCAGAGGGGATTGTGGCCGCAGACAACGTCCACAACGGCCAACAGCTCGCCGCCAGATGTTGCCGACTCCTTGATGGCTCGAACCAGCTCAGGACGGGACCTCGACTGCAGGTGCAACCGCCCAATAAATTGTCCGAGCTGCGAGAGCAGTGTGTCGTGCGTCTTGCTCAGCCTCTCCGAGACAAGATGCTGAGGCCGCGATAAGGGTGACGGCCCTGCTAGAGATACGCGGTGGGAGATGCCCGAGGATAGGCGGTGCATGGGAGAACCGCCCTGAGACAGCCTATGGGTATTGCCGTAGATGGAGGACAGACGCTTGTTGCTGGCTGGTACCACGACAGGCTGTGCCATATCCAAAGGTTGCGCAGCGGGGCCGTCGACTCCCCTGTCTTCGATTGCATAGCGGGAACCTGCATCGTCGGTGTTTACGCGGCTCCTCTCGTCGAAGGCAGCTTGATCTGCCGGTGGTGTCGGCGGTATCGAAGATTCCTCTAGAACTGTGGCCATTACTGTTACTGCTGGTGCCCGAGCCCGCCGATCTTCTTCCAAAACGTCTAGGAACCGCACGCCCTTGACCACAATCTTGAACGCCTTGAGAATCATCTCATCCACGATGTCGTTGACGTTTTCTGGTGGTACCAATGTTCCCCTCTGGCATTCTTGCAACCGCTTCCCGGTTTTGACCAACGACGACAGTTCCGACAGCAGTGATTTGCGACCTCTCCGGAGACCTTCATTCCGCTGTATTATTGCTGCCTCTCTCGTCAAGCAATGTGTCCGTTCCTGCGTCAGGGTCAGCATATCGTTGCAGCCTTCACTCGACTACCGATTCGCTCCAGGTACATACCAAGAGATAGCGAACACCAGCAATGATGCCCTTCATAAACTCCTGGTTGCCGAAGATTTCATTGTCGTTTACCGACGTGCTCCTCAACAGATCCCAAAAGTTCAACAGAGCCTTCAGCAAATTGCCCATTTCCTCCGGATCGTAAGCCTCGCAGTAGTTTGTGGGCAGCCAGCCCCTTGCCCCAGAAGCAAGCAGCGTTCCATCTGCCCAGCCATTTGTGTGAATCGAGTGCACCAGAATTACATCGCCCTCGTTCAAGGGTAGCGTAACGCTCGAATCCGTCATGGTATAGCTCGGGCTGAAAGGGTAGAAGGCGCGGAGGAAGTTGTGGAATACCGCCGGCGGCATGGGTTCGTCGACGACAGGACCCAGATCCTCCTGCGAGCCATTGGGCGTTGCTGGCGGCGTCATCTGGGACTGCGTGTAGTGGTTCGCCGCGCCGACTTGCTCGCCGTGAGACGATACGCTTGCAATTGACCCCGACCGACTCTTCTGTATCGTCAAGGGGGCCACCTGGAGGCTCGCCCTCATGGGCTGTTCGTTCAGCATTCCCATGGCTGCTGTGTGATCTCGTGGAAAATCATGGGCGACCGAGTGCTGCGTCGGCCGTCGACGACTGGTTAACAAACTCGTCCCCAGCTTGTTTTTGTTGTCCTTCGAGCTCGCGTCTTTTCAGGCGAAAGCGGTCGACGTTTGTCGAGTCAGGCACAACTTGGACTGACCGTAGGCGGCAGGTTTTTCGACGTGCTGAAAGGAAGCTCGGGTCAAGCTAGTTAAAGCTAGGCCAGTCTTTCCTTCCGAGGTCAATACAAACCGTCGTTGGAGGTGGTATCGTCTTTTCTATCGTTCGCTAGTTTGTTGCAAAGCGTAGGAAATCATCTGGAATGTATGAATGGGGATCAGGGACAAAAAAGATAGACGAGGGAGGGGGGTAGGTGATCTAAGTGATTTAGTCAATGCTCTCGGTTCACCAGTTGATACCTAGAGTACCATCGACGTCTAGCTTCGCACGGGGCAACTGGAGGTACCGGACGTCCTCGACGGGGGACTAGCAGCCATTGCAACAAAGCTGCGTGCTGTTGCTGGTCGGTGCTGCTGGGGTGGGTGTCTCTGTCAGTATTGACGGAGGGGTGTATATTCTTCGGAAAGAGAGATGCTGAATACACAGGGACCGCCCTTGACTCGACGTTTCGGGAATGGCAGCCCCATTATCAGTGTGCTAGAAGTACTCCGTGCAGAGAAACCATGAGCACTGTTCTGTCACCTTGGACACGGCTCGCCGATAAAAGACAAAGTGGAGCACGGATATGAGCAAAAACGAAACCTCTAGCAGTGGACAAACAACCAAACCACTATCTAGACTCTGCTGATTCCAAAATTCGCATCCATCCTGGGTGATCTTCGAAGGCCAATACCATCACCGAAAATTGACTCCCAGATGACGCTCTCGCTCTTCAAGGCACGAGAGGGATCTGTGTGAGGCGGATCTGCCCGTCGGACTCGAAATCCTTTTCCAAAGCATCAAGCTGACACGCAGCAATGGCCTGTGGAGCCAGTCGGTGAAGGCGATCGCACCCTGACGGTTCCAAGCTTGCGAACAAGAAAAACAACTGCCGTTTGTTCCATATCGCCAGACCCAGTCACCAGTGTGGATGTGGATAATGCTGCAAATATGGAACTGTCGAAGCCATTTCTTCACTTTCCTCCATACGGTCCTCCCGGGAGCTTCCCGCTCTACCTGGTTTTGAACTTCTTTAGTTTTATAGAGTACTCATAAGAATATCTAAACCGACCCGAATGTCGGCCAATTTAAACCTATATTCTTTTGTAAAGCTTGTGCGCTGAAGTTGCGAGTTTTCATGTCTCAAGAAATGCTGGCGATATCGTTTTATCAAGCATGAACACTTGCCTAGCTCCAAAAATGCATCACGCGAGGCAGTTTTTTGCCCGCTGCAACACCAAACTAACTCTCTTCTCCGCTGCATTCTACACCCCCACTGTCGAGAGGGTGTGCTAATAATATTTTGGAGCTGCGGAGGAAGAGGCCCTAGCCCACAACCCCGGCTCGCCCACCAAATAGGCGAACAAGGGCGCCTTTCTCAGTTGTTACCACCCTGCCACGGGGGTCTTGTCCGGGACATTAACAAGCAGGGATTTTCTTTAAGACTCGCAAGGGTGTGCTCGAGCAGGGGTCCGTCCCAAAGCGTCATCCCCAATTCGATTTGGCCACCGTGGGGCTATTCTCTCCTTTTTTTTTCTTTTCCC